>ENA-UOOI01000281-UOOI01000281.1-fermentation-metagenome-genome-assembly--contig:-NODE-281-length-65554-cov-6.565581_pt1 | contig 65554 bp, 64 predicted proteins | sample MGYA00245779_ERZ724027 | MGnify/ENA primary metagenome ERZ724027 (study PRJEB28704, sample SAMN03018318) | fermentation metagenome | biome: anthropogenic terrestrial biome; feature: soil; material...
TTCATCACGATGCACGGCGGCACCAATGACCATGGCTTTAGGCATCACCAGATCTTTTAGCGGAGCGGCAGTTGCCGGCGAATTCTTGCCTGCGATTAATTCAATTACTTCGGCATCACCGGTATCAAGCACGTTAATCGAGACAACGTTGGCACCCCGCACTAGTTTTAGCACGGTATTAGCAGTCAGGAGGCGCGGAGTGACAGTGGCGGTGATACCGATCATCTCAGCCAGCGGGATATAATCTTCGCGCCCGATCTCGCAGATGATTTCTTGTACGCCCAGTTTATGGGCAAGCAGGCAAGCGACCAAATTAGCGTTTTCCGAGCCCAATAAAGAAATAAAGATGTCTTCCGGGCCTAGCTTCTCCTCTTCCAAAACCTCCATTTTAGTGGGATCCGCATTCATGAAATCACACTTCGGATAGGTTTGTGCCAACGAGCGTAGTAACTTGGCATCCGAGTCGATCACCCTGATTTCCGGGACGTGCTTTTTGTCGTGCAGCAGATGCAGCAAGTATTGGGCGATCAGGTTGCTTCCGGCAATGACAATCCGTCTCAGCGAAGATAGCTTTTTCTTCATCAGGCCATTCAGGTTTTGGAAACCTCCGGTCCGGCCCAGGACAAAGATCTTGTCTTTCGGGAGCAGTCTGGTATTGCCGTTTGGGATAATGGCCTCGCCATTTCTGATGAGCGCGACGATGGTCAGCTTGCTCAAATTCAGTTCGGAAATGGTCTTGCCGGCGATGTCGAGTCGTTCTTCAACTTTGATGCCGATCAGGCTTAGTTTGCCAGCTAAGAAATACTCCATGTCGGTAGCCATTGGTACTTCAATCAGACGGAAAATTTCCTGGGCAGCCAAGTGTTCCGGGTTAATGATCATGTCTATGCCGTATTCGCCGTAAGAAAGCAGCAGCGGATGCGGGGAAGTATAGTCTGCGTTCCGAACGCGGGCGACAGTTTTTGGTACGCCGCAGCGTTTCGCGATCATGCACGCAATCATATTGAGCTCATCATTTTCCGTGACCGCAATGAGGATATCGACGGTACGAATACCGATCTCCTCCAAAAGCTTAGCACTGGCTCCATTGCCCACCACGGTCAAGACATCGAGCCGATCCGTGACAGTACTTAATGCTTCTGCGTCTTTGTCAATGACAATGACATCGTGCTGTTCTTCCGATAAAGACCTGGCGACATTAAAGCCAACTTTGCCGGCTCCGATCACGATGATTTTCATTTTATCCTCCTGAGGCTGGCCCGGGTCTTGATGCTGATGGGCGGGGCCTGTTTAATATTATATTGATCATGAGCTGTCTTATTATTGTGTGACAAATCTTATTAAGTGGCAATCTTATTAAAAACCAATTATAATGCAAAATAGGATCCTTGGCAAGCTGACTGTGTCAAGCTTGAGCCAAGCTCGTTTCGTGAGTGTTTTTTCCTTTGATCATGAGCAGGAAAAGCACCTGTGTCACAGAAGTGAACATGGTTTGCCGGAGCTCGGTCGGAGCGGGACTAGTTTGCGGCGGCACGTTGAGTTAACAGGAGGTTTATGATGGCGAGAGATCTTACCAAGGGTAGTATTACGAAAAACCTGCTTTTTATGGCAGTCCCGTCAATGATCGGGTTTGGCGCGCAAATGCTCTACGATTTGATTGATATTTTTTGGCTGGGTCAACTGTCGAGCAGTGCGGTTGCGGGTGTGACTGTTTTTTCGACAGTGTTTTGGCTTTTTGAAGCCCTAAATGAGATTATTGGGTCCAGTTCAATTGCACTAATTTCACAGGCGTATGGCAAGAAGGATATTGAGCGTACCAATCTGGCGATCGAGCAGACCATTACCTTTAAGTTTGTGGCTGCTTCGATTGCTGCGATCATACTAGTTTTCTTTCTGCAACCGCTAATGCAGATTTTCGTGAAAGGTGAGGCGGCAACACTTGGCATGGAATACGGCTATTTGCGTATCTTCTTCCTGCCGATTATGTTTTCATCTTATTCCGTGAACACCGCTTTGCGCTGCATCGGGGATGCCCGTTCCGTAATGAAGATCATGATCTTTGCCAGTATCGTCAATGTCGTGCTCGATCCTCTCCTGATGTTTGAGACGATTCCTTGGATCGGCCTGCCCGGACTGAACATGGGAGCTTTCGGTGCCGCTTTGGCTACTATTATTGCCCAATCGATGTCATTCATCTGGGGCTTATACTTAATCTTCAGCGGGAAAAAAGGCATTAAGCCTTCCTTAAAACGTCTGTTCCGTTTGGATAAGGAAATGTCCAAGAAACTGCTGACTATCGGATTGCCCAATGGTCTGGAGACTTTGCTGCGTAACCTGTCCGGCATCATTGTACTCTATTTTGTATCGGTATTTGGCGAATCGGCAATCACCGGGGTAGGGGTCGCGAACAAGCTGCTCGGTTTTGCGTTTATGCCGTTGGTCGGATTATCAATGGGCGGCTCGGCACTGGTCGGACAATCTCTGGGAGCAAATGAAGTTGATCGTGCTGATACAGCCAGCAGAGTAACGGGCTACATCGGAAGCGCTGTCATGCTGCTGACCACCGTGGCGGTCTTTTTACTCGGTGAAGAGTTCACGGCGATTTTTACCAATGATCCACTGGCAATTAATTACGGCGCTCAGATGCTGCGTTATAGCTCGATCGGATTAATTTTGGCGGGCTATGGCTTCGGCTTGGGTGCGGCCTTCTCCGGCTCCGGCTATAACATGCCTTTGATGGTCTCGAGTGTTGTTGGGCAGTGGGCGGTGCAAGTGCCGTTGCTATTGATCACTATCCATCTGCTGGAGCTTCCGATTTATTGGATTTGGCTTTCGTTTATCTTTTCAGATGTTGCCGCTCTGTTTGTCAAGGTGCTTTTCTATCGGGACGGAAAATGGCGTTACCGGCGTGTGAATGGCTAATGGTCTGCGCTTAATCAAACTCGAACGGCTGCTTAGGGGCGACCGTTCATTTTTCTGCCTTGTTGTACATGTCCGCTATCGCGCCAGGAGCCAAGCCCATCGCCTTCGGTGACTTCAGCTATTACTGGCTGTTTGAGCGCGGCAGCGCGATGGTGAAGCCGCTTCATGAGAAATACACCGTTACCAGGTAGACCGGTTACATTGGCAGCGGGAGGATTAACGGTTTCTGGTACGTAGCGATGACGTGAAAGCCCTGAAAATGGCGGCAGAATAACGAACACATGCGCAAAAAGGCGGAGTATGATTATCCTATGCTCCGCCTTTTGGGTTAGTCTCCCGGTTGAACCGGACTTTATGTGTGTACCGCTCTACGCCCGTTTCACAGAAAAAATGCTATCGGGATTTAGCCCCTAGCCCCACCGTCGAAAGGGGTGGGGCTTGCTGATGGTCAAAATATCATCAATACCTGCTAAGAAAAAGCCCGGAAACATCAATGCTCCTGGCGTCGAATTTGGTAGAAACGCAGAACTGCGTGAACAGCAGGATCGCCTACATTAATGTCTTTATCGGCGAAACGGTTCTTCTTGATAATGGGATCGATGACCGCACGCTGCTCTGTGGTGAGGGTAAAAAAGGCCTCGCGCCACTGGTCGGTGAGGGTATCGCAGGCATCAGCGTAAGCTATGACTTTATTGAAGCGCACTCTTTTGGCTTGATCATGCTCGAAACGGCTAATGATGAAAGCTTCCGGCATCATCATGATTTCGTTGAACTCAGCTTCATCGGCACCAAATGCGGCTTCAAAGAATAGCTTACTCGGTCCGATTTTTCCGCGCGTGGAAGTTAATACCGCTTGCACGGCGCGGATATATTTCTTGCTCCACTTTTTACCAATATAGTCTCGGTTACGGAACCACTTCGGGTCGTCAATTGGGTGATACTTCATCGGGAAGGAATAGATATTCACGCCCAACTCTTCGCATAGTTCTACTGATAGCTTCATGCGACGGTAAAGGTCGACAGGTTCCTCCTCGAAATTATATAGCATATAGTTCGACAGGTTGGTCAGCCCAGCGTTAGCGGCAGTATGGATAGCACGCTCGTAAATGAGATGTTCTTTCCAGCTATCGAATGCGATGCGAACAGGTCGTATATTTATCCGCGCCAGCATCTCCATATTTTCCTGCGTGATTAACCGCCCATCGATTCCTTGGTTGAAGTCAACGATCCTTTGCCGCGGCATTGGGTGGTAGGCATACTTTCGAAACAGCGGCTGAATGTATTCGTGCAGTCCTAGGATTGCAACCTTAGTGGCTGTGTGAACCTGATTGCACTCGGCGTCCATGATACGCTTGTACAATTCATCGCGTACGTCGGTGTCCCTACAAACCTTTGGGTTGCTGCACTTGGTCAAAAGCATGTCGTATAGCTCAACCATCACTCGGATGTATGCGCGGTCGTTGATGCCGTCCACCAGATTCCTGTATGCGATTTCATAGGGGTTGGGCGGGACATACGTTGCCCCTTTGCCAAAGCCGCAAGCAATAATCTCATTGATAATGCGGTCAAAGCAATCCGATTCGAGTACATTGTTATCCAGAAGTATTAGGTTTTTCTGGTCACCGAATCGCTCTTGTGCCGCCTCCAACTGCTGGCGAAGCTGGGTATAATTTTGGTATTTAGGCTCCAACTTCGGCACGGCGCAGAACTTACACTTGTTCGGGCAGCCACGGGTCATGTAGGAGAAGTAAGCGTCCGTGGCCGGGTACTTGTAGTCAATCTCATTGAGGATCGAGTAGTCCAGCGGCATGGTGTCGATGATGGCGTCGCTGTCCGCATCGAGTCTGCCGGGGTTATCTAGTATGCCAAAAATCGGTTCAATACCAGTTTCTTTTGTGATTTCCATCGGAATAATAGACGAAGCAATGCCACCGACAAATACTTTGCTCTGGTCGCGGCAAAGCTGCTTTGCAAAATTGATGGTGTCAATGGTAATTGCCCACTCGAACGTAAACAGTGTGGTCACGCAGACCACGTCAAAGCGAGGGTTTGTGAAAAGATCCTTTTTCTTAAACTTCGTTCTGTGATCCCGAATCAGGTCGATGAGAATATCCGCATCATCCTGCGCAGCTTCGTTTTTGCGAATTTCTTCTTCGGGTATGTTGGCGGTCTTTCCGTAACGGATGTATGCCGTGAGCGTCGGGATGAGGCGCCGCCATTTCATTTCAGGGCATACACCAAAAAGGAGCCGGATAAGCTCCTCACACAACAGGCTTGCCGCGAAATGTTGAAGATCACCTTTGTGGAAACGAACATTATCCCCACGTTGCTTATAATATGTGGAGATTTTCATCAATCCCATCGGTGGATATTTGTTCCTGTAGTTCGGTTCTATCAAAAGCACATCACGTGGCATAGCGGCATCAATCCTTCTTCGCTTTTAAACCCGCATGAATCTTCGCAATCAAATCCTGCGCGATATCCGGCGCGTTTTGGTTGATTAGGTCATAGATTCGCCCGACGACGCGGCGTGTTTCCTTGGGGTACTGCGATAACTCGTCGGTGATGAACACGGGTTTTGTTTTTTTGCCACCTTCCGGCTTCTCATCCTCTGTTGGAATCACGGGAAGGGGCATTAGGGGCTCGGGAGCTTTCGGTGTTTCAACTGTTGCGACAATCGTCTTCACGCGGGCGGTGATTGGGTCATCCGCGGTTTCCTTGGACTTCTGAAGCGTCCGCTGTGCCTTTTCTGCTTTCTGCCGTTTTTCTCCCAATGCAGTCTGTATCCGTTCGCGGTCTACATCGCCGCTGAAACCCGTTTTCGTCTTTTCTGTATATGTGGTAACGGACTTGCGATAGTCCTCAATGGCTCTATATGCGCTCCGCTCTTCGCTGGCGACATTGCAGAGCTTCCACAAATACTCGAAAAAATCGCGTAGTTGTGCCTCAAAGCTGTCCCGAATGACATTCTCGCTGAAGTAATCTCGCCGGGCATTCGGAATCAGGTCGGGGTGCATGGCGAAAACTTCTCCGATATAATACTCGTTGCAACGGGGGTCTTTGAACAGTCGCCGAAGCGTCCCGGAATCACCAATTTGGATGTTTCCTTTACGAAGCCGTAAACCACGCTGAATATTCCCCGCCGCTTTCATTTGCCCGTTCAGGGAAGAAAGCCCGAACCACAACCATGCGATAAGCTTTTCGTTCCCATCGTAGAAATCCTTGAATTCGATGGCCTTGACTTCATCGTGTGTTTTACCGCCGGAGTAAATGCGGGTAGTGAAACCCTTGAAAACTTGCTCGGCGTTGACGTAAACGTTATATTCGTCAATGGAAACGCCCAGCAACTTTGCGTGATCGTAGATATGCCCATTGAACATAAACTTGTTTGGGTATGGCACAGGGATTTCAAAGGCAAGGTAACTCCTGATGAGGTCTTTGTCGAGCAGGTCAGGGCTGGTCACGTCAGTCATTATCACTTCGAAAAAGTGGTCGTCTGCTTCAGCGGACTGCGTTGACGTTTGCAGAATTGCTTCTAGGACTTCGTCAGCCGTATGTTTGGCGTTGTCGTTGAGCATGGTACGCATTTTATAAGCATTCCACGTCATAACATGAGCTTCTTTCTCACCGACGGGAGAGGAAATAAACTGAAGCTCATTGCAGTACGCCAGACCGCAGAGCCTTCCGATGCCCCGGAAACCCTTGTCGACCGCTCGCTTTTTGTCGGAGTTGGCGATGTCGCTCAGGACACGCACAAAGTCCTCTTTGCGAATGCCGCTGCCATTATCACGGATGCGAATTTCCCTTTTATCAGAATCAATGCTGATGTCGATGCTGGTATCTTTGCGGGCTACGATTCCAGCGTTGACAGCAGCATCAATGGCATCGCATGAGTTTTGTACATATTCACGGTACATCACCCGCGAATCGGAGTACATGCCAGTCGTAAGGTTTTCAAGAATGTTCTTCCCGAATACCGCCATGATGATCTTCCTTCCTCAGTTTTGTTTAAACTGCTTATACAGCGGCTTAGGAAACTTGATCTTCAGCATGGAGCGGAAAATAGGGTTTTGAATCAAGTATTCGCCCTGCGACAACCGCGTCAGGATGTTCTTGTATGTGTCAGGAACAATCCTGTAGTCTGCCTTGCTGGTTTCGATGGAGTTGGTGCGTCCATAAGCATGCGTGGAGCAGTTGCCTTTCACGCGGTCATGGATGGAACTGCGGAACTGCTCTGCCGCGAACAAAATCACACCCAAAGAACGCCCGCGCTCGGTTACGTCTAGTATCTGCCGCAGGATGGGTGAGTTCTTTGGCGTTTCGGTTGAGGCGTACTTGTTAAGTTCATCAATGAAGATAATAATTTTCTTCGGTGGTTTGGCTCCCATATGGTCGTATTCGCCAAGTTGAAGTTTGTTGATGATGCGAACAACATCTCCGAAAACGAAGGATTGCATGATTTCACCGAGGTTGGCGACATCAACAACCACCACATCGTTGGACTGAATCTGACGGAGCTTGTCCTCCAGCCGGACGGTTGTATCCCTTGCGTCACGCTCAAATAATGGGGAATTCTCGATGGTCTTTCGGATGATGCGGCTGAAACGCCGCCAAGAAACAACAGGTATGTCCTTGTTTTTTTTATTCGGACTTTCTGCGGGATCGCAGTGTTTGCTCACCAAACTTAAGAAACTCTCCCAGTCATTGCACTGATCGAATCCACCTGCACCGGAAATGATGTACTCCTGAATGGCGTCCAGCGTCTGGTTCGAGTCGTCCACGTTTGACAGAAGTAAGTCAAGGTCTTCCTTATCCTTTTCATAAGTGAACACATATTGGCTGGCGATGCCACTTTGGACATATTCCTTAAGCTCAGTCTCAGATAAAAAGGTGCTGCAAGCGGTGCGGTCAAACTCGCCGTTTGGCACAAGATATTGGACGTGTTCAAACGGTGTCGTACTCAATCCCATCTTCTCATACAGGGCGTGAACTTCATTGCGCTCTTCCTCGGCTTGCTCGTAGGTGTTTTTGCCGTCGTCAGTGAAATCGTTGGGGAGGTGAACGCCCATAAGGTCTTTGCCTTTGACGTTGAACAGAACAAACGCAACACCGCCATCTTCCGGCTTCACGTCGCGGTAGCTGTCCTGAATCGCCTTGAGCAGAAACATGGCGTAGGAGGTTTTAGCCGCCAAGCCAGAAATGCCTGAGATATTGAGGTGAGCTCCTTCCGGGCCAATGACAAATCTCGGGTCTAGCTTGACCGGGATGACAACCTTTTCAACCCCGCCCGTATTCTCGTACATCTCTAAGAAGCCGCTGGGCAAAACGCAATGTTTATTGTCCAAACCGAGCGCATAGGTGATTTCTGATTCATCGGCAAGCCACACCTTTTCGTCGCTCTGCACGGGGATATAGATACCTTTGGTGTTGCAGATAATTTTCGCATCAACGAAATTCATCCCAACGCGGAACGTTGGAGGTGTGACTTCTACATCACCGAAGTCGCTGGAAATATAGTTGGTGAGAAAACTGCTCGCGTCCGTGATGTGCGAAATATCTTCAATCACCCCGTATGATCGCGAGCCGTTTACGTGGTCGACGCGAACGATGTCAAAAGGATTGAGGATGAGCTTGCTGTCCGTCCAGAAGGCAAACGTGTCCACGCTTGTTGGCTTCTTTTCGGTTGCGATAACCCTTCCGATGGGTTTTGGTTCCATTCTCTTTGCCTCCGTTCAAAACAAACTTAAGAACACATCAGTGCCAAGGTAAAGGCTCTTTATATAGGATTCCGTCAAATAAATCGGGTAAAGATGGTTGGCGTAGCGCAAATCAGAACCATAGCACGTTGGGCAGCGTTCGTTGATAAGTGTTGCGGAAATCATGTCTACGTCATCGGTATCCAACCCGCAGCCATGCCCGCGCCGGGTTTCTCTGTCCGTGACCATGATTTTTTCAACCTTGATCACACCGTCAAAAGGCGTTTTGGTCTGATCCGGGAACTTGCGGAGTCGGATATACCAAACAGCAAATTCAATGTCGGGTATCCGCTTGACTCTAATCCTCGCTACAGGCGTTCGGTGGAACTGCGGTAACTCGATTATGGCACGGGCATTTGCGTTCCCTCTGCCGTCCTTACAGTTTTCAGGGTTGAAGGACTTGGAAACGCCGATGACATACTGGTAGCTGTTTTTGAAGTTCTTCAGATTGGCGTATTTACTCTCGCTTTTCATGGGCTGGTATTCCAGAGAGCCATCTTTTACGAGATACGCGGTTTGCGAAAGAAGTCCGCGTTGAGCTAAGGAGTCAACCATTGCCTTTTCCTCATTAATCATGTAATCCTGAACAGTTGCGATACCCCTGTCACGGAATTCGCCCTTTTCAGGATTGGCGGTTATGTAGGTAAGGACGCCGTCCAGCGAAAGTCCTTTGGCTTTCAACCGGGGGTTATTGTTCAAAATTTCCCGCAGGTTTGAGAGGAAGGCTTCCGGGTATCTACCAGATTTGTCGCACTTATTTGGCAGAGAAACAACGAGCTTACGAATTGTTGGATGTATGGCTTGCATTCGCCCATCGATTCTCCGGCAGCAAGCAACTCCAACCTGCCCGGCGATAACGGGAAATACGCGGGAGTCGTAGGAGATATCATCTACATGGTAAACATGTCGGGATCCATCAAGGAAAAATTGCAGACACGGGACAGGGCGGTTCCGGGCAAGTTCTGCGGCATAATCCCGCAAATCGGTAGACCTGTTTTGGGGCATGGTTTCGCCGTCCCGCGCCCATGACTCCACTTCGTCAGGGTTATCATCATAGTCGGGGCTGGGGGTACGCACGGAACTAAAGCTATACTTATAGCTCTGGAAGCTCCTGCCGTTTGTTATGTCGGCAATATCCTCCATGATCCGGCTCATGTGATTTCCCCTCTTCGTTTGTAAATTGAAGGCAACTAAATCGTTTTTCGCTTTTTCTCAGGTCTTTCTGCGTGTTCCGGGATAATCCATATCCGACTGAGCATGGTGGCACCCGGAATTATTTTCGCCTTACACCATAGCTGTACCTGACGTTCTGTTACTTCCCATTTTTCTGCCGCCTCTTGAACTGTTATATATCCGTTCATACATACAACCTCCAGTCCGCCAACGGTACTATATAATCATATTTCGTCTAAACGAAAATGTCAATATTTAACTTGCGCATCTCTGCCATTTATCGACACGCGAACGCTTTATTCTAGGGCAAGATGCGCGGTGACTTTTTCATAATACGACGCGAGGGGCTACCATCCCTGGATGTCCTCTCTCCGAGCGAAAATACCTATGGGCATATCTGTAAACTGCGACGCCAAACTTACGATGCATGAGTAGCCGTACTGAATGCTCTGTGGGCTCTCTCAAAACCGATACCTTACACTGCTTGTCATTGAACGCCAGCGGGTTGTTTCGGGATATGCGTGTATATATAACTCCGAAGCGGCTATATAGCAAGGCTAAAAAACAAGTAATCGCCGAGATATTTGTGGCTGTGTGGGGTATGTTAGCTACAAAAAACAAGCGCAACTGGAATTGAATCGATGGTGCCTGCTTCGCCTACTGGAAGGCTGTCACATGGGCTTATTCTGGCGGTTTTCGCTTATCCTTACGTGAGGAGGCCAAAAGCGGCCGTCTTTTTATTTTATACGAAGTTCGGCAACTTCCGGTTTCCGGAATATGGGTAACAGGATGGGCTATGGGCTGCATACAATGTTCAGTAAGTCGACCACAAAAGTGAAGGTATTGCATCTACCATAAAGCGTCAGCACAAGAAGCCAATCAGTCAGGGAGGTCCTCAATGTGAGCGTGTTACCACATTGCAGCTTGGAATTGCTGCCGGTGGGTTGCTTTGGCCGTGTTCTCAAAATTATAGGCGCTGGAATCAACGTTCGCCGTCTGATGGATCTGGGATTAATTCCGGGGACAATTGTGGAGTCGATTCGACGCAGTCCATCGGGTGACCCGACAGCCTATGGCATTCGTGGGGCTGTAATTGCACTCCGGGCTGAGGAATCACATCTGGTTTTGGTAGAACCGCAACCGCAATAAATTGGCAGAGAGGTAGCGATTATGAATTGTGTGGACTATGTGATTGCCCTGGCCGGAAATCCAAACACCGGGAAGAGTACAGTTTTTAACGCCTTGACCGGTTTGAACCAGCATACTGGCAATTGGCCGGGCAAAACAGTGGCACAAGCTACAGGCAGTTATGTCTATAATCATAAAAAATACACCCTGGCAGATTTGCCGGGGACTTATTCATTGCTGGCAGCTTCAGTGGAGGAGCAGATTGCGCGCGATTTTCTGCTGTTTGGCAACCCGCAAGCTACGATTGTAGTAGTCGATGCCACCTGTCTGGAACGCAATCTCAATCTGGTTTTACAGGTGCTCGAGATTACCGATCAGGTGGTGGTCTGTGTCAATTTGATGGATGAGGCTCGCCGCAAAGGCTTGGCGCTTGATACGGCTATACTGGAGCGGGAACTGGGGGTACCGGTTATTCCAACAGTGGCACGTAGCGCACGCGGCCTGGAAGAATTGAAGGAGGCGGTTGCTGACGTGGCAGCCTGCCGAATCAAGACCCACCCTAGCCGGGTTATATATCCTGAGGCGATTGAGGGTGCGATCAAAACCTTGTCTGCAAAATTGCAGCCCCTGCTGAGCCGCAGCAATGCCCTTAGGCGGCGCTGGATCGCTTTAAGGCTGCTGGACGGGGACGATACAGTCCTGGCGGCGCTCACAGACTACTTTGTTAAGAATAGAAGGGAGGAAGGGACAGTATGAGCGAGCAACTGCAGGAAGTGCTGCAAGAAGCCAAGAAACTGCGCGGCGAATTAGGGTCGGCAGCTTATCATCAAATCGTTACGAGCCTGTATCAGAAGGCGGAAGCTACTGCACAACAGGCTGTTCGGAAAGCGGCTCGCAGAGATTGGGATCGCCGCATCGACGATATCTTGACTTCGCGGGTCTTCGGTTATCCCATCATGTTGCTGCTGTTGGCCGGGGTCTTTTGGCTGACCATCCAGGGCGCAAACTACCCATCTGCACTACTGTCGAATTTACTCTTTGGACTCGAAGAGCACTTGATTAACTTCTTTCTATGGCTGCATGCGCCGGCATGGTTATATGGTTTTCTGATCGCTGGCGTTTATCGCACGCTGGCGTGGGTGGTGTCAGTGATGCTGCCCCCGATGGCCATCTTTTTTCCGTTGTTCACACTAATGGAAGATTTGGGTTACCTGCCACGGATCGCCTTTAATATGGATGGATTATTCAGGCGGGTCGGTGCGCATGGCAAGCAATCGTTGACCATGGCGATGGGCTTTGGCTGTAATGCCGCGGGAGTGATCGCGGCCAGAATCATTCAATCCCCGCGTGAGCGCCTGATTGCTATTTTGACAAATACTTTTGTGCCATGTAACGGGCGGTTTCCGACGCTGGTCGCTATGGCGGCCATCTTTTTCGGCGGTGCCAGCGTCTCGGCGCTATCCGGCAGTCTAATAGCATCCGCTGTAGTGTTGGGGATCGTGCTGCTGGGTGTGCTGGTTACGCTGGCGGTATCATGGCTGCTTTCACATACCGTGCTCAAAGGGTTGCCCTCCAATTTTGCATTGGAGTTGCCGCCCTACCGACCACCCCAAGTCGGTAAGATCATTGTGCGGTCAATCCTTGACAGGACGTTGTTCGTTCTCAGAAGAGCCGCGATTATTGCCGCGCCTGCCGGAGGGCTAATCTGGATATTGGCAAATGTTTCGATCGGCGGGACCAGCATTTTGAGCCATGTAGCCGGCTTTTTGAACCCATTTGCGGAGCTGATTGGTCTGGACGGAGTGATCTTGCTGGCGTTTTTGTTAGGTTTGCCAGCCAATGAAATTGTCGTCCCCATAATCCTGATGAGTTATCTGGCGGCCGGTACGATGACTGATTTGGAGAGCATTAGCGCGATGCGCAAAGTGTTTGCTGAAAATGGTTGGACCTGGCTAACCGGCTTGAATGTGCTACTGTTTTCGCTGTTGCACTTCCCCTGCGGGACCACTCTGCTGACGATCAAAAAAGAAACCGGCAGCGCCAAATGGACCTTGCTGGGCTTTGCGCTACCGACTGCTATTGCGGTAATAATCTGCTTTCTGGTGACCCAGCTTGTCCGGTTGATCGGCTTGGTCTAGCAGAATCTAACACTGATTCGAAATTACTCGAGCCATTCGAGGGATAGCGGCAGCCCATAAGACGAATCCTAGCTTCAGGACCATTATTCCTGAGGTGATGGATTTGAAGTTACCCCGTCTCACCAGAATTCCAAAACATATTGGAGTAATACCCGACGGCAACAGGCGCTGGGCGCTGGAACACGGGTATACCAAGGAAATGGGTTATGATCATGGGATTAATCCCGGCTTCCGGATGTATGAGCTTTGCCAGGAGCTGGGGGTTGAAGAACTTACGCTCTATGGCTTTACGCAGGATAATACAAAACGCCCTGCCATTCAGACCAAGGCTTTTCAGAAAGCCTGCGTAGATGCTGTCCGGATTTTGGCGGATCGGGACGCCAGACTGCTGGTGATCGGAGACAGCGATTCTCCCATGTTCCCGGAAGAGCTAAAGCCTTATCGGACGAGGAGCCAGTTTGGTTCCGGCAGTGTGAAAGTTAATTTTTTGGTTAATTACGGATGGCTTTGGGATCTTGATTATGGCAGGCGTCGACAAGCTGAGACCGGCGGGAAGCTATTGGAGAATATCGCCTCCGCCGACATCTCTCGCGTAGATTTGATCATTCGTTGGGGCGGCAGGCGTCGGCTGTCCGGATTCCTGCCGGTGCAATCTATCTACGCCGATTTCTATGTTGTCGACGAATACTGGCCAGATTTTACACCCAACCAGTTCTATGACGCCCTGCAGTGGTATCAAAGTCAGGATGTCACTCTCGGGGGATAGTGGAACTTTGGGGACGGTTCTAAAAGTGCAATTTTACTTTTAATGGGATTTTGCACTTTTAGAACCGTCCCCAAAGTTCCGGCGATCTAGTGTATTAAACCGGACATTGCTATTCCAACCAGGGCACCAATTACAATACCATAGGTGCCGCTGTGCGATTCGGATAGCTTTTGGGCTTCCGGGATCATTTCGTCGCAAGTAATATACAGCATGGCCCCGGCAGCAAAACCGAGCGAAAGTGCCAGAATAGTGGAAGAAATCCCGCCAAACAAAGCTCCCAAAAACGCGCCGATGCCTGTCGGTATCCCAGCGGCGAGGCTGGCAGTCAAGATATTCCGACGGCGGATGCCCCCCATGCAAAGTGGAATCGACATGGCGAGGCCTTCAGGAAGATTATGCAGTATGATCAACAGGGAAATCCCGGTGCCAAAAGAGGAGTCGTGGCGATAGCCAGCACCAATCGCAAGCCCCTCGGGCAGGTTGTGCATGGCAATGCCAATGCCCAGCAGCAATCCGGTGCGTATAAAACGGGCGTTTTCTGATTCACCGCCACTCGTATGACAATGCGGGACCATGTAGTCGATTAGGGTCAGAAACAGTGCCCCGAACACAACGCCCATAGCACCCCAGATAAAGGGGGCGATTTCAAAAGCTTCTGTAGCCAAATCCATGAAGACGACTGACAACATGATGCCAGCGGAAAAGGCCAGCATCCAGCTTAGAACGCGGTTACCGGGTTTGCGGAAAAAGATTGACACAAGGCCGCCCAAGCCGGTGCCTGTTACTCCTACCAAAAGTCCGATGACTGAAATCCGAAAAATGTTGTTCCAGTCTAACATAGGTAATCAACCTCCCGACAAATAAATGAGAACGAGTATTAATTCTGGAACAGACTTAATTGAAGCATGTGTTCTTTTTGGGACGGTTTATGCAGAGATGAACGCGTCCTGATTCGGACTCGAGCTGGTGTTCTTCTCCAGGTTTCGGAAGCGCAGCCAGAATAGCAGAGTGGCCGTTAAGTAGAGGATCGCGCCCGCCACAAAAACAGGTGTATAGCCGTGCGCTTCGATTACTTGTCCGCCGACGTAAGGTCCGATGACCCATCCCGTCGAAAACACCAGTGAAAGCACGCCGCTCATCAGACCGTGTCCGTTTTCGCCTACAGTTTCCATGGCAAGCACACTGAACAAACCGTTGTTCATATTCATCAACATCGTGCGCATTAGGAACGCCACAACGGCCGGGCCAGGCAGCGGGACAAAAGCTAGTATTAAAAGAAAGGGAATAGACAAGCATTGACAGCCGATAATAGTTCGCACTTTGCCAAAAACCTTAGCCATGGACGGCGCCGCTAGCATGCCAATAGCCTGGGTAAGCGAAGAAATCGCCATCCAATTGCCAATGGCGGCGGTGGAAAGTTCGAGTACGTCACTCATGTAGAGGTTCATAAATGATACAAACAAACCGGCACCAAGTCCAATCAGGAGCTGACTGAGGCCAAACCAGAAGATGACGTTGAGCGCCTCTTTTGATAAGGGGGGGGTGGCTCCTCTGGCCTTGGGTGCGGCCTGCTCCGGCCACGTCATCGTCGCAGTCATTGTCGCAGGCGCAGATTCTCCGTTCTGAGCACTCTGACAGCTATCCTGACGCTTCCGGCTTTCTTTGGTTAATAATATTGGTACAATCGCGAATGCCAACAAAGTGGCAGCCACGATAAAGGTCAGGCGGTAGGATTCGGCGCTTTCCGGATTCCAACCCAGTATGATTGCAGCCAGCGAAGGGAGCGTCCCGCCCAAGTAGCTGCCAACAAAGCCGGTGGCAACACTCATTGCAGAAGAGATGCTGAAAAGATGGACTCGCTCGTTCGGGGAGCTGGATTGCGTCAGAAATGGGGCAATAGTTACTTGAGTAATGGCGGAAGCACAGCCGACCATGAAGTTGTTGAATAATAGGCTGCTGCGGCCAATGGCCAGGCCCCGTCCAAGTGAAAATGGGATCGCCAGTGCGAACCCTATGATCATTAAACGCCGCGGTCCAGTCAGATCACAAAACCGGCCTGCAGGAATCGCCAAGAAAACGATAGCCAGATTAGTAAGGCTGGTAATCATGCCGGGGAACTCAGGTCCGAAACCGAGTTCTTTCAGATAAAGATTGTATAGCACAAAGAACATGCTGTTGGCAATGCCGGCGATCATGGCTGACAATAAATAAAGCTTGGCATTCCGGGTAAATGAACGGAAAGAAGATAAGTAATCCGAGATGAAGCTCATGGTCTAACCTCCAAGTGTAAATAAAAAGTATAAATAAAATGAATCGGCCCCGACAAAGATGCGCCACGCCGGATGTCGCCAAAATCAAATTCAGCGCCCAACTTAAATAAATTCATTATCTGGGTAATAAATCCTGCCACGCAGCAGTCAGGAAGCAAAATAAAGCGGTAGCGATCACACCTCTTGACAATTGGATATTTAGGTATTAAAATACTTAAATAGGAGGAGGTGTTTTGAACGGGCGGAATAATACACGTCCCGGAAATGATCTCTCTGGCGTTGCACGGGATGGCTTACATTGCTAATAACAATAATAGAACCATAAGTATTAAGGAAATAGCTTCCGGTATCGAAGCGTCCGAGGCTCATCTTGCGAAGGTGATGCAGCGATTGGTGCGGGAAGGTTTGGCGCACTCGGAACGCGGCCCCAAAGGAGGTTTCACCTTAACCAGACAGCCGGAAAAAATCACGCTGCTTCATATTTACCAAGCCTTCGATAATAATATGGAAAAGACGGATTGCCCAATGGCGAGGAACAAGTGTCCTTTTGAGCACTGCCTATTTGGTGGGATTCTTGGAGAACTGGAAGGACGCCTGGACGACTTTTTGGGAAGCCAGACACTGGCTAGTTTCGTCAACCGAGAAGAACAAGGCAAAGAGCAATCGCCGGGAGAGGAAGAACAAGGTAAAGTGTAATCACACCAAAACATAAGGGGGAATCTGTATTGGGTATGTTCTGCTATCAATGTGAACAGACGGCCAAAGGAACCGGATGTACTGTCGCAGGGGTTTGCGGCAAAGAAGAGCAAACAGCCGTACTTCAAGATTTACTTGTGTATGCTGCGAAAGGGATATCAATGTATGCCCATCGGGCCGGCCAGCTTGGCATGCAGGATCGTGCAATAGGCAGATTTGTCATTGACACTTTGTTCACAACGGTTACAAACGTAAACTTTGATCCGGAGCGCCTCAAGAAACTGCTTGATCAAGCTTATGAGGTTAAAGAAAAAGCGGCCGCATTGTATCAAGAGGCCTGCCGCGCCAAGGGTGTCACCCCGGAAAAACTGGACGGTCCGGCTCAATGGAAACCGGCTGCTGACTTGAAAGGACTTGAGGAGCAGGGACGCAGCGCTTCCATTGAACAACGCGCTGCAAAGCTCGGCACCGATGCCGCTGGATTACAGGAACTGATTATGTACGGACTAAAAGGTATGGCGGCTTATGTAGATCATGCGCATGTACTTGGCGAGGAAGATGACGCTATTTATGCTTTTGTTTTCGAAGCATTGGATTTTCTCGCAGCTGAGGGAACCGACCTCAACCAATATCTGGGCATGGCGTTAAAAACCGGTGAAGTCAATATCAAAGCGATGGAGTTACTTGACAAAGGCAATACCGGACGTTTTGGCCATCCGGTTCCGACTTCAGTGCGGGTTACTCCTGTCAAAGGCAAGGCCATTCTGGTCTCCGGTCACGATTTGGAGGATCTGGCCGCTCTGCTCAGACAGACTGAAGGCAAAGGGATCAATATTTATACCCACGGCGAAATGCTGCCGGCGCACGGTTATCCGGAACTGAAAAAATATCCGCACTTGGCCGGTAACTATGGCGGCGCCTGGCAGGATCAGCGGAAAGAATTTGACGAATTCCCGGGTGCGATTCTCATGACGACCAACTGCATCCAGAAACCTGCTGATTCATACAAACATCGTATCTTTACCACCGGCTTGGTGGCCTGGCCTGGCGTGCATCACGTACCCAATGGCCAGTTTGCTGGGGTTATTGAAGCGGCGCTGAACGAAAAGGGATTTGAGCATGACGAACCCGAAAAGACTATTATGGTTGGATTCGGCCGTAATGCGGTGCTCGGAGTAGCCGATAAAGTGATCGACGCCGTCAAAGCCGGACAGATCCGCCACTTCTTCCTGATTGGAGGCTGTGACGGTGCTAAGTCCGGGCGCAATTACTATACGGAACTTGCCCAAAAAGTACCGCAAGATTGCGTGATTTTAACTCTGGCCTGCGGCAAATACCGCTTTAACAAACTGGACTTCGGAAATATTGGCGGCATTCCCAGACTCTTGGATGTCGGACAGTGCAATGATGCGTATTCGGCCGTCAGGATCGCCATGGCACTGGCGGGGGCATTTAAGACTGACGTTAACGGCCTGCCTCTGTCGCTGATTCTTTCATGGTATGAGCAGAAAGCAGTCGGAATTCTCTTATCACTGCTATCCCTGGGGATCAAAAATATCAGACTGGGACCGACGCTGCCGGCATTTCTCACGCCCACAGTTGTTAAGATTCTGCAGGAGAAGTTTAATATTATGCCGATAACCACTGCCAAACAGGATTTGAAAGCAATTCTCGGATAAACAAGCGGACCAGAACCGGCCTTTGCGGCCGGTTCTTCGCGTGTAATGGGTAATCGCCAGGCGGGGGTCATGGCATGGGACCAGCGCTGCATTTGGCCGCGGGCTCACTCAGGCTTTCTAGTCAGCGCTGCCCACAGAATGCCGATGACAATAAACCCTACGGCAAATAAGGCCGAATTAAGCAGCGGCTCAAATGACCCACCTTTACGCACCGTGTTATAAATCATTAGCGGAATAGCCGGCCACGCCAGATGGCCCTTATCCCCCTGCAAAGCCAGCAAACCGCCAATTTGTACCACCATGGCAGCAGCCAGTGGTACCACGAAGTTCTTGCTGATCAGACTGACAGTCAGAGCGAACGCCAGACACGGCCAGAAAGCAGCAAATAAGGCAGCCTGAGAAATCGCTGTATGACGAATTACGTCTGTCAGAGAAGACCCTGCCGCTGGGTCGAGGCCAAGTGCCATTGGAACCAGAATTGTGATAATCCCGGCAGCCAACATTCCAATTGCCAGTGCGATCATGCCCCAAATATTTTTGCCAGCGAAGATGGCAGTGTTTGACATTGGCAAAGGCAGCAGGCTTTTCATCGTTTTTTGCCGATATTCCAAGGTGACGAGATAGGCACCGATGATGGCAACCATCATGGGGCCCAACAGCAGTGCCTCCGCTTGCAGGGACTGATCGACAAACCAGTCCAAATTCCATAAATTGCGCCTGACCAGGTCATCTTTGCCAAAAACGAACATAACCAGTACCATTAAGGTGGAGCCAAGCAGTCCGGCGACCGAAAGCCAGAATATCTTGTCGCGGCTCATTTTAAGGGTTTCAGCTCTTAACGCTTTAAGCAATTTCATTCCCCTCCGTTATGCGTAAAAAGTAATCTTCCAGTTCTTGAGCAGGGCAGCCTGCGGTATCGTGTTCAGCTACCAGATGTCCGTCATGAACAATGCCTATGCGATCGGTGACTTGTTGAATTTCAGAGAGTATATGGCTGGACAAGAAAATCGTCACTCCACGGTCATCACGCAGACGCCGCAGCAAAGAGCGTACTTCGCGTACTCCGGCTGGATCCAGGCCGTTAATCGGCTCATCAAGAATCAATAGTTGAGGATTGCCAAGCAAAGCCCAGGAAATCCCCAAACGTTGCCGCATGCCCAGTGAGTAGCGCCCAACGAGTTTGGAAGCGGCCTGGCTCATATTTGTCAGGTGTAATGCTTCCGTGATGGCGCTCTCAGGAAGATCCCGTACCATACATGCGATGGCCAGATTGTCATAACCGGATAAGTGATCATAAAAGCCGGGTGTCTCCACTAGTGAACCGACGTTGCGCAGCTGCATCCTGCCGCCACGGCTGGCAGTATCAGTGCCGAAAAGCCGGATGTGACCGGATCGCGGCTTTAGCAACCCCAGAATATTGCGGATGGCCGTACTTTTGCCGGCTCCGTTACGGCCCAGAAAACCATAAATAGACCCTTTTTCGACATTCAGTGACAGTTCATTCAATACTTGCTGGCTGCCATAAGACATACAGAGTTTTTCAATTTGCAGGACATACTCGGACATCAAAAAACCTCCCCCAGACTATTTCGCTAAATTGGTGCTGCAATTCCAATCTTAGCAGGAACAGCTTAAGGAAGGCTTATGCCATTCTAAAGGTTTTCTAAAGATTAACAGCCGGCAGGCAGTTTCAGTATAAAAGCCACTTTTCCACCGGGCAGGTTTGCGGCGCGGACATCCCCGCCGTGCGCCCGGACTATTTCAGCCGCAATAGCAAGGCCTAATCCGATCCCAATTCCTTCGTTCTGTGATTTGCCGCGGTAGAAGCGCTCAAAGACATGAGGCAGATCCTCCGGATCTATTGGCGTGCCCTCATTGGTAAAGGTCATGACAATGTTATGCGCAGTGGTTTGCAGACTCACCTGCAGGCAGGTGCCCTGGTGGGCGTAACGGATAGTATTTTGAACGAGGTTGCCAATCACCTGATTCATCTTACGTATATCCATTTTGATTAAGGAGGTTTGATCCGGAATTTCGGCCTCAACACTCAGTTCGGCAGCCGCAATATCCGGCTCATAATAGGCCAGCGCTTCCCGCAGCCATTCTTCGCATTGCACTGTGGAAAGATTGAGAGGATAGTGACCGCTCTCCAGCCTGGAATACAGCAGTAAATCCTCCACCAGCTGGGCCAGTTCCCGGCTTTTGCTGCGAATCACTGATAAGTACTGTTTGGCTTTTTGAGGATCATTTGCCAGGCCTTCTTCAATGGCAGCGAGATAGCCTTCAATTGAAGTGAGCGGACCGCGTAGGTCATGGGAAACGTTCGTGATGAGCTGCCTTTTCAAGCGTTCGAGCTCAGCCTCCTGTGCCCGGGATTCCTCCAGGCGATCGGCCATATCATTGAATGCTGTCGCAACTATGCCGATTTCATCCCTAATGGCGGTACTATTAATTCTGGTGCGGTAATCGCCAGCGGCCATAGCTTTAATAGCTTCAGTCAGATCGGCCAGACGTGCTTTCAGCGAACGCGCCATATAGAAACTTGCAAAAGCGCCGGTGGTGATGGTAGCCAATGCCGCAATTAAAAGAAGACTATACTGATTTACCTTCAAATGATTAGCGCTACTCAGGATTGCTATAATCAGAAAAACAAAGATCGTGAGAAAGCCTGCCAAAATGACTGTCGCCACTGAAACGAAAAAGTAGCGCCTGCTGAGGTTGACTGGCTTGGCCAGCTTGGCATGCTTTTTGCTTTGAGTTTGTTTGGCATGGTGAGAGCGCTTCACTGCTTCGGTTGATTTGGCGGGGTAACACTGCATCTGTCAGGCACCTCCTCGGGCTGAGGTATAAATTTGTAACCGATCCCGCGGATGGTGACAATTAGTGAAAGTCCCTCGGAGCTATCGCCAAGTTTTTGGCGTAAATGGCTCAGATGTACCATTAGCGTGGCATCGTCGCCGAAGTATTCCTCTCCCCAGGCACCTGTGACTAACTGTCTTTTGGTAAGGACCTTTCCGGGCCGTTCAGCAAAGTACTTGAGAAGCTGGAATTCCTTAGCCGTCAGGTCGATAGCTTTGCCAAAGCGCGTGACCTGGTATGCTTCAGTGTCGATCTGCAGCCCTGCAAAGCTGAGAATTGCATGCGAAACCATGGTATCGCCGGTGTGTTCCGGGCTGATATCGCCTGTGGCAGCGGCAGTGGTAGCAGCAGAAGTTCGGCGCAGGAGGGCTTTGACGCGGGCGACCAGCGTTCTGGGACTGAATGGCTTAACAATATAGTCATCCGCACCAAAGCCGAATCCCAGGAGTTGATCAACCTCATCATCACGGCCGGTCAGGAATACAACGGGAACATGAGAATTGGCCCTGATGCGACGGCAGACCTCCATGCCGTCCATACCAGGCATCATGACATCCAGGATCACTAAATCAGGATGGTATGTTATGAAATGCTGCAATGCCTGTTGTCCATCGCAGGCAGCGATGACCTCGTAGCTTTCAAAATGTAGGTAAACTTGAAGTAACTCCCGGATATCAGGATCATCGTCGGCTATCAAAATACGCGCAGGAATCATTGGGAAAACTCCTTTGTTTTTGGAATGCTTTCTCCTATTTCGGCTTCCCTCGATGATCCCCTGCCTTTGGTGCGAAGATGCTCCCCAGTTGCAGATCCCCGCTCGGATGCCAAATTTCCTTCGGGTTCCTTATTAATTTTGCAGGAGTCCCGCTCAGACCTGCCGAAGGGAAAGGAGGAGAATGATAGTAAAACAGTGATGGGAGTATAGGGCGTACAACATCAACATAAGGCGCAGAAACTGCTGCTGACGGAGGGGTTTTCTTGAAGATACTGATGCGACTGCTGAAGTTCACCAGACAGGACTGGCCGAACTTTATCATTGCAACTGTTTCGGTATTGGTCATTACCGGGTTCAATTTATGGATCCCCATGATTATCAAGCAAATATTGGCACTGATTGGTGACGGCCAGAGTCCTGATGCACTGCTGGGGATCACCCGTAGCGGATTAATGCTGCTCGGCGCCTATTTGGGCAGAACAGTCTGCCAGTTTCTGCAACGGTATTACAGCCATGTGGGTGGTTGGAGCTTGGTAGCACGTATGCGGCAAAAGACCTATGATCATATCCAGAAACTATCCCTGAGATTTTTTCAGGATAAACCGACCGGCCAGTTGATGTCACGTATGATCAGTGATACCGCTAACATGGAGACCTTGACGGCCCACGCCCTTCCGGATATGTTAAGTAATACATTGCTGCTAATTGGTGTGACCGTGCTGGTCTTTTCCTTGAATGCCACTCTGGCATGCTATGCTTTGATTCCGATTCCACTCTTGATCTTTGCACTCTTTCGATTTAACACCAAAATTCGGCCGGCGCTGCGCAAAGTGCAAGCAACGCTGGGGGATCTGAGCGCGCTGGTGCAGGATAATCTGTCCGGGATTAAAGAAATTCAGCTTTTTACGCAAGAACCGCATGAAAGTGAACGCGTCGGCGGTTCGGTTTGGAAATATACTAACGGTATGTTGGCCTCGCTCAAAAAGACCGCTTTCTATCACCCGCTGTTCGAGTTTTTGACCTCGATCGGCACATTGCTAGTGGTCTGGTTGGGAGCACGGCAGATTATGATCCACGGTACGATGGAAGCCGAGACATTGGTAGCTTTTATTCTCTATTTAGGCATGTTTTATACCCCGGTGACTACGTTGGGGCGGATTGTGGAAGAAATCCAGACCACGCTGGCTGGCGCGGAACGCGTATTTGAAATTCTTGACACGGATCCCGACGTGGCTGATTCGCCAGGGGCCTCGGCCATGCCGAAAGTCAAAGGCGCTATTCAGTTTGACAATGTTTCGTTTGCTTATCGGAAGGATGTTCCGGTGCTGGAGCACATCAATTTCGCAGTCGCGCCCGGTTCTTCGCTGGCACTGGTTGGTCCTACCGGAGTTGGCAAAACAACGATCGCCAGCCTGATCCCGCGCTTTTATGACCCAACCGCAGGACGGGTACTCATCGACGGGGTTGATATTAAGACGATCACGATGGAATCACTCAGAAGTCAGATTAGTCTGGTGCTTCAGGATGTGTTCCTGTTTAACGGCACAGTGGCGGATAATATCCTCTACGGCGCACCCCAGGCCGATGAAGCGGCCATGAAGCGGGCGGCGGAGCAGGCCCACGCCTATGAATTTATCAGTCAGTTGCCGGAAGGTTTTGATACCAGGATTGGCGAACGTGGTGTAAAGCTCTCTGGAGGACAAAAGCAGCGTCTGGCCATTGCCAGGGCGATCTTGCGTGATACGCCGATTTTAATCCTGGATGAAGCGACTTCAGCCGTTGACTCCGAGACCGAAACAGAGATTCAGGCCGCCTTACGTGAATTGATGCGTGGCCGGACCACCATTATCATTGCGCATCGTCTGTCCACCGTCCGTGAAGCGGACCAGATTTTGGTTCTTTCCGACGGGCGCATTGCCGAAATCGGAAAGCATCAGGAACTGCTGCGCAAAGGCGGATTATACAGTAAGCTTTACCACATTCAATTTAAGGATGCACCTGAGCCGCCGGAAATCCTGGAGCATGTTGAATTAGCCGGTGGCCGCGGATGATGACTGGCGTCGGGAGGAGAGGTTAGCGTGGCGGATCTAAAACGCGATTTTATGGCCAATCCGATCATCGCAGCTGTCAGGGATGTCAGTGGGTTGAATACGGCATTGAAATCCGCAGTGGAGTTTGTTTTCCTGCTGGATGCCTCGCTGATGAATATCAATCGGAGGGTGCGACAGATCAAGGAATCCGGCAAAAAGGCGTTTGTCCATCTAGATATGGTGGCGGGCCTTGGTAAGGATGCCGGTGCGTTGGAATTCCTGTGGGAGGATTGCCGTCCGGAGGGGGTCATCCTGACCAAACCGAATCTGATCCAGACTGCCAGACATCTCGGATTTGTAGCGGTGCAGCGGCTGTTTGTACTGGATTCTTTGTCAGTACAGACCGGTCTTAAGATCGCCAATGAGAGCCGTCCGGATTTTATCGAAGTCATGCCTGGGGCAGTAGTCGCGAAGATTATCGCCCAGATTCGTCAGAAAAGCGCTGTGCCAGTGATTGCCGGCGGTCTGATCGAGACGCGGGGCGAAGTGGCTGAATTGCTGAAGGCCGGGGCTTTGGCGGTATCAACGAGCAAGACAGACCTATGGAAAGCGAAAGAGGTTTTTGGATGATGTCTAGTGCGAATAGCGACGCCTCCTTAGACAGACTGCGGAGTATTAAGACCTTCCTGCTCGACTTGGACGGTACATTTTATCTGGGAGATCGCATTCTGCCAGGTTCGCTGCGTTTCATTGAGACTTTGCGGCAGACTGGCCGAGAGTTCTATTTCGTGACCAACAACTCCTCCAGAAATGCGTACTATTATGCTGAAAAAATCTCACGCATGGAGGTCAATATTAGTCCGCAACAGGTTTTCACATCCGGTGAGGCCACCGCCTATTACCTACAGAGCATGGGTTTTGGCAGTGGTGCCAAAAGCGCTAAACTGTTTGTAGCTGGAACCGAGTATCTGAAGGATGACTTCCGGAAAGCCGGCTTTGATCCGGATTGGACGGCGGAAGGAGCGGCTGCGGGTCGCGTCACTGCGGGCTGTAACGCTGCTGGTCAGCCGGATGCTGTTGTTTTAGGCTTTGATACGGACTTTGACTATTCCAGGCTGACACAAGTCTGTAACCTGGTTCGCCAGGGCGTTCCTTTTATCGTAACCCATCCCGACTTTAACTGTCCGACTCCGGAAGGTCCTATTCCGGATTGCGGAGCGCTCACCGCGGCAGTCGTTGCTGCTACTGGAGTTGAACCGGTGGTGGTGGGGAAGCCGGCAGTGCATATGATTGACGCCTTTTGCGCGAAATACGGAACCGCGCGGAATACACTGGCCATGGTCGGCGACAGGCTGTATACTGACATCGCCATGGGTATTAACGCTGGGATTTTGGCGGTATTAGTACTCAGCGGAGAAACTACCGCTGATGATCTAATAACGGCAACGCATCGCCCGGATTTGGTCTTAAAGGATCTTGGCGAAGCAGCCGGGCTCCTGGTGCCATAGTAGCGCGCAGCATTTGGGGCGGCGGCACCATGGCAACTGCCTAATCGTTGACATCAGTGCCTGTTTTGGTATAATTAGAGTAACAGAATAACATTGTCCGGAGAAATGAGAGGACCAATCACCGCCAACCTTGGCGGTAATTGGTTTTTTTCTATTTGGGGGATGATTAGATGGCACACAAAGAAACCGATGTCTTGATAATTGGCGGTGGAGTTACCGGGACGGCTTTGGCCAGAGAATTAAGTAGGTATGAAGTGTCGGTCATGCTGATGGAAAAAGAAGTGGATCTGGCATTTGGTACCTCCAAGGCTAACAGTGGCATTGTCCACTCCGGGATTCATGACCGGCCAGGAACCCTGAAAGCCCGGCTGTGCGTCGAAGGCAACCGGATGTATCCTCAGATGGCGCAAGAGCTGGACTTTCTGTACCAGAACAACGGGGCGGTAGTCGTGGCCCGTCAGGAGGACGAAATCCCGGCACTTAAGCGCTTAATGGAGCAGGGACAGCAAAACGGCGTTACCGGAGTACGCTTGATCGGGCGCGGCGAATTACTGGCGCTAGAGCCGCATCTGGCCCCGGATCTGGCGGCGGCCTTGGTAATGCCCAGCGGTGGTATTGTGATCCCCTTCGATCTGGTCTACGCACTGGCGGAGAATGCTGCGGCTAATGGCGTTGAAATTGTGCTGGGCACTCAGGTGACTGATATACAGGAAGAAGACGGCGCTTTTACAGTGCAGGCCACGCATATCGCAGGACGGACGCCTCGGGCGGCCCAGGCGGCCCAGACGATCCAGGCGGCCCAGACCGCCCAGACGACGGTGCTGCCGGTGGAGACGGTGCGCGCCAGATACATTGTTAATGCGGCCGGCTTGCATGCCGGCACAGTGGCGAGTATGATCGGCGACGACTCCATCAGTATTCATCCCCGCAAAGGAGAAGAGTATCTACTGGACAGAAGATTGGCAGGCTTTGTCAGACATACCGTCTTTCCGCTTCCGACGCCCGTTTCCAAAGGCATCTTGATTATTCCGACAGTTGAGGGCAATATCATGCTTGGTCCGACAGCCTGTGCAACGGATTCCTTTGATGATTATGGTACAACTGCCGTCGGATGGCGCGAAGTCTTTGACTATGTGCGCCAACTGGCGCCAGAGTTGAAGGCTTCGGACCTAATCACTGCTTTTGCCGGCCTGAGGGCGGCCAGCAACCACGAGGATTTCATTATCGGTCCATCCGCTGTGTCACAACGCTTTATCCACGCTGCCGGAATGGAATCGCCGGGGTTAACGGCTGCGCCGGCGGCCGCCCGCCTAGTCTGTGAGCATTTGCAGGAGGCTGGGCTGGATCTGAAGCCGAAGAAGGTTTTCGACCCAATCCGCAGGGTGATCCGCATCCGAGATCTGAGCGCATCCGAGCAGGCGCAATTGATGCAGCAGGATGCAGCTTATTCAAAAATAGTATGTCGCTGTGAATATGTCAGCGAGGGCGAAATCCGCGACGCGATCCGCCGTGGGGCTACGACGCTGGATGGCGTTAAGCTGCGCACGCGGTCTGGCATGGGAAGGTGTCAGGGCGGTTTTTGCACGCCAAAAATCATCGGGATTTTGAGCCGCGAATTGGGACTACCCCCGGAAAAAATCACGAAGCGCGGTCCGGGAAGTCCGTTACTGGCAGGGAGGTTGCGCTAATGCATGAGGTAAATGTCGATTTGCTGATTGTCGGAGCAGGACCGGCCGGCTTGGCGGCGGCTATTGCGGCGGCGGAAGCGGGTGCAGGTGAAATAGTACTAGTCGATCGTCTGGCCGAACTTGGCGGGATTTTGCAGCAATGCATCCATAACGGTTTTGGGCTGCGCTTTTTCAAAGAAGAGTTGACCGGCCCGGAGTACGCTCAGCGCTTTATGGATAAACTGGCCGATTTTCCTCAGATCAGAATAAAGACGGAGACAATGGTGATCGAAATTGCGCCTGATCAGCGCGTCACTCGCGTAACCACTGTCAACGCGCGTGACGGTCTGGTAATCTACAACGCTGCCGCCATCATTCTCGCCATGGGTTGCCGTGAAAGGCCACGCGGTGCCATTAATACGCCTGGAACGCGTCCGGCTGGTATCTATACCGCCGGAAGTGCGCAGCGTCTCATGAATGTCGAAGGCTTTTTGCCGGGTCGGCGCGCCGTCATTCTCGGTTCCGGTGATATCGGACTGATCATGGCCCGCCGTCTGACACTGGAAGGGATTAAAGTGGAGGCGGTTGTTGAGCTGATGCCCTATTCGAGCGGTCTGACGCGCAACATTGTGCAGTGCCTGGACGACTTTGGCATCCCCTTATATGTGGGACACACAGTGACCGAAATTGTCGGCCGGGATCGGGTGGAGGGTGTTGTGGTGGCACCGGTGGATAGCACCCGCGTTCCGGACCAGAAACGTGCCTTCCGGATTGACTGTGACACCCTGGTGCTGTCGGTTGGCCTTATTCCTGAAAATGAGCTTTCGTTGCAGGCTAGTGTCCTGCTCGATCAGGCCACTGGGGGGCCAGTCGTGGATTCGGATTACCAGACCAGTGTTCCCGGTATTTTTGCCTGCGGGAACGTAGTGCACGTACATGATCTGGTGGATGATGTCAGTGAGGAAAGCATTGTCGCCGGTCGGTCGGCGGCCGCCTTTGTGAACAGCCGGCGTGACGAGCGCGACCTGTGCGACCGGCGCGACCGACGCGACCTGTGCGACCGACGGGACGCCTCCAGCGCACTTAGCTTTAGTGAGCATCGACCGGACGCGTTCATTGAAACCAAGGCAGGGCGTAATATTCGTTCAATCGTGCCGCAAAAGCTGCGGCGGGATCGTCCGACGGTGCTGTACATCCGTGTAGCCAACCCAGAGCAGGATGTAGTGATCAGTGCTGGTGGACTGCGGCGTAAACTACGTCAGGTTACGCCAGGTGAGACGGTGCGCCTGACGGTGGCGCCGGAGCATTGTTCCGAAGAATTGCAACTGACAGTGACAGTGGAGAAAAGCGAGGCGTAAAAAATGAAGCATGAAATCACCTGCACGGCATGTCCGATGGGGTGTCGCATCACAGTTGAATTGGAGGAAGCGGGAGGGGTCAGGGGTGGCGCCGGGGCCGGGGGTGAGTCCGGGGTTAGCGCCGCTGATGTCAGCAACGCTCGAATCACTGGCAATAGCTGCCGCCGCGGCGCTGAATATGCCTGGGAGGAAATCACTGCTCCCAAGCGGGTTGTGACCAGCGTTGTAGCTGTTAAGGGGCAAGATAGGATGCTCCCGGTTCGTACAGCGCAGCCGATACCAAAAGAGTGCATCTTTGCGGTGATGGATGCCATCCAGCGGATTGAGGTTAGTTTGCCAGTCCAAACCGGGCAGATCTTGGTGAGCAATATCGCGGGTACTGGCGTGAGTTTGACCGCATCGAAGAATATGATGGACATCCAGGGCGGATTTATGCGTGCCAGGTAGCTGGCCCGTTTCTTACTTATCCCGCAACGTAGCTGCAATGCGTTGGCCTGTCTCCGTGACGGCCAATCCACCCTTGGATGTTTCGCGCAAAGTACTGGGGATGCTATTGCCAATCGCCGCCATCGTGTCAATCACTTCATCCAATGGGATCACCGTTTTGATACCGGCGAGTGCCATTTCAGCACAGGCGACTGCGTTAGCGGCAGCCACAACATTGCGCTTCACACAGGGTAACTCTACTAGACCGCCCACGGGATCACAAGTCAGCCCTAATAAATTTTTCAGACCAAAAGCGGCCGCGCTTTCTATCGTCGACAGATCATCTACAAAAAGTGCGACAATAGCGGCGGCTGTCATGGCACTGGCAGACCCATTTTCGGCTTGGCAGCCATGAGTGGAACCTGAGAGTGAAGCGCGGATGGAAATAATGTCCCCGATTCCGCCAGCCACAAATAAGGAACGCAATAAACGCTCATGAGTAATATGATGTCGCTCGGCGACTGTCAGCAGCGCCCCTGGGATGACGCCGCAGCTGCCAGCGGTGGGCGCTGCCACAATACGTCCCATGCAGGCATTGTGTTCCGCTACGGCCATCGCATTACAGATGACCTGGCTGAAGGCTGTTCCGAGGAGCGAGCCGCCCGCGGCGCTAAATTGCTGCAGAAGACTGGCTCCGCCTGCTACCATGCCGCTCTCTGTATTATTCGGCTGACTCAGTGCACCGACGATCGATTCTTCGAGGGCGTTCAAGACGCGCTCCATTTTGTCGATGACCTCCGCACGGGGCATCGACTTGTTTACCGATTCAGAAAGGATGAAAAAATCCGGCAAGGTCGTGACATTGAGTTTGGACATGAGCCGCGGAATGTCCGTAAATCCATTGATGCGAATGCGGCGGGCTTTCATGTTCATATCCCGTCCCCCAGTTTATTGATAGTGATGACATTAAACACATTCGGATTAGCACGCAGCACGTCCGCACATTCCAGCGGGCAAGGAGCGTCCAGCTTGAGAAAGGCCATGGCTGTTGCCTCAACGGCGTCGCGTGCGAGTGACATATAGGCAATATTGATGTGGCGCACGCCAAGTGTATCACCGATGAAGCCAATCATGCCGGGGACATCCTGGTAAGTAATCATCAAGACATCATGATAACCGGAATAATCGACACGGTGTCCGTTAATTTCGATAATGCGTACATTGCCGCCACCGATGGAATTTCCGGTGATTGAAAATGTTCCGGTGCCGTCACCGCTCTCGCGATTGTTGCCATTTCTGATGTCATAAAAAAGGAATCTGGCGGTATTGGGGTGCTGTGCCAAGTTTTGTTTCCAGACGAAATTATAGAGCATACCTTGAGCCTCCGCGATCGCCAGAGACTCCCTCAATTGCGGGCTGTCTACCGGCAAGCCCAGCAATCCTCCGACCACGGCCAAATCTGTGCCATGGCCATGGGCAGTTTCCGCAAACGAGTTGTACAATGTGATCTGAACCTTCTTAATCGGCCTGCCGTAAATCAGTCTGGCCATATAGCCAAGACGGGCGGCACCTGCAGTGTGAGAACTGGATGGGCCGATCATCACCGGTCCCATGACGTCGAAAATACCCATGGTGGCACCTCCTGTTTTCATTGATATTTTCGTGATTAGCGGGTGTTTTCCCTGTGTTACTCTCCTTAGCATTTATTGACACAAGGGGACGGTTCTTCTGTGTCATTTTACCTTGGCCGCTGCCAGTGATGACACAGAAGAACCGTCCCCTCGTTACTCTCCTTGGCATTTATTGTCGCAGGAAGGGAATTTACAAAAAGGCACGAAGATCTGATCAAAAAGGTCAACAAAATATGATTACATGTCAAAATGATAGCATGCCGCTGAACATAATGCGTCAGGCCAACAATGAGACAAGGAGAGATTAAGATGGCAATCAAAATTGTCACCGATAGCACCGCAGACTTATCGCCGGAACTCATCCAACGTTTTAATATTATCGTAGTGCCGCTGTCAGTCGTTTTTGGGAGTCGGGTTTTCGCAGATACTACGGATTTTCGCGGCACCATTTTCTATGACAAAGTCAAGGAAATGAAAGTCCACCCGAAGTCAACCCAAGCCACCCCGGGCGATTTCACCAAAGTATTTAAGCCGATTCTGGATGCCGGGGATGAAGTGATTTACGTCGCCCTTTCATCGGGATTGTCAGGAACGATCAACTCCGCCGCCAATGCCGTCGAGGAATTGGGAGCTGTTGATCGGGTGCATATTGTCGATTCGCGGAATCTTTCCATGGGTATTGGGCTGCTGACATGCCGGGCCGCCGAAATGGTTGGGAAAGGACAGACTGCTGATGCAATTGTCAAAGAGCTCGAGCGGCTGGTGCCCCGCATCAGAGTGGCGTTTATCGTACACAATTTGGATTATCTGTACAAGGGCGGCCGGCTCAATGTGGCGCAGGCTGTGATGGGCAATTTGCTTAATGTTCATCCTATGATTGGCGTTGCTGATGGCAAAATGTCGGTTATTGAAAAAGTACGCGGTAAATGGGAGAAGGCACTCTTGGAGCTGGTCGCTGTACAGCTTGGCAAACCGGAAAAAGTAGACCCGCATATGATTTCGATCACCCATAGCGCTGGGGTTCCGGAATCCAAGTTTCTGTATGACAAAGTAGCCAAAATTGTTCCGGAGGCCAACATCGTCACCACGGAAGCCGGAGCGGTCATTTCCTGCCATTGCGGTCCTGGTACGATTGGCATTCTGTACATCGAAAAAGAGTAAAGCCCTGAGCGTAGACGATTGGCCGTGGCGCGATGTGCCTTGGATGCGCCTCGCCTAGCTGAAAACACAAGAACCGCCCTATAGGACGGTTCTTTTTTACGCTGCGGACGAGCGCTTAACCGCTGATATTAACTTTGTCGAACAGGAAGTAGGGTAGCACTGCATTCGGGGTTTTGATCAGTTCTTTGCTGCAACCCAGGAATTGGCTCTTGAAGCCCTCAAAGGCGTTGATCGAAAACATGCAGTCCTTAACGCGGCCCACGCGGCGGCCGTTCTCAATCTTGTAACCCAGAGCAATATTGCCATTAATGGCACCGGTATAAGGGTTACCAGCCCAGGCACCCATTAGCTGATCAACCAGAATGCCTTGCTTGATGCCCTTGATCATGTCATCGATACTGGTCTGTCCGGCCGGTGCCGTCAAGGTTGTCGTTCCGGGAATAGGCGAGTTGCCCCCTTCACGGCTGCCATTGCCGGTAGGCGCCATCTTGAGTTGGGCAGCAGTCTGCAAATTCAGCAGGTAATTGCGGATCACGCCGTTTTCAACCAAAGCCGTGCGCTGCATGGGCACGCCTTCGCTGTCGAAATAGCCGCTGGAGATGCTGCGTGCGATGGTGCCATCATCATAAAGGCTGAAGGTCTCATCAAACATCTTCTCGCCAAGACGATCTTTCCAAGGTGAAATGCCTTTGACGACCGCGCGGCCGTCCAAACAAGCGATAATTGGACGGAGCAGGTTCCCCATCGCCTCGGGGCTCATGATGACCGGGTATTCACCGGCTGCTAGAGCAACATTGCGGCGGGCGATGCGGAAGTCCGTCAAGACACGTTCGATGAGGGCAGCGAGGCCAAAGTCGCGATGGGTGCCCAGCCTAAAATCGTAAATTGACAGCATATTGGATCCTTCTGTGAGGTTAACCGCGGCGACTACTGCGAAAAGGGTCTTCTTGAAGCTAGCATCAAATCCAGAGGTGTTAGCCAGATGGTATTCCGAATAGACGCGGCTGACCTGTGTAAAAGCCAGAATGTGCGGGTCCTCTTTCTGCAGCTCCGCCGCAAGGCTGGTGGCAATGTGCACCAGTTCCTCAATTGACAAAGACTCCAACGTGGGGTCGTAGATTTCCGGCTGCGGCAGTTTGGCAGGCTCCGGAAATGTAAAAGCGGCCTCAGTACCGAACTCGGAAGTGTCCATCGCATTTTTTAGCAAGTTGTCACCGTCATTCGGTCTGGAGCTGGAAGCCAAGCCGATTTTTCCGTTACGGATGACGCGCAGGATCGTGTCGTGTGTATCGGTGGATTTAAGATTTTTCAGTTGGTTATCGTTGACTTCAACAGTATTTTCAACGGCGGAACTACTGAACACTTCAGCAGTGCAGCCGCGTTGAGCCGCTTTTTCGATCAAACGCTCCATTATTTCACACCTCCGATGGTCACATTCTTAATGCGGATATGTGGTGAGCCTTCACAGGTCGGCAGTGGCACTTGGGCACCTTTGCCGCATCCTCCGGCGCTATCTTGCAAATACTTGTCGTTGCCGATCATTTCGATGTTCTTCAGCGTAGTCATCAGATTACCCGTCAAAGTGACATCCCTGACCAGTTCGGCGATATTGCCGTCGCGAATCATGTAGGCTTCGGCGGCGGTAAAAGTAAACATTTCTCCGTTAGTCTCCCCGCCGTAAGCGCCAACTGCATAAATCCCCAGGGGAATACCCTTAATCATATCCTCGAAAGCGGTCTGGCCTTGTTCAATGTAGGTGACCCGCATTCGGCAGATGGGCGGGAAATTATAATTCAGCGCCCGGGCACTGCCAGTCGGCTTTTCGCCCATTTTACCGGCGCTTTCACGCGAATGCAGCCGGCCGACCAGGATCCCGTTCTCGATCAGTGGCGTACGCTGCATGGCCACCCCTTCGTCGTCGTACTTGGCGACTCCGCGGTGCCCGGGCTCAATTCCAGAGTCATAGACATTCAGAATCTCCGGACCAAAGCGCGTCCCCAGAGTCATCAATTTCTTCATGTTTTCGTTATCAGCTACCTCATCGGCTTCGCTCAGGTGGCCAAAAGCCTCATGAATGAAAACACCAGCCAAATCAGGATCCAGAATTACGGTATACTGTCCGCCCTTAACCGGCTCAGCGGCCAGAAGATCCACCGCAATCCGGCAGGATTTCTTAATGGCATCCTCTAGTCTTGGCACTACCTGAAAGCCATTGGAACCGCCGGCGCTGGTCGTCCGCTGGGTAGTTAGAGTGCCATTGCTGGCGATTGCGGTGATGTTGCATCCCAGGTCGCTCTTTTCCTGAACGATGTATGTACCCGCGCTGTTGGCAAAAGTAATTTGGCGATATTCATCGAAGTAGTAGATGGAAGTGCTCTTGATGGCCTCATGATAATCCAGCATCAATTTGTTGTATTTGCCAAGCAGGGCAACTTTATCAGCCAGACTGACATCACGGGGATCTTGAATTACTTCCAGGGCAACGTTGTCATGCACGATTGGTGCAGGTGCCAGTTGGCTGCGCCCGTTTTTCAGCGTACCGGTAATGTGTGCCTGGCGGCAGGCCAGCCTTACTTTTTCGGGTAAATCGCTCATATCATTAAATGAAGTAAAACCCCAGGCGCCTTTATAGAGTGCCCGCACATTGCCGCCCAGTTCCGCCGAACGGTCGCAGGATTCCAGTACGGGTCCGCGAAAACTAATCATCGTGCGGTCGCTTTCTTCCAGGCGGATTTCGCAATAGTCGACATCTGATTCGGCTAATGCGCGCAAAATAGTTTCTTTCAACACTTTACCCTCCCAGTCATAATCGGTCTTAGTTGTCTGCCGGTTGGCTGCCAGGCTGCTGGAATGGGCAATGGCTCATCAGACTTACCGCTTCCGGGCTTGGGCTTGCAGCTACCGGATTGATATAGATAATAGATTATCGTTTTGAAGAAAATAATCCTTCAAAATCCGAATAAATCGCCTTGCGAAATATAGTATCCCAAAATGCATCAAAAATGTTTTGCTGTGCCAGAAGGATTTTACGGATTTCAAATAGAAATGGGTTCTTGTATTGTGTATACACAAATACATCTTTTGAAGGAGGACAATGCGGTGATTTGCGCGGCAGTCGACCCGATGCGGGAAGAACGTTTTGCTCTGGTGCTTCATACGGGAAGCTCTGCGTGGGAAAATGGCTGTGATGTTGAGATTTCTTCTTGGGGTGATTGCTCTTATGTTGTGCATCCGGGACTTTCCGGGGGGCGTTTGATGTCTCAGAAGTATGCTTTCAACTTAAGCGCAGAACGCTTGGAAAAACTGATTTCCGTAATACGTAAAGTCGGCTTTTTTAGATTGAAAGAGCTTTACAACGAGCGTAACTCGCGCAACTGTATGCAAAGATACGTTAAAGTTGTCCTCGATGGTGAATCACATGTGGTGAACACACGCACCTGCAGTCCAATCAGCGAAATAGAGGATATTATCAACGCCGTTAATGAATTGCTTCCGCAATCGTATCCGAAAATTCAGTAGTAATCCGCATTGTGTCATTTGCATAGCCATCCCGTAAAAAGTTTGCGGGATGGTTTTTTTATTGGAGGGCGGCAGCGTGCAGCGATATGGGGCGGCGGTGGGATGCGGCGGTAGGATGCGGCGGCGGGACGCGGCGGTAGAGTGCGGCCGGCGCTATCCTTATTTCGGCAAGACGAAAAAACGGCATCCATGTGGTGGGACAGTCATTTCCAGGATGGAGCCTCTTATTTCAAACTTTTCGCCGGTCCAGAATTCCATAGATTGTTGGGGGAAGGTGCGTTCTGAAAAGAGCCGCTCCAAATCAACCGCCATGGATTTCGGGATGGCGGAGTTATTGAATAAGGCAAGATAGTCATGGCAAAGCCCGCTGCGCCGGAAGACAGAGGGAAACGCATTTAACAACAGGTCCGGGGCAGACGGGGAGGTAAACGCCAGCGCAGGCACGGTGCCAGCGGAATGGTTGTCCACGGCATCGAATGGCTGATCTTTGCCAAACGCCGCTAGTTGACGGAAAACTTTGCGGTACTCAGGATCAAGACCCACCAAACGCTCCGAAAAAGTCGTGATTCCCCCCAGCACAGCGGAAGCCGTAGCGAAAGAGCGGATCTCATCTTCAGTAAGCCTGGGTCTGGTAACCTCATCTACGCGCAGGACTATACTGTCGGGCGCATTGAGCCACAAGCGTCGATTCATATATGAGCGCGTGATAGTATTGCGGGTGGCATTTTCCATGGAACGCAGGTTAAAGTCGTTGCCGAACTTGCGGACCATACGGTCTGACCAGAATGGCGCGCAACCGGGCGTAATGCCCATACCGTCGGCAATACCGATTGCGGGGCTGATTGGGCAGCCGGAGGCTAGCAGGAAAACCCGTTCGCCGCAGCCGTGACGGACTGCTTCCAAACCAAGCCGGAGCGCACCCGCGTCCGAGTAAATCGGATTATGGCGGGCAGCGGGTAAAGCTGCGGCATACAGATAGTCGGCTTCAATGAAATCAAAACCCCAGTCTTGCGTAAGCGTCTTAAAGAGTTGGACGAGGTAGTCCAAAACTTCTGGATGCGTAAGATCAAGGGCGAACAGCCTTTTGGAGATCCATTGCGGATTAATGCAGGCAGTGACGGGCCGTCCGTGATTGTTGCGCAACAGCCAATCGGGATGCTCTCGGCTGACCGGCGCATTCGGAGCGACCAAAAATGGTGCCAGCCAGATGCCGGGACGCAATCCCGCCTCTTTGATATTGGCAGCCAGGTATGGCAGTCCGCTTGGGAATTGGCCATTACTCTCCAGCCAGTTGCCAATCAGCGGCTGATAACCATCCCCAATTTGAAAAACGTCGACGAGATTGTGGGGGAATGCAGATGGGGATGCGGCTGTGGATACGGCTGGGGATGCGGCTGTGGATGATGCGGATGCCTCAGTCAGATTCGCCAGCAGATCCGCTTCAGTGACGACGGGTTGATCACAGCCTTTCGATGACCAGACACTCAGGTGATATTGTGGAACGCGCGCTTTCATGTGCTGCGCTGTCATATCCATATAAGCTTCCAGCAGCTTGGTTTCATTTTGTCCGAAAGCGACGAGCAGGGTCGGAAGCCGCAGATCCTCACCCGGACGTAGCGGGATGCCATCCAGATTAATGCGGCAGGCGATGCGCGAGCGTCCTCCCCGCACAAAAGTGACCTTAATATCGGTAAAGAAATAAGCCGCGTCTAAAAAACCGCACAAAATTGCGCCGCGGCCTTTTTCCGGGCGTATGACCGTGAACATTTCGGAGCTAAACTGTCCTTTTTTTCCGGGAGCGGGTCTAGTGGGATTTGTAGTTAAGAGGCGCATAACGCGGGAAGGCGGATCGTAGTCGATACTATTATTGGTGAATGAACCGGTCCCAGACCAGGATTGCCAACCATGCTTCAACATATGTCGTACCGTCATACCACCTGCGCCATCGGAGACATATTCGGCGATCAGAGGGTAGAGGCTGCTTAAAGTGAGAGGGGCGGTGTTTCGGCTGAGCGAAAGAGAGGTGTTCAGGAGATAGCCGTCGTTCCACGCATCTAAGTTATCAAGGGGCTTTAGGCCAGTATGTACCACAAAACCGGCTCTGAGGCCAATGTCACCGGGGCCGAGCGGCCACATTCCTACTTCATCATGATCTTTGGCAAACAGAATCCGACCGCCAGTCTGCTGCAGAGCGAGTGGCGGAATAGTACGGCTATGTAGTTCAATTCCGGATATGTCGTGATAAGGCTCCATTTAACCCACCTCGACAGATGACAATTCATCTCTACTGTTCGCGTTTCTGCAAGATATTCCTTTCTATTTCTTAAGAATGAGCATAATAAAGAGGTTAACGCAATATCAGCGGGGAATTCTCCCCAATCGGCACTTTTTGCTGTTTCATCCAGAGAAAAACAGTTTATGGAGAATTAGATTTCTGGGGGGATCAATTTGCGGCTAGGTGCACATCTGACAATTACCAAAGGGCCTGCGTATTTGGAAAAACTGAGCAAGAGTATTGGCGCTGATTGCTTTGCCTTTTTTTCCAGAAACCCGCAAGGGGGATCGGCGCGCACTATCCCTGAAAGAGAAGCCGCAGAGTGGCGTAAGCTTAAGAGTGATAAGGGAATCTATCCACTAGTCGGGCATATGCCTTACACTGTAAACTTGGGAGCCCAGAAAGATGCGACTTATGAGTTTGCCGTCAGAGTGCTGGCAGAGGATCTCCGGCGTTGCGAGACGTTTGGGACAGATTATCTGGTAGTCCATCCAGGCAGCCATGCCGGTAGCGGGCCGGATGCGGCGATCGATCGCATTGTGCGCGCCATTGACGCGGCCTTTAAAGGATACACCGGGCAGACCACCCTGCTGCTGGAGACCATGGCGGGACAAGGCTCGGAAGTCGGAAGTCTGGCGGAGATCGGGCGCATTTTTAAGCTCCTGGGCAGTCCCTCGCAGTTGGGCGTATGTTTTGATTCATGCCACGTATTCGCAGCTGGTTATGACATTCGTACTAATGAGGGGATTAATCAGGTCATTGAGGAACTGGACTGTGAGGCGGGATCGGAGTGCATTAAAGCGGTTCATTTTAACGATTCTAAGTTCGGTTTGGGCAGCCATAAAGATCGGCACGCGAGAATTGGCACAGGCGAGATCGGAGCCGACGGACTGCGTACGGTGCTCCTACATCCGGCGCTGCACATGTTGCCTTTTATCTTGGAAACCCCCGTAGATGATTATGAGCAGTATGCGGAGGAAATCAGCGCCGTGCGGGCGTTGTTGTAGAGTGCTCGCGCGCCTTGAGACGGCAATCCTTGCAGTAGCCGTAAAACTGCAAGTTATGGCCAGCCACCTCGAAGTCGTGCTCCTTGGCAAGCTGACGCTCAACTCTTTCGAGAGTGGCGCTACTGAATTCCCAAACCCGGCCGCATGACAGGCAGACGATATGGTGGTGATGGGAATCGTCGGAGGCGCACTCATATCTGCTCATGCCTTGACCGAAGTCCTGCTCGCTGATTATATGAAGCTCGCGGAAGAGTTCCAGAGTGCGGTAGACAGTAGCCACCCCGATTTCCGGATTGGTGGATTTGACCAGAGAATAAACATCGTCCGCGCTTAAGTGGCGGTCCGGATTGGACAGAAATGTCTCCAGCACAGCCTGGCGCTGGGGCGTCAGTCGATAGCCCTTCTCTTCAAGTCTGGTACGAGTTTGTTCAACGTCTAGAATAGTAGTCATTCGTTCCGCACGCTCCATTGGCAAAAAGTTCAGATTTCAGGTTGATCTTGCTGTTTGTCGCATTCTTTGTCAACCGCCGGGTCTTGGGGCGGGTCTTGAGGCGAGTCTTGTGCTTGGATTTGCATCAACTTTTGCGCCTCTGGAAATTGATGCAGAAATTGCTCATTGGCTTCGTGTAGCTTCTTAAGATAGGAGCAATACGATTGGCTGAGGATTTTCAAGTTGGGGATCAAGATGTCATAATAGCCACTGCTGCGCTGAAAATCCAACAACAGTTGCTGCAGTTGGCAGGCGGGACTGTTTTGATAGGCTTCGGAGGTGCGATACTGAAGATAGTCTTTGATTGCCAGTCGGTTGGCTTCCATATATTCCTCAGGGTGATCCATAGCTTGAACCATGGTGTGGAAGCCTTGGGCGATATTCTCCAGTGTTTCCGCTTCAATTCCGCGATAAGTTTCATTAAGAAGATCGGCAAGATCTTTGGGGATTTCAATGTTCTCAACATGGTCCAGGAAACTAATGATTTTATCAAAGGCAGCAGCTTTTTCGGCGCTGTCTATTTTTTCGTGTAAAAATCTCCCGAAATGCAGGCTTAGGAATATGCCATAGTTGCCGGGGAAAGCTCTCTCCAGCCGATCTTTGATGATTGCGTTTTCATCGAGACTGCGTTCAACATGGATCTCTGACTCAGCGAGATTATAACCACCTGCGATTAAGTGGTCAATACATTCAATCCGGGCTTTGATTTGATGAACCTGTAAGTGCATTTTGCTTTTGTAATTTTCAAGGGCCCGGCATTTATCGGGGCTTTCCAAAATCACGCGTATTTCCGGGATGCTGAGATTCAGCTTTCTTAATAGTGCAATTTCGCGAAGAATGGCCGCATCCGCATCTGTATAGACGCGGTAACCGTTTGGGCCGGTTTCCGGCTTGATAAAGCCCTGCTGTTCGTAGTATTCGACTGCCTTTTTTGTCAAATTGCGCTCGCGGCAGATTTCGCCTATCAGCAATGGAATCACCTCAAACCTATTGTAAACCGATCCCCAAGGGGACAGTCAACATGTAAATGGCGGTGCGCATCTAAGGGTAAATGGCGTTGCGCGTCTGAGCGCAGCACAGCGGTACGCAATATTAGGATGGGCCATGCATGGTACCGCCTTGGGCGCGATATAAGTGCGCTGCTCCAAAGCTTGTTCTATATAGAGCTGCCGGCCACTATAATTATATAGGTTCCTGCCGTGATTGTCTCGCTGCGCCGCACCGCGCCTCGCCACGTCATGCGATGTCGCGCCGCAATGCTCGCAGAGTGCAAAGAAGGTGATCATTTGCCCCAGGCATCGCAATCCCGCCGAAAAGTCGGATCGGTCAGTATTGCCATGACAGTGATTGGGACGATTGTCGGAGCCGGTTTCGCTACCGGTCAGGAAATTGCCCAGTTTTTTGTGCGTTACGGCAGATTAGGGTTGCTGGGGATGGCGATCACCACCATCCTCTTTTGCGTCGTGATCATCATGTTTCTCACCGCTGCCCGTCAGCCGGGAAGCGGATCTTATGCTGATTTGCTCAAGCGCTGGGGCGGCGTTGGCTTGGGAGGTATGGTTGACCTGGCGCTGACCATTTTCCTAATGGGAATTACCGGGGTCATGTTCGCCGGTGCCGGGGCCAGCTTTCAGGCACTTGGTTGGCCCGCCTTTGCTGGAACCGCATTGACCTTGATCATTACTTTTGTGGCGGTCTGGTCCGGCCTTAGAGGGGTCATGGCGGTAAATGCAATAGTTGTGCCAATCATGCTCTCGTTTACCGTAATTATCTGCCTACTGACCCTGATCAGTCACAGTGCAGTGCCGACGCCTGTGCCAGCACCGATGGCACCGGTGGATCCGATAGCGCCAACAGCGCCGGATGCGATCGGAGGAGGTGGCGGCGGCGCAGGATGGGCGTGGCTTTGGGCGGCCGCAATTTATGTATCGTATAACATGATTTTATCGTTTCCGGTATTGGTTCCGCTGGGGCAATTGGCCAGTCGCTCCAAACTGATTACGGCTGGGGTTCTGGCTGGGGGAACACTGGGGTTGATGGGCACCGCTGTCTTCATGGCGATTTATCTGAGTCGCGCTGTCATGCTGGAGGTGCCTTTATTGCATGTAGCGGCGCGTTACGGTCGCCCATTACAGGTACTCTATGGGATCGTGGTTTGGGGCGAAATTATGACCACCGCCGTTGGCAACATTTTCGGGGTTGCCCGACGCTTTGCTGCCGATTCTAAAATACCCTACCGCCTGGCCGTCGGAATTGCCATTACAGTTTCGCTCTTGATTAGCCGCTTTGGATTTGCGGCACTGGTCGGTAATTTGTATCCCTTTTTTGGGTGGGCCGGAATCATTTTCGCATCGATCGTGCTCTGCAGAGCAGCTTATCTGAGGATCCATGCAAAGACTAGACGCTGATTATGAAAGCGTAGTATAATAGGGACGATGATCCTTAATATTTTTGGGAGGTGCTAACATGCCACACAATATCAGTGAAGAATGCATCAGCTGCGGCGCATGCAAACCGGAATGCCCGGTGGATGCCATTTCTGAGGGGCCGAACTTTTATATTATCGATGAGGAAAAATGCATTGATTGCGGCGCCTGCGCTGGCGTATGCCCGGTAGGAGCGCCACAGCCGAAATAACCTCGCGGGTTAGTCGTCTGCATGGAATGGTTTTGGTTATGCAGACGAGCATAAGTGTCTTAGGAACGGCCTGATGCTAGGCCGTTCTTTTATTCTGATCGCCGTGCCGCTGCGGCAACATGCTGCAATGCCAGGTGATCAAGCTGCAGGCGGGCATTTTGAACTTGACGCCGACTGATCCCGACCAGGTCGCTGATTGGCGCGTCGGCCATCAGCCGCGCCGTAATCCCTTTCAGCAACACACTGTTGCCTTCCAGACCAATCACCTCGAATATTTCGTCACATCCATAAGAACGGCGTGCCACATAAGTACCTTTTTCAGGAAAGCTCATCCTCCTTGCCTCCTGCAGTTTGCTGTTATGGTATTATATGCGGCGGTTGATTCTATGACGCGGACAGCAAGCATAAATCTGGAAGGGGGTGAATGGGTGTGTTCATTTCAAAAAGGCGCCTGCGCTATATGACAGCCAGTGTCACGATTTTAATGGGACTTTCTTTTGCGGTTTATCTGACGGCACGCAGCCCCGGTTATCAGGTGGAATCCGGTTTTCCGAGAATGGTCTACGTGCCGGGTTACAGCAAAGGCCCTGCGGTAACAGCAGATTCAGCGGTCCTAATTGATGAAGAGAGTGGCGCCATCTTGTATGCTAAAAATGAACATATCAGGCGCGCCCCAGCCAGCACGACAAAGATTGTCACGGCGCTGCTCGCCATCGAATACGGGAAAATGAATGAGACTGTAACAGTCAGTCCGCGGGCGGCTTCTGTTGGAGGCACCTCAATCTGGCTGAGACCTGGCGATAAATTGATGTTGGCCGAAATGGTCAAAGGAGTATTGATGCGATCCGGAAACGATGGCAGTGCTGCCATTGCGGAACACCTGGCAGGTAGCGAGCGGGAATTTGCGGTCATCATGACGGCCAAGGCCCGGGAAATGGGTGCTCTGAATACTCAGTTCCGCAATGCCCATGGACTCAAAGCAGTTGGTCACTTTTCGACCGCTTATGATTTGGCGGCTTTGGCGCGCAATGCCATGCAAAATAAAATCTTTGCCAGCCTGGTGTCGACCAGGGAGTCACAGCTTTCCTGGGAAGAAAAGGAGCAGGTGCGGGTTCTGCGTAATACCAACCGCCTGCTATGGACACTTGACGGCGCAGATGGCATTAAGACCGGGACCACCTCTCAAGCGGGAAAATGTCTGGTGGCGTCGGCTACCCGTGGTAACAGGCGCTTGATTGCAGTGGTGCTGCATAGTGACGATCGCTGGGGTGACGCCGCCCGTCTGTTGGAGTATGGCTTCCAGAGTTTTAGTCTGTGCTGGGGTGCCCGGGCAGGTCAGACCGTCGCGGCCGTGCCGGTTAAGGGCGGTAGTGTCAGTGAACTGAAACTGGTCCCGCGCACGGCACTTTGCGTACCGGTACGTAGTGACGGAAGTGATTCAGTGCAGCGGGTCTTGGAGATTCCGGAACAGATCAAAGCACCGATTCGCAAAGGCGCGGCGATTGGCAGGGTCTCCCTGATGAGCGGCGACACGGAGCTTTACTCCGTCGATTTAGTGGCGGCTCATGCGGTTAAGAGGCATTTTTTGTGGTGGAACTGGTAGAAGGCTCAAATATTGGTAACGGGGCACTCCATCCATTGGAGGGCCCCGTTTTATTTTAGTTTTGCCATTATTTTGTCTGATATGGGCCTTATGGTGCGGTCGGGGGCGGGATAAACCCAATAAATAAACACCGCTAAACTTTGCATAATTCCATTTGCTTAGTCTCAGTATATTAGCACTCACAGAGCGAGGTTACAGGACAAAGGCATAAATGGCGTAAGTTTATCCAGTCCAGGGAAAATCAATGCCGGACGAGGGAGGAATGGCACGCATCTACGAGAAATCCTTTTACTATACAGGAGGGGTCCAGATATGCCAAAAAGGTCATTACGAACGATTCCCCTTATTATCCTCATCATTGCATTGTGCGCCAGACTGCCAATCGCATGTGCCAAGGAGCCGCCGCTCAAGATCGTCTTTTTTGATGTCGGCCAGGGCGATTCGGCCGCCATATACTTTCCGAATGGAGAAGCCTTGCTTGTCGATGCCGGAGCCGGCAAAACCGATATCGTTAGAAAGCTGCGTGAAACCGGTGCGCCGCAATCAATTTCTATTTTGATGACGCACCCGCACAGCGATCATATTGGCGGGATGCTGCCTGTCGTGAAGGAATTTAACATTATCCACGCCTATGACACGGGCTATCCCTATTCCCGGATATATGAGAACATTTTGAACCGGCTGCTGGCTGTTAATGTACAATATTCAGTAGTAAGAAGTGGCCAAAAGTTCAACTTTGGGGAAGCCCAGATTACAATTTTGCATCCGGATGAGGGCTTCGAGCCTCACGACATCAATGATTCGTCAGTTGTCTTTATGCTGCGCTATCGAGATTTTACGGCGCTTTTTACTGGTGATGTCGAGAAAGTGTCCGAAGCCAGAATGGTGAAAAAATGGGGCAAGCTGTTGGACGCCGATATATTGAAAGTCGGGCATCATGGCAGCCGTTACAGCAGTTCCAGGGACTTTCTGAGCGTTGTCAGACCGCAGTTTGCGGTGATCAGTCTCGCGATCGACAACAGCTATGGCTATCCACACAAGCAGGCACTCGCAGCACTGGAGGATAGCGGTGCCGAAATCTATCGTACTGATTGGCATGGTGACATTACAGTCATCAGCGATGGACGCCACATTGAGATTAGTGCTACGGAGAGGTAGCGGTAGCTGTGCTGTAGCAGTAGCTGTAGCAGCAAGGAGGCTTTTGCGGCTTGCGGTCAGGGTGAGGTCGGTCCCAAACTTCTGCGGGGTGGGGGTTTTATTATGGAATTACAGGTTTTTTATGACAGAAGAGAAACCGACTGGGCGGTATTATTGGTGGGAGACTGCTCCATTCAGGTGGACTGGCCGGCCGAGTTACTGCCGGAAGAGGCGCTGCCGGGACAGTACCTGAAGTTTACGCTGGCAGTTGACCCCAAAAGTACCCAAGACGCCAAAATCAGAATTGAAGATCTGATCAAAAAACTCCTCAATAAATAAACACGGGAGCGGGGACACAGGGGGACGGTTCTGCTGTGTCATTTGCAAATCAGAAGACAAGGGACGGTTCATGCGTCTCGCCCCATTATTGAGGCGAGACGCATGAACCGTCCCCTTGTTCAGGATGACACAGCAGAACCGTCCCCCTGTGTCCCCCATTGTCCTCCAAATTCCAACTTCTCCTTCCTTTCCCTGACAACCGATGCCCTGATCCTTACCTTTTTGCACAAAATATTCAAAAGCAGACTTCTCATTATGTTGTCGAAAGGAAGGATCCTAATGACTCTGGGTATTATCCTGCTGGGAGCGATTGTGTTACTGACGTTTCTCGGCTTGACACAGCGGGTGTTTGATCGGATGCACCTGACAGATTCCAGAGCCTTGCTCTTTGTGGGCTTACTGATCGCAGGCAGCTTCATTACGATTCAGCTTACCGGGGGGACGCGGCCGATATCCGTGAATTTGGGGGGAATTGTCCCGGTGATTCTGGGGTTTTATATTCTCAAAAAGGCGGATTCCCGTAAAGAGTGGACGCGCGCGCTCGTTGCCACGGTCGTCACTACCGCAGCTTTATACGGGCTCAGCAAACTGATGTCGGGTTTCGGCCACGGGCGCGACTTGATTGATCCGCTCTATCTTTATGGTATTGTGGCTGGACTAGTAGCCTATTTCGTGGCTGCCAGATCCAGACGGGCAGCTTTTGTGGCGGCGACCATTGGAACCCTGCTGCTGCAAGTAGTGCATTTGGTTGAGTTGATTGTGACTGATTCACCTGGCACCGTGAATCTGGGCGGTGGGGGCGTCTTTGATGCGACGATCATCGCCGGAGTCCTGGCAGTCCTACTGGATGAGCTAATCGGTGAGACGAGGGAGCGGCTGGGTGGAGGACATCATGAAGAAAAATAGCTTTTGGAAAGGGGAGTTTCGCGTGCGTTATGCACAAAAGCTGCGGCTTTTATTGACGATGCTGCTCCTGCTGATCTCCGCGACGATCATCGCCGGTGCGGCTAATGAAAGCTATAATGAGCACTCGTCGGATGATTATTATATTATCCATGACGAAAGTGGCAATGTGCTTTCCATGATGAGCCTGCTGGTATCGGCCGGGGATTATCTGATCACTGAAGATAACCGGGGCTATACCATCACTGGGGTGGAAGGCTTTAAGGCGAAAGCCCGCTTTGATCAAATTGTGGACTTGGATGGGGCCGCAACTTTAGGGGTGCCAGGGGTGCCAGGGGTGCCAGGGGTGCCGAGGGTGTCGGAAAGAGGGCCGGGGCTGGTGGCTGTACCGGGATCGGCACCAGAGAGTCTACCAGCACAAACCAGTCAGTCGGTCGGGCCAATTGTCACTTACTGTACTCATAGCGGGGAGTCGTATGAACCGACCAGCGGCACTGATAATAAAAAGTACGGCGACATTTTCGAAGTGCAGGACGCGCTGGCCAACGCCCTTAAGAAGAAAGGGTTTGAAGTGGTTGCGTCCAAGGATAACTTTAACCCTCATGATGCGGACGCGTACATGCGCTCCCGGAGAACGGCCGCTCAACTTTTGCAGAAGAGACCGGTCGTCATGATTGATATTCACCGGGACGGGATTCCGAACGCTTCCTATTACCGCAGAGAAGTGAGCGGTCAGCAAGTGGCTGCTACCAGGCTGGTGGTCGGCCGTCAGAATGCCAATCGTGGAGTTAACTTCGAGTTCGCCAAACAAATCAAGGCGGCTGCCGACAAATTGCACCCCGGACTGGTGCGGGAAATTTTCTGGGCGAAAGGCAACTACAATCAGGATCTGGCACCGCGCAGTATTTTAATTGAGTTTGGAACCCACAAAAACTCACTGGATAATGCGGCCAAGGGGGCTGCTCTAATGGCAGATCCCATCTCACAGGTGATTACTGGCACAGCTGGCAACCGTGCTGCCGGGATCAGTCAGGGACAAGCCACCGGGCGCAGCGCATCAAGGGCGGTCTGGTGGGTCTTAGGACTGGTCGTAGTTGGCGCTGTGGGCTTTGTCCTGCTCAATTCCGGCAGCTGGGGCCGTGTTAAGGAAAGATTCGGCAAGTTCTTCAGGCAGGAAGTCGGCCTGGGCAAGAAAGATGATGACGGACCCGAAGGGGAATGAGCGCGTTACAGTGATGGGGCGGCAGCAGGTGAATGCTCTGCACGACAGCTATAAAGGGCTGCTTCTAAAGAGCGGCCTTTTTTATTGAGCAGTAGTCTCTTTTTCATGGAGCAGGTGTATAATGTGGTTTGATAAAGGGGCGGGAAGAATCTTTGAGAACGATTAAGGTAGTGGCGGCGATCGTAATTCAAAATGATCAGGTGCTGTTGGCCAGGCGGCCTCCTGAAAAGCACCATGGACTGCTCTGGGAGTTCCCGGGCGGCAAAGTTGAAGCGGGTGAATCCCCTGCGGCAGCGTTAGCCAGGGAGTTGCGTGAGGAGCTGAACTGGGACGTTGTTGTAGGGCCATTGTTTGATTCGATCGCGCGGAACAGTGATGGTGTCATTACCGAAGTCTGCTTCTATCTGACCAACGCATGCCCAGATAGTACGCCGCAGCCATTGGAAGGGCAGGAAATCGTCTGGGCAAACAGCCAGATTATCAGTCAGTTGGCACTGACACCAGCTGATGCGATCATTGCCGGGAGACTGCTGAGGGATGGACAAATTCGGCCGATTCCCTAAGAAATTCCAAGGCGGCTCGCGTTAGCCGCATTTTTCCAATAAAAACGTGCATTTCGCTCCTACTTGCGCGATTTTGCACTGGTGTGCGTTTTTGACACTTCTTTTCAAAAAGAATAGAATGAGCAGGTGTTATTTTTGAGTCAGGGATTACTAGATCCGGAACTGCTTGGTACCCTTAAATTTTATGGGACGATCGCTTTTGATCTGGCTGGATCATTACTGGGTGGGTTTTTGCTGGGGCGCTTTTTAGATAACGCTCTCGGCACTAGGCCGTGGGGGGTGCTGATTTGCCCATTGCTTGGATTAGCGGCCGGCTTTTCGGGGGTCTACCGTTTGGTGATGCATGAGGCTCAGAAAAAGAAAAAACCAGGTCGATGAAAAAGGTGATCATTATGCAAACTGTCTGGAAAAACATTTGGCATAGAGTTCTTTTGTACGGCTCCGTAACAGGGGGCCTTCTTTCTTTCGGCGCAGGAATCATACTCGGGTGGCGCGTCACCGCCGGCGGCATAATTGGTGTGGCGATTGGCTTGCTGAACCATTATATTCTGGGTATCTGCGCGCTGCACTTAACCGAAAAGGGTGCGAGTGGGCAGCCCCTGATGGCGCTGGGCCTCTATGGCAGATTGATCCTATCGGGGCTAGCGGCGACAGCGGTAATATTCATCTTTGGATCCAGTCCCGTACTGGCTTTTCTGGCTGGGCTTCTGGTAATCCAAATCGTGGCTGTCGCAGTTGAAACACGTTTGCGGGGCTCGAATGACTCGGCCCCGGAAGGAGATGACAGCAATGCATGCCGTCGGTGAGCATGATGTTAGACTACTGTTAGGCTTGAAAGTCAATTTTGATACGCTGACCATGTCTTGGATCACCATCGGGGTGCTCGCAGTGATTTGCCTGATCGCATTCATGTTTCGTTATCAAAAGATCAGGGACTTCAGCCACAAGGCCAATATGCTGCTAGGTGGCAAGAAAACGCGCTATTTTACCGGGGCAGTGTTCGGCATCATTCTGGTGGTCAATTTTTTGGGATTCATGACGGATAGCACCGCTTTCTGGTGCATCGCCGGCTGGATCCTGCTGTTGCTAATCCTGCATGGTCATGAATTGCAGGGCATTTTGGAAGCACTCTACAGGTTTCTCAAAGATACGGTCGCCGAGAATATGCCGGCGGCGGCCCACAGCAGTTTTAATTTCATCGCCACGATGTTCATTTTTATATTGTGTGCGAATATGATCGGGTTGTTGCCAATCGCAGGTTTCAAATCACCGACTGCGGATGTCAACGTCACACTGGGACTGGCACTGCTGGTGCTGGCCGCGACAATCTACTACGGCTGCAAAGTGCGGGGCGTTAAAGCTTACTTGCTCAGTTTCTTTCAACCCAATGTGGTCTTTTTTCCAGTACATCTAATTGACATGCTTGTCAAACCGTTTTCATTGGCCTTTCGTTTGTTTGGCAATATCTTTGCCGGAGAAGTTTTGCTGATGATCCTCTACTTCTTGATTCCGGTGGCGGTTCCGGCGCTATGGATCGCTATCAGTATGTTTATCGGAGTGATTCAGGCTTATCTGTTCGCCATGCTGTCCATTGCCTATATCTCTTCAGCCACTAATCATTAGATTAGCAAGACTAAATCCCAGTTTACCGGACTAATAGTTCAGATTCTTAAACCAAAATCATTGATTGATCAGGAGGGTTTTCAAATGGCCGGAGATGTAATCGTCAAAGTGGTTTCCCTGATTGTTGTCGGGGTCGTATCCAGTATTGCTGCGCTGACAGCGGGATTCGCCAACTCCAATGTGGCTGGCAAAGCCGTCGAGAGTATAGCCCGCCAGCCGGAAGCCAAACAATCGATTTTTTCAACCCTGCTAATCGGCTGCGGTTTGGTTGAAGCCACTCCGATTATTGCACTGGTCGTCGCCTTGCTGCTGCTCTTTGCCAATCCGTTTCTTCAGTAACCTGCCGTACAACCGGCAAAATGAAAAGGGTGCGGGGCTTGGCGGGGACTTATTGTTCGTGACGACAGTCTGCGCAGGCGAGAGGGGGAAGCCGGAACGTGATTGAGATTAATTGGACCTTGGTCTATACGTTTATCAACTTTGGGCTGCTTTACGTGGTATTGCGGCTATTGCTCTATAAGCCGATTCAGAATACGCTGGCAAACCGCAAAAGGGAGATTAGTGAAGCGCTCGAGAAGGCGGACGCCCGTATGGGCGAAGCCGATCAGCTTAAGCGCGAGTATGAGCAGAAAATGGCCGACCTATACGAAACAGCGCGCCAAACATTAGATAAAGCCCGCGCGGATGGCAAAGCGCTGCAAGACGAGCTTGTTGCCAAAGCGCAAGAGGAAGCCGGCGCGATTAAGGGGCAGGCCCAAGCCGATGCGGACCATCTGAAAAAGCGCATTTTCACGGAGATGCGGGAGCAAATCGTGGAAATGGCCATGGGAGCTACGGCGAATCTGACGGGCTGGGCATCTGATGACGAACAGCGCCGGCAGATTGAATTGTTTCTCTCCGGTCTGGAAAGCGAGAAGCGGGTGAATTAATGAGCATACAGCGTCAGTATATTGATCTCGACCGGAAGCGGCCGGTGAAGGCTGTCATCACCACTGCTCATCCGCTGGACGATTTAGGGCAGAAAATGATCATTGCTGAACTCGATCGGCGATTGGGTTTGGCTGCTTGGCATTTTGTCGTAGATCCGGCGTTGATGTCCGGGATTAAGGTTCAATATGGTGAAACGGTTTATGACGGTTCGGCTGCCCGGAAAATGGCCATTCTGAAAGAGCGTTTGCTGGAGGAAGGTCATAGTGCGCAAGCGGATCCGCAGCAGTTTTTTGCGCTCGCTGACCAAATTTTGAAAGAGCCGACTCCAGTCGTTGTCGAAGAAGTCGGCAATGTGCTGGCCGCAGGCGATGGCATCATCCAAGTAAATGGCCTGCCAGGTGCGATGCTGGGCGAATTAGTGGCTTTTCCGCGCGAGGGACTGAAAGGCATGGTTATGAATTTGGAGGAGGCCTCCATTAGCTGTGTCTTGCTCGGAGATGAGCGCAAGGTTCAGGAAGGCGATGAAGTCCGACGCACCGGAAAGGTCGTGGAAGTTCCGGTTGGTCGGGCATTGATTGGCCGTGTTGTAGACGCCTTGGGGCATCCGCTGGACACTAAAGGTTCAATTTTGACCGACAAGAAGCGGCCAATTGAGGCACCAGCACCCGGGCTGGCTGATAGAACTCCGGTTGGGCAGCCGCTGCAGACCGGCATCAAGGTGATCGACGCGATGATCCCGATCGGACGGGGTCAGCGCGAGCTGATTATCGGCGACCGTCAGACCGGCAAGACCGCGATTGCGGTTGACACCATTCTGAATCAGAAAGGTCGCGGTGTCCTTTGCGTTTATGTTGGCATTGGGCAGAAAGCTTCCACGGTAGCCCAAGTGACTGATGTTTTCACGCAATATGGAGCGCTGGAATATACGACGGTGGTCCTGTCACCGGCCGGAGATCCGGCTCCGCTGCAATATATTGCGCCTTATGCGGGTTGCGCCATTGCGGAAGAGCTAATGTATCAAGGACATGACGTCCTGATTGTTTATGATGACCTTACCAAGCACGCGGTGGCCTATCGTGAGATGTCGCTGCTGTTGAGGCGTCCGCCGGGGAGAGAGGCTTATCCAGGCGATATCTTCTATTTGCATGCCCGCCTTCTGGAAAGGGCCGGTAAGCTAAATGAAGTTCATGGCGGAGGCTCGCTGACCGCGCTGCCGATTGTTCAAACGATGGCTGGCGATATTTCAGCCTATATTCCGACCAATATTATCTCGATTACAGACGGCCAGATTTTCCTGGAGAGCGATCTATTTTTTGCAGGAGTGCGTCCGGCCGTTAATGTAGGCATGTCAGTTTCACGCGTCGGCGGTGATGCCCAGATTCGGGCGATGAAGGAGACCTCCGGGGCCTTGAAGCTAATGCTGGCTCAGTATCGTGAAATGGCTTCCTTCGTTCAGTTTGGAGCAGAGCTGGACGCAACGGCGCAGGCTCAGCTTGCCAGCGGCGAGCGTCTGGTGGAACTGCTGAAGCAAAGTCAATACACGCCAATGGAGATCAGCGATCAAGTCGTGATGATGTTCTGTGCCGCCCGTGGGTTGCTTGACGGTATTCCGGTTGGCGCGGTGCGGGAGTTTGAGAAGGAACTGCTATCTTACCTGCATGCCACGGCAACAGCGCTGTTGGATGAAATCGGCGCAGGCGCTGCTATCAAAATGGTGGAGGATCGCCTGCGGAGCCAGATTGTGCAGTTTAAGGAGCGGTTTCTCGCAGAGTTAGAGAAGGCAGAAAGCTAAGAATTAAGATATAAGAGTTAAGATAGAGGTAGGAGGCGGCACCATGGAGAGTCGTCTGGAAATTCGCCGACGGATTCGTGGCATCCGCGAAATTTACCATATCACCAAAGCCATGAAACTTGTGGCAGCGACGCATTTGAAAAAAGCGCAGGAAAGGGTGGCCCAGGCGCGTCCATACGCCCGGAAAATCAGCGAGGTTATGGTTGATTTGCATGCTCTGTCCAGAGAGAACCTGCATCCGCTGATGGAAGTTCGCCCAGTCAAGAGAGTGCTGTATATTGTCATTACTGCGGATAAGGGTTTGGCGGGTTCTTATAGCCAGAACATTGTGCACGCTTTTATGGAACATTATCGCTCATTACCCGGAAATCCGCAGGTCGCAGTGATTGCGGTCGGCAAGAGAGGGCGCGATCATTTCCGGAAGGCTGGCATTGAGACCGTTTCCGAATATATCGGCGTCTCGCATCATACAACTTTTGCGCATGCGGTGAAGATTGGCGGGGAAGTTGAGGAATATTATCAAAACCGGCGCTTTGATGAAGTCTTTATTGTTTATTCACGGTTCAATTCGGTTACTTCGCAGCAGCCCAGATGTTTTCGTTTGCTGCCGGTAATCCCAATCGAGCCAGGGGCGGCGCAGGCGTGTGGCTCGGGGGGTACCGGCGCTGTAAGCGAGGAAGGCGCGAGGGCGGCGCAGGCGAGGACGAAGACGGATTGGATTTTTGAACCATCGCCTCGGGAAATTCTGGACTTTCTAGTGCCGCGTTATGTTGAGACTGAAATTTATCGGGCACTGCTGGAAGCCGATGCTGGAGAGCGGGGGGCGCGCATGACCAGCATGTCAGCAGCTAGTGACAGTGCCAAGGAATTAATGGACGAATTGATCATGAAGTATCATCATTTGAGACAAGACCTGATTACCCGCGAAATCACTGAATTGGCGGGCGGGGCTGAACTCATCCGGGCTGACTCCGATGCCAAGGGAGTCAATGGAGGGACCTAAAATGTTTGTAGGCAAAGTCATAAGGGCGGTTGGCCCGGTGATCGATTTACAATTCTCCTCCGAACAGCTTCCGGCGGTCGGGAGTTCGCTGATTATCAAAACCGATCGGCATGACCTGATTGCGGAAGTGAATCAGCATTTGACTGGTGGACGTGCCAGAGCTATAGCAATGGCTGCCACCGAAGGCCTGAAGCGTGGGCTCCCGGCTTATTCCGAAGGGCGGCCAATTGAAGTACCGGTTGGGCGGGAAACCTTGGGACGCGTCTTCAACGTACTGGGCGCGCCAATTGATGGCGGCGAGGTGGTGCAGGCGCGGCAGCACTGGCCAATCCACCATCGCGCTCCTTTTTTTGCGGACCTGGATACTAAGCGTACGGTTCTGGAAACCGGCATCAAGGTGATCGACTTGCTGGTTCCTTATCCGCGCGGCGGCAAAATAGGCTTATTCGGCGGGGCCGGTGTTGGTAAGACCATGCTCATTATGGAATTGATCAGGCATATCGCTACTGAACACGGCGGTTTTTCAGTATTCGCCGGTGTCGGCGAGCGTAGCCGTGAAGGCAATGACCTGTGGTTGCAGATGAAGCGCTCGGGTGTTATTGATAAGACGGCGCTTGTTTTTGGCCAGATGAACGAGCCGCCTGGAGCACGGCTACGGGTGGCGCTGACTGGCCTGACGATGGCGGAGTACTTCCGCGACTATGAGGGGCGCGATGTCCTCTTCTTTATCGATAATATTTTCCGGTTTATTCAGGCTGGCTCTGAGGTGTCGGCGCTGTTGGGCAGGATGCCCTCGGCGGTGGGCTATCAGCCAACCCTTGCTACCGAGCTGGGACGATTAGAAGAGCGCATTACCTCGACAAACAGAGGGTCAATTACGTCGATTCAAGCTATTTATGTACCAGCTGACGATTATACGGATCCTGCGCCGGCGACGACATTTTGGCATTTAGATGCTGCGACGAACTTGGAAAGAAGCATTGCCGAGCTAGGTATCTACCCGGCGGTAGATCCGTTGTCCTCATCTTCGCGCTATCTGGAACCAACCATTATCGGAGCAGAGCATTATCATACTGCGCGCGGGGTTCAGGAAGTCTTGCAGAGATACAAGGATTTGCACGATATCATTGCGATTCTGGGCATGGACGAACTGTCGGCGGAAGATAAGCAGATCGTCGCGCGGGCCCGTCGCATTCAAAAATTCCTGTCACAGCCGTTTTATGTTGGCGAAACTTATACCAGCATTCCAGGACGGTATGTGACCAAGGAAGAAACCGTCCGTGGCTTCAAGGAAATCCTGGAGGGGCAGCATGATCATTTGCCTGAACAAGCATTTTTCATGGTCGGCGGGATTGATGAAGCGGTCGCGAAGGCGAAGACGCTGAAGACGATGGACGCGTAGCAGGCGGGGAGGTCGCGGAGGCCAAGGCGGCGACGATGCGGGGGTGTAGGCGATGGCGGAACTTGATCGAACATTAATATTACATGTCGTGACCCCTAGCGGTGGCTTGGAAGTCTCGCGGGATGACATTGATATGGTTGTCGCCCCCGGAATTGAGGGAGATGTAGGGTTCCTGCCAGGCCATTTGCCATTTATGACCCGGCTGCGGACTGGCGTTTTACGCTACTATATTGGCGATGATATGCACGTCATGGCAGTCAGCGAGGGCTATCTCGAAGTAACGCCAGCGAAGGTTATTGTTCTGGCGGAGGCGGCTGAGATGCCCGAAGATATTGATGTTCAGAAAGCACTGGAGTCGAAACGCAAAGCTGAAGCAATACTGGCCGCCGGTACTTACTCGCCCGCAGATATCAACAAGGCCACTGCTTCACTACGCAGAGCCCTGCTCAGATTGAAAATTGCCGAACAGACCCGCGACGATGAGTGATCAAAAGAGGAGTTATCTTTGCGGGGGAGAATAGCTTAAAATAGGTTATTACGGATTTATTGGGGAGGGTTTGCTTGTTATGGGTGAAAACAGAGTTCAAGCGTATTTCGAAGGCAAGTATGTCCCGCTTGAAGAGGCCAAAATCAGCATACTGACACACGCTTTCCTATATGGAACTGCTTGTTTCGGAGGAGTACGCGCCTACTGGAACCAGGAAAAGGGCCAACTTTTCGGGTTCAGGTTTGAAGATCACTACCGTCGTTTGCTCAACGCCGCGAAACTCTTACGCATGAATCTGAAGTACAGCAATGAGGATCTGCGCAACATCACCGTGGAACTACTCAGGAAGGCCAACTACCGCGAAAACGTCTACCTCCGTCCTGTGGCTTACAAAAGCAGCCAGGGCATTGGCGTAAAGCTGCACGGGCTGGAAGACGATTTTACCATGGCGGTCATACCGTTTGGCAAATATATTGATAACAACGGTCTGCGCGTGACCATCTCCGGCTGGAGACGTCTTGACGATAACATGCTTCCATCACGCGGCAAGATTAACGGTGGCTATGTCAATGCTTCTCTCGCCAAGAGCGATGCCGTTGAAAACGGTTATGACGAGGCCATTTTCCTCACTGCCAACGGCCATGTAGCGGAAGGCAGCGCGGAGAACCTCTTCATTGTCAGGAAGGGCCAGCTGATCACGCCGCCGTCTACTGACGATGTACTAGAAGGCATTACCCGTGATTCTCTCATGGTCCTGGCCCGCGATATGGGGATTGAAGTTGTCGAACGCAGCATTGACCGTACCGAGTTGTACTTGTGCGATGAAATGTTCCTCTGCGGAACAGCCGCTCAGGTTTCGCCGGTTATTGAGGTGGATCACCGTATTGTTGGCGACGGCAAGATTGGCCCAATCGCCGACAAACTGCAACAGGCATTCAATGACGTGCTGCTTGGCAAGAACGATAAGTACAAGCATTGGCTGACTCCGATTTTCTAAGCACGTCGAATCACATACTGTAAGTCAATAGTTTTGGTGACAAGCCGAACCGAAAAGCCCGTGGGATTCTTCCCGCGGGCTTTTTTGAAAACAGGTGGTTATTTTGCGCGCAAACATCCTGTTTGACGTCCCTGGTAATAGTGGAACATCGTGTTCCATGCGTACTCAGGTGAGGAACGCCAAACATCCTGTTTGGCTAGAATAACTCGCAGGCATAATTGTCTGCGGCTGGAAAAAGCAGCGCGATCTGATCGCGCAATGGGTTGTCAAGACGATGCATGGTTGCCTGGTAAAGTTCATTATCCGCGGCACCCAGAATTAAGGCAGCCCAGGCATTGGCAGAAGCGCTCATGAGTTCCGGCGCAGTCAGAGCCATGTCGAAAGAGAGTGGCGGTCCTTTATAATCAAGATCATGAGACGCTTGCGGTACATGGCAGTTTTCCAGTAATCCGCGCAGATTAATAATACGTGTCATCAAGAAAGGCTTGGTGCGGGTTCTGATTTGCGGTGCTATGCCATCCCGCGCACCAAAACACACAAGCTCTTTGATCTTTGGGAGCGCATCGTCTTTGCTCTTGCCTGCGTCTTCGTTTTCGGCATCACTCAACAGCAACATGTAGCCGCAAGGCGCATCGGTGGCGGTATTCATAATCAGATAGGCCTGGCCGCCATCCAATTCCAGATCGGCCAGCAGGTTGCGCCAGATGGCATTGTCCCTAAGAAAGTAGCCATGCCGCCCGGCACTGCAATAGCGCTCATAAAATGATTGCAGCAGCGGGATCTCTGCTGTTTGCGCCGGTTGGAGGCAGTGCGGTAAAGCTGAAGCGGCGCGGAATCCGGCCGCATCCATGGTCATTTCCGTGATATTATGGGTTGGTTCCCAGCCGAACTTCTGATAAAAGCGCGGATCCACATCTGAAACGAGCACAGACAGCAAGTAGCCGCGCTGATTCATCAGCTCTGCCGAGGCCTGCAGCATGTGACCGGCATAGCCCCGTCCCCGGTATTGCGGAAGGGTCATAACGCCGACCACATAACCAGTGGGCTGAAATGTGCCCCGCACAAAAAGCTGGCGCGGCAGCATTTGCATGGACGATAGCAGCGTGCCTTTTTCCCAGACACACAAGGTATGCTCTGGCAGATAAATGTTCTCGAAGTACCAGTCCACAAAAGCCGCTGCATCGTCAAAACAGCACGACCACATCGATTTGATGCGGTCGTAGTCATCACGTTCAGCAATCCGGATATCCAAGGAAACCACACTCACATTCCTTTAAATCCTGATCAATTAAATCACGATCAATTCTTGCTCGTCTATACTCGCTTTTAGATCTCAATTAACTCGTGCTTTTTCACCATAAAAATGGGGTGATAGGATCGTTTGGCCCTGCGCAAACCAGGCAGCCCCAAATCCTCTTCGCGGTTAATCAACTCTACTTCTGCAGGGACATGTTCCGCAAATTGCTGATTAATCACGGCAAACATACCCGGATAATCAACATCAGCCTTCTCGATATGAACGACAGCTGTTTCCGGATTAATTAACGCACCAGCCGCAAAGGCTCTGATTTTACCGTCCACTCTGATAGCGCCGCCCAACAGTTTCAGTTCTTCGCAATGGAAAAGCGCTTCTCTAATTGCCTTTTCTTCTTCAGCCATCAGTTCGCTCCCGGAGTCAGGATGTTTAGCGCGCCATCTGCTATCCAGCTCCAGACACTCTTCGATAATGGCCGGACTCAAGGGTTCGTAGCTGAACACATTTTTCTGTGTGAACTGGTTCAGGTGGTTGCGTTTACCCTGATACTTGCGGCCAGGCAAATCGACAAGGTCGCTGGTGCGATATACATAATCCCAGGTACCAGGATCGGATTTGATCTCCACTTTGGTGCCCAGTGCTTTTACAATTGGATCAACAAGCCGCTCGGGTACGGCCTTCATATAAAACGGCCGCCCGATGGAGTGAAAATAGTCAGCCATGGCGGGAATTACGCGCGTCAAAGCCTCCTCGGGCCCTAGTGGCGGCAAGGCAAAAAACATGTCTTTCCTGAGAGTGAACACGCAAAGGGTGCCTTCCAGTTCTTGCAGACTGGGACGAAAGGCGTGGCGCCACATAAAAAGGCTGGCAAAAGAGAAATCCGATACTTCTGTATGATAGGCACGCTCATACTTTTCGAAAACGGATTTGTGCCCAATATTTAGGGGCTTTGGTTGCACGATGCCGGCATTCTTTTTAGCCGGACAAGTATTACAGACAAAGCAATTACCTAATGTGCCGGAGCAAATGATAGAGACCCCCCTGTATAAATGTCCTCTTTATATTTTACTTTCCACGGATAATGGTACAGTCCTGCCTTTCTGAGCGCTTACCAATTAAATATATTCTATGCCTTGTACCAAAAAAAATGAGTGTCCGGCACGATTGTGCTATTATACCAGAACACTATGCTCCCGGCAGCCATAAACATGATTAAGGCCAATTATCACAGAACAGAGGTGGTCATCTCATGCCGAATATCTGGTCGGATCCGAACGGTTTTCTTAAGGATTATCGTCATTCCGGTAATATTAATCAGCTGAACCAGCGCCCAGACCAAGACCCCAAAAACAACGCGGGTAAAACAGAGGTCAAATCAATTGGCGCCATTCGCCGCTGGGGTACTATGGGGAAAGGCTATCGCTAGTCAATTCAAAAGGGGTGTCGCGCAGGACGCCCCCTTCTGTGTACAGCTTTAGATTAAGCACTGCTTTTAAAGTCGCGGGACATTGGGTAGCATAAAAGAAGAGGTCAATATGGCTATGATAAAGTGGAGGCGCGGCACAACATGAGCGATATCAAGGTTTATACGACGGCAACCTGTCCGTGGTGTACCAAAATTAAAGATTACCTTTCTGATAAAGGGCTCAAATATCAAGAAATTGATGTCGGCAAGAATTCTGAATCAGCCGAGGAGATGATCGCGCTGACCGGGCAGCGCAGTGTGCCGGTCACAGTGATTGATGGTGAAGTCATTGTCGGGTTTGATCGGGAAGCGCTGGATCAGCAATTATCATGAGGTTACCAAAATGCACAAACTGATAATCATCGGAGCGGGGCCGGCTGGCATGACAGCCGGAGTCTATGCGGCCCGTAAAGGACTGGCACCGTTAGTCATCAGTGAAGATATCGGCGGTCAAGCCAACTGGACCAAAAATGTCGAAAACTATATGGGTTTCACCGATATTGGCGGGTCAGAACTGATGGATCGTTTCAAAGAACACATGGATGCTCAGCGCCTCACTTATGAAGCCCGCCGGGTGAAGGCAATCCGCCGCGGCGAAAATGGCGTGGGCTTTGTGATCCAGTGCGACGATGGCAGAGAGTATCAGACGCGGGCTCTGATTATCGCCACCGGGAAGCGTCCGCGGATGTTGCATGTTCCGGGCGAAGCAGAGTTTCGCGGCAAGGGGGTTAGCTATTGTGCGACCTGCGATGCCCCTCTTTTCAGGAATGCCGATACAGCGGTAATTGGCGGCGGCAATTCCGGAGCGCAGGCAGCTTACGATTTGCTGCAACTCGGGGCGGACGTGCATTTGATCACTAATGAAAATATTACGGCTGATAGGGCGCTTGTTGAAAAAATCTCCGCCCATCCCAAGCTCAAGATTTATGAAAAGCATCAAGTGCGCCGCATTGATGGTGGCGCAATGGTTGAGGGAATCACAATTGCCGACACAAGCGGCACCGGGGGTACAGGTGGTGCCGACAGCACTGGAGGTGTAGGCGGCCCGGACGCTACCGCCGCCACAGAAATCCGGCTGCCAGTAGCAGGCGTTTTTGTCGAAATCGGTCTTGAGCCGAACAGCCAGATCCTCGGGGACATTTCACAACTGAATGATGATCGGGAGATCCGGGTGGATTGCCAATGTCGGACGGGAATCGATGGGCTGTTTGCTGCCGGAGATGTCACGGATGTCTATGGCAAACAGATCATTATCGCGGCGAGTGAAGGTGCCAAGGCGGCACTGGCGGCCTCTGAGTATTTGCTCTATAAAGCATAGCGGGTGGCGCTGGTGGCGCGCGCCGCTGCAACCCTCCAAAGATTGGCGCTTTGTCTCAGCAGGTATTGCCCAACGAACGGCGAATAGAAAAATCGAATGAGAAATGTGAAATGCTGTAAAAATCGCAAAAAAAACCGCAGTCCGATTTCGGGGGGTGAAGTCTATGCGTTCCCGGCGCAAATTGTCGCTGATCATACCGGGGTTGATCTTGGCACTCTTGATGATCGTCAGCACTGTTTCTGCCGAATCTTTGGCGGTGACTGATCCGGACAGTGGAATTAGTTACGTTGTGCCGAATGGCTGGAAGCAGGTTAAGAGACTGGGCACCACCAGCGCGGTTACTAGTTCGGATGATCTGGCTTATATGACAGTCGCTTTTACCAAATTTAACCCGAATGATCTCGACAGCATTAAGAAAGAGTTCGTTAAAGCCAGCGAACGGAACCTGCGCTCTTTCGAGCTGATCTCTGCGGAGCCGGTTACAATTGCCGAGAAAAAGGCGCTGCGCGTGGTAATCGAATTTGAATTAGGCTACCGTTTCAGACAGCTTCACCTAAAAGTCCCTAAAGCCGGCGGATACGTAGATATCGTGTTCGGTTCCTTCAAGGAAGACTGGAGCAATTTTGAGGCGGCGTTCACTGCCATACAATCATCTTTGAAATTTCAATTTTAAACGCCTGCGGGCGTTTTTTTTTACCAAGGCCGTGGCGCGGGAGTGGAGGGACACTTATGACCGTAACGGTATTGTTGATCATTGGCGGAGCGCTGTCCTTATTAATGGGCATCAGTTCCGGCTTGGAACGTAAAAAGCAAAGCCGGGTAGCTTCGGTAGAATCCGCACCACAAAAAAGCTTATCTTTCACTACAGTTTTCTGGATTTATGTAGCGTTAGTCCTGGCGGGGGCAGTCGGCTGGCTGGTTTCGTCTTATCTGGCGGGCGATGCGGCTGGAAGGGTCAAGCTGATTGATGATCTGCGCAAGATGTCGATCTTACTAGTGATAATGACAGCAGGCATGTTAGCGAGCGTACTAGTAGGGCATATCCAGAAAGGCAAGAAAGTGGTCAGTATCGAGAATATTATGCTGCCGCTGACCTGTTCCTTTTTGGTCTTTAACTCTGTATGGGCCGGACTTTCAGATCGCTCCATCGGCGCCATCGAATTGCTGGCTGCCTTTGAAAGCGGATTTGGATGGGAGTCGTTCCTGAACAGGTTTATCAAATCAGGTTCGTCCACTACCAAGACTAGCACCGCCAAAGCCAGCAAAGCCAACACCACTGCCAAGAAAGCTGGCGCTACCAAGACTGTTGCTACCTAAAGCTGGTGCGGCCAAGACCAGGCCAACCAGAAAAAAAGAAAAGCGGCGGGGTGTAGCCTGTCGGTGGCGTTCTTTATAACGCCCCGCCAGCCGCTGGTAACCCGCGCCGCAACATCCCAGCCTGCTAATCCCGACTAAGCCCCCAAATCCGCGCAATGTTATTCCAGGATGTTGGCAATCCAGTGGTAAACATGGCGGTAAATCTGCGCGCCTAAATCGTCATTCCATTCGCCTTCGCCAAACCGCAACCTGACACTGGCGATCTCGGTATAATCGCCTTCTTCTTCGCAGCCCAGATGAATATCGGAGTAATCGCCCAGGTCGCATTCGCTGACATCAAAGACCAGCCGATACTGGAAAAAGGAAACCTCGAAACCCTGGATGCAGTTATCATCGCTGTTCCGAATTGTCCGGAATGAAATCTCATCCAGCCTGCGGAACGGCGCGACCGCACTTTCGATAATCCGGTATGTACTTTCAATAAAGTGGGACACGCGGTGCGGGGTTAACTCCCGGCGGGCAATAAACACATCGATGAGTGACCTCAAGTCCGCAATCTCGTCTGGTTCTGGAACTGCCACGTTGACCGGTTCTGTCGGGGAATTTAATTCATCAATAGGCAAAGACTCATAAATCATGCAAACGCCTCCTTTTCTGGTATTATGCACCAAGGCAGGATGATTTATACCTCTGGTGATTGCGTAGCAGAAAATATAAAGGTACAATAAAAACGTGTTGGGGCGAAACCATGCGGCCGCCGCGCCGTATCAATTAAAAGAGATTCGATGCTTATAAGATTGCGATGGATAGCTAACGGAAAGGGAGGCTCGCAGCGAAGATGGAACAGTATGCTTTGCTAAAGGCGTTGTCGGACGCTTTCGGTGTATCCGGGAATGAAACAGATGTGATCAGGATTTTCCGCGAGGAATTAGGTTTTTGTCCGCACTGGGCCGGGGATGCGTTGGGCGGTGGCTATGCTGCCTTTGAGGCTGATAGCGGCAAGCCTAAAATCCTGCTAGTGGCGCACGCTGACGAAGTCGGCTTTGTGGTGGAAAACCTCACCGACAACGGGTTCATCAGATTTGTGACGGTCGGCGGCTGGAACCACCTGACATTATGCGGTCAACAAGTCGTGTTGAGGACTTTTGGTGGTGAAGAAATTCCAGGCGTAATCGGTGCAATCCCGCCGCATTTCTTAGGATCAGGTGATAATTTTAACGAAAAAGAGTTATTTATTGATGTCGGTGCCCGCGATCGCGCTGAACTGGAGAGCTGGGGCATTTATCCCGGTTGTTTTGCGGTTCCGGCCCCCAACTTCCGCACCCTCAAAAATGAGCAGTTTGTGATGGGCAAAGCGTTTGACGATCGCGTGGGCCTGTTGGTGATCATTGAGTTGTTCAAAAAATTGCGCGCAATTGGTATGTTGCCGTGTACGCCGCTGGCAGGTGCCTCCGTTCAGGAAGAAGTGGGGTGTCGCGGTGCTCGCACTCTGGCGGCACTGGCCCGTCCGGATCTGGCGCTCATCATTGAAGGTCCGCCGGCAGATGATACTCCGGGTCTGAAGGATTCTTTACGCCAGGGCATCTTAGGCGGAGGGCCGCAGCCGCGCGCCTATGATAAAACAACAATTCCGAGCGTACCGCTGCTGAAACTGGCTGTAGATACCGCTCGCGATAAAGGTATCCCCTGTCAGCTGGCGGTTCGGCGTACCGGTTCCACCGATGCCTCGCAGATTCATATCAGCGATGTTGGTGTTCCCAGCCTGGTAATCTCGGTCCCAGTGCGTAACGCGCATTCGCCGGTTGGCATTTTGGACATTCACGATGTTGACTGGACGGTTGACTTGCTTGTGGCGATGCTGCAGAAGATGGACGCGGGCTTTGTGCGGCAATGCCGTCTGCAGTAAATTAGCGCCAGCAGCAAATGTCCTGATATGCTATTCAATGACGAGAGGAGTTTTTGAGTTTGACCTGCATCAAGGTTAAAGATCTTAAGAAGAGTTACGGATCCCTGCAGGCTGTAGATGGGATCAGCTTTGAGGTAAGGCCGGGCGAGATTTATGGGCTGCTAGGTCCCAATGGCGCCGGCAAAACCACCACAATTGAAATGCTGGTTGGTCTACGCACCCGCGATAGTGGTACAGTTGACATCTTGGGCTACGATCCTCAAGTAGCGCCCGAAAAAGTTAAGTCGGGAATTGGAGTTCAACTGCAGTCGCCAGCAATGTTCCCGCGGCTGACCGTCTTAGAACTGGTGGAGCTTTTTGCGTCGTTCTACCAGGATCCCCTACCTGTTGATGAAGTGATCGAAATGGTCGGCCTCACTGAGAAGAAGAAAGCGCAATCCAGAAAGCTGTCTGGCGGACAAATGCACCGGCTGGCGATTGCCTTGGCCATTGTCAGCAACGGGCGCATTATTTTTCTGGATGAACCGACGACCGGTCTTGATCCGCAGGCACGCCGCAACCTGTGGGAAGTCATCTTGGGGCTGAAGAAGAGCGGCAAAGCTGTCTTTCTTACCACACATTATATGGATGAAGCTGAAAAACTTTGCGATTGGGTAGCTATTGTCGATCAAGGGCGCATTATTGCCGAAGGCCATCCCGAAACGCTTATTGATGAGCATTTTAAGGAACGGGCTCTTGAGTTTGAGCAACCGGCTTATGTCAATGAGAAGCGCCTCGAAAAACTGACTGGCGTGAAGAAGATAGTTACCGATGGTGATTTGGTGACGCTTTATACTGAGACAGTGTCACAGACCATTGCTGAGTTATTCGATCTAGCCAAAGAAACCGGCCAGCCGGTGAATGATATCGCAGTCAGGCGCTCAACTCTGGAGGATTTGTTTCTGAAGCTGACCGGAAGGAGAATCCGCGAATGAAAACGTTCTTCAAACTTTTTGCGGCGCAAGCCAAAGAACTGCTGCGTGATCGTATGTCACTGTTCTGGTATATTGCCTTTCCGGTTATTTTCATTTTAATCTTCGGTGCGATTTTTTCCGGCGGCACTAATTTAAACTTCGAAGTGGGCATTGCGGCAGAGTCGGAAGGGCCGGTTTCGCAGGGAATTGTTCAGGCTTTCGAGGCAGTCGAATCCTTTACCATGCATACCGGTTCCAGAGAAGAAGAACTGGAAGCATTACGCGCTGGAAACCGCTCTGCGGTTTTGGTGATACCCGCTGCGGTGGAACAGCTTGTTTCTGTTCCCGGGGGAATGCCGGGGCAAGGCGCTTCATCATCCATTGCAGAGCCTGTTAAAGTTGAGGTTCTTTATGATAAAGGTCAACAACAGACGACCTCGATCGTCCTTTCGATAGTCGATCAGCTGTTGGAGGGGATCGAGCAGCAGCTTACCGGAAAAACGCGCCTTTTGGTGGCGGATCAAAAACCGGTTGCTGCCGAACAGCTAAGAGACATCGATTTTTTGCTGCCGGGCATTCTGGCGATGGCAATCATGCAGCTGGGGTTATTCGGCTCGTTTAATATCGTCAGTCTCCGGGAGAAGAAAGTCCTCAAATCCTTGGGCGCTACTCCGCTCCCGCGGGTAATGCTGCTGGGCAGTGAAATTCTTGTCAGGGTACTGCTGTCATTGTTCCAAACGCTGCTGATCATCATCATTGGTAGGTTAGTCTTTGATGTACAGGTCACCGGGCCATGGTATCAGGTGATCGCCACGGTGCTGCTTGGGTCGGTGACGTTTATCAGTTTTGGGTACTTATTGACATTATTCTCAAAATCGGAAGAAAGTGGCATTGGACTGGTACAGCTGGTTCAATTTCCGATGATGTTCTTTGCCGGGATCTTCTTCCCAACGACCTTCATGCCTGATTTCCTGCAGCCTTTGGTTAAGATCATTCCGCTGACCTATCTCGGGGATTTGCTCCGCCATGTGATGGTCAGTATGCCGACTGAGTATCCCATCGTTACGAGTCTGTTAGTCCTCGGAGGCGTTACCGTTGTCTCCGTTATCGGGTCGGTTCTGCTCTGGCGCTGGGAATAGAGGAAAAGCGCGATTTGTGGTATGATATAGAGAAGGACATCATGGCTGTAAGAGCATGATCATGTGCAGCGACTATATCACAATACTGATCAGTCAGGGGGAGGAATCGAAAATTGTCGGTTAGTTACAAAGAACTTGGTTTTGTTAACACGAAAGAGATGTTCAAGAAAGCTGTCGGTGGCGGCTATGCCATTCCGGCATACAACTTCAATAATATGGAGCAGCTGCAGGCGATTGTCATTGGCTGTGGCGAATCCAAATCACCGGTGATTCTTCAGGTTTCGAGCGGTGCCAGGAAGTATGCCAACCAGACTTTACTGCGCTACATGGGCGAGGGTGCCGTGCGGATGAGTCAAGAGATGGGCTATAATATTCCGATCGCGCTGCAT
>ENA-UOOI01000282-UOOI01000282.1-fermentation-metagenome-genome-assembly--contig:-NODE-282-length-65535-cov-6.299618_pt1 | contig 65535 bp, 66 predicted proteins | sample MGYA00245779_ERZ724027 | MGnify/ENA primary metagenome ERZ724027 (study PRJEB28704, sample SAMN03018318) | fermentation metagenome | biome: anthropogenic terrestrial biome; feature: soil; material...
GAGGGAACACCCGCATTGGAAAGAGTCTTGCCGACCCATTTTTTATCCGGAGCGCTGAGGACGGTCCCAGTATCGGAAGTCAGGATCAAAAATCCATTTTGACCCACCTTGTAGTTCTTTACCATCGTAGTGAGCTTATCGACGTTAAGGTCAATCCCCGCGACGCCAATGAGATTCTGAGTGCCCGTCTGGTACACCGGGCTGACGATGCTGACGCAAGCCTTTTTAGTGGATACGGCTATATAGGGGTCCGTCAGAATTTGCGCTTTTTTGCTGGCCACCAGGCTATACCAGGGCCGTTTTTTGATACTGGTTGTCAGGTTGGTCACATGCCCGGTGGAGGGCAGCGTCTGATTGCTCCCAACAATCCCTATCCAGCAGTTCCCAATATTGTCCGGATCCGTTTTCTGGATGCTTTCCATGGTGCGTTCCACCGACGCGCATTCCTTGCTCTTTTGAACGTCGGTTCCGTTCACCGTGTCCTGCAGCATTTGATAGATCTGGGTGTTTGCCGCCAGGCTGTCCACCGTTTTCTGGTAACCGGTGAAAAACTCGCCGATTTGGTTTGAAACCTCTTGGGACTCGGCTTTCAGCTGCTGCTCGGTGATCTCTTTCACCGACTGCCGCACATTATTTAGGACAAGAAGAGCGGCGATGCAGAAAAAGCATAAGACCGGGACTCCAATCCAGATCAGCATTTTTCCCATTAAGCTGTTCCGAATGGAAAAATGCCGGCTTTTCCGTCCCGCTTGGGTTGCCTGACCGTCCATATTCGAATTCATAACCGTAAACCATACTCCTTTTTTGCTGAAATCGAAAGACTGATCAATTCTTCTATATTATTTTTTAAAAACCAATTATTTATCGGTCGATTTTTCCAAAATTTAATACTAAAATGTAATTTTCCTTCCAAGTCTATCACAAAAATCAGAAAATGGTCGAGGAAGCAAAGGAATAAAGAACTGATCAAACAGGGACGTTTTACGGCTTCTGTCATACTGCCGGATAGGACAGATGATTTTTTGTGCGAGAAGATGAGAAATTATGCAAAAAACCCTCCGCAATTTTTTGCGGAGGGTTCGGTGCGGTGGGAAATCTTATTCGAGGATAAATTTGCGCAGCGTTTCGGAAAGGCCGGAGGGAATACTCGCAGTGAGCAAAAGGCCGTCCTGAGTGTACTCTCTGCTTTCCACGCTGCCGTTTTTGCGAATTTTGGATTCCAAGCCCGATTCGGAAAAAGGAAGAAGAAGGTGTACCCGCACGGGCTGCGCCGGAAGATCTTCCTCAATCGCCGCGAGAAGACGGTCGAGCCCCTCGCCGGTTTTGGCACTGACCCGCACGGCGCGGCCGATCATCGGAATCTTTCCGAACTCCGGGATAAGGTCGCATTTATTCAGAACGGGAAGGACGGGGCGGTCTCCGCAGCCGAGGTCGGCAAGCAGGTTTCTCGCCACTTCCAGATGCACGGGGGCTTCCGGGCTGGAGGCGTCGCAGACGTTCAGCAAAAGATCCGCCCCGGCGGCCTGTTCCAGCGTGGAGCGAAACGCCTGCACCAGATGGTGAGGCAGGCGGCGCACCAGCCCGACGGTGTCGATCAGCATTACCGTTTGGCCGCCGGGCAGTTTCAGGGCGCGCGCCGTTGGATCAAGCGTGCAGAACAGGCTGTTTTCCGCCGGTACCCCAGCGCCGGTCAGAGCGTTCATCAGCGTTGATTTGCCTGCGTTTGTGTAACCGATCATCGCCACGGTGACAAAGCCGTTTTTCTTTCTGCACCGGCTGATCTGACCGCGGTGCAGCTCTACATCCCGAATCTGCCGGGACAGCGAGTCGATCCGGCGGCGGATATGCCGGCGGTCGGTTTCCAGCTTGCTTTCGCCGGGGCCCCGCGTCCCGATACCGCCTCCCAGCCGGGAGAGTTCTCCGCCCCGCCCGCCGAGGCGGGGAAGCAGATACTGAAGCTGTGCAAGCTCCACCTGCAGCTTGCCTTCGCGGCTTTTTGCCCGCAAAGCGAAGATGTCGAGGATCAGGGTGGTCCTGTCGATAGTTCGCACTCCGCTTTGCCGTTCGATGTTGCGGATCTGGGTGGGAGAAAGCTCACAGTCGAAAATAAAGAGGTTCAGCCCGTAGCTTTGGGCAAAATCGGTAATCTGCCGAATCATTCCGCTGCCGACGCAGGTGGCGGCGTCAGGCGCGGCCCGCTTTTGCGTCATAGAGCCGAACGGCACCGCGCCCGCGCTGCGGGTCAGTTCATACAGCTCGGCCAGCGAGGCCTGAGCGTCGTCGTTTCCGGTGTCCACCTCCACAAGAAGCGCGCGTTCCGGTTCGTTTTTGTTTTCATACATTTTGTCTGACGCTCCTTTTCACGGTTTCCCGCCTCTGATTTTCAGGCTGTTTTCCGCGCTTTTATGCTCCATACCATACCTCAGCTTTTTAAAAATTGCAACAGGATTTGGTCCCGGCCGCACTTTTCCCGCATACGGCTATTATTTCACGAAACGCCGGAGTAATCCGATTCCACCGTCAAATGCGCGGGGCAAAATATTTCCAGCTTTTTTTGGGCTTCCGTTTTTCCACAGGCGGGCACGGAAGAAAAATGCGCGATGACTTTTAAACTTTTCGGGTCTTCTTCCAGATCCACGGAAAGGCCGAGCGCGGAAAAGACCGATTCCAGCCCGGCTTTTGTGTAGGTGCCGGGCCGCACTGCGCAGAGGGTGAGCAATGCTTTGCGCCGCGCCGCAGTGTCTCCGGCGGGCGGCAGCACGAACGCGAGTTCCTTTTCCCGCAGGCCAAAGTCAGAGGCTGTTGCGGCAAAGCTTTCGGTCTGCAGCGTCTGCAGTTCCCCGCGAACTGCGGCCAGGCCCTCCGCGTAAGCTGCCAGTTCAAAATCCACCAGCGTCTTTCCGTCCAGCCGGTAAAGGCCCGTCGGGGCGAGCTGGCTTTTCATGGAGGCAAGAATGTCCATCGCTTTATCCTCCTTCTATCACGGTAATCACGGCAAGTCCCAGCACGGCCATCTGATTTTTCGCCAGGCTCACCGCTTTTGTGTCGAGGGTGCAGTCACGGATCAGGCCGGTCGAGAACAGCGCGGCGTTCAGGGCGGCAGGAGCAACCGGATCGGAAACGCCGAGAGTGTCAAAATAGGTTTGCAGCGCTTGTTTGCACGCTCTTTTCACCTCTTTGGAGTCCGCTCCGGCCTTTGCCGTCACCGTAGCCGTTACATTGACCGGCACCGTTTCGGCCGCTGCGACAATCACCTGCGTACAGATTTCCCTTGCTGCGTTCAGCTCTTTTGAAATTTGTTCTACGGTAAGGTCCGAAGGCGCGCCTCTCCTTCCGCCCAGATACAGCGCGACGGTGCCGGCTCCGTTGGCCCGCGGAACGATGCAGGCCGAATCAACCCCGTCGAAAGAGAGCGCGTAATCCCGGTAGTACGCCGCGTTGCCGCCATTGGAGGCGGCGGAGCAGCTTTGCAGAAGGCGGGCACGCAGCGCATCATCGTTTTCGCAGTCCTCCCCGCCGGTAAAAGCTGCGGAGTTGTTCACGCTCTGGATACCCGAAATCGCCGTGACCAGGACCGTGACGGTCCCGGCTTCGGTATTCCCGGCGCAGCCGCTTTCCTCCGCCTGCGCCGGGACCTCCACGCTCAGCGCGTCCGCTTTCAGCACCGCGTCCTTGGTCGTCGCATACCGCACCGAGTTGACACCTGCGGTGGAACATACGGTCCCGGCCTTGATGGCTTCGTCGAACCAGAGCGTCGATTCGCGTGAAAAAGTCAGCGTACCATGCGCGGGGACGGCCTCTTTGCGCACGATTCCGCGCTCCTGTGCCCGCCAGTCCAGTTCCTGGCCGCTTGCGGTCTGCGCGAAAGTCTGGCGCCGGAGCCAATCCACCGCCGAACTCACCGAGTAGATTTCTCCCGCCAGCAAGCGCATCCGGATACCGATGTCGGAGGCATCGTCGGGCGAATATCCCGCAAGATCGGTGAATTTCTTTTTCATGCGGGCAAGAATATCCGCGTAGCTTTCCATTAGAGTTGCACCTCCACTTCCCGGCTGCTGCCGGCGCAATTCAACGTGATCCTGACTTCGGCCGGACTACCGTCCCGGTACTCCGCACCCGTTACCTTAAGCTGCGGCATCTGCCGCAGCGCTTCCTGCGCCATTGAAAGCGCCTTTTCCTCGCGCAGCGGCGTGTCCGCCTGCAAAGAGTGCAGCCGGCTGCCGAGCGACGGGTTGAGAGCAAACGCACCGAGCGGCACGGTCAGCCGGATTTCGGCGCGCTGGAACAGTTCCTCCTCGCCGAAAACCGTTTTCGGCCTGCCGTTTTCCCCGGCGGCGAAGTCGCCGCCGGACAGTTCAAGATCCATTTGTCTCCTCCTTATGAAAAACCTGGCCGTTGATAACGATGTCGCCGTTATTTTTTAAGTAGAGTTCCGCCCCGCCGGAAGAATAGAGAAGCAGTTCCCCCGGCTTTAGCCCGCGCTCGGCGGCCAGTGTGCCGATACAGGCGTCTCCCGCGCTGGTTGTGACGATCACAGCCTGCGCCGCATTCGGCGGCTGGTAAGCGATGCCCCATGGCCCTGCAAACGGCAGGCCGCGGTATTCGCTCATGCCCTGCGCGGCTGAGTCTCCGGTCATTTTCGCCACGTCGGCGGAAGACTTTGCCGCCTGCGCGGTGATAATTTTCTGTGAAATCCACATTCTTATTCCCTCCTTAGGGTAATCAGGGTATGTTCCCCCCCGGCACCGGACCGGCAGTGCGCGGAGGAGACATACAGGCCGGTTTCCTGCCCCGGAAGTCCGGAAACCCGCGCCGGGGAAAGCAGCGGCACAAAAATTTTACCCGGACAGTCCAGCACAACGGAAAATGCGCTCCGACCGGCTTTTTTCAGCGCTGTGCCGGCATTCGTGCCGCCGCTTAGAAAACGCCTGCGCACAATCCCGAGAGAAACAGCCTTTGCATCCCGCGCCGCCAGCGTGTAGGCTCCGCTGCCCGGAGTCCGGGTGTAAATCTCAGAATACAGATCGCAGTACTGATCCTTTCGCGTACAGGAACAAAACCGGATTCCGTCTTTCCCAAACAGGATTTCCCGCTCCGGCACAGCGCCGGAGGCGTCGAATGAGCCGTTTTCCGTGATTCTTGGCTTTGTTCCGAGAAACCGGGAGCAGAACGCTTCGGCCACGGCCCATTCGCTCATGCCTTTGCTCACGGTCAGAGCGCCGGAAAAGCCTCTGGTGTCTCCCACGCAGCGCGTAAAGCCGTACGGGCGGATATGCCGCTCGAAAATAATCCTGAGCGACGGATTGATGTAATTTTGCGGCATCGCCTCATTGTCCAGAAGCAGCGCGGCACGGCTGCGGGCAAAAATCGAAAGCGTGCCGCCTGTCGGTTCTGTTTCCTGCTCATCAATGATGCCGTCGAACAGAACCGTTCCACTTTCTCCGTGGATGGTCAGTTCGGTCATTGCGCCGCAGCCGGAGGGGAGGGGGAAGACCCCTTCGAAAGCGTCGGCCGGGACGTCCGCGTCCCGATCCAGCCGGATACGGACCGGCGTCGGCAGCTCGGTTTCGCCGTCTGGGCCTGTACTAAGGTAGGTCACGGCACGGTCACCTCCGTTCCTTCGCCCGGGTCGTCCGGCCACTGGATGTCCGGGTTCCGTTCCCGAAGATCGTCCACGCTGATTCCATGGGCCGCCGCGATCGAAAACAGCGTGTCCCCCGCCTTGCAGACGTAAATTTTCGGATCGCTGACGACCGATTCCGTCTCCGGTGTTGAGCCGTCTTCGAGAAATTCGAATTCATACCCGACTCGGTCCGGATGCGGGTCGCCCTTTGCGGTCAGCGAAGAAAACACTGCCGAAAACGGAGCCATTCCCGGCAGAAGAAGCTGCCCTGCCCCTTCCTCGGCGAAAACGGCGGCAAGCTTTTGAAATTCAGCCGCGCATCCGTTCCCTGAAAACGTGCCGCTTCCCCGCACGGTGCGGCTTCCCGTGCCGAGGTCCTGCAGCACGTTCCCGGCGTGCGGAATCGCATACCGGCCGACGTTTTTGGTGCGAGAGACCGTTACGGTTTCCGGATTGCGCGGCCAGATGTAATTTTTATAGCTCATCGGTTTCAGCCGCATGATTTTCCTCCTCCAGGCTCAGAATGTGCGGGTATCTGCGGCAGTCCCGTTCAATTTCCCGCGAAATTTCATCCGCTTTCTTTTCCGCCAACCGTCACACCTTCCTCCTTTTCCGCCGCCAGAACCAACAGCGAGCGGCGCGGTGGCAGAAAGGCGGCGCCTGTCTCGGTCAGTTCCTTTCCCCGGCAGCCTGCATAGACCGTCTTTTGCGCTTTGCCCCGGATTTCGACCAGAAATTCCCCCAAATCGGAAAGGAGTGTCCCGGATTCCGGCGACACGCCATGCAGTGAAAGTTCATAGCCCGTTTCCCCTTCTCCAATTTCCATGGGGGTTCCCTCGCCCCAGGAACGCAGTTCGCATCCGTCCCGCAGAACTTTTGCCTCGTAGCCTTCCGCACGGGCCAAAACGCTCCCGTCCGGGGAGAGCAGGACGATTTCCCGGTCTGCCGCGTCGGAAAGCTCCCGCAGGATCGCCCATTCATACAGCGGTTCCCCGCCGACTGCCGCAGTACCGGAGCGGCGCACGGTAAAATCTGAATCGGCGGTTTCCACAGAGTCCCCTGCGGAAAGCCGAAGCCCGGCCGGGCCGGTGTAGCGGTAGTACAGCCCGGAATTTTCACCGGTCAGGGTGCCGTCCGACCCGGTTTCCATCCGCAGCGGTCGGATGACGGCCTTTCCCTGCGTCCCATTGGCTTTGACCGGAGCGCCGTACCGGCCCAGCATGGTCTCCACGGCCGAGCGGCGCGTCACGGCCGGATCCTCCCGAACAGGAAGCATCCGCCGTCCGTGAGGAATGGGGCGGCGGTCGCAGCTGCGCCCCTCCACAGGTTCCATGCCGAAGCGGCGTCTCCCGCGCTTTTCACTACTTTGACGTCCCCGGCGGAAAACGATTCCGCCCCGGTTCCGCAGCGTGCCAGAGTGAATCGGTAAAACGCGAGGGCGGTGGCTGCGGCAGTCAGCGCGGCGCGGCTCTCCTCCCCGCAGGAAGCGCGCTGTGAGCCGCCGACGGCCTCGGCCGCGTCGGAACACAGGGCCTGATATGCCTCGGCATCCTCTACTCCGGAAAGCATCTCGAACCGGGAAAGCACGTCGCTGGCAGCAATGGTAATCACGGTCTACGCCCCGTAAGTCAGCACGCGGACCGCGCCGTCGAACAGCCGCGCAAATCCGGCGGTCACGCTGATGGCCGTGCGTTCCAGTTGGCGATCGATCAGCCGGTCGGAGTCGGTCGTCACGCCTCCCGCCTGAACCATTTCGAGCGCGCAGGTTTTGTCCAGCCCGATGATTTTTCCGGGCTCCATCTGCGGCGCGTGCAGCAGCTTTGCCCCCAGCGGGCTGATGAGCTTTCCGGTCCCCTGAAAGTTGAGCCCCGCGACCGCATCCTTGAATTCCGGGATGGAAAGCAGATCCTTGACCGCGCCGGTCGAGGCGAGCATCGTGTTCAGCGTGTAGGGGGAAAGGCCGCTCCACAGGCTGATGAGATCCCCGTAAGCCGGCGTGGACCCCGCCGCGGCCACCGTTTCGGCAGGCTCGGTTCCGTCGTCGCCGGTCAGCAGCACGCCGATGGCGTCGGAAAGCTGGCTGCGCGCGATGGCCGAGCCGATCTGCCGGAGCGTCACGGTGAACAGATCCAGCCGCTGAAAGCGCAGCGCCTCATAGCTTGCCACCAGCATTCTGCCGCGCTTTTTCAGGCGTACCAGCCGATCCTTGACCTTGACCCCGGTCTGCGGCAGCTCCGCGCCCTCCGCAACCGGCTTTAAAGTTCTGTCGTCCTCCGCGGGATCGGATTCGATCGTGCGGTAGTCCATCGAATCGATCTGCGTTCTGGCGGCGATCAGATCAGGCAGCAGGTCGGCCTGCTCCATGCCCTGCCGTACCGAGCGGGCAAGATATTCCGGAAACAGAGCGGCGGAATCTCCGGTTTGAAAGAATTTTTCAATTTTATCGGAGCAGGGGCCGCCGACCCGGATGTCGAAGCGTTTCAGCTGCCGCTGATAGGCGTCCAGCCCTTCCAGCGGGGTCCCTGCATAGCAGGGAGAAGGGTCCAGCCCTTCCAGCACCTGAGAAAATGATTTGCCGGGCACGCCGTACATGCCTTTTTCCAGTCGGATGGATTCATATTTCACGTTGCGTTCCTCCTTTTAAAGAATGACGCCGCAGGTCTGAGCGGCTTGATCCACATCGGTGACCAGCAGGCTTCTGCCGCCGGTTGCCGCCGTCTTGATTTTGCCGTCCGCCGCAGCGCAGAGCATCTGGTACCCCACCTCCGGAGCCGTTCCGCTGAAAGGAAGCCGGACATAACCGGAAAGCTGCACCGCCGCATAGCCGCAGCGCGCGTTTTCCACTGCGCCGCAGAACACGTCGCCGTCCGCGCAGGAGCCGGCTGTGCCGTTTGCCGTCAGCTTGACCGGCGTTCCCGGCGAGAGTTTCTCGTCCGTTTCAAAGGTCACAGCCGCTTCCCGGAATCCGTTTAATGATACGTTCATTCGTTTCTCCTCCTTTATATTTTAAAAACAGAGTTGCCGCCGTCCGCGCTCCGCTTTTCCGTCCCCCCGAGCTGGGGGGAGAGCGGAACCAGCTGCTTTGCTTCCCGGCGGAATGCCGACGCAAAGCATTTCAGGTCTTCAAGATTCATCCCGTCGGCTGCGCGCCGGAGCGCGTCCGTGGGAAGGCCGGGCCTTGACAGCGCCGCGTTTCGCACGAACTCTTTCGCCAGCTCTTCCCGGTAGGCCCGGCCGCAGGCGGCTTCCCGCTCCAGCGCGTTAAGCTTTTCCGCCAGCGCCTGTGCTTCCTTTTGCGTCAGCGCAACGGGACTCCCGGCCCGCAGCGCCTTTATGGGATCCCGCGCCCCGGCGTAGCTTTTGACGACGCCCGCCGCCCGCTGCGCGGGGATTGCCACAAAAGACCACTCGTAGGCATCGGTCGGTTCGTCCAGAACCGCGCAGCAGACGGTGCCGCCATAGTCTTGCCCGCGCACATGCTTGCAGGAACCCGTTTTTAAGTCCGCTCCGCAGACGCTGCACGTCACGCGCTGTACGGAGCATCCGACGCTGACTTCCTTTTTGATACCGCTTTCCAGCTCGGCGATCAGGCCGGTGTTTTCCTCCGTCCTGGGCAGATACGCCCCCGCCTTCAGGCGGGTATACGGTTCCCCCGCCGAAGTGATCTTGTCCGGATCGCTCTCAATGCGGCAGTCAAAGATCCGCGCCGCCTGATCCTGCGTTCGTCCGCTGTGGTTGAAGATCCCCGTTTTGCCGACGAACAGTGCCGAGAGCTTTTCGAGGGCGGGAATGGAAAAGCGCTCCCCGTCCCGGTCGATTTCGTTGTCGCACAGCACGACCGGGAACACATAGAGTTCGTCTGCGGAAAATTCCCTGCGTGTAAAACAGTTGATCTTTTCAAGCGCCGCCGCGTCTGGAATCGGATTGATTTCCGCCGCCTCCGCGGTGTCTCCCTGTGCGTAAGATTTTGTCAGAATAGCAAATCCTCCCTTTCTATTTATTCCTCAATGTGGTTCTGTTTCCGTCCGGCTTTCGTCTGTTTGACCGGTGTCTTCTTGTGAACGGTTTGCTCAATCTGTTCGGCGCGCGCATTTTGATATCGGGCGGCGGCCAGCTCGGTCGCATCCTGAAGGGTGATTTCATTCCACTTGACAAAGCAGCGCGGAGGATACCCGTTCAGCCGGAGCCACATGCCGCAGATCTTGTCGATGACCGGATTTAAAAGCCGCCGGTATGATTCCAGTTCGCTGGTCAGAATATCCGCCTGCTGGCTGGACATCCTCTCGGTAGAGGACCAGGTCAGACCGAGCAGGAACGGCGGGATTCCCAGCTTTGCGATAATCTGCTCCAGCATCTGCCGCACAGGGATCTCACTGTCGAGAATCTGTACGTCTGAACCGATCGCCTTGATGCTTACGTCGCCGACGGCGATGAAGTCGCTCACACCGTCCCCGCGCATGGCGCGCCCCCATTCCGAAGCGATCTGCTCCGCCCGCTCTTTGGCGAATGCACGGTCCGCCGCATCGGAGTCCGGCTTGTACGTCACCGCGAAGCGCACTCCGCCGAGGCGTTCCCAGTTACTCCCGATCGTGTGGAAGATCTGGACCAGGGTGCGGCTGACGAACGGAAGCCCGCGCAGAAGAGAGACGCCCTGCGCACTGCCCGGCGGCGGGTTCAGCGCGGAGCAGAACACCAGTTCCGGGTAGCGCACCGGCACGCTTCCGCCGTTTTCCCGGCGGCGCACCTCCACGGCGAGCGGCGAGGCGGCCCGCAGCTCCACATCGTCCAGCGAAGCGTTGTACAGCGCGCGGAATTCTCCGCCCTGCACCACCATTTCCCCGACGGCGTTGCCGTAGGTCAGAAGCTGGTCGAGGTAGGTGGTCAGGAAGCTTTCGATCCCCTGCCGGTCCGCGCCGACTTGTACGGAATCCAGAAAGTGGTTCAGCTGTCTCTCCGCCGCTTCATCCGGACAGGAGACCAAAAAACCGCCGGTCAAGCGCAGAATTTTTTCAATTGCCGCGTCGATGATCGGCACGGCTTCCCGCAGCGCGTCGTAAAGCCGCCGTTCGCCGGGGCCTGCCGGCACCTGAAGAGAAAGCTCCGGAAACGGTTCTTTCTTTTCCGCCGTCTGTACGGCGCATACCGCCGTTTCGGGCCGCTTTCGCTTAAAAAACATGTATTTCCCCCTTTCTCCGCGGCGCCGCGACGGCAAAGAAACCGCCTTCCGGGCGGCTCAGCGCGGTGACAAAATAACGGATATCATCCATTGCGTGATCGTTTTCCTTGACAGGCGCATCGCAGGTCCGCTTTTCGTCCCACCGGTATCGTCCGAATTCCCGCACCGCGTCTGCGCAGCAGCGGCAAATTTTGATTTTCCCCTGCTTAAGCGCCGCGGCGGTTTTCCGGATTCCGTCCAGCACCGCGTTGTCCGCTTTCCGCGCGCGGTACCTGCCGTGCCGCCGGATCACTTCGAGAAAGCTTGCCGCGGAAGGGTCTACTACCACGCGGTCGATTTTCCGGTCCCCGCAGAGCCGCTCCAGCGCGGCGTAATGCTCCTCGTCGGTCCGCTGTTCCCCGGCTTTTCTGGAATCGTAATAGGATTCCGTTAGGCGGTACCAGACGCCGTTCTGAAGCCCCCAAAGCCCCATGGAACAGGGATTCGCCGTTCCATAGTCGCACGAAACGGCATAGCGTGAAAAGCCTCCCTCCGGTACGCTGCAGAACATGCCGTCCGTCATGAACGGATAGATCAGCCCTTCGGCCGCAACCCATTTCCCCAGCACGAACCGTTCGTAAAACGTGCCGGAATAGAGCGTGCGGTACCGGGCGAGGATCTCCGGGCTGAGCGACGGGTTATCTTCCATCGTGAAATGAAGGCGCAGTGCGTTTTTTTGTTCCGCTTTGCAGACCCATTCCCTGTAAAACCAATGTTGGGGACTTTCCGGATTGCAGGAAAACCAGAATTTAGAGCCTTCCACCGAGCAACGCGCCAGCGCCTGCTCGACAAACGAGCGCGGCATCAGGGCCACCTCGTCGAAAAACACGCCCGCAAGCGTCATACCTTGGATCAGCGCCGCCGAGCCTTCGTCCTTTCCGCCGAAGAGGTAGAACCGGCCGCGGCTTTTGCCGCAGGAAATGTCAATTCGGTTTTCCCCCGCGTGAAAGACGCAGGAAAATCCGGATTCGTCCAGCACCGGCAGCAGGGTTGTCACCAGATTCCGCCGAAGTGACCGGATGGTTTTTCCGCAGAGCGCGAACGACCGGCCGTTAAACCGGGAAAGAGCCCACAGAACAAACGAAAGCCCCAGGCACAGCGTTTTGCCGCTCCGCACCGCCCCGTCGCAAATCACTGCGTCCCGCCCGGCGTACGGGGACCCCGGGCACCACCAGCACAGGGCGTCCCGCTGACGCGGGGAAAAGGATTCAAGCCTCATCCTTTTTCTCTTCTTTCATTTCCCGCGCGCATTTCTGCAGCGCCCGGTACAGCGGGGAATTTCCCGCGCCCTGCTCACTCAGGCTGCGCAGGCAGTCCAGCGCGCGCATGCGGTCGTAAAACTTGATTTCCAGCCCGCCGTCTTTCAGGCGCCGGATTTCCGCGATATTGTCGAAATCCATGCTCGCAAGTTCCCGCGGGGTCGGTTCTTCGCCGAACAGCAGGCGCACCGCGTCGTTGACGGTGCCGAACGCCAGCTTTTCGTAGCCGTTTTTCAGGCTCGGTTTCTTTTTTCCGTTGCGTGTCAAATGCCAGCCTCCTTTCATCCCCCCGCCGCGCGCAAAGCATTTTTCCCCTCCAAAGGACAAATCCGGAAGTTTTTCTTGACATTTCTCATTACCGATGATACTGTATATATACGTTATACACAGTAAAGCGGTGATGAAAACTGGATATTGTCATCAGCAATTCCGATCCACGGCCGATCTATGAACAAATTGAAGCGCAAATCAGGAGCCAGATCCTTTCGGCCGGTCTGCATCCGGGTGATCCGCTCCCTTCCATGCGCCTGCTTGCGCGCCAGCTTCACATCAGCGTCATCACGACGCGCCGGGCCTATTCCGACCTGGAGGCGGAAGGGCTTGTTGAGACGGTGGCGGGCAAAGGCTGCTTTGTCGCGTCGCCGGATGTGGAATCCATCCGCGCGGAGCAGCGCCGCCGGGTGGAAGAACTGCTCCGCCGCGCCGTACGGCAGGCGAGGCAGAGCGGAGTTTCAGCGGAAGAGATGCACGGCATGCTGAACCGCCTGTATGGCAAAAAAAAATAAAAGGAGATTTTTATGGAACCGTTACTGGAACTGAAGGACGTGTGCAAAGAGTACCCTTCATTTTCGCTTCAGAATATCAGCTTTTCCGTACCGCCCGGCAGCATTATGGGGCTGATCGGGGAAAACGGTGCCGGAAAAACCACTACCATCCTTCTGATTCTGAATGAAATCCGCCGCGACGGCGGAATAATCAGAATTTTTGGGAAAGATAATATTCGGGAGGAAGTGGCAATCAAAGAGCAGATCGGCGTGGTGCTGGATGAAAACTGCTTTTCCGGTGAATTCCGCGCCAAAGACGTCAACGCCATTTTAAAGCGGGTCTTCAAGACGTGGGACCGCGATCTGTTTTACCGGTATTTGTCCGATTTCTCTCTCTCGGAAAACAAAAAAATCAAGGACTATTCCAAAGGGATGCGGATGAAGCTGAACCTCGCGGCGGCGCTTGCGCACCGGCCCCGCCTTCTGATTCTCGACGAGGCGACCAGCGGGCTCGACCCTGTCATGCGCAGCGACGTTCTCGACCTGCTGCTCGACTTCATCCAGGACGAAAGCCGCGCCGTCCTGTTTTCGTCCCACATCACTTCCGACCTCGAGCGCGTCGCAGACTCCGTCACGTTTCTTCACGGGGGAAAGGTCGTATTCAGCCGCGAGAAAGACGAGCTGGAAGATCAAATGGGGATCTTAAAATGCGGCGCCTCGCAGTTCGGCAAGCTGAATCCGGCCGACTTCCTGCGCGTGCGCCGCGGCGAGGCCGAGTGTGAGGCGCTTGTGGCCGACCGGGCCGGCGCGAAGAAAAAATATGCGGACTTTGTCATTGATCCCGCGCCGCTCGACGAGATTATGCTGCTGTATGCAAAGGGGGAAAAATCATGACAGGACTCATGCTCAAAGATCTGCTGTACCTGAAACGAACGACCAAAGTACTGCTCCTTCTTCTCGCTTTTTATCTGGTCCTTTTTATGACGGCCGGCTCGGAAAGCGCCGCCTCCGGGGCTCTCTCCGGCATCATCGTGATGCTGACTCTCATCCTTTCCGCCAATGCATTTGCCTACGATGAAACCGCAAAATGGAAAACCTATGAACTTAGCCTTCCCGTTCCGAGACACCGCATCGTTCTGGCACGTTATTTGCTCACGCTGGCCTTTTCTACGGCTCTGTCGCTGTGTTCCCTGCTGGGGGAATGGATTGCCTACCGCGGGGTCTTGTGGGAAAGCGCCGCCGCTGTGCTGGCTTCCTGGAGCATTTCCCTGCTGTTCTGCGCCGTCTTGTTTCCGGCCATGTACAAATACGGCTCGCAGAAGGCCCGGCTGGTGCTAATTGTTTTTGTCATGCTGCCGGTCCTGTTTCTGCTCCTGCTCTCAAAGGCAAACCTGCCCATGCCCGGCGGCTCTGCCTTGACGCTTATTTTCCGTCTGCTTCCGCTTCTGGCTGCTGCGGCCTATGGGGCCTCTTATGGGATCTCCTGCCGCATTTTTGCTACCGGAACGAGAAAATCCGGCATCGGTTCCAAAACATGACAGGTGAGATTATTTCATCTTTAAAATAAGATAATATAATTTTTAATATTATATTATCTTAGCAAAATAGGGAATGATGATTGCATCTTCCGGCGGGCGGTGGTAAAATAAAAAAATGTCGTTTGTCGTTTTTAGTTTAAAAAACAGAAGGAGAAAAGAATGGCGGATTATGTGATTATTACGGACTCGTCCTGCGATTTGCCGGGGGATCTTGCAAAAGAACTTGAAATCGTTGTTCTTCCTCTTTCCTTTCATATCGGCGGGAAAGATTATCGCAATTATCTGGATGAGCGTGAAATGCCGATTCAGGAATTTTATCGTCTTATCCGCGCCGGAGAATCCTGTACCACCGCCGCCGTGAATGTCGACAGCTACAAAAGGGCGATGGAGCCTCTGCTGCGGCAGGGGAAAGATATCCTGGACATCGCGTTTTCCTCCGGCCTTTCCGCAACCTGCAACTCCGCGAAGATCGCCTGCCGGGAACTCGCCGAGGAATATCCGGAGCGGAAGATTTTCGTGGTGGATACGCTCGCCGCTTCCCTCGGCCAGGGGCTTCTGGTTTACCATGCCGCAAAACGGAGACAGGCGGGCGAAAGCATTGAGGAAGTCCGCGACTGGGTGGAGCAAAACAAACTGCACCTTTGCCACTGGTTCACTGTGGACGACCTGAATCACCTCAAGCGCGGCGGAAGGATCTCGAGTGCAACGGCTCTATTTGGCACCATGTTAAACATCAAGCCCGTGATGCACGTCGACGACGAAGGTCACCTGATCCCGGTAGGAAAAACCCGCGGCCGCCGCGCCTCGCTGGATGCGCTCGCCGATCATATGGAGGATACCGCAATCGATCCTGCTTCCCAGATCGTTTTCATCAGCCACGGCGACTGTCCGGAGGATGCAAACTATCTTGCAAGCGAAATTAAGCGCCGAATCGGGGTTAAAAATTTTGTAATCGGGAATGTCGGCCCTGTCATCGGCACACATTCCGGCCCCGGTACCATGGCGCTCTTCTTTTTTGGCACCAGACGGTGATATTTCTGCACGGCGCCCCCAGAAACCCACGTCCGTGAGGCTTTGGGGGCTTTTTGCCGTCTTTTGAAGATTCCGCCGCCGCTTTGCTCCTCGCGCCGTATTTTTGCTACCGGAACGAAAAATCCAGCGTCAATTTTAAGGTGTGATGGAAGAGATCAGTTCATCTTTAAAATGATCTGTCATGCTATGGAATATTATATTATTTTAGCAAAACAAAGGATGACGATTGCATCTTCCGGCGGGCGGTGGTAAAATAATAGAAAAATCAGTATCATTTCAGTTTGAAAAATAGAAGGAGAAAAGAATGGCGGATTATGTGATCCTTACGGATTCTTCCTGCGATTTGCCGGGAGATCTTGCAAAAGAGCTTGAAATCGTTGCTCTTCCTCTTTCCTTTCATATCGGCGGGAAAGATTATCACGATTATCTGGATGAGCGCGAAATGCCGATTTCTAAATTTTACCATCTCATCCGCGCCGGGGAGTCCTGCACCACCGCCGCCGTGAATGTCGACGGCTACAAAAGGGCGATGGAGCCTCTGCTGCGGCAGGGGAAAGACATCCTGGACATCGCATTTTCCTCCGGCCTTTCCGCAACCTACAACTCCGCGAAGATCGCCTGCCGGGAGCTGGCCGAAAAATATCCGCAGCGCAAGCTCTTTGCCGCGGATACGCTCGCCGGCTCGCTCGGAGAAGGCCTCATGGTTTACATGGCTGCAAAGCGGAAACAAGCAGGCGAAAGCATTGAGGAGGTCCGCGATTGGGTGGAGCAGAACCGGCTACACGCCTGCCACTGGTTCACCGTAGACGATTTAAAGTACCTCAAGCGCGGCGGAAGGATTTCCGGTGCAACAGCGCTGCTGGGGTCCATGATGAGTATTAAACCGATTCTCTGTGTCGACGACGACGGTCATCTGCTCCCGGCCGGGAAGGCCCGCGGCCGCCGCGCCTCGCTGGATGCGCTGGTGGACCATATGGAGCAAACCGCGGTTGACCCCGTTAATCAGCCGGCTTTTATCGGCCATGCCGACTGCCGGGAGGACGTGGATTATCTCGCGGGTGAAATCAAGCGCCGCATGGGGACCAAAGATTTTGTGATCAGCAACATGGGGCCCGTCATCGGAACCCACACCGGTCCGGGGGGACTGGGCCTCTTTTTCTTCGGTTCCAAGCGGATCGTCCTTTAGGTCTTTTTTCCCGTTGCGGGATGTTGCCTTTGGAAAATGCCACGGCATTTTTCAAAGGTTTTTTTTCGGCCAATTTTGGCCTGTTCACGGCATCCGAAAAACTACCAAAAATCATTCTGAATAAAAGATGTATTTTTATACAAATCGTTGAAATGAATAAATATGCAAAAAGCACTTGATTTATTGCATAAACAGCGTATAATGAGACGTAGAAAAGAAAAACGAATCATGATTAATGGAAAGGGCGGCTGTGTGCTATGGAAAATACCATAAAAAAAATTGTGCTTGCCTACTCGGGAGGACTGGATACATCGGTCATTATTCCGTGGCTGAAAGAAAATTATAAAGGCTGCGAAGTCATCGCCGTGGCTGCAGATGTCGGGCAGGGCGCGGAGCTGAACGGGCTGGAAGAAAAGGCGAAGAAGACGGGCGCTTCCAAGCTTTACATCGCAGATCTAAAGAAACAGCTGGTAGAAAATTACATTTGGCCGACTCTCAAGGCAGACGCGAAATATGAGGGGAAATATCTGCTCGGCACATCCTTTGCAAGGCCGCTGATCGCAAAGCGGCTGGTGGAGATCGCGAAGGCGGAAGGCGCGGACGCCATCGCGCACGGTGCGACCGGCAAGGGCAACGATCAGGTCCGGTTTGAGCTTGCTATCAAGGCGTTTGCGCCGGAGATGGAGATCATCGCTCCGTGGAGGATCTGGAATCTCAAATCCCGCGACGACGAGATCGACTATGCCGAGGCGCATGATATTCCGCTGAATATCACGAGGAAAACCAACTATTCCAAAGACAAGAACCTGTGGCACCTTTCGCATGAAGGCCTCGACCTGGAAGATCCCGCGAATGAACCGCAGTATGACCAAATTCTGGAACTCGGCGTGTCGCCGGAAAAGGCGCCCGACCAGCCGGCTTATGTGACCGTTTCGTTTGAAAAGGGCGTCCCGGTCAAGGTAAACGGGGAAAAGCTCTGCGGAGTCGATCTGGTCGCCAAGCTGAACAAACTCGGCGGCGAGAACGGAATCGGCATCCTCGACCTGGTGGAAAACCGTCTGGTCGGCATGAAATCAAGGGGTGTGTATGAGACTCCGGGCGGCACGATCCTGTACCACGCGCACCGTAAGCTGGAGGAGCTGTGCCTCGATCGGGATACGTTCCACTTCAAGCAGATCGTCGGGCAGAAGTTCTCCGATCTGGTTTACGACGGCAAATGGTTTACCCCGCTGCGCGAGGCGCTTTCCGCCTTTATCGATTCCACCCAGCAGAACGTGACCGGAGACGTGAAGCTGAAACTCTACAAGGGAAATCTCATCGACGCGGGCGCCAAGTCCCCATATTCGCTGTACAATGAGGAAGTCGCCACGTTCAGCGCGGATCATGTCTACAATCAGGCGGACGCGCAGGGCTTTATCAATCTGTTTGGCCTGCCGATTACCGTACAGGCCGTGATGAAACAGAATCTTCCGTCCGGCGGCCACGACTGAAAAGAAATTATCCGTACCTGGGAGGCAGAGACATTGAAGCTTTGGGCGGGCCGGTTCCACAAGGAACTTGACAGTAAAGTGAACGATTTTAATTCTTCCATTTCTTTCGACAGCCGCATGGTGGAAGAAGATATCGAGGGCAGCATTGCCCACGCGACGATGCTCGGCGAATGCGGCGTGATCGCAAAGGAAGAAGCGGACAAAATCTGCGCGGGTCTGCACGGAATTCTGGCCGATTTAAAAAGCGGAGCGCTTTCGATTGACCCGGAGGCGGAGGACATCCACACGTTTGTGGAAGGGGAGCTCACGGCGCGCCTCGGCGACACGGGCAGGCGGCTGCACACCGCGCGTAGCCGGAACGACCAGGTTGCCGTGGATCTGCGCCTTTCCCTGAAAAAACAGTGCGCCGGGCTGCAAAAGCAGATTTACGGCCTGATTGAGGTCCTGTGCGGAAAGGCGTTGGAAAACAGCCGTACCGTGATGCCGGGATACACCCATATGCAGCGTGCGCAGCCCGTTACATTCGGGCACCATCTGCTCGCCTATGCCGAAATGTTCCTGCGCGATGCGGGCCGGCTGGAAGACGCGGAAAAGCGTATGGATTTCTGCCCGCTCGGTTCCTGCGCGCTGGCGGGTACGACCTACCCGATCGACCGGAACCGAACCGCCTCGCTGCTCGGTTTTTCCGGCCCTACGCAGAACAGCCTCGACGGCGTTTCCGACCGGGATTTCTGCCTGGAGCTTTCCTCCTGCATCGCAATCACGATGGTGCATCTTTCCCGCTTTTCAGAGGAAATTGTCCTCTGGTGTTCCTGGGAATTTAAATTTATCGAGCTGGACGATGCGTTTTCGACCGGGTCCAGCATCATGCCGCAGAAGAAAAATCCGGATATTGCGGAGCTGGTTCGCGGCAAGAGCGGCCGGGCCATCGGCGACATGACGACGCTGTTTACCATGATGAAAGGCCTCCCGCTTGCCTATAATAAGGATCTGCAGGAAGATAAAGAAGCGATCTTCGACGCGGTCGACACGCTTCGGATGTGCCTGGCGGCATTCACCCCGATGATCGAAACCATGAAGGTGCTGCCGCAGAATATGCGCGCCGCCGCCGCGAAAGGGTTCATCAATGCGACGGACTGCGCGGATTTTCTGGTGAATAAGGGGATGCCGTTCCGCACCGCTTACAGGATCACGGGCGAACTGGTTGCCCTCTGCATTGAAAAAGGCCTGACGCTGGAAACGCTCCCGCTGGAGGAATACCAAAAGGAGAGCGATCTGTTCGATGAGTCGGTTTACGGTGCGATTTCGCTGGAGCGCTGTGTCGACGGACGGAACGTGCTGGGCGGTCCCGCCCCGCAGAATGTGGAGGCTCAGGCCGGCCGGATTCTAAAGCTTCTGGAGGCGAAACAAAAATGATTCAGGCGGGAATTGTCGGTGCGACCGGCTATGCCGGCGCGGAGCTGGCGCGGATCCTCACGCAGCACCCGCAGGCGGAGCTGGCCGCCGCCAGCTCGGTCAGTTATACGGGGAAAAAGCTCAGTGAGGTCTACCCGGCCTATTATCACCTCTGCGATATCGTCTGCGGGACGCGGGAAGAAGTCGTTGAGAAAAGCGATGTCGTTTTTGCGGCGCTGCCGCATGGGCTTTCCCAGGAACTTGCGGCGGACTGCTTTTCGAAAGGAAAACGATTAATCGACCTCGGTGCGGATTTCCGGCTTAAGAACGAGGAAGACTACAAAAAGTGGTATCAAGGAAAATTTACGCACCCGGAGTTGCACCGGCAGGCGGTCTATGGACTTCCGGAACTGTTCCGGGAACAGATCAAAGGGAAGAAGATCGTCGCAAACCCGGGGTGCTTTACCACGGCGGTTCCGCTCGCGCTGGCCCCGGCACTGCAAAACGGGCTGATTGAGCCGGACGGCATCGTTGCGGACTGCAAGAGCGGCGTAACGGGCGCGGGGCGCTCCCTCACGCAGAACACCCATTTTGCGGAGCTGAACGAAAGCTGTTCGGCCTATAAGGTTGCCAACCACCGGCACAATCCGGAAATGGAGCAGACCCTGCGCCTGATTTCCGGCAAAGACGCGACCATCACCTTTGTGCCGCATCTGCTGCCCGTTAACCGGGGGATTCTCGCGACGTGCTATGCGCGCCTGAAGCCCGGCGTCACGCCGGGGCAGGTCCGAAAAGCGTATGAAGAGCAGTATGCGAAAGAGTATTTTATCCGCCTGCTGCCGGAAGGCCGAGTCGCAGATATTAAAAATGTACGCTTCTCAAATTTCTGTGACATTTCCCTGCATTTTGACCCGCATACTCCTGTGCTGATTGCGATCTCCGCGATCGACAACATGGTCAAGGGCGCGGCGGGGCAGGCGGTGCAGAACATGAATCTTCTGTTCGGCCTCGATGAAAAAACAGGCCTGATGGCGCTTCCGCCGGCTTTTTAAGATTTCGAGCGTGCGTCCCGGCTGTTGTTCCGCAAAATGTCGGGTTAAGATACTTATAGTAGATACAATATGAATTAATACAGATCATTATATATTCGGTCGGTTTCTAAGACGTCGGTGAGCTTGCCCGCGCGATCAGGGACCGTACGGGAGGCAGAAAAATGGAAGTACAGTTTGTGGAAGGCGGCGCAACCGCCGCCAAAGGGTTTGCCGCTTGGGGGATACACTGCGGCGTTCGGAAAAACGCTTCAAAACCGGACCTTGCGATGATTATGTCGTCGGTACCCTGCACGGCGGCGGCGGTCTATACCAGGAATCTGGTCAAGGGCGCGCCGATTCTTGTGACGAAAAAACATCTGAAAAACGGCACGGCCCGCGCGGTGATCGTCAACAGCGGAAACGCGAACACCTGCAATGCCGACGGCGTAGAAAAGGCGGAGCGCATGAGCCGGGCGGCGGCCAAAGCGCTTCGGATCGGCGAAGACGACGTGATTGTGGCTTCCACCGGGGTAATCGGCGTGCCGCTGCCGATTGAGCCGATTGAAAACGCGGTGCCGAAGCTGGCGTCTCTTTTGTCCCCGAAAGGTTCGCTGGAAGCGGCAAAGGCAATTATGACGACGGACACCATGGTCAAAAACCTCGCGGTCGAGTGTTCACTCGGCGGAAAAATGGTGCGGATCGGCGGCATTGCAAAAGGCTCCGGCATGATCCACCCGAACATGGGGACGATGCTCTGTTTCCTGACGACGGATGCGGCGGTTTCCGCTCCGGTGCTGGACACGGCCCTGCGTGCGGCGGTGGATCGGAGCTTTAACATGGTCAGTGTGGATGGGGACACTTCCACCAACGACACCTGTGCCGTGATGGCTTCCGGCCTTGCGGGGAACCCGGAGCTGACAAAGGCGGAAGGGGCCGGCTACGAGGTCTTTGCCGGCGCACTTCTGAAGCTTTGCACCGCGCTGGCGCGTAAAATCGCGAAGGATGGGGAAGGGGCTTCCCGCCTGCTGGTCTGCACGGTGACCGGCGCGAAAGACGAGGAAAATGCAAAAAAAGCTGCGAAGGGCGTCGTGCGCTCCAGCCTGGTCAAGGCGGCGATGTTCGGGGCGGATGCAAACTGGGGCCGCGTTCTCTGCGCCGTCGGGTACTGCGGCGCGGAGACGGACGTTTCCAAAATCAAGGTGGCGTTTTCCTCCCGTGCCGGCAGCATTGCGGTCTGTGAGAACGGCGTGGGGCTGGACTTTAGCGAAGAGCTGGCGAAAAAAGTCCTCTCGGAGGACGAGGTTACGATTCAGGTCGAACTCGCCGACGGAGATGCGCAGGCCACGGCGTTCGGGTGCGATCTGACTTACGACTATGTCAAAATCAACGGCGATTACCGCACCTAAGCGGCGTGTCGCCGCTGCCGACGGCCCGCCATACGGAAGAGCAAAAACTGTTCGCCTTGTTTGGCGGGACAGTAACAATTCCCGGCATCATCGATTCTGGTTAGGACCCTTTTTAGATAGAAAACGGAGGACAAAGCAACATGCAGATTTCGAACGCGGGCCGGGCACAGGTACTGGTGCAGGCCCTGCCGTACATCCAGACCCATGCCGGCAGAACGGTTGTGGTGAAATACGGCGGCAGCGCGATGGTGGACGAATCGCTCAAAGACGCCGTCATGAGCGACATCGTTCTGATGCAGCTGGTCGGCATCCGGGTAGTTGTGGTGCACGGCGGAGGAAAGGAAATCAGCGCAATGCTTCGGAAGATCGGCAAGGAAAGCCGGTTTGTCGACGGAATGCGCTGCACCGACCGCGAAACCATCGACGTCGTTCAGATGGTTCTGGCCGGCAAGGTCAATAAGGACCTGGTTCAGCTCCTGGAGCGGCACGGCGGGCGCAGCGTTGGTCTGTGCGGGCTGGACGGCGGGATGCTGACCGCGGAAAAGCTGGAGGCCGAAGAGGATCTCGGCTATGTCGGCAGCATCACGAAGGTGGATGCGTCGGTGATCCGGCAGTCTGCGGAAAACGGCTATATCCCGGTGATTTCCACCGTCGCGGGCGGTGAAAATGGCGAAGTGTACAACATCAACGCGGATACTGCCGCGGCTCGAATCGCCTCGGAACTAAAGGCGGAAAAGCTGATCCTGATGACCGACGTACGCGGCTTGCTCCGGGACAAGAACGATGAAAGTACGCTGATCCCCGCCGTCAATGTCAGCGATGTGCCGAACCTGCGGAATCAGGGGATCATCGACGGTGGGATGATCCCGAAAATCGAATGCTGTGCGGATGCCGTGCGGCGGGGCGTCGAACGCGCCCACATCATCGATGGGCGAATCCCCCATTCGATTCTGATTGAACTGTTTACCAACGAGGGGATTGGAACCATGCTGTACCAGACGGAGGGAACCAAATGACTTTTGAAGAGATCAGACAGCAGGAACAGCAAAACATGATGCCGACTTTTTCCCGTTTTCCGGTGGCGCTTGCCTCCGGGAAGGGCGCGACGGCGACCGATGTTTCCGGAAAGCAATATATCGACTTTACCGCCGGTATCGGCGTCAATTCGCTCGGCTACTGCGACCCGGAGTGGTGTGCGGCCGTCTCGGCGCAGGCGTCGACCATCCAGCATCTTTCAAATCTGTATTACAGCCCCGTTCAGACCGAAGCGGCGGCAGAGCTTTGTAAAATCAGCGGCATGTCGAAGGTATTTTTCGCAAATTCCGGCGCGGAGGCAAACGAATGCGCCATCAAGCTCGCGCGCAAGTACGGCTTGGAACGCCTCGGACCCGGCTGTGCAGAAATCGTTACGCTGAAAAATTCGTTTCACGGCAGGACCGTCACCACGCTTGCCGCGACCGGGCAGGATGAATTTCACCGCTCCTTTGCTCCGCTGACCGTCGGCTTTTCGTATGCGGAGCCGACGATGGAAGGCGTTGAAAGCGCCGTGACGGACAAGACCTGCGCCGTCATGGTGGAGCTAATCCAGGGCGAAGGCGGCGTGGTGCCGATGGAGAAAGCCTTTGTCAAAGCTCTGAGGGCGTTCTGTACGAAGAAAAAAATTCTGATGATCGTCGACGAGGTGCAGACCGGCGTCGGCCGCACGGGGGCTTTTTACTGCTATCAGAATTATGGGATCCTGCCGGATGTGGTCACCAGCGCGAAAGGGCTTGCCTCCGGGCTGCCAATCGGCGCATGTCTCTGCACGGAGCCGCTTGGCAACGTGCTGGGCCCTGGGACGCATGGTTCTACTTTCGGCGGCAATCCGGTTGTCTGCGCAGGCGCGCTTGTGGTGATGAAGCGCCTTTCGGAACCGGAGTTTTTAAAGGGCGTGAAGGAGAAAGGCCGCTATTTCGCGGAACAGCTCGGCGAAATGCCTGGCATTGCCAAAGTGCGCGGCATGGGCCTGATGATCGGCGCGAAGCCGTCGCGCGGCAGCGCGGGGGAGCTTGCGGCGAAATGCGCGGAACAGGGCCTTCTGATCCTGACCGCAAAAGACGTTCTGCGGCTGCTCCCGCCGCTTGTTATCACCAAAGAGGAAGCGGACCGGGGGCTTTCAATTCTGCGGCAGGTGCTGAAAGCCTTTTAACCATAAAAAAAAGACGGCAGGAGGAACCCGTTATGAAGCATTTATTGAAAATGATGGACCTGACCGCGGGGGAGATCACGGAGATCCTGAACCTTGCGGATCAGCTTAAGTATGAACTGAAACACGGAATCGCGCATCCCCTTCTTGCGGGCAAAACGCTCGGCATGATCTTTGAAAAGGCAAGCACGCGTACGCGCGTCTCGTTTGAGGTCGGCATGTACCAGCTCGGCGGGCTGCCGATTTTCCTTTCTTCCAACGACCTGCAGATTGGCCGCGGAGAGCCGGTGCAGGATACCGCCCGCGTTCTTTCGCGGTATCTGAACGGAATCATGATCCGCACGTTCAAGCAGTCCGAAGTGGAAGCGCTCGCCGCAGACGGCACTGTCCCTGTCATCAACGGCCTGACCGATTATTCCCACCCGTGCCAGGTACTGGCGGACCTGATGACGATCCGTGAGTACAAGGGCGCGCTGGAAGGGAGAAAACTCTGCTTTATCGGTGATGGGAACAACATGATGAACTCGCTGATCGTCGGCGGGCTGAAGATGAAGATGGAAGTCAGCGTTGCGTGCCCGCCCGGGTATAAACCGGCGCAGACCGTGCTCGATTTCGCCGTGCCGCATCCGGCGTTCAGCATGACGTCGGACCCGGTCGAGGCCGCGAACGGCGCGGATGTTGTGATCACGGATGTTTGGGCTTCCATGGGCGAAGAGGCCGAAGCCGAAAAGCGCCGCAAGGACTTTGCGGAGTATCAGGTCAACGACAAGGTGCTTGCAGCTGCCAAACCGGACGTGATAGTTCAGCACTGTCTGCCTGCCCACCGCGGGGAAGAGATTACGGAAACCGTTTTTGAAAACCATGCGAAAGAAATTTTCGACGAAGCGGAGAACCGTCTGCACGCGCAGAAGGCCGTGCTGGTCAAATTGATGGGAAAAGCGTAAAAAAAGGCCTGCCCCGCGCTCTCTCTGTGCGGGGCAGGCCTTTGGCAGTCCGAAGCGGAACGCCGTAAAAGGCGAGCCGCTTTTTTTCGGCATCTTTTTGTTACCGAACCAAAATACCGTTGTCGGTGGATTGCAGGATCAGAATTTCTTCCTCATAGCCGGTTTTGGCGTTCATGTAAACCAGGACGCGGTCACCGTTTTTGCCTTGGCACTGAAATTCCCAGCACAGCACCTCATTGAGGCCGGGGGTCGGGATGACCGCCAGGCGGCTTTTCTGAACCGTCAGATTCGGACTGACTTTTTTTTGTGCATCGGCGGCGGAAAGCGACGCGCTCAGCTTTCGGCCGGTGTGGTTCATCAGGTAGCCTTCCGCCTGAAACCGCACGATATCTCCGCTGTCCAGTGCGACTCCCACTTTAATGAGGTCCGGGTAGCACAGGATTCCATCCTGCAAAGAGGCGTAGTTCACCACGCAGATACCGTCGCTGATCATATAATAGGATTCTTTCATGTTCTGAATTCCGTGTTTTTCCAGAAACGCGCGCGCCTTTTTGAAAGCCGCGCGGTGGTCCAGCTTGCTTTTTGAAACGGTGCGGGTGTTTGCCATGTTGATAATATATCCCCCGGCCTTCGTGACGGAGATTTGCACGGACCCGTCTTTCGATGCGAAATTATAGGTCGGCAGACTGCCGGAAGTGTCCTGCGTATGAGTCAACTGCGTTTGGCTCAGACCGGAAAATTCTGCGGCGATGCTTTGCGCGTTGCCCTGCGGGATGGTTTTCTTTCCTTCGGTCATCTTCGGCTTTTTCTGGCCGATATGGTCGGAAAACGGCCCGTCGTAAATCATAGAGGGAAAATTGGTAAAGTCCTGCTCCGTGTTTTTCAGGGAATCGTTAAAGTTTGACGCACTGAAGTCCGGGTTGACGTTTTGCAGGTCGCTCTGAAGCTTTTTGGAATAGGATTCCAGGTTTTCCATCGACTGAAATTCCTGTTTGCTGATCGGCTGCCCTTCCGAAATTTTCTTGGAAAGGCTCATCGAAAAATCTCCGATCTGCGAAATGAATTTGCTGACATTGTCGACGGAGGCGTCGGTCAGCGGCAGAGTGGAAAGTGCGGCCTTTGCCATGCTGGACTCCCGCATCAGCTTTGCGGCAAGGCCGTTCTGCTCCGTCGCCGTGTTTGCATATACCGCTTTGTTCAGCGTTAACTGGATGTTATCGACACAGTCGCGCAGGTCATTCAGCGAGCGCGTGTAGCCGTACTGTAAATCCCTTTTATACTGTTCGGCCTGGGAATAACCGTAAACCGTCGCTCCCCCCAGGGAAAGAATGATGGCGACGACAATCGCCAGGGTCGCAATCCGCTTCTTTTTCATGGTTTCACCTCTGACTTTAGTTTCAGGCTGAAAAGGAACAAATATACGTTTTACAGTGAGAAGAGATCGGATTTTTCCACATCTCCGTCTTTTTGCAGTCACATTTTTAAACGTCTGTACTGTACAAAATCTAATTTCCGTATTATAATAAATTATGATTACAATATTGGTAAATTCAAAGAAGGACGGCTTAAACACTAGGTTTTGCTAAGTTTCCCTGGGATTGAAAAAATTCCGCGGAGGCCCTTTCTACAAGCCGAAAGGGAGTCTGAGGCAACTACGGCAAATTTCACTGCACGGTAAAAAACATCGGGAAGTGATTCTGATGCAAAATTCAGAGAAAAGTCAGCCCTGTGGCAGCCTTTCCCAAAGACTGCTTCAAGACACCGCCGGCTGCGGGGAACGGCGCCTGATGATCAAATGGCTGGAGGATGCAATCCAAAATGATCGGTTTGAAATTTATTACCAGCCTCTTTACACCGTGTGCGACGGCAGTTTCACCGAGGCGGAAGCATTGCTCCGGCTCAAAGGGCCAAACGGCAGCTACATCCCGCCGGATCAATTTATCCCTGTGGCGGAAGAATCCGGTCAGATTGTTGAAATCGGCTGCATCGTCCTTCGGCGTGTGTGCGGATATATCCGTCATCTTTTGTCCTGCCACATTGACATTGAGACCATCTCCGTCAATCTTTCCGTTCTGCAGCTGCTGGCGGAAGATGCGGTGCCGCGCCTTTTGGGTATTATCCGTGACAGCGGCATTTCCCCAAACCGTATTCTGTTTGAAATTACGGAAAGCGTCCTGATCCCCAATTATAAGCTGATTGCCGAAAAAATCACAGCGCTGAGAAATGCGGGAGTCCAGTTTGCCCTGGATGACTTCGGCACAGGATACTCCAATATCACAAACGTGATCAACTTGCCGTTCGATGCGGTAAAAATCGACAAGAGCCTGATTTGGAACTCCGTAAAAAACCGCCGGTGCAGCATCATGATCCGCGAGCTTACCCGGACGTTCCGCCGCATTAATCTGACGGTGACGGCGGAAGGCGTGGAAACCGAAGAACACGACCGTTTTGTCAGGCAGTGCGGCTGTGACAAAATTCAGGGTTTCCGTTATGCCAGACCGTTGCCTGTCAGCCGCGCCGAGGACTACTTCGGGCGTTTTGCCGAATAAACTTAAGACCTGAAAAAGAAGAGATGCGCGCGGTTCCTTTTTACAGGTCCGCGCGTATCTCTTTGCTTTGCTGATTTCGGCCGGTTTTCCGCCCGGCTTTTCCCTTCGCCCGATTTCGCTTGATATTTCCAGCATCTGCAAGTATAATAAGAACAATTGCATGGCCCAATTTTTGGAGGAAGAAAAAAGAGTGGATATTCAGGGCTTTTATCGTCAGATCAAGGGGAGATCCGTCGCGTTCTGCGGCATCGGCGGAAGCAATCTGCCGCTTGCAATTTCTTTTGCGGAGAAAGGGGCCGTCGTCACGGCGCGCGACAGACGCCCGGCGGACAAACTCGGCGAAGCGGCGGACAAGCTTCGCAAAGCCGGTGTTCGGCTTCGCTGCGGGGAGGATTACCTTGCGGATCTTGAAGAAGAGATTATTTTCCGCACACCCGCGATGCCGTATACTTTGCCGGAATTGGATGCGGCCCGCGCCCGTGGGGCCGCCGTTACGTCTGAAATGGAGATCTTTTTTGAAACCTGCCCGTGCCGGATTTTTGCCGTGACAGGCAGCGACGGAAAGACCACCACCTCGACCATTATTGCAAAAATCTTGGAGCATGCCGGGAAAAAAGTCCACCTCGGCGGGAATATCGGAACGCCGCTGCTGCCCCGGGTGGAGCAGATGAAACCGGGTGACGCCGTGGTTGCGGAGCTTTCCAGTTTTCAGCTGATTTCCATGCGCCGCAGCCCGCAGATCGCGGTCGTGACCAATATGACTCCGAATCACCTTGACGTGCATAAGGATATGCAGGAGTACATCGATGCCAAACGGAACATCATTCTGCATCAGAATGCTTTCGGACGCGCGGTCCTCAACGCGGACAATAAAATCACCGCTTCCTTCGGCAGAGATGTGCGCGGGCAGTGCCTGCTGTTCAGCCGCATGCATCCGGTGGAATACGGTGCCTATGCGGGACCGGACGGAAAACTCTATTTTACCAGCGGAACGGAAAAAACGCGCGTGATGGACGTTTCTGAGATCCGGATCCCGGGCTGGCACAATGTTGAAAATTACCTGGCGGCGATCTGCGCCGTCTGGGGGTACGCGGGAGCCGGGGACATTTCCAGCGTGGCAAAAAGCTTTCCCGGCGTAGAACACCGCAATGAACTGGTGCGCGAATTTGAAGGGGTTCAGTACTACAACGATTCCATCGGCACCACGCCGAGCCGTACGATCAATGGCGCGCTTTCTCTGTTTGACAGGCGTATTTTGCTGATTGCAGGCGGCTATGACAAGAAAATTCCGTTCGGTCCGCTCGGTCCGGTCATCGCGGAGAAGGTCAAAACGCTGGTGCTCATCGGCCAGACGGCGAAAAAGATTGAACAGGCGGTCGTTTCCGCCCCGAATTACAGCCCGGAAAACCTTAGGATCTTCCATGCCTCCACCTTGGAAGAAGCGGTGAACATTTGCCGCAGGGAGGCCGAAAACGGAGATATCGTCTCGCTTTCACCGGCCTGCGCCAGCTTTGGCATGTTCCCAAATTTTGAGGCACGCGGCGAACGCTTCCGGGAAATTGTCAACGCACTGAAATAGGAGAGGAGGGATTTTCCTTTGGAGGAACTTAGAGAGATGCTTTTCCGCCTTTGCCGGGCTCCGGGAACTCCGGGCGAAGAAGTGTCCGCGGCAAAAACCGCTGCTGCGGAACTTTCGGGAATTGCGGAAACGCGGATTGACCGGATGGGCAATCTGACGACTCAGTTCGGCAACCTGGATGCGGCGGAACATGTGCTCCTTGACGCGCATTTGGACCAGATCGGCCTGATTGTCACCGGAATTGCCAAAAACGGATTTCTGAATGTCGGGCGCTGCGGTGGAATCGACGCGCGCGTGCTTCCGGGAATGGCGGTTACGATCTGCGGCAAAGAGACGCTCTGCGGCGTTGTCTGCTGCATGCCTCCTCCTTTGCAGGAAGACGGGGAGAAAAAAGTCCCGCCGGCTGACGAAATGGCAGTCGATGCGGGGCTTTCCCGTACAGAGGCGGAAAGGCTGGTCCGCCCCGGCGACCGAATCCTGTTCCGCACAGAGCCGAAACGTCTGCTCGGAACACGCGTTTCCGCGGCGGGGCTAGACGACCGCGCAGGGGTGGCGGCGTTTCTCCGCTGTGCGCAGATCCTCTCCGGTGAAACTCTGCGCTGCCGGGTAACCCTCCAGTTCAGCGCGGGGGAAGAAATCGGCGGATTCGGCGCGACGACCGGCGCTTTTTCCGCAGAGCCGGCGCAGGCGATTGCGGTAGATGTCAGCTTCGCTTCCCAGCCCGGCGTCCCGGAAAAGAACCGGGGCCGCCTCGGCGGCGGGCCGATGATCGGCATTGCGCCGGTCCTGAGCAGAAAGATCACGGAGGCGCTGATCCGCCTGGCGGAAGAACGGAAAATGCTTTTTACGCGCGAGGTCATGGGCGGTTTGACCGGGACAAACTCCGACACGATTGCAACTGTGGGGCGGGGCGTGCCGACGGGACTCATTTCCATCCCGCTGCGGAATATGCATACCCCGGCGGAGGTCGTCGACCTGAATGACATTGAAAACACGGCGCAGCTGATTGCCGCGTATCTGCGGGAGGTGAGCTGATGGGCCGCTTTGAGCTGCTTCAGGAACTCTGCGCGGCGCACGGAGTTTCCGGGCGCGAAGATGCCGTGAGGGAGATCCTTCTTCGGGAGATCCGGCCGCTTGCCGATTCGGTTGAAATCACTCCGCTCGGCAATCTCATTGCCTTCAAAAAAGGGGGAAAAAGGCCTAAGACCAGACTGATGCTCGACGCGCACATGGATGAAGTCGGGTTGATCATCACCGGAGTTACGGAAGAAGGATTCCTCAGTTTCTCTACGGTCGGCGGCATCGACCGCCGCGTCCTGCCGGGAAAAACGGTGTGGATCGAGGGAAAACTCCCGGGCGTGATCGGTGTTAAGCCGATTCATCTTTTGAAAGAAGAGGAAAAACTGCAAAGCGTTCCGCCGGAGGATCTCTATCTTGACATCGGGGCCTGCAGCCGGGAAGAGGCCGAAGAGCAGGTCCGTCTAGGCGACGCAGCGGTGTTCGATTCCGTGTTTGACTTGTCGCACGGCATGGTCAAAAGCCGTGCGCTGGATGACCGGTCCGGCTGTGCCCTGCTGGTCGAGCTGATGAAGGACGGCCTGAAATATGACACGACGTTTGTGTTTTCCGTACAGGAAGAAGTCGGGTCAGGCGGCGCAGGGACCGCCGCGTTTGAGGTAAAGCCGCAGGCGGCGATCGCGGTAGGATGTACCGCGGCGGCGGATATCGCGGGGGTCAAACGCGGCAGGGAAGTCTGCCGGCTGGGGGACGGCCCGGCTGTGTCGTTTCTGGATCGGCAGACGGTGTATGACCGGGAATATTATCATCTGACATTTGAAGCGGCAAAAAGTGCCGGGGTCAAATGCCAGCCTAAGCGCGCCGTTGCCGGCGGCAACGGCGCGGGTGCTATTCAGCTTTCACGCTCCGGCGTCCGGGTGGCTGCGGTGTCGCTGCCGTGCCGTTACCTTCATTCCCCAGTCGGAATCATTGCCCAAAAGGATTATAAGGCAGCGAAAAAGCTCCTTGCCGTTTTGGCTGAAAGGATCGCTGAAACAGATACGGTATGATTAAACTCATAGAATCAAAAAAAGATCTTATTGCTACAGAGGAAAGCCCGTTTGGGGTCCGGATCCGCTCCATGGCCGAACTTTATGGCGTGGGCGAGCCGTTCGCTCAGTTCTGGGCTCAGAACGGCAGCTCTTCCCTAGCAAAGCTGGACGACACCGCTATGCTGGAGGCCGGCGAAGGGGACTGGGAGGAACTGACCAGTTTCCTGCGCATGCTGGGGGTGAAGACCCTTTCCTGTTCGGAAAAAGCCGCTGGCCGCCTCGGCTTTCCGGTATCAGACCGGGGGGAGATCATGCTGCTGCACGGTTCGGTGGAGGATGTGTATCCTTCGGAAACGGTGAAAAACCCGGGCCTGCGCGAAATTTATGCCCTTCTCTGTGCGGCGCAGACGGAATCGTTTACCCCGCCAGAATTTGAACCCTTTTATATGGACATGTCTTACCGGACCAGACATGATGCGGCGGTCTCCGTCGGAATTCGTTCCGACGGAGAGCTTGCGGCCTGCGCCCTGTGTTCTTCCCTGACGGAACACGCGGCGGTTGTGTCTGCCGTAGCGGTGTTGCCGCAGCATCGGCACAAAGGGCTGGGCCGTTCGGTGATTGCCACGCTGACTTCCCTTTTAAACCGGGAACGGGTTTATCTTTTCAGAGCGGACGGCGAAAATGAAGAATTTTATCATGCCCTGGGATTTGTGCCGGACGGCGGATGGGCCCGGATTGAGTTTTAGTCCTCCGGCGGCCGGCACCGCCTTTGCGGAGGGGTTCTGATTGCCGCAGAATGTGAAAAGCCGGCGGAATCGGAACTAGATGGAAAAATTGGACTCGGATGATTTTTATCATTCCGGGTCCAATTTTTTTTTGCGAAATGAGCCCCGGAAGAGCAAATCGAAAGAAAATGAGGAAGATGAATGAACGGGGCGCGCATACTCGTCCGGTCTGTCCGGTCCCGCGGCACAGATGCCCGTCCTGCAACATAGTTTGAAGGGAGGCCTGCATATGGGAAGGAGATTCATATGGTGGTTACTTTGAAAAATGATGGAATCGCCGAGGCTCTCCTCTTGGGAAAGGAACCGAAACAAGAGGCCCGGACGGCAGGCGGGAAGCTTGTGCGGACCGGCCGACTCCGGCCTATCCGCGCGGCGGATCTCGCTGAAGAGCGGAAAGCTTTGCGGGAAGAGGGAAGTTTGAATTGAAAGAACAGTGGATAGATGTTTCCACGCACAACGGTGCGGTTGACTGGCGGAAAGTGGCGGATTCCGGCATCCGCGGGGCGATCCTGCGGGCTGGTTACGGCAATCGCCTTTCACAGACAGATTCACGGTTTCAAGAAAACATTGCCGGCGCGGCTGCAGCAGGCCTGAAAACAGCCGTGTACTGGTTTTCCTATGCGAGCTCCGAAGCGGATTCTCTGCGGGAGTGGGAAATCTGCAAACAGGTGATTCAGCCGTATCGCGGCCGTATTTTGTTTATCGCATACGATTATGAATATGCTTCCGTCAGCTATTGCAAGCAGTTGTGCGGGACGGCGCCGTCAGCCCGGCAGATCGACAACATGGCGAAAACCTTTTTAAACGCGGCCCGTGCGGACGGCTGGAATGCCGTGCTGTACCTGAATAACGATTATCGGCTCCATGTCTATGCGGCGGCGACGCTGGCGCAATATGATCTGTGGCTTGCGGATTACGACGGAACCCCGGACACAGCCTGCGCTGTGCAGCAGACGGCAAGTTCCGGCAAAGTGCCCGGGATTGCCGGCTCTGTAGATTTGGATACCGTGTTCCGCAGTTTTACAGGGGCCGCGACGGCGGTGAAGATTGACACCACGATGGACCTTTCCCGGCCTCACGGTCAGTACTACACGGTGAAAACCAATTGCCCCGGTCAGGCGGCCGTGACGGTAGGAACCGGCGGGGTCGTAACCGTCGTGCCGTTTCCCAGAAACGGCACGGAGCAGTTATTCGCGCTGGTGGCCGTCGGGGCGCCCGGAACGGAAACAGGGATCTATACGGCCGCTCCGGGTGAAACGCCCCTGAAGAGATTCATTTTTCGTGTGGTGTAAGGAGGAGGCGCTCTGTTGTCGGTGCAGAACTTAATTGCCTTGATTAGTGCCCTGGTGGCCTTGCTCGCGCTGCTGGTTACGCTATTGCGCGGGATCCGGTCCACGGCGAGGGAAGATGGAAAAACGGCCGAAGTACTGCGCCAGGTAAACGGCAAGCTGGAAACCATCAGCCGGCAGGAAGCAGCGAACAGCGCGAGGATCGAAACAATTGTCGAACGGGTGGTCATTGTGGAGCAGTCCACAAAGCAGGCACACTTCCGCATCGATGAGCTGCGGGAGGAACTGCATAAATAGAAAAAGCCGGAAGATTCCGGTAGAAAGAAGGGGCTTTTTGATGGACTGGAAAAGAAAACTGGTCTCACGTAAATTTTGGGTTGCTGTCTCAGGGTTTGTGGTTGGCGTGATTACCCTGTTCCACCCGGGGTCAAACACATCGCAGGTCGCGGGCGTGATCATGGCGCTCGGTTCGGTGATTGCCTACCTTGTGGGAGAAGGAATGGTGGATTCCGCAGCGGTCGGCCTGGCAAAAAATTTGACCGGAAGCGGCGGGCAAGAGAAAGATCTTACTGAAAAAACAAACGGAAAAGGGTAAATAATCGGATCTCCTCTGACCGGCAGCGCCGGTTTTCACTGGCCGGGTCGAGTGCATCTTTTGCAACGGACAGCTTGTCTCTCGCAAGAAAATCGAGGCGGCAGGCCGGAGATCCGCGACGGCGGGAGAAAGTGTTTCACTTTCTCCCGCCGCTTTTTTGCCGTGCTCCGAAAAATCCTCTTCTATTTTTACGTTATTCCTATTGAGAAATGACGAAAAAAGACTATACTAAAAATAAAATGGGTTGTTTTGCCATATGATGCAATTCTGTTTGTGAAAAACGAAAATCCATTTTTTCATTCTTGTTTGCGGGGGCAAATTTATGAGATATATTCCAACCCTTTGTCTGCGTGAGGGCATGGTACTTGCGAAAAGTCTTTACGGAGAAGACGGCAGCCTTTTGCTGCAAGCCGGGCAGCCTTTGAAATCTTCTTATATTTCGCACATTGCGCGCAATGGATTTCAAGGCGTGTATATTCGCGATCAACTTTCGAAAGAAATCGAAATTAAAGCCGTTATTGACGATGAACTGAGGAACTCGGCAGTCAAAATGGTCCGGGACCTTTTTATTCAGACTATGACTACGGGGATCACCAAGAACACGGCTGATCAGATCAAGAGGGTTGTAAACGACATTGTGGAGGAAATCATTGAAAACAAAGATGTCATGGTCAACATGATTGATCTGAAATCTTACGATAATTACACTTATTATCATTCCGTCAACGTCGGAGTCCTTTCGATTGTTGTCGGCGTGGCGGCAGGGATGAACCATACCGAACTTTACCAGCTTGGACTCGGCGCGCTGCTGCACGACATCGGCAAAGTATTTATTGATAAAAAAATCATTGACAAGGCGGGTCCTCTGACTCCGGAAGAGTTCGCAAAGGTCAAAAGACATCCCAGAATCGGGTATGAGTACCTGATGAAAGCTTACCTGGATTTGCCGGTTCCCGCGCTGATGGGAGTTTTGCAGCACCATGAACGCATGGACGGCAGCGGTTACCCGGAAGGCCTTTCTGCGGATGATGTCAGTCCGTTTAGCCGCATCATTGCAATTGCAGATGTGTTTGACGCCATGACGTCGGATCGCCCTTACAGGTCCGCCATGATGCCTTCGGAAGTCATGGAGTATTTAATGGGAGGCGCGGGGACCCTGTTCGACCCGGATCTGGTCTGCCTTTTCACCAGGAGGGTGGCGGCATTTCCGCTTGGCACCTGTGTGCACCTGAGCAACGGCATGACGGGGATCGTGGTCGAAAACTATGAGGACTGCTGTCTGCGGCCGAAAGTGAAAGTTTTGTCCCGCGTCGAGCACAGTCCGCTTTATCTGGATCTGAAAAACGACAGGAACTTAACCAATCTCACCATTATGGGTGTGGTGAAAATGTAAGTTCCGCTTTTTTTATTTGCTGACTTTTCTCTATTTTGGGCCGCACGGAATTTTATCTGTGCGGCCTTTTCTGACCGAATTTAACCACATTTTGTAGTTTTTTTTGAAAAAATATGTTATACTTAATCTAGAATTATTTTATTCGGGATCAATCCCCATAAAAATAAACAAATTTTCATTGACTAAAATAAATTTTAGTTATATAATGAAAGCTGAAAAGACAGTGAGATTAAATTCACAAAAATAGAAAGACGGATTCACTATTATTATGGAAAAGGCAATAAAATTTTAAAAAAAAAGAAGAGATCATGAGGAACTCTTTCAAAACCACTTTTTTCTAGCATTACATAGCAGATAAGAATTTCATGATAAAAAATGCAAAAAAAACAGCCCCAAATTGCATGGGGAGGAGAGAATGGGAACAAATGAATCCTGTAGGCATCCATTCTGCTCCGTATATTATAAAAGACCGGTCATCGTTTTTGCAATAAAAGGCGCTGTTAGACAAAATGAAAAAATTTTCCGTGGCTGTAGCCGCTGCAAAGCCTATGAAATGTTTGGCTTTATCTATTTGTGATTCAAATTTCTGATATGCATATACACCGTACTTTTTGAAATGGAAAGCATATCGGCAATTTTGAGGATGGCATCTTTTAAATTAAAAATTCCCTGGCAGTATAAGGTCCTGATAATTTCCTTATTCCGGTTTGCGGCGGTGATGCTACTGTCATTGAAAACTTTTTCCTTTGCGTTTTCAACCGCCTCCCGGATCAGATCATCGGAGTTTTCCACATAGTTTTCCGTGACCGTTCCAACCGTAGAGGAAGCGGCTTCCGGCGAGAAGGAACTGACCAGGGAAGCAAGGGGGGTGTTGAGGTAAAAATTGATGCAGAGCAGTCCGATAGTCCGGTCCTTATTTCCCTGGATGGAAATAGTGCAGGATTTCAGAAGCTGGCCTGTTTTGCTTTTGCTAAAATAGGTCAAGTTACGCTGCTTGGGGTTCTTATGAATATTTTCAAGGAAAGGCAGAGCCAGATCGGTGATTGGGGAGCCAATGCCGCGGCCTGAGTGGTACCCGTTGAAGATTGCGATCACGGAGTGATCCAAATCTTCGAGATTATGCAGGATTATTTCATATCCTTCGCCCAGGTAATCCGCCAGGCCTTTGGCAAGCACTTTGTAAGTCTCCAAAATTTCTTTCTCGGTTTTTGTTAATTTCAAATTAAAATTCTGCATAAAATTCTCCCCGTATCTTTAAAAACTGACATGAAAAAGCTTTTCATAAAAAACACTTACCATATTAAGTGTTTGAGCGGATTCTGTCAATAAAAACCGTTGAAGGAAAAGGCCGATCCAGCAATTGGAGGTAGGAGATGGATGTATTCAGTATTATCGGCCCTGTGATGATTGGACCTTCCAGTTCACACACGGCCGGTGCCGTCAGAATCGGCAATGTCGCAGGTTCCCTGCTGGGGGAAGAAATCGCGTCTGCAGATATCCTGTTCGTCGGTTCCTTTGCTAAAACTTACCGGGGGCATGGGACGGATAAAGCGGTGATCGCCGGCATCCTCGGCATGGCGCCGAGCGATTCACGAATTAAAACAAGTCTGGAATACGCGAAGAAAAAGGGCGTTCAGTTTCAATTCCGGACCGGAGAAATGGATGGGGTCCACCCCAACACCATGCAGATTACCCTGACTGGAAAGCAGGGGAAAAAAGTGGAGGTCCTGGGCTCTTCCATCGGGGGCGGAAACATTGTCATCAAGAAGATCAACGGATATGCAATCAATGTTTTGGGCCAGAGCACGACTCTGCTCGTTTTTCACAGAGATATCCCCGGCATGATTTCGGACGTCACCAGGCTGCTGGCCATCCATGACATCAACATCAACCGTTTCAGCCTGCAGCGGGACAAAAAGGGCGGGATTGCCGTGATGGCAATCGAAATTGACGGAAAAATTCCGGACAATGTTGTGGAAGAGGTCAAACATGTCCACAACGTGACTGAAGTCGTTCTTTTGAAAATGGATTAGGAGAAACAGATGCTAACTTATAATTCGGTTCAGGAACTGATTGAAGCCGCCTGCGCACAAAAGCGAAAAATTTCAGAACTTGTGCTGGAAGACCAGGCGGCTTCTCTGGAAAAAACGCAGGAGCAGGTTTATGACGTGATGCGGAGCAGCTTTCAGGTGATGAAGGAGGCGGCGGCCAGCGGCCTGCAAAAAGAGAGCCGTTCCGCGAGCGGACTCACGGGCGGCAGCGCGGTCAAAATGGAGCGCGCGGTCCGTTCCGGGAAGTCCATCTGCGGGAAGGTGATCGGCGAGGCGATCGCGAAGGCCCTGGCTGTTTCAGAGACGAACGCCTGCATGGGGAAAATCGTGGCGGCCCCGACGGCCGGTTCCTGCGGAATCCTTCCCGCCGCACTGCTGACCGTGATGGAAGCGTACCAGGTGCAGGAGCACGACGCCGTGATGTCCCTGTTTACGGCGGCGGGGTTCGGGATGGTGATCGCCAAGAAAGCCAGCATTGCCGGCGCCGAAGGCGGCTGCCAGGCCGAATGTGGTTCGGCCTCCGCCATGGCCGCCGCCGCTTTGGCGGAAGTCATGGGGGGGACGCCGCAGATGGCCGGGAACGCCTGCGCCATCGCCCTGAAGAATATTCTGGGGCTGGTCTGCGACCCGGTGGCGGGATTGGTGGAAATCCCCTGTATTAAGAGAAACGCCTCAGGGGTTACCAACGCGTTCACGGCCGCGGATATGGCCCTGGCGGGGATCGAAAGCGCCATCCCGCCGGACGAAGTCATCGAAGCGATGAAAAAGATAGGCGACGCCATGCCGAATTCCCTGAAAGAAACGGCGGAAGGCGGCCTGGCGGTAACACCGACAGGCAAGAAACTTTATCAGAAGGTCTTTGGGGTAAAACCTTAACCTCAATGGAAAAAAACTAGCAAACTTGGAAAGCATCCCTGCAAAACTGGCCCATGAACCTCAGCCACGCCCTGATCCGGATTGCCGTCGTCGGCATTCTGGTTTCGCTGCTGGTCATGTTCGGCGCATTTTTCGGCTCTGCCCTGATTGCTGAAATTATCCTGAAAGCGGAGGGAATGATCTAACGCTTTTAAAAGAGCGTGTCATCGAAACTTCAGATGGCTTCGTTTCAGCTGCAGGGAAACCACTTTTAGCGGTATTGACTGATAGACGATTTTGGGGGCTTGCGCTTATCCCGGGCGGCAAACCGTTTTCCGCCGCCGGGAGGCGCGAACCCAAAATACATAAATCTTTATTATTTTATTTAGGAGGTCTTTTTGAAATGTTGACACTGGAAATGATCCAGGACGCGCAAAAGGCACTGAAAGGCGTTGCCCGCGTCACTCCGCTGTCCCAGACGAAAAATCTTGGGGACAATGTGTACATCAAAGCGGAAAATCTGCAGTTGACCGGCGCGTTCAAAATTCGCGGCGCTTACAACAAAGTTCGCTCCCTGACCCCGGAGGAAAGATCGAAGGGCGTCATTGCCTGCTCGGCCGGCAACCATGCGCAGGGCATCGCGCTCTCCGCGACAAGGCTCGGCATTAAGTCCATTATCTGCATGCCGGCGGCCGCGCCGCTGAGCAAGGTCGAGGCGACGAAGAAATATGGAGCGAAAGTGGTCCTGGTCCCAGGTGTTTATGACGACGCCGCGGCGGAAGCGGTACGTCTGACCAAAGAGCACGGCTATACTTTCGCCCATCCGTTTAACGACGAATATGTCATCGCGGGCCAGGGCACTATCGGCCTGGAGATCCTGGAGCAGCTGCCGGAAGTCGATCAGGTGGTTGTCCCGATCGGCGGCGGCGGCCTGATCAGCGGTGTCGCTTTTGCCATTAAGCATCTGAAGCCTTCCTGCAAGGTGATTGGGGTTCAGGCAGCCGGCGCGGCGGGAATGCTGAACTCCATCCGGAAGGGCAAACCGGTCGCCCTCGACAGCATTTCCACCATTGCCGACGGCATTGCAGTCAAGAAGCCGGGCGACGTGTCCTTCGCGCTGTGCAAACAGTATGTGGATGAAATTGTAACGGTTGAAGACGATGAAATTGCAGCCGCTATCGTAGCCCTCATGGACGGCATGAAGATCGTTGCGGAAGGCGCCGGTGCTGCGCCGGTTGCGGCCGTGATGTTCGGCAAGGTCGATGCGACGAACAAAAAGACCGCCTGTGTGGTTTCCGGCGGAAACGTCGACATTACAACTTTGTCCCGCATTATTTTGAAGGGCCTTTCCAAGAACGGTCAGATCGCGGAATTTACGACCAAGATCGCAGATCAGCCCGGCAATCTGGCAAAGCTGCTGGAGGTCATTTCCGGCACCGGTGCGAATGTGCTCAGAGTGAACCACGCGCGTGAAGACCGCAAATCCGAAGTGGGCGCCTGCGTGGTAAAGATGGTTTTGGAAACCCGCAACATGCAGCATGTGGAGAAAATTGGGAAAGCGCTGAAAGATAAAGGCTACGAAACGATTGATACATAAGTCCGCAAGAATCTAACGGCTTCTATCATTTTTCACCAAGGGGGGGATAGGCTTCCGGTGAAAAGCCGGAAGTCTTCGAGACATGAAAAAAGAGAAAAAAGAGAAAAACGATAAAAATAAGATCACGCTGGGGCTGCTCCCTAAGCTGATTGTTGCGATCGTCCTCGGTATTGTGGTCGGTAACATCGCAAAATCGGCAAACGCTCCCGTCATCATCCGGCTGGGCGCGACATATAACTCTATTTTCGGTAATTTCCTCAGTTTCTGCATTCCGCTCATCATCATCGGCTTTGTTGTGCCGGGCATTGCAGATCTGGGCGATGGCGCCGGAAAAACGCTGGCAGTGACGGCGGGGATCGCTTATCTGTCCACGATCATTGCCGGAACCTTTGCGTTCTGTGTGGACAAGGCGGCCTTCCCGGCGTTCCTGAAAGTTGGCTCGATTCCGATGACCAACACCGCCAACGCCGAAAAAACGATGCAGAAGACCTATTTCACCATTCAAATGAATCCGATCATGGATGTCATGGCCGCCCTGCTGATATCGTTTATTCTGGGCCTGGGCATTTCCATTATGCATGCCCATACCTTGAAAGCGGTCTTTGATGATTTTCAGGGCGTTATTGTCAAAGTCGTCACCGGCGTTATCATTCCGCTGCTGCCAATTCACGTCTACGGCATTTTTGCAAACATGACCTATGCCGGAACGGTTGCCGAAATCCTGAGTGTATTCATCAAGGTCTTCATCTTGATCATTGCAATGCACTGGATCATAATCACGTTCCAGTATACGGTGGCCGGTTCCTTTGCCAAGAGAAATCCGTTTAAGCTGATTAAAAAGATGATTCCGGCTTATGTAACGGGCATGGGGACTCAATCCTCCGCCGCTACCATCCCGGTAACGACACAGTGCGCCAAGAACAACGGAGTCCGCGACAAAATCGCCGACTTTGTGTGCCCGCTGTGCGCCACAATTCATCTGTCCGGCTCGACCATCACGCTGACCAGCTGCTCCCTCGCGGTCCTGATGCTGTGTGGCTCCGGGACCGGGTTTGGAAAAATGTTCCCGTTTATTCTGATGCTGGGCGTAACGATGGTTGCGGCTCCCGGCGTGCCGGGCGGCGCCGTCATGGCGGCCCTCGGAATTCTGCAGTCCATGCTTGGCTTTAACCAGGATATGCAGGCCCTTATGATTGCGCTTTACATTGCGCAGGATAGCTTTGGGACTGCCTGCAATGTCACCGGCGACGGAGCAATTGCGGTGCTGGTAGATTTTATTTTCGGCGGTCGTAAGTCGAAAGATGATACTTCTACTCCCACTGCGGTTTCCAATACGTAAATTTCTAATAGATCAACCAATATAATTTGAAAGGACTTTGATCTTCATGTTTAACGTTACAAAAACAGATCGTGCACCGGCGGCAATCGGCCCTTACTCCCAGGCTATTTCGGCCAACGGTTTCCTTTTCGCTTCCGGTCAGGTCGCTCTGATGCCCGGCACCGGCGAAATTGTCGGCAAGACGATTGAAGAGCAGACGGAACGTGTCTGCCGGAGCATCAAGGCAATTCTGGACGCCAATGGACTGACTTTTAACGATGTTGTCAAAACCACCTGTTTCCTGGCGGATATGAATGATTTCACCGCGTTTAACGCCGTGTACGGCAAATATTTCACCAGCAAGCCCGCCCGTTCCTGCGTGGCGGTAAAGGCTCTTCCGAAGAACCTGCTGTGCGAAGTCGAGATCGTTGCTGCCCTGAAGAAATAAGACGGCTTCTTTATACCGGGCGGGGCCCAGCCAACTTTTTGGCTGGGCCCCGCTTTTCTTATCCGCTGTTATCCAATGCCTTTGTACACAATTCCGAGAATAAAAATCAAAATAGTCAGCGGCACATAAAGGTACCGGGCCGTTACGGAGTACAGCTTCGGAAGTCCCTTTTTCCTTCCGCAGTTCAGTTCCTCTTCAATTTTATTCTTGCCAAGCACATAGTAAATGGAAACCGCGCCGAAGACCGCGCCGAACGGAACCACCAGAATCGTGATGAAATCCATGAAGTCTCCGACCGTCTGCGCATTTTCCAAAAAAATTCCGATGGAAAACGAAAGCAGGACACTGAGCAGTACCGCTGCCTTTCGAGACATTTTCAACCTGTGCTGCAAACTCTCAATGACGGCTTCAAACATATTGATCAGCGAGGTAATGCCGGCGAGGAGCACGGAAAAAAAGAAAATGCACGCCAAAATTCTTCCTGGTGCGAGCCGCCTGAAAATGTCCGGAATCGCCAGGAACATCAGAGACGGTCCGGCCGACGGCTGAATCCCAAAAGAGAAAACCGCCGGCATGATGGCGAGGGCGGCAAGCAGGGCGGCCAGCGTGTCAAACAGAGCCGTCTGCAAAGACGCGTGGACAATGTCCTCTTTCCTTTCGAGGTAAGCGCCGTAAACAATCATGCCGGACCCGGTGATCGACAGAGAAAAAAATGCCTGCCCCATTGCCATAACCCAAGTGTCAACGCGCGCCAGGGCCTCCCATTTCGGGATAAAAAGAAACCGATACCCCTTTGCCGCGCCCGGCAGAAAGAGAACCCAGACTGCCAGAAAGGCAAAAAGCAGAAAGAAAACTGGCATCATAACCTTACTGACTTTTTCAATCCTTGACACCGAATTGGTGAACAGGATGAGAAGGGTGATTCCCAAAACGGCGGCGTGCCAGCCAATGCTTCCAAAATTTTCCGTTGCCTGCGCAAAATAAACCGGGCTTGTGTTCCGGAACATCGCCCCGGTTGCGGACCCGGCCAGGTACCGCAGCACCCAGCCGATAATGATGGCGTAGCCGGTCGCGATGCCGAGAGACCCGATCAGCGGGATCCACCGGACGGCTTTCCCAAATTTCCAGCCTTTTGTATGTTTCCAGCAGACCTCGTAGGCGCCAAGCGTGCCGGTGCGCGCCATGCGCCCGATTCCGAATTCTGCGGGAAGGCCGACATAGCCGAATAAAAGGACAAACAGCAGATAGGGAATTAAAAACGCCGCGCCGCCATACTGCCCCAGCCGGTAAGGGAACAGCCAAATGTTGCCCAGACCGACCGCCGAGCCGACACAAGCCACGACAAAGCCGAATTTACTGCTGAAGATCCCGTTTGCATGTTTTTCTGACAATCCGTTCTTTTCCATTCTTTTACCCTAATCCCTCTCCCTTAAATCGCGTTGCTGTGTTCCTTTATTATAGCATAATGGAAAAAATACTTACAGCCAGCGCTTTTCGGCAGAGCGTTTTTTCCCGGAACACCGAGGCGAAAATTGCGAAAGTATTTCTTGATTTCTTCGATCAGCTTTTTCAGGGCGGAAGATAAGTATTTATCCTTGTGATAAATAATACGGAACTGCCTGGAAAGCTTCATATCTTCAATCGGAATCTGCATCACGTCAGGCTTATCCAGAACCAGGGACTTCGAAAGGATGGAGACGCCCTGACCGGCGGCGACGATGTTGATGATGGAGTCGGAGCTGTGGCAGACCCACTTTTTCACAATTGGGATCCCGTTCTTTTCAGTCAGGTTGATCAGAAAATCACGCGTGCCGGAGCCTTCTTCACGCAGCACGCAGTCTGCGTTTTCCAGATCCGTCAGCCGCACTGATTTTCTGCCGGCGAACGGGTGGCTTTTTCCGCAGATCAGCACCATTTCATCCTCATAAACCACTTGGGACACGATATCGCCGGAATGGACGTTTCCCTCAATCACCGCAATGTCCAGCGTGCCTGCGAGAATTTTGCGGATGATATCCTGAGAGTTGTCGATGTAGACGCGGACCCGGATTTTGGGATTGTCCCGTTCAAATTCGGAGACGAGGTTCGCAAAGAAGAAACTTCCCACCGTCAGAGAAGCCCCGATGTGCAGGCAAAGCTGTTCGGAAGCGTGGTACAGAAAATGCTCCATATCTCTGAAGTTGGCGAGAATATAGCGCGCGTACTGTAAAAATTCCTGCCCTGTTTCCGTGATGTAAAGCTTTCGGTCCAGCCGTTCAAACAGCCGGACGTGGTAGGTTTCCTCAATCTGTGAAATGGCATGGCTGACGGTCGGCTGCGAAATGTACAGTTTCCTTGCGGCGGTTCCCATCCGGCCGGATTCCGCCACGGTTACAAAAATTTCCAAATCACGGATGGTCATTCGGTTTTCCCTCGTTTCTGCATAGATAAAAAAACATGAAATTATATTTATTTTAGCATTTTACAAAACAATACGCAAGCGATATAATCGAGAAGAATAAAGGACGGGAGATTTTTTCCGGCAGCTTTTGCGAAAGAATCCCAAGTTTCCGCAAAGAAGAAAGGAAGGGCTTGCATTGAATCAAGCAAAGACTTATCTGCTCACGCCAGAAGCCTGCGATCAGCTTTTTGCCAGGCTTGAGGAGCGGTTTGATCTGTACGCTCCGGTCCGAGTGCCGGCCGGCGGGCGTTACGCGCAGACGGATTCCATTCTGTACCGGCAGATACATAAATACAGCGAGATTGAATTTCGGGAACGATCCACTTATCCGATGAAAGAGGTCCTGACGCCGATCACCCAGACGCTGTTCTATTTCACGGAGGACGAGTACCGGGAGAGCAAGGGGCCGAAAAAGGATATGCTCGTGTTCGGCAGGGCCTGTGACCTTAACTCGATTAAGATTCAGGATCAGATGTATCTGAAAAACGGGGACGTGGAGGATTATTTCTACAAACGGGTCCGGGATCGGGTCAAGTTTGTCCTGATGGAATGCACGACCCAGTTTGACGGCTGCTTCTGCTGCAGCGTAGGCGCCAATCAAACGGATCTTCACTCCCTTGCGGCGTCGTTCCGGGAAGACGGAGTCTATTTTGAAGTGCGTGACAAAGAGTTTGAAGAGTATTTCCGCGGGGCCGAACCGTCGGATTATGAGATCCGCTTTCCGCAGGAAAATGAGATGAAGGTCAAATACCCCGTGATCGACAGCCTCGACCTTGCCAATAAAATCAAAGGACACCCGATGTGGAAAGAATTCGATGAACGCTGCATCGGCTGCGGTTCCTGCACGGTTGCCTGCAGCACCTGCACCTGCTTTGAAACGACGGATCTCGTTTACACGCAGAACGCGCATGTCGGCGAGCGCAGAAGGACCTGCTCCTCCTGCATGGTAGATGGATTTGACCGCGTGGCCGGAGGCGCCAGCTTCCGGAAGACGACGGCGGAAAAGTACCGCTACAAGATTTTGCACAAGGTCTACGGGTACGACGCCAGATTCCATCAGGGGCCGATGTGCGTCGGCTGCGGAAGGTGCTCGGCGCGGTGCCCTCAGCTGATCAGCTATCCGGAAACGCTCAACAAGCTTTCCAAAGCCATTGAAGAAATCAAACAGGAAGAAGGTGCCCGCAATGGTTGAAAATCCGGTCAGGCCGCGGGCGGCCAAAATTCTCGGAATTTTTCCGCAGGCGGAAAAAGAGTGGACGTTCCGCGTGGAAAACTCCGCGCCGGTGCGCCACGGTCAGTTTATGCAGCTTTCTATTCCGAGAGTCGGGGAGGCCCCGATTTCCATCAGCGGATTCGGGGACGGGTATGTGGATTTCACCATCCGGAAAGTCGGCAAGGTAACCGATGAGCTGTTTGCCCTAAAGAAAGGGGATATCATTTTTCTGCGCGGCTGCTACGGAAACGGCTGGCCCGTGGAAAAGATGAAAGGCAAAAATATTGTGGTGGTGGCCGGCGGGACCGGCGTCTCCCCCGTCAAAAGCCTTATCAACATGTTTTATAAAGATCCGGACTATGCCAAGGAGATCTATCTGATTCTCGGGTTTAAAAATTCCAAGAGTATTCTGTTTGCCGACGAGCTGAAACAGTGGAAAGCCGCCGAGCATTTTCATACGTTCTACACCCTTGACAATGAAGACTGTCCCGGCTGGAACAAGGGCCTTGTCACCGGGTTTATCGGAAAGATTCCGTTTGATTCGTTCGACGGAAATTATGAATGTATCGTAGTCGGACCGCCCGTCATGATGAAATTTTCGGGCGCGGAACTGCTGAAAAACAATGTGCCGGAGGAAAAGATCTGGATGTCCTTTGAGAGAAAGATGTCCTGCGCCATTGGAAAATGCGGTCACTGCCGCATCGATGAGACCTATGTCTGCCTGGACGGCCCGATCTTTAATTATACGATCGGCAAAAAGCTTGTGGATTAGGAGGGAATTTCGTTGGAAGATTGCAATGTGAAAAAACTGCAGAACAACTGTTTTCGGCAGTCGAAAGTTCCCGGTGAATTCATGCTACAGCTGCGTGTGCCGGGCGCGGTGATCGATGCCAAATGGCTGGATGTGATCCAGCATGTATGCAAGACTTGGGGCGACGGGACTTTCCACCTGGGCCTGCGCCAAACGCTCAACGCGCCGGGCATCAAGGCGAAAGATATTCCCGCCGTGGATGCCTATATTCAGCCCTATCTGCAGGAAATCGAGTGTAAAGAATGCGGAGTGGACATGGAGACCAAGGCCGGTTACCCTTACATCGCGCCGCGGAATATCATGGCATGCATCGGCGGTGTCCACTGCATCAAGGCCAATGTCAACACGCAGCGGCTGGCCCGGAAGCTGGAAAAGATTATTTATCCCAATCCGTACCACATCAAAATTTCCATTTCCGGCTGCCCGAACGACTGCGGCAAGGCGCACTTTCAGGATTTCGGCATCATCGGCTGCACCAAGCCGATTTACGACATCGACCGTTGCATCGGCTGCGGCGCCTGTGTGCGGAAGTGTGAAAAGGCCGCCACGCGGGTGCTTTCGCTGAACAGCCGGAACAAAGTGGAAAAGGACACCTGCTGCTGCGTCGGCTGCGGGGAATGTGTAGTAGCCTGTCCTACGGGCGCATGGAGAAGGCCGGACAAGGACTTTTATAAAATTATCGTCGGCGGACGAACCGGCAAGCAGTACCCGCGCATGGGCAAGATGTTTGCAAACTGGCTGACGGAAGACAGCGTTCTGGCCATTATAAAAAACTGGCCCAAGTTTTCCGACTGGGTCTTGGGCGGCAAGCCGGTCTACATCCACGGCGGCCACCTGATCGACCGCGCGGGGTACCAGCGCTTTAAGGAATTTATGCTGGACGGGGTCAAGCTGAACCCGGAGGCGATGATCGCGGAAAGCATTAACTGGACGGAGACGGAATACCGCAGCAATATTCATGTCAAACCGCTCAGCAAGCATGTGAACGTCAAGTAAATCATAAAAGTTTTCTGACGGCGGTCCACCTTGCGGTGCCCGCCGCCTGTGGAGAAAGGGCGTTTTTAACATGGGTTTTTTCCCGCTTTTTATGGACCTTTCCGGTAAAGAAGCTTTAATGGTGGGCGGCGGACCGGCCGCGGAGCGGAAAGTGAAAACGCTGCTGGAGTTCGGGGCTTCCGTCCGGCTGGTCAGCCCCCAGGCAACGCCGGAACTTCTCCGCCTGGCCGCTGTGGGAGCCCTTCAGTACCGGAAACGGGAGTACGGGCGGGGCGACTTGGAGTCTGTCTCTCTGGCTGTGGCCGCCGTGCGGAATCGGGAGGTCGGCCGCGCGGTTTACCGGGACGCCGCCGCCCGCTCGGTTCCGGTCAATGTGGTCGATATGCCGGAGTTTTGCACGTTCTTTTTCCCGGCGGTTGTCAAGCGGGGGGATCTTGTCATCGGCGTCACAACCTCCGGCAGCTACCCCGCGTTTTCCCGGTATGCCCGGGAAAAGCTGGAGGCGCTTTTCCCGGAATGCTGCGGGGAGATGCTGCGGGTTCTGAAGGAAGACCGCCGCAAGGTCCGCAGGGAAATCAAAGATCCGGCGCTGCGGAAAAAAGTTTTGGAAGAGCTTTTGGAAATGGCGGTCCGAGCGGAGTCGGAAAGCGAGAGCCTGACTGTCTGCCGCGGACCGGGAGAAGGCGCGGCCCACGCTGCTTTTCGCCGGCGCTGAGACCTTTTTGACTTTTCTGTTGAATCATGTTATAATTGTTAAAAATTTATCGGATGCTTCCGCGCATCGCTGCCGGAGACATCCAAGCTGAACCGTACCTGACCGCAAGGTGTTTCCGAGCGGAAAGCGAGCGTTCCGGTAGAATTTGACTGTTGCCGACACGGCTCCTTTTCGCCCAAAATGGGAAAAGGAGTCTTTTATTTTGCCAAATGGAGGGGGACGCCGCTGATGATTGACAAGAAAGATCCGGCCGGAGTTTCAAAGCTGCTGAATACCGCCGGGCAGGGCGAAATGGAAAAAATTCTCCGGCATTTTCTGGAAGAAGCCGGTGCGGAAGAGCTTTCTGCCCTCGCGTCCTGCGCGGAACGGCTCCGGGAGCGGTATTACGGAAAGAAAATCTTTTTCCGCGGCCTGATTGAGTTTTCCAGCTACTGCAAAAATAACTGCTATTACTGCGGCCTTCAGCGGGGAAACCGGAAGGCGCGGCGGTACCGGCTGAGTGAGGAAGAAATTCTGGGCTGCTGCGCCGCCGGGCACCGGCTCGGGTTCCGCACCTTTGTGCTTCAGAGCGGCGAAGACCCGTTCTTTACCGACGAACGTCTCTGCCGCATGGTAGAGAAAATTAAAAAGCGTTTCCCCGACAGCGCGGTGACCCTTTCGGTCGGGGAGCGGAACCGTGATTCTTACCGGCAACTTTATGAGGCGGGGGCCGACCGGTATCTTCTGCGCCATGAGACGGCGGACGAGGCACATTACCGGAAGCTGCACGACCCGGAAATGAGCCTGAAAAACCGCATGCAGTGCCTTTGGAACCTCAAAGAAATCGGCTACCAGGCCGGAGCCGGGTTTATGGTGGATTCCCCTTACCAGACTTACCGGACGCTGGCGGAAGATTTTCTGTTCCTGCGCAGGCTTCAGCCGGAAATGGTCGGGATCGGCCCGTTTATCCCGCACAAGGACACCCGGTTCGCAAATTATTACAAGCCCGGAGCCGAGCGCACCGTTATCCTGCTGGCACTTCTCCGGTGTCTGCTGCCGAAAGTCTTGCTGCCAGCCACGACCGCGCTCGGCACGATTGACCCGTTCGGCCGGGAGAAAGGATTCCGCGCCGGTGCCAATGTGGTCATGCCGAACCTTTCTCCGCGGGAACACCGGAAAGACTACAGCCTGTACGACAATAAGATCTGCACGGGCGAAGAGGCCGCGGAGTGCTGCGGCTGTCTGGCAGGCCGAATCCGAAGCGCCGGCTTTGTTCCGGATTTTTCACGGGGCGACCATGTGGACTGGCACCGGAAGCCGCTGCGCGCGCCGGGGACGGCCGTTTCCGCGGGCTGAGCGCCCACCGCTTTCGTGAGAGGCGGGGACGGTACGGGACTCTATAGGTTCTATTTTTTAACTGGGAGGAAAAACTTTGCAGACCAGAGTGGCTATTATCGGCATTATCGTTCAAAATGAAAATTCCGTGAAGGAACTGAATTCGCTGCTGCACGAATATGGGAAGCATATCATCGGGCGTATGGGAATTCCTTACCGCAAAAAGCAGATCAACATCATCAGCATTGCCATCGACGCGCCTCAGGATGTCATCAGCGCTCTTTCCGGAAAAATCGGAAAGCTTCCCGGGGTCAGCGCAAAGACCGCCTATTCGGGAGTGATTACGGAAGAATGAAAGAAATAGATGCGATGGGCGGCCTTTCCTGGCGGGACCGCGCGGTGCTGATTGCTCTGCCCGTCCTTGCGGTCTTTGCAACCATGGCGGTCGGGAGGATGAGTCTGCCGCCTGCCGAGGTGCTGAAAGCGGTGATCGGGCGCCTGACCGGCTCGGCCGCAGTCAGCCCGCAGGAAACCACCGTCGTTTTTTCGATCCGCCTGCCGCGGATTCTGCTGGCCCTTTTGGTGGGGGCCGGTCTTTCCGTTGCGGGATGCGCCTTTCAAAGCCTGTTTTCCAATCCCCTCGCCACGCCGGACACGCTCGGCGTGGCCTCCGGGGCAAGCTTCGGCGCGGCGGTGGCGCTTCTGCTTGGATTTCATCTGGTCGGCGTGCAGGTCCTGGCATTTGCCTGCGGCGTGGCCGCCGTTCTGCTCACCTGGATTTCCAGCGCAGGAAAGGGCGGCATCAACACCATGATTCTGGCGGGCATTATGGTCGGCTCGCTGTTTTCGGCGCTGGTGTCTCTTGTAAAGTTCACCGCGGACACGGAATCCCAGCTCCCCGCGATCACCTACTGGCTGATGGGCAGCCTCAATTCCGCGGGGTACGGGCCGCTTGCGCTCGGCGCGCCGCCGATTTTGGCGGGTATTTTGATCTTATACCTGCTCCGCTGGCGGATGAACATCCTGCCGCTGCCCGACGATGACGCGCGGGCGCTCGGAACCAATCTGCACCTGCTGCGTGCCCTGACGGTCGTCTGCGCGACGGCAATCACCGCCTCGTGCGTGTCCATGTGCGGTCAGGTCGGCTGGGTGGGGCTTCTGGTTCCGCATCTCTGCCGAATGAAGTTCGGCAGCAACCATATGGCGCTGATTCCGGCCTCCGTCTGCGTCGGCGCGACTTTTATGGTGCTGGTCGACACAGTAGCCCGCAGCGCCACTTCGTCGGAGATCCCGGTCTCGATTCTGACCGCGATGATCGGCGCGCCGTTCTTTATCGTGCTGATGCGCCGCACCCAGGGGTGGCGGCTATGATCTTATCGGTGGAAAACGGCTGCTTTTCGTACGGGCACCGCCGCCGGCCCGTGCTGGAACACGTCAGCTTTTCCGTTGGCCCGGGCGAGATTGCCGCAGTTCTAGGTCCGAACGGCGCCGGCAAGACGACGCTCCTGCGCTGCACCATGGGCTTTCTGCCCTGGAACAGCGGGAAAAGCTGCCTGAACGGGAAAAATATCCGCTCCATTCCTTACCGGAAGCTCTGGCAGTCTGTCGCCTATGTGCCGCAGGCTAAAAATACGGTGGTCCCATCCTATACGGTGGAGCAAATGATTCTGCTGGGGCGGAGCAGCCGCGTTGCCATGCTTGCGAAGCCGAAAAGGGAGGACCTTTTTAAGGCGGAGGAAGCGATGGAACGCCTCGGCATCCAAAAGCTGAAACGGAAAAAATGTTCGGAGCTGAGCGGCGGAGAGCTGCAAATGACGCTGATTGCGCGCGCCCTGGTCTCCGAGCCACAGGTGCTGGTTCTCGACGAGCCGGAATCGAACCTCGACTTTAAAAATCAGCTTCTGGTTCTGGAAACGATGTCCGCCCTGGCGGCGGAAGGGATGTCCTGCGTGTTCAACACCCATTACCCGGCGCACGCTCTGCAGCGCGCCGACAAGGCGCTGCTGCTCGGACGGGAAAGCGGCCCGCTGTTCGGCGACACGCACTCCGTTGTGACCGAACGGAATATCGAGCTTGCCTTCGGGGTCAAGACGGTCATCGGGAAGATCGAAACCAGAGAAAAAACGTTGCAGGATGTGTTGCCGCTGCGGCTTTCCGGCCCTTCGGCCGGGCCGGAGCCGGGACCGGAAAAGCCCGGGCTGGCGGCAGTTGCCATTCTTTCGCGCGGAGATCAGACAGCGGAAAAGATCAACGGAATTCTGCACGAATTCAGGAATTCGATCGTCGGGCGCATGGGCCTGCCGTACCGCGCCCGCGGGGTCTTTGTCATCAACGTTGTGCTGGACGCGCCGCCGGCGGAGGTAGATGCGCTGGTTTGCCGGCTGAACCGTTTGCCCGGGGTCAGCGTGAAGGCGACTTTTGCGCCGGAGGACTTTCCGGCCGGCGGAGGTTCCGAGAAGGAGGAAGAAAAATGAAAAAAATAGCCGTTTACGGGAAGGGCGGAATCGGCAAATCGACCACGGTGTCGAATTTGTCGGCCGCGCTGGCCGGGCGGGGGCTGCGCGTTCTGCAGATCGGGTGCGACCCGAAGGCGGATTCCACCGTCAGTCTGCACGCGGACAGACCCCTTCCCACCGTGCTGGAACTGGTGCGGGAAAAACAGAATGACTTCTCCATCGGCGATATGACGGTGACCGGGTACGGCGGCGTTGTCTGCGCGGAAGCGGGCGGCCCGCCGCCGGGCATGGGCTGTGCGGGCCGCGGCATCATCGCCGCGCTGGAAAAGCTGAAGGAAAAGGGCGCTTACGAGACTTTCCGGCCCGATGTGGTCTTTTACGACGTGCTCGGCGATGTGGTCTGCGGCGGGTTCACCATGCCGATGCGCAGGGGATATGCCGACAGCGTCCTGATCGTTACCTCCGGCGAGACCATGGCGCTTCACGCCGCCGCGAATATCGCCGAGGCTATCCGGAATTTCCGGGGCCGGGGCTACGCCGGGCTGGGCGGGCTGATTCTGAACCGCCGCAACGTCAAGGGCGAGGACGCGAAAGTGGATGCGTTTGCCGAAGAGCTTGGCACCCGCGTGATCGGAACGCTGGACTATAGTGAGACGGTCCAGAACGCGGAAGAGCTGGGCAAAACGGTGATGGAGGCGTTCCCGGAAAGTGAAATGGCCGGCCAGTACCGGCGCCTCGCCGATGCGGTGCTGCGCGCCTGTGAGGAGGAAAAACCATGCTGAAACCGCTTCACGGGGCGGCAAAAGAATCCGGCGCCTGCCTTCCGATCCGCAGCGCGTCGTTCCCCGAACCGTTCGCGCCCGGTCTGGAGTATTCTTCCCCCGCCCGGGGAACTTGGAACATCGTCCACGTCGGTATGCTGATCCCGCAGGCGCACCAGATCTTTATCTGCGCCGCCGGCTGCCTGCGCGGCGTCGTGCTGACGGCGGCGGAGATGCATGCCTCCGACCGCTTTTCCACGGTGGAAATCCGAGAGAACGATGTGCTGGAAGGGAACATGGAACAGCTGATCGTCGACGGCGTGACGGATATCCTTGGGAGGCTGCCCAAACTGCCCCCCGCCGTGCTGGTCTTTACCACCTGCATTCACCATTTCATGGGCTGCGACCTGCCGCTTGTGTACCGCGCGCTGCGCGAAAGATTCCCGAACGTCGCGTTTGCCGACTGCTACATGACCCCGATTCTGCGCAAAAGCTGGATGACGCCCGACCAGCTCATGCGCCGCCAGCTTTACAGTTTGCTGAAACCGAGGCCCCTGAATCCCCGTTCCGTCAACCTCATCGGCAACTGCAACCCCACCGACGAATCGAGCGAGCTGGTGCGCCTGATCTGCGAAAATGGATTCATCCTGAGGGATATCACCGCGTGTAAAACCTATGATGACTACCAGCAAATGGCGGAAAGCGCGCTGAACATCTCCACCTGCGCCGCGGCCCGGGCGGGCGGCGAGGCGCTGGAAAAGCGGCTCGGGCAGAAGCATCTTTCCCTTCCGCTGAGCTATTCTTATCGGGAGATCGGGCAGAACCTGCGCAGGCTCGCCGAAGCGCTTGGAGTGCCGCAGCGGGATGATTCGCCCGGGCGGGAGCGTGCGGAAAAGGCCCTGAAACGGGCGCAAAGCATGATCGGCGGCACGCCGGTCGCCCTCGACGGCACCGCAACGCCGCGGCCGCTTTCGCTGGCGCGGCTTCTGTGCGAGCATGGGTTTTCGGTCGGGCGGATCTATGCGGACGCATTTTCCGCCGAAGAAAAAGACGATTTTCTGTGGCTTCAGAAAAATCGGCCGGAGCTTTTACTGTTTTCGTTCAGCCGCCCCGAGATGCGCGTTCTGCCGAGGGATACGGAAGGGAAGACACTTGCCATCGGCCAAAAGGCGGCGTATTTTACAGGTTCCGGCCACTTTGTCAATATGGTGGAAGGCGGCGGCATGTACGGCTTTGACGGCATCTGCCGCCTGGCGGGATTGATGACGGACGCTTTCCAGCATGAAAAAGACACGAAAAACCTGATTCAGATCAAGGGGTGGGGGTGCGAACGATGCCTGTAAAACAAGCCGCCAGCATCCTTTCCACCTATGCGGCCGATACGTCCGGCGTCTGCTCCGCCCTCTACGAGCTGGGCGGAATGACGGTGATGCACGACGCTTCCGGCTGCAACTCGACTTATACCACCCACGACGAACCCCGGTGGTACGATTGCGACAGCATGGTCTACATTTCCGGCCTCACGGAGATCGACGCGATTCTGGGGAGCGATGAAAAGCTGATCCGTGAAATTACCGAAACCGCGGAAAAACTTTCTCCCGCTTTTATCGCGGTCGCCGGAACGCCGATTCCCATGATCACCGGCACCGATTTCCCGGCCATCGCGGCAGAAGTGGAAAACAGGACCGGAATCCCGTCTTTCGGTTTCCCGACGAACGGAATGTACTCCTATCTGCGGGGTGCGGGGATGGCCTTTCAGACGCTGGCCGAACGGATGGTGGACGGCACGGCCGTGAAAACACGGGAGCCGTCCGTCAATCTTCTCGGCCTTACCCCGCTGGATTTTTCGGTCAACGGCAGCGCGGAATCCATCCGGCGAAAACTGGAGGCCGGCGGATTCCGGGTCGTCGGCAGCTGGGCCATGGGCAGCAGCCTTGCCGAACTGCGGCAGGCGGGCCGGGCCTGGGCCAACCTGGTTGTCTCCGCCAGCGGGCTTTCGGCGGCAAAAACGCTGCGGGAGAAGTTCCACACGCCTTTTGTCGCGGGGGCTCCTTTCGGAGACCGCTTTTCCGGAAAGATCCTTGCCGACCTGAATCAGGCCGTGCGCACCGGGCGCAGCGGAATCTCTTACGCCGCGCCCCCAACGTACGGAGAGCCCGAAATCGCCGTTGTCGGCGAAAGCGTGGCCGCGGGATCGCTGGCGTGGGCCGTCGCCGCCTGCACCGGGAAAACCGCACGGGCCGTCTGCCCGCTGGAAACCGACCCGGAGCTTCTTCCGCCGGGCGGAGCGGAACTTTCGGGAGAAGAGGAGCTGGCCGGCTTTCTGCGGCCGTACCGGATCATCGTCGCCGACCCGCTTTACAGGCCCGTCTGCCCGAAAGGCTGCCGGTTTGTTCCGCTTCCGCACGAGGCGTTCTCCGGGCGGATTTTTCGGAAGGAAATCCCGGACCTTGCGGCGGATTTTGATGGCTTTTTCAGAAAATTTTTTGAAAGAGGATTTGCGTGATGAAAATCTTAAAAAAGTTTGCCTGCCTCGTTCTGTCTGCTGCGGTTCTTCTCGCTGCCGCCGCCTGTTCCGGGACTGCCGGCAGTCCCGGAACACCGAAAAACAGCTCCGGCGGCGTTGGAAGCAACTCCGCCGCCCAAACGGTCACCGTGACGGATGACAACGGAAATTCCGTCACACTGCCCGCAAATGCCAAGCGCATCGCCGTGTGCGGCATTTATCCGCTCCCTTCCGTCCTCACGGTCTTTTTCGACTCCGCAAAGAACATTGTCGGGATGCCGAAGGAGAGTATGACGGCGGCAAAGAACAGCCTGCTTAGCAAGCTGTACCCGGAGATTCTGAAAGCCGACACCGGCTTTTCCAACGGCGATTCGGTCAATCTGGAAGAGCTTGCCAAGCTCAAGCCCGACGTTGTCTTTTACTCCGCCTCCAATAGGGAACTCGGGAAACAGCTCAAAGCCGCCGGATTCGGAGCCGTCGCCGTTTCCGTCGGCAAATGGAATTACAATTCCATCAAGACGCTGAACCACTGGATCGCGCTGCTGAGCCAGATCTTTCCCGACAACAGCAAGGCCAGAATCGTGCAGGATTACAGCAACAAGGTTTACAATCTGGTCCAAAGCCGTGTGAAAAATCTGCCGGACAGCAAGCAGGCGCGCGTTTTTTTCCTGTTCCAGTACAGTTCGAATACCCTCTTATCCTCCGGAAAGAACTTCTTCGGCCAATGGTGGGCGGACGCGATCGGCGCGAAAAACGTCGCGGAGGGCATTACCAAGGACAATGCCGCTTCGGTCAACATGGAACAGATCTACAAGTGGAATCCGGATCTTATTTTCATCACGAATTTTACAACGGCCTATCCGGAAACTCTGTATGGGAACAAGGTCGGCTCCTTCGACTGGAGCAGCATCAAGGCCGTTCAGAATCGGCGGGTCTATAAAATGCCGCTCGGCATGTACCGAAGCTACACCCCCGGCGTCGATACCCCCGTCACCCTGCTTTGGCTGGCGAAAACGGCCTATCCCAAACTCTTTTCGGACGTTGATGTCACGAAAGAAACCAGGGATTATTATAAAACCGTTTTCGGCATAACGCTCAGCGACAAGCAGGCGCAGACGATCTTTGCGCCTCCGGCTGCGGCGGGCAGCGGATTTTAAAGGAGGCGCATGACATTGGGACTGAATGACACCCCCTCCGCAGATCGGGTCCACATCGGCTTTTTCGGGTGCCGCAACGCGGGAAAATCCAGCGTAGTCAACGCGGTGACGGGACAGGATCTCGCGGTGGTTTCCAAGACGAAAGGCACCACGACCGACCCCGTCAGCAAAGCGATGGAAATCCTGCCGCTGGGGCCGGTCGTGGTGATTGACACGCCCGGATTTGACGATGCGGGCGATCTGGGCCGCCTGCGCGTCCACAAGACCAGGCAGGTGCTCGGTCGAACGGACTTGGCGGTCCTTGTGGTTGATGCGGCCGCCGGGATGAAGGCGGCCGACCGGGAGCTGCTCCGGCTGTTCCGGGAAAAGAAGATCCCGCACCTCACGGTTTTCAATAAAAGCGATCTTCTCCCGCCGGGTTTTGCGCGCGTTCCGGGCGTCCTTTACGTCAGCGCCGCCCGAAACGAAGGAATCCGGGAACTCCGAGAAAAACTTCCGCCGCTGCTCCAAAACGGCGGGGACGAGCCGCGCCTGATCGGCGACCTGCTTCACCCTTCGGACATCGTCATTCTGGTGACGCCGATCGACGAGGCCGCGCCGAAGGGAAGGCTGATCCTGCCGCAGCAGCAGGCGATCCGGGATGTTCTGGATGCGGACGCCGCGGCTTTTGTCGTCAAGGAAGACAAAGTGAGGGAAACGCTTGAGAACCTGAAGAAAAAGCCGGCGCTTGTCATTACGGACAGCCAGGCGTTTTCCCAGGTAGCCGCGCAGACGCCACGGGAGATCCCACTGACCTCCTTTTCCATTTTGATGGCCCGCTGCAAAGGATTTCTCGAAAGCGCGGTCAAAGGCGTGGCGGCGGTGGAACGCCTGAAGGACGGGGACACGGTGCTGATGGCCGAGGGCTGCACGCATCACCGTCAGTGCGGCGACATCGGCACCGTGAAGCTCCCGGGCTGGCTGAAACGCTACACCGGAAAAAAGCTGAACATCGAAACCAGTTCCGGCGGCGGGTTTCCGGAGGATCTGTCCCGCTATTCCCTGATCATCCACTGCGGGGGATGCATGCTCCGCGGACGCGAGGTAAAGCGCCGGGCCGAATGTGCGGCGGAGCAGAAGATCCCCATGACGAACTATGGGGTTACAATCGCCTACCTCAAGGGAATTTTAAAGCGGAGCCTGGGAATTTTTCCGGATCTGCTTTCGGAACTTGAAAAATGAGCGCTGCGGCAGATTTTGCCGCAGCGCTCACAAACTTTTTTCTTCAGGTTTGGTTCTCTCCCCGGATTTTCCGCAGAAGACTGACGACTTCGTCGGTCTTTAGCACTTTCCCATAAGAGACCACTTTTCCGTCTACCACCAAAGCGGGAGTAGACATCACTCCGTAAGCCGCGATTTGGGAGAAATCGGTCACATGGTCGATGGTTTCTTCCATGCCGAGATGCCGGAGGGCGGCTTTCGTGGCGGCTTCAAGCTGGTTGCATTTTGCACAGCCGCTGCCCAGAATCTTAACGCTCGCTCCGCCGGGGCTTTCAGCCGTTGCGGAGCCTTTTGCGTCCCGGTTGCTGCCGCGGGCGGGATTTATTTTTTGATTTTTTTCTTTTTTGCTGAAGAAAGACATCAGTCAGAACCCCTTTCTAAGGTTTTCAGTGTGCTTTTTTGTATCAAAAACATACATCCTACAGCAGAATTCCTTGAACAGCGTTAAAAAAGTATCCCACCAGGATGATGCCGACCGTGCAGATAGTGGCAAACAGCGCCAGAAGCTTCGGTTTCACCGCTTTGCGGAGCATAATCATGGACGGCAGCGACAGCGTGGTGACCGCCATCATAAAAGAGAGAATGGAACCGAGCTGCGCCCCTTTGTACAGCAGGGCCTCCGCGATCGGGATCGTTCCGAAAATATCGGCGTACATCGGCACGCCGACCAGAGTCGCGAGGATGACGCCGACCGGATTTTTATTGCCGAGGGCCAGCGAGACCCACTCTTCCGGGATCCAGTTGTGAATCACGGCCCCAATGCCGACCCCGACCAGAAGATACGGAAAAACTTTTTTTAAGGTGGAAAGCATTTGCTCCTTTGCATAGACCAGCCGGTCTTTCACCGTCAGGTCGGGCGATGAAAGATCCACATGATTGGCGTTTAGAATAAAACTTTCCACATATTTTTCCATATGGAGTTTTTCGATAATAGTGCCGCCGACCACCGCGATGATCAGCCCGACGGCTACATAGACAATTGCCACCTTTGCGCCGAAGATGCTCATCAGCAGGAACAGAGAGCCGAGATCCACCATCGGGGATGAGATTAAAAAGGAGAATGTCACGCCGACCGGCAGCCCCGCGGAGGTAAAGCCGATAAACAGCGGGATGGAAGAGCAGGAGCAGAACGGCGTTACCGTACCGAGAAGCGCCGAGACGCAGTTGGCGCCGAGCCCGTGAAAACGCCCGAGAATTTTTTTGCTGCGTTCCGGAGGAAAATGGCTTTGAATATAACTGATCAAAAAGATCAGAGAACACAGCAAGAATATGATTTTTACGGTGTCGTAGAGAAAGAACTGAATACTCCCGGTCCAGCGGCTGCCGGGGGAGAGCCCCAGCGCGGAAAGCCCGCCTGCGATCAGGCCGTTCAGCCATTTCATGCCGAGAATCTGGTACTGAAAAAAGTCCCAGACTGCTTTGATGGTTTGCATGGAGACCCCTCGCTTTCAGCGAAAAAATAGTCAGATCAAATAATTTTGATCTATTGGGTTGGTAAAAAGCCATCCGTGCAGATGGCTTTTTCTTCTTTTTACAAAATGTCTTTCAATGAGAGGCAAAGTTCGGCGTTGTCAGGGTTTTCAGCAGATTCAGAGCGTGAGTGCTGCCTGCTTCACTGATTTTGTAGTGGGTCCATTTCCCTTCCTGACGGCTTTCCACAATACCCGATTCCACCAGAACCTTCATGTGGTAAGACAGAGCGGACTGACCGATATTCAGCGCGTCAGTCAAAACGCAGGCGCATTTCTCGCCGCTCCGCAGCAGTTCCAGAATTTTCAGGCGCTTTTCATCACAGAATGCTTTGAAGACTTTCGCCTGTTCTTCATAGGGGACAGCCAAACAATCACCTCATATCAAATATGTTTGATATGTTACCAATATAGTCGTCTCGTGGAGATTTGTCAACATCAAAATATTGGTTGGACTGCCCGGCTGCATCGATTTGTGAGCCGCCCTCTGTTTTCAAGGCAAAGTTCGGAATCGGCCGAGTCCCTCTAGCCGGAATAAAATCATTAAAACAGCGGGATAAATTTACTTTTTGGTTTGGATGTGATTCCCTGATGAGCCAGGACAGGGAGAAAAATCTGGAGCAGCACCAAAAACAGCACCACTTCAATTGGCAGCATGACGATGTTTTTGACCAGGCTTTTCAGGAAAAAATAGTAATATGCTTTGTGAAACAGAATCTTGCTCCAGAGAGCTCCCAACCCCACGTGAATCCCGAAGTCAACGGTTAGTTTGGCAAAGAAAACACGCAGAACGGTGATTCGGCAGCGATAAAGAAAAATCCCATAGAGGAAGAACTCCAGCATGGTTGACAGCGTGTAGCCCGGGAAAAAAACATTGGCGGGGAAAAGCAAAAAACCGACCAGGTCGTACGCCAGGCCGGCCGCCAGGCCGACGGCCGGGCCGAAAATCATGGAACCGAACATTAAAACTATGAAAGCGACCGAAATTCGAAGATTTATGCTGACCGGAATATACATGGCGCCCAGAACGATGCCCATGGCGATCGTCAGGCCGGCAAAAATAAGCGACCGCACATTGTGAAATTCGGAAGAAGCAGTCCTCCAGTATTCCGGAGTGAAGATGGACAAAGCACTGTAGTAAGGCATAAAAAAACCTCCTTGAATATGGCAAGACTCAATGCCACATAAAGGAGGAATGACTCCTATATGCAGCAGCGGGATGCGGTAATTGCACGGCAACTTTTGCATCGGCTTTTCGCCGGAAAGAAAAATTTCCGTCCCGGGATCAACTCCCCGTTCCCCGGGCACATAACCCACAATTACCTACTCTGCCATTTTTAAATGATGATTTACCGTCAATAAAGACCTGTAATTTCCCTCCTTCCGGCTTCCGCTCACAGCAAAAAAGGCCGACAATCCAGACGATTCGCCCAGACGGTCGGCCTCTTTCCACCATACTCCCCTGTGGTTCTCCACATCCGCCAGTCATATGGCTCTTCCCTAGTACTTTACACCGAAGCTCTTTTTTTGTCAACTCGTTTTCCAATTTTCTATGGTGTGATTTCGTTTTCAAATATTGAATAAATCATGGACAAAAACGCAGATGTATTATGTTGAAATTCATTGGTATAAAGATTATAATAAAAAATACAATGAAAAAATTGGAAAAAATTTTCCAAATAAAACCATAATTCTCTCTTAACTGTCTAGATAACGGGAGAGAACTGATAACAGGACTGCATAAAATACCCTTTTGCCGGATGTGTCGGAGAAGATCAGTGGAAATTTTCATGTAGGGGAGTAGAAAAATGGACGGTGAAATTGTCAGAAGGGCCAAAGAAGGCGAGACGCAGGCACTGGAAGAACTTTATGCTGACACGCGGCAGATGGTTTATTTCACGGCACTGGGGATCGTAAAGAATGAGCAGGATGCCCAGGACCTTGTCCAGGACATTTATATGAAGGCCTTTCAGAATCTATCGCGGCTGGAAAGCGAGAGCGCTTTTCTCACATGGTTAAAAACCATTGCGACCAACACCTGTAAGAACTATTGCAAAAAGAAGAAGCCGGCGCTTTTTCAAGATCATGACGAAGAAGATTTTATCCTCGGGAAAGTGGAAGAAGTCAGCGAGGATTTTCTGCCGCAGGAGTATGTGGAGCAGGCGGAAAAAAGGCGGTCGGTGCAGGAAATTATCGGCGGGCTGCCGGATGCGCAGCGGATGGCCGTTATGCTGTACTATTTTGATGAACTGCCTCTTTCCGAAGTTTCAAGCATTATGGAAACTTCGGACGGAACGACGAAAAGCAGGCTCAATTACGCACGGAAGCAAATTAAGACCAAAGTGGAAGCGCAGGAAAAGCAGGGCAACAAGCTGTATGCCGGGGTTCCGGTGCTGACCCGGATTCTCCGCATGGCTTCCCGGGACTGCGATCTGCCGGCCGAAGCGGCCCAGAGGATTCTGGCTCATTCTATGCAGGCGGCGAGTGCCGCTGCGGGTTCGGCTGCGGCAAATCAGGCGGCGGTTGCGGAACATGCCGCGGCTGCGCTGGAAGATACCGCATCGGCTGAAACGGCGCAGGGGGCGGAGGCCGCCGCCGACACCGCGGTGTCGGGAGCGAAGGGGATCTTCGCAAAAATCGCGGGCATGACGGTCAGAACGAAGGTCATTGCTCTTGTCTCGGCAGGACTAGTGCTTGCGGGCGCGGTCACCGGGGTGGCCGTCTCCGTGAAGAAGCACAACGACGCGGTGCAGGCCGCGATGGTTCTCCAGCAGAAATGGAAGGCGGAAAGCGAGGCGCGGAAAAAGGCTGCGTCGGAGGCCGCCGCCAAGAAGAAAGCGGCCGAAGCCCAAAAAAAAGCGGAGGAAGAAAAAGTCGCGCTGAGGCAAAAGCTCTGCGGCAAGCAGTGGAACTGCCAACTGAACGGGAAAGAGTATATTGAAAGATTCTATTTTTACCCGGACGGCAAATGCGAATGTAACCTGATGAAAAAAGAGTCTAAAGAAGGCTCCAAACACTGGGTGCAGAAGGACTATTACGGCGAGTTTCAGGTGACTGCGAAAGATAAGACCCTGATTCACCTCACGCTGCAGTCCGACGGCGGCAAGGTCGGTGCGGCGGATCTTACCGCGGCGGTGAAAGTAGGAAAAGGCTGGTACGATTCCGGAACGGAAGCGGCGATTGCAGAACAGGAGAAGACGAAAGTTTTGACCCCGCTGACCTTCACGCTGGAATCCGGTAAATTTCCCTACCAGGAAACTTCCAAAGAGGGAGATATGGAATACGTTTACTGCCTTGGCGACGGCAGTGCATCAAGAGCTTTGGAAAATTCTTCAGTGTCCGGTTCTCAGCCGCCGGATTCCGGAAAGTCGCCCCAAACCGAGCGGGTACAGTATCCGGTCAACCTTCTGGGCGCGTCCGTCGCGCAGATGACAAGCCGGTTTGGGAAAGATTATGAAATTTTAGGAAGCTTTTCCGGAGGAGCGCAGGTCGGGTATCGGGATAATCGAATTCCGTATATCTTTATTCTATCTAACAGTGATCCGAGGTCTTATGATAAAATCCCGTATGTCTTGATTGCCGAGGGATATCAGATCGATCAAAAATTCCGCAGCGGCCTGACCTATCAGCAGCTCAAAAAAATTGCCGGAAGCAATTTGAAAGCTCCTGAGGGGCCGCCGGATGACAACTCCGACTATGACGAGTATGACGCGCCGTACTGGACTGTTTCCGTCAATCGGCCGGGGTATCAGATCCTATACCAGTGGAGGGATAAAAACGGAACCTGGCCGGTTTATACCATGGTGGAAATTGACCATCCGGAACGGTTTTCCCCCGATGCGGCACAGACGGCAAGTTCCGCGCCGCCGACGACGTCGGGCGGTGAGTTCGCTCAAAAGCTGGTCGGCGGATGGGACTGGAACTTAAACGCCGGCGATGGCGGGCATTTGTGTGGAATGAAGTTCAATGCGGACGGAACCTGCCGGTTTCGGTACAGCGAAAAAATTCCGGTGGATAATAAGCCCCTTAGTGAAGCGAAGGCTGCCTCGGAAGAGTATGACGGCACCTATAAAATTTCCGGCGGCGACAACATTACATTTCAGGCGGCCTATTCTTCCGACGATGCCAAGTATTACAAAAATCCTCCTAAGACCTGCAATGGAAAATTCCGGATTCGATGGACTTCAGTGGACGATTCGGGGTTTGACTTCGTTGCCGCCGATGGCAAGGAAAAGGGGATGGCGCTGACTTTGACAGACGGCCAGTCGCCTTTTGAAATGATGAATTCGGCGGCCGGCCAGAAGATCGGAGAATCCCTGTATTTCAGCGGCTGAAGTTAAAGGCCCGATCGGTTCGGATAGAAAAAGGCTGCCGGGAAGGACAATAAAAAAGGAAAAATTGCGCGAAATAAAACCGGGGACCTTTTTCAGTTGTCTATCCATATGGAAAGAGGAGAACCACAGTCCGCAAAAAGAATTCGGGGAGAGTTGCAGAATGGAGATTGAGGTCGTACAAAGGGCAAAAAAGGGAGATTCCGACGCGCTGGAACAAATTTATAATGATACGCGGCAAATGGTGTATTTTACGGCGTTGGGAATTGTGCGCAATGAACATGATGCGGAAGACGTGGCGCAGGATACTTACGTCAAGGCATTCCAAAACCTTTCCGGCCTGCGGGATGAGAAAGCTTTGGTCGGCTGGCTGAAAACGATTGTGATCAATGTCGGGAAAAACAGCTTGAAGAAACGGAAACCTCTGCTTTTCCAGAGCAACGATCAGGAAAACGACATGCTTGGGTCGATTGAAGAAATCGGCGAAAATTTTCTGCCGCAGGAATATGTGGATCAGGCGGAAAAAAGGCGAATGATTCAGGAAATGATCGGCGAATTGCCGGATGTACAGCGAATGGCCGTGACGCTGTATTATTTTGACGAACTGCCTCTTTTCGAGGTGGCAAAAGCGATGGAAACCACGGAAGGAACAACGAAGAGCAGGCTCAATTACGCAAGGAAGCAGATCAAGGCCAAGGTGGAGGCACAGGAGAAGAAGGGCAACAAGCTGTACGCCGGGGTTCCGGTCCTCACCCGGATTCTGCGCCGGGCGGCCCGGGACTGCGACCTGCCGGCTGAAACGGCACAGCGGATTCTAGCTAATTCGATCCAGGCGGCGAGTGCCGCGGCGGGCTCGGAAGCGGCAAATCAGGCGGCGGTTGCGGAACACGCCGCGGAAGCCCTGGGAGATGCCGTGCCTGCTGAGACGGCGCAGGGAGCGGCGGCCGCAAAGGGAATTTTTGCAAAGATTGCCGGCATGTCCGCCCGGACCAAACTGATCTCTCTGATTGCCGCGGGGCTGGTGCTTGCGGGTGCGGTCACGGGGACGACCGCCGCCGTAAAAAAGCACAACGACGCGGTGCAGGCCGGTATAGTTCTTCAGCAGAAACAGAAAGCGGAAAGCGAGGCAAAAAAAGCAGCCTCGGAAGCCGCCGCCAAGAAGAGGGCGGCCGAAGCCCGAAAGAAAGCGGAAGAAGCCGCGGCGAAAAAGAAAGCGGAAGAAGCCGCAGCAAAGAAAAAAGCGGAGGAAGCCGAGGCTAGGGAAAAGGCCGAAGAGGCCAAAAAAGAAACCATGGCGCTTTACAAGGCGTTTTACGACGCCAACTGGAAGGGGAGGGCGAAAGCCGTCTTTTTCGCCGACCTGACGCACGACGGAAACGATGAAATGATGATCGACTGGGCGGGAAATGGTGACGGCAGCGTCGGAAACGTATGGCTCGATATCTATGCGGTTCGGGACGGTGCGGTGAAAAAAGTTCTTACACGCGGCGGAGAGGGAACGCATGTATCCCACGACGTGGTTTATCTGTACCGGGAAAACGGACTGGACTATCTGTTTTCGTACTCCGAGTGGGGGCCGAATGCGCCTATGGACATTCTGTCCATCGTGTCGGTCGGGTACACTGTTTTCTTTTTGGATGAAAACGGCGAGACGAAAAAATGGAAATCCGATTCGTACGGGCACACGGAATATGAGAACGGAACCATCCAGTACGATCAGGCCGGGGATGCGGCTCAGCAGAAAAAGCATGAGAACGCCGTGGAGCAGGGAATCAAGAATTACCGCGCGAAGTCGAAGCTCTTGCTGAACGCCGGGGAGCTGGGCGAAGGCAGCCGCGTTTTTGGGGAAGGCGACCCGGCTCCGTTCGGAGAAAAAATTTCGTAAAAATAAAACCGTTGCATCGACTTCTTTGTCTTTGTAAATAGAGAGCGAAAATATTTTGAGGAGGGAAGATGAAATTGAAAAAATTTCTCAGTCTCGCGCTGGCTCTGGTTTTGTCTCTGGGCGTAACCGCGCCGATCAAAGCCTTCGCGAAGGAAAGCGATGAAGACAATCCGTACAGAGACCTGGTCGACGCAAGCATTATCTGTAATACGATGAGCAGCCCCGTACCCGATGAGGTTACCATCGCGCAGGGGGAAAGCATCGGATTTTTCTTTGAAACAGTCTACGACATGGTCAATCTAAGGCTGCCCGAAAGCATCCGCGACGAAATCGTCGGAGAATTTCATCAAAGCCAGGTTCGGGCGCCGAAGATTACCTTTTCCAACAAGGACGCAATTACCTTTGACACCGATTACAAAGGGGACCCGGGCTTTGTGATCGGCGGGGACGACACGGGGTCCGTGCGGCATATTCAAATTGAAGCAACCGGCGACGTGGGCGACTCCACCGAAGTTTACGCCGAGGCGTATGGCCACCGCCTGTGGATTTGCACCATCACCGTGGGAAAAAAGGGAACGGGTGTCCAGGGGGAAGGGATCCGCACGAAAAAACCGGCGCCGGTTCCGCACAAACAGGGGCTTTACGG
>ENA-UOOI01000286-UOOI01000286.1-fermentation-metagenome-genome-assembly--contig:-NODE-286-length-65199-cov-9.930170_pt1 | contig 65199 bp, 56 predicted proteins | sample MGYA00245779_ERZ724027 | MGnify/ENA primary metagenome ERZ724027 (study PRJEB28704, sample SAMN03018318) | fermentation metagenome | biome: anthropogenic terrestrial biome; feature: soil; material...
AAATAGTTTTAATATTATACGATAAGTATTGAAAAATACTACTTGATTTAAAGAGGAGGTATAAAATGCAATTTTTTCAATTTACAGAGGATCAGGAAATGCTGCGCAAGTCGGTAAAGGAATTTGCAAAGGCTGAAGTAGCACCTAAAGCTGCTGAATGGGATGAACAGGATTGCTTCCCAATTGAATTGTTCCCTACAATGGGTGAAATGGGCATAAATGGTATATTTGTCGATGAGGAATATGGCGGAGCCGGAATGGGTCATGTGGAAAGAGCCATATGTATTGAAGAGATATCAAGATATTCTGGCGGCCTGGGCATAGCACTGATGACCCATCATTTGGGTATGTCGGCAATTTATGATTTTGGAAGCGATGAGCAGAAGAGAAAATATTTGCCCGAACTCTGCACCGGAACAAAGATTTGCGGTTTGGCCGTTACTGAACCCGGCGGAGGGTCGGATTTTTCGGGCCAGAAAACCACGGCGGAATTAATCGACGGACAATGGGTGCTGAATGGGCGCAAATGCTTTATAACCAATCATAATGCAGATGCAAGCGTTATTACAGCAGTTACGGGCGTTGATGAAAGAGGGCGCAACAGATTAAGCGCATTTATAGTGGAAAAAGGAACGCCAGGTTTTTCCACAGGACGCAAGGAGCATAAACTTGGTCTTAGAGGCTCTGTTACAGGTGACCTTATACTGAATAATGTGAAAATACCAGAATCAAATATAATAGGCAAATCGGGTGACGGGTCAAAAATCGGTATGGCATGCATCGGAGAAGTGGGAAGAGCAGGTATGAGCGCCATATGTGTGGGAATATTAAGAGGATGCTTGGAAGAAGCGGTTAAATTCGCAAACGAGAGGATGCTTTACGGCAAACCTATAGCAAAACTGCAGGCAATACAGTTAGAAATAGCAAATATCCGTACCGAATATGAAGCGGCAAAGCTTCTTTTGTATTATGCGGCAAGCAAAAAAGATACTAAACAACCGGCAACGCCGGACTTTTCCATTGCCAAGTATTATTCTACAGAAGCAGCAGTAAGGGCATCAAAGAGTGTCATGAATCTTATGGGTGGTTATGGAGTTATCAATGAATATCCGGCAGGTCGTTTCTTAAGAGATTCGTTGGCTTCAATTCCTTCCGGCGGAACATCTCACATTCAACAAATTATAATAGCATCAAACACTTTGTCATCATTTAAAGCGTAATATGGAGGTGGAATAGCTAATGGCATTGGAAATTATAGTATGTATAAAGCCGGTACCTGATCCTCAATATTATGATAAGGTCAGCATAGATCCAGTTACAAAAATAATAACCAGGGCAGGAATACCTACAATCATAAACCCGGTTGATAAAAACAGCATAGAAGCTGCTTTGCGGCTGAAAAAACTTTATGGGGGCAATATAACGGTTATTACTATGGCTCCGCCTAACGCTGTTGAAAACCTTAGAGAGGCACTGGCTATGGGTGCGGATAAAGCAGTGCTGCTGTCAGACAGGGCTTTTGGAGGTGCCGATACTTTGGCAACCTCTTATACATTATCTAAAGGGATAGAAAAGCTTGGACATTTTGATGTTATTTTCTGCGGTGCGGAAAGTGCAGACGGTGCTACGGCTCAGGTTGCCTCACAGCTGGGAGAATGGCTTAATGTTCCGCATTTATGGAATGTATTCAATATTGAAAATCAGGATGAAAAAACTCTTAGAGTGAAAACAAAGATTGAGAACGGATCAATGGAATGGAAGGTTAAACTGCCGTGCCTGCTGGGTACATCCAGAGACCTGAACAAGCCGCGCTTCATATCGGCAATGGGAATTATAAAAGCAAAGAATAAACCGTTGCAGGTGTGGGAAAGGAAAGACTTAGATGCGGAGGATGAAAGACTTGGACTTGCAGGTTCACCAACAAAGGCAGGAGCGGTTTTCACTCCTGATATCAAGAGAAAGAGCGAAGTACTTTCCGGACCAGCTGATGAAATTGCGGATAAAATAATAGAAAAATTAAGAGCTGCTGGAGTAAATATTCCAGTTGTTGACAACGCATGTGCTATAAAAGGGGTGAGTCAGTAATGAAAAAAATATGGGTATTTGCTGAGTATGCAAACTGTACGCTGGACAGGGTTACGCTTGAATTGCTGACAAAGGCTCGCGAACTGGCTAAGAGCTTTAAAGGAGAAACACAGGTGTCGGCGGTACTTTTAGGAAGCAATATAAGAAATGTATGCAAGACTTTATGCGATTATGGAGCGAAAAAAGTATATGTGGCGGAGTCTGACAAGCTGGGACTTTATAACCCGATTTTATATTCCAAAATAATTACAAAATTAGCAAAAGAAAAGAAACCTGATATATTTCTGTTTGGTGCTACGTCAATAGGGTCGGAACTAGGTCCCACAGTTGCAGCTGATTTAAAGACAGGAATGGCTGCTCATTGTGTAGATATGAAAATAAATGAAAATGAGCAGTTGGTTTCTGATGTACCTTCCTTCGGAGGAAAGATAATAGGAGAGATAATATGTCCTGATTTTCTCCCTCAAATGGCAAGCGTAAAACCTGGAATTTTCATGCAAAAAGAATTAGAGAAGCTATCAGATCCTGAAATTGTATCAATAGACTTAAGTGGGATAAATTTTGATGATGTACCGCTGAAAGCCATAGGTATAGAAAAAAGAGAAGCAAAATGTGTGCCTGTGGATAAAGCTGAAATAGTATTCTGCGGAGGTTACGGCATAGGAAACAGGGAGAACTGGGAGAAATTAGAAAGACTTGCATCCCTATTTGGCGGTGCCGTGGCCTGTACTCGACCTGTGGTTGACGAAGGGTGGGGGTATGAAGAGCAAATGATCGGCACCAGCGGCAAATCAATTCGTCCGAAAGCCTATGTAGGGTTCGGTATTTCCGGTGCTACCCACCACATATGCGGAATGAAGGACTCAGGTTTAATAATCAGCGTTAATAAGGACAAGAAATCACCTATGTTTGAAGTTTCAGATGTGGAAATTGTTGAAGATTTAAATGATGTTTTGGAAGAATTGATAACAAAACTGTCCTGATTTGAAAATTTGTCTAAAATATGTTTTTGATAAATGTTTTGTATTTTTATAATCGGTATTGTGGGATTGATGTAGGGGTAAATATGAATGCGAATGTAATTAAGTCACTTAAACTTATGGGCATGGGAATGGCAGCAATATTTCTGGTAATAATTGTGATTTATGCGGCTGTAATTATAATGTTAAAAGTTAGTACCAAACGATAGATTTACCTAAATATGCAGAACATACTTTTGCATTTAAGAATATTTGTATAATTATTAGCAAACATACATTTACATAATATAACAAATATTTTTATCTTTGCAAAATTCTACAATGAAAATATGAATTATTGTGATATAATATATAGAATAAATGTTAAAATATAAGTCTTTCATAGAAAAAGTATAAAAGGAAGTATCTATGGGAAATATTGAGAAAGTGAATTTATACCAGAACACTATTAATGAGTTAAGACCATTTGAAGGTGAAATGCTAAAACAGATTAAAGACTTCTATCGTGTAGGGCTGACATGGACATCTAATGCATTAGAAGGAAATTCCTTGACAGAAAGCGAAACAAAAGTTTTAATAGAAGATGCGCTGACAGTTGGAGGAAAACCTCTGAGAGATATGTTTGAAGCTGTTGATCATGCTAAAGCATATGACTATATGTTCACACTTATGGAGAATAGGAGAATTACAGAAGAAAATATTCTTTATCTGCATAAATTATTTTATCAAAATATTGATCAAGAATATGCAGGAAAGTATCGTGATATCCCTGTATTTATTTCCGGGTCTAATTATCCGGTAAGTAAAGCAGAAAATATCAAAGATGAAATTAATGATCTGTGTAAATGGATTAACACAGAAATGGGAAAATACCATCCAGTAGAATTTGCAGCCATTCTTCATAAAAGGTTTGTATTTATCCATCCCTTTAAAGATGGGAATGGCAGAGTTGCAAGACTTTTAATGAATACGGCACTAATACAAAATGGATATCTTCCGGCATTGATTCCCCCAATTTTACGAAGTGAATATATTTCTTTGCTTGAAAAGGCGCATACAAATGATAGCCCATTCATTAATTTTATTATAGAAAGAGAACTTGAATCACAAAAGGATTTTCTAAGATTTCTTCATATCCCTTTGTCTAAGTAAGAAAGATTTTATGGCAGAATTAAGATAGAACAATAAAAGAAGTATAGAATCAATGGTAATTAGAAAAAGTGCATGAAACTTTAGTAAATTGAAATTCTAAAAGGAGAGGTTCTTATGAATAATAAGATAACAGATGCAATAAAGCTCAGCACGTACCCGGTTGCCGTCTTTAGGTCAAAAATACTGCCAGATCAGGCATTACAATTCAAGGAAGGCGTATGGGGCTGTTCAATTTCCATGTTGGCTGCGGCTGCAAAAGGCAGAACAGCTGCTTTCAGTGATAGGACGGTAGCATGCAAAGGTGGCAAGGCCGGATTGGGACTAAAGAGATTTGAACTCGGAACGATTGAATATTTCCTGTCGGTTGGGGGCGTCGGTCCGAAGGCCAGTGAGCATTATAAAAAAACCCCCGAGCTGGCGAAGGACTACATTTTGACCATGCCGGTCATTGAAAACGAAGATTATATTATTTTTAAACCACTTGACCAGCTGGATGAAATAGAAACACCGGAGGTTGTAATCTTTTTGGTCAATGCAGATCAGCTGTCCGCTCTCATTACACTGGCAAACTACGATAAACCCACACAGGATAATGTTAAAATTCTTTTTGGGTCCGGCTGTGCTCAGGCAGTTTTAAATGCGCTTAATGCAAAGGAAAATAAGGAGGATACCTGCTTCCTTGGCTTGACAGACCCGTCTGCCCGAGAATATATCGACAAGGATCTACTGTCCTTTAGTATTCCTTATAAGCGGTTTCTTGAAATGGAGGCAGAGGTCGATAACAGCTTTTTGAAAACAGAAACATGGAAATCAATTATGAAAAGAATATAGATATAATTTTATAATATAAATAACAGGAGGGAAACTGATTATGAAAAAAGAAATCAATGTATTCGATTATGCAAAAGAGATTGCCAAATCTATCGGAAAAGGTGTTCTGCTTACGTCCAAAGCAGATGGAAAAGTTAATACGATGACCATCGGATGGGGAACACTCGGTATTGAATGGGCTGTCCCGATATTTACAGTATACGTCCGTGAAGGTCGTTATACAAGAGAACTAATCGATAAGAGCATGGAATTTACAGTAAGTATTCCGCTGGGTGACTATGACAGTAAGATCACTGGATACTGCGGGACACATACCGGAAGAAATCAGAATAAGATCGCCAAAGCTGGTCTTACGGCGGTGGAGCCTGAGATAGTCGGTGCTCCCGGATTTAAGGAACTGCCTCTTACGATTGAATGTAAAGTGGTCTACAAGGAACTGCAAAACAAGAATGCGATTGACAAGACCCTGAATGATAAGTTCTATCCGCAGGATGTAGACAGTTCGGCAAGTGGATCAAACAGGGACTACCATGTGGCTTATTACGGCAAAATAGTGAAAGCATATATTATTGAAACAAAGTGATAACAACATGATTATGCACCTGAACAATGCGTTAAAAAGGCGATAAATTGGGTTAATACGTAATAGCTAACTTATTGTTTTGAAAAAATAAAGAATTAAGATAATAAATTGGATAAGAAAATGAATAAACAAAAATTATGTCAAGTTGCTTTCAGTATAATTAATCATAAAAAGTTACGGAACTATGGAACCTCAGGGCATGTTGCGTGTGCGTTGGAAACAAATAACGGTAACATTTTTACAGGAATATGCATTGACTTGCCCTGTTCTATTGGCTTATGTGCTGAACAGTCAGCTATTGCCGAAATGGTAAAGAACAATGAAACTGCAATCAAAAGGATTGTTGCTGTATTTGAAGATGGGAGTATACTTCCGCCATGCGGAAGGTGCAGAGAGTTTATTGCACAGATAGATAGTCAAAACATGGAGACTAAAATTGTATTACCTGAAATGGAAGAAGTTTTGCTGAAAGATTTATTACCGGAAAGGTGGGATGGTAAATGGAACTGAAAAAGATAACCGGCAGGGTCTTTTATTATCCACACCAGCCGGAAACTGATAGGCCTATGTTGGCATACTTAAATGGAGATAAAATTGCACTTGCCATTGATGCAGGAAATTCAGCAGACCATGTTGATGAATTTTATAAATCCTTAGAAATTGCAGGCTTAAAGAAGCCGGATTTTACTGTCATTACTCATTGGCACTGGGATCATACTTTTGGGATGCATAAAATTCACGGATTATCTATTACACACTATAAAACCAACGAATTTTTGGATCGGGAAAGAGCCAAGCTTTCCGACAGTGCATATATAAATTTTTTGAAAGACGACGATGAATGCCTTGGTAGAGAATATGCAGGTAATAAAGCAATTATTGTTGTTCCATCGGATATACAATTTGAAAAAAAGATTACTCTTAGTCTTGGTGGAATGACTGCAAAGATCTTTCATACAGTGTCTCCTCATTCAGAAGACACTGTGCTTATCTATATTCCTGAGGAAAAAATATTGTTTTTAGGAGATTCAACAAGTGAGGATTTCTACAACGATGGATATATGGATAAAGAAAAATTAATAACATTAACAAATTTGATAGAAAATATCGACTGTAAGTATTGCATTTTAAGTCATGCAGACCCTTTGACTAAATTAGATTTGTTGGATTATTTAAAATCCATTCTAAAATAACAATCCATGAGGTATATTGACGTCTGGATACGTATATTGACAAATATTAACATCAAGAACCCATATACTCATTTGTTTTAAAAAATTCAGAATTACACTTTTAAAACCTATAGCCAAGAAACATTTTAATTCATCCTGGCATTATAAAATGCTTATTTTGGTTCAATACATTTGTGTATATATTGCTGAAAGAAGTGGATAAATACTGTGAATATTCCATAGATGAAAAAGTAGTAGAAATGGCGCTTTCCTAGCAAAAATTGCCGTACTTTATAGAAGTAAGAGATGGAAAAGCAGTTAGTATTACTGAAAATTTAAATATATCAGAAATACTATTGCATTAACCAGTTCGATTTTTCATAATAAATAAGGAATACGAATTAATATATCTATTATAATAGATTAAAAAGGTAAAACATATTAAGAAATGAGATTCAATATGTTCCTTAGTTGATACATATACTGGTCTAGTCTTTAGTTCACTTGTAACAATAGCATAATAGCCGTCAAATTTCATCTCTTCTTCAATTTTTTCATTGTCTATAGAATGTATATCATCATATTCATATAACTCTCCTGTTTCCGTATCACAGGGAGTAGATATAATGTACTTAAAAGAGCGTTTAGCTGGTAATTTTCCAGTTTTGTTTGTTCTAATAATCTTTTTAGCTTTTTCTACAGCCTTCTCTCTATCATGTTGAGCCTTTTTTGCATAATCTGGGCTATAGAAAGCAACTTGTTTTTGTTCAATAGGAACTTTAACTTTCTTGTTTGATGCATTTGTAACCCAAATATCTGTAGTTACTATGCGAGACTTAATTTTAAATCCATCTTTTGATACAGCATATCCTTTATTAGATAGAACAAAATTTTTCAAATCAGCATTAGCTCCTCGAACCGTTTGAGAATAAACATATCCATTTTTATGTAGAATATTGTAAGCGATATTTTCTCCAGTATTCATCCCCTTATCGGCAACAACAATAATGCGCTTTAATCCATAATCATCTTTTAAATCTTCAAGAACTGGCATTAAGGTTTCACAATCATTGGTATTTCCTTCAAACAATCGATAAGTAATAGGTAAACCAGAATTATCCATAAGTAAGCCCATTTGAACAACAGGGTTAGGTCTATGCTCTCTAGAAACACCTTTTTTACGCAAATCATCAGGCTCATCAATTTCAAAATAATAATTAGTAATATCGTAGTAAACATTACTCATATCCCTGCCATATACCATACGAACCATTTCATGCGTATGTAGCAATAAATCATTTTTGTAGAAATTAAAGTAATCCAAAGCTCGGTAGACATCATCTAATGAGAAATTAAAATCAGAAAAGAAATAATTCATATTCTCATAAGATTGTTTTTTTGAACAAGGAAACAAAACCCTTGAATATACAAGCATTTGAAAAATATTATTAAGAGAATATTTAATATCTAGGTTGTGCTGCCTATTTATAAAAAATTTATCAATATTTAATTTATGGTAATAATAACTTAAAACAGAGAAACCTAAATTTTTTCTCAAAGTAGAAGAAGAATCGATTTTTTCATCAGCATTAAAAGTAAAAGTTAGAGGTCTTTGAGCTTCATTATCTTCCTCAGTCATTTGTTTAGCTACTTCTTCAAAATGAGCAATAGGATTATCAAAATCTTTTTCCAAATACCATATTGTACGACAAAACACTACATTAAAAAGATTATTATTTGACAAAAAATAACCCCTGTAATTATTTAATTTCCAAGGTTATATTAACTCTTATTCAATTATTTGCTGCGAAACTGAGGAAAGTATTGACACATATCTCTAAATGATATAGAGTAACGGGATGGTTCCTAAATTTCACAAAAGTGGTCAGGAGGTATAAATGAAAAAAATTTTTTTATTGACGCTGACAATCTGCATGGCAGCTCTGGCAGGCTGCTCTAATGAGGTGCCGGAGGGGAGTTCAAAGGATGAAATAACGGAAGATGATCCCTTTGACGCCAACAGTGGGAGGTATGGGGGCGGATCAGGAACTATAGCTAAATTCGGATTTGGACCCGTAGCTAGCTTGAATAAAGGATCTGGCCCGGTAGCCTTTGACTATAACGGCGGAAATTTAGTTATTGATTATTTTATAGAAAACAACAGCTCTGATGCTCCATTAGAATTTGGCCTATTCGTATTCCTGGACGGTATCCCACAACCTTTCAAAATTGATGACCCCAATGAGGAGGATAGTTTTTTACACGTATTTAACCTGGACGAAAATGAACATAAAGAATTTAAAATTGTTTTTACGCCAATACTGGGGAAAACAGGCGAAACACTGGAAATCAGTTTTGTCGGTATATACAATCCAAGCTTTATGCCGGATTCGGAAAATATACGCTATGGTATGAACCATAAAATGTCCACTCATAACCCTTATAAATTAATATTTCATGAAAATACCGCGTATACAGGGCAAGATAAGCTGCACGGGGAGGAAATCCTGAAAAATGTAAGTTATTCAGAAGAAGAAATTTCAACGGATATGAGAAAGGAATATGAAAATGAGGATGAGAACCGGCTGGATAAAAGTATTTTTATAGAATTATTCGAAGAAGGAAATTATGTGCGGTATAATAATTATAAAATCGTATCCGGCGGGAAAAAAACCGTCCCGCTCATATTCCGGGGATTTGGAAAGGAAGGGGTGGCCTACAGGACGACATTTTACCTCAATCACCGGCCCATAGGTATTCAAGGATATGATTACCTGGAATGGAATACCATCAAAGGCAGCATTGCTGAGTTCAAAATGGATTTGGACGTAAGCCAAATGGAAGGAAGCAATACATTGTACAGCATATCCGTCCCCATTGAGAGCGATAAATTTATCGAAAAAACAGATTCTATGAACCTGAAGATAGGCAATTAATGAAGAAAATGGAGGATGAAATGAAAAAGACAATTATGATAACGGCAGTATTAAGCATCACCATCCTGGCAGGCTGTTACAATACCCTTGCAAATAAACAAAACGGAGAGAACAACCCCGGCGGATCAGGCAATGAAGCGTATGACGCTCTTCCCACAGAGAAAACAAATATTAAAGGAAATCCATTTACCTTTAAGGGAGACAATTACCAAGAACAGAATATATACGAAGCAGACGGGGGAAAAATTCTTGTTAAATCAGATAAGCTCTACTTGTTTGACGTACAAGGCCAAAAAGTAATTGCCGAAGCGCCGTTAAAAAGTTTCGAACTCCATGAGGAATATTATGTGACAGAGGAAGGCTACTGTGTTGTAGGCACTGAATTCACGGAAAACCAAAGAATAACCAAGGCCTGTTATTACAATAAAAATTTAGATATAGTGCAGGAATTCAACCTGAATGAAGTGCTGGGAGAACCCAACATACAGGTTCAGCGCATAGCCGTGGCCAAAACCGGCAAGAAAGTAGCCTATGCCACAAGTCAGGGATTATTTCTTTATGATTTGAACAAGAAAGAAAAACTAATCCTGTTAAATTTAGGCTCAGAAAATATGGAAGCAAATAAAGGGCTTACAATCCTTAGTGTTATCACCTTTTTTGACAAGGATACAAAGCTGGCCTTTATAGGATCCAACTATGAAGAAAAAAGCAAAGAGAACCAAACAACAGTCGGAACCATCTCTGCCGACGGCTCCGTGATAGTCAATGAGAAAGCGGACTTGCCCCGCCTCAGGAATATGGAAGTAACTGATGACTACATTATCTTCAGCGAAAATACTTATCCCACTAATATCGGTGAACCCGCGGGAAAAGTGATTATAATTGACAATGCCACAGGGCAAATCCTCATACACACTTTGCAGGATAAGAACGAGGGCTCAAATGTATTCCTGTCGGAAAAAGGGAAATATTTTATGACATACGTTCAAAACGGTGACAAGGAGTTAATTTATAGAATATACGACACTAAGACAGGTAAGCTGGTGAAGGAAATGAAGCAGGAATTTGAGGGAAAAACTGATGAAAATTACATGAAAACCTATATCCAGATCTTTGACGACATCAATGAATTCATCGCTGTTTCAGCTTTTTATAATTCTGAGCCGATGGTAACCATAAGTGAATTTTAAGAGGGTGTGCATATGATATTGAAAATGGACGCCATATCAAAAAGCTATAAAGACAAAAAGGCTTTAAAGGATTTTTCGGCAACCCTGAAAGAAGGTGTCTATGGCTTATTAGGCCAGAACGGAGCGGGAAAAACAACATTAATCAATGTTATAACAGGAATTTTAAACCCGGATGGGGGAAAGGTGTTTTTCAATGATGCGGATGTAAAGAAAATGGGGGTGGGCTTTATCTCAAAAATTGGGTATCTGCCCCAATTTCCTCAATTTTATAAAAACTTTGAAGCTATAGAATTTCTGAGATATATTTGTGCAATTAAGGATGTTCCGGAGAAAACAGGTAAAAAACGGATTGAAGAATTGCTGGAAATGGTGAATTTATCTGATGCAGCCAACAAAAAGATAGGTGCTTTCTCAGGCGGCATGAGGCAGCGTTTGGGCATTGCCCAAGCCATGGTCAATGATCCGGAAATTTTAATCTTGGACGAACCCACCGCAGGACTTGACCCTAAAGAGAGAATCAGGTTCAGAAACATCATATCCAGGTTTTCAGAGGACAGAATTGTGCTGCTGGCAACCCATATCGTTTCAGATGTTGAATATATTGCCAATGAAGTTATCTTGCTTCAGAAAGGAATACTTATCAAGCAGGATAAGCCGATGTCCTTAATAGACGAGATGAGAGGCAAGGTATGGGAGGTAAAGGTTGATACGGCTAACAGCCAGGAATTTTTAGATAAATACAGTATAAGCAATATCGTATTTAATGAAGGGCATTACGCATTAAGGGTTGTCAGTGAGCAAAAACCGGCAGAAGGGGCGTCTTCCATCAGCCCTAATCTGGAGGATGCTTTTCTGTATCATTGTGAAACTGGTGATGACAAATGAAAATCTTGATATATGAAATACGGAAAAATTTTATAAAACCCTACCTCTTTGTTATACTATGCCTGCTTACCGTCATAAATACCGTTACGATTTATGACTATTATAAAGAAAATCATGTTTTTTCAACAGAGCAAACAAATAGGAGTATAGCCTTCTGGAACCTATATGAGGGAAAATTCAAAGGTAGAATCACCAATGAAAAAATCAATGCTTTAATGGAGATATATACTCCCCTTTACCAGCTTTGCGCTGTTGAAAGAACATTTAGTACGGAATATGATCCCGAAACCTATACGGGCTATACTTTTGGAGATTACCGGATGCTGGATCTGGGCTTTGTGCGGCCCATGGAATATTCATATATGTATAGGAGCCAGGCCCTGGAAATTGCGGATAAAGCAAATGAAAACCTTGAGTTTTTCCAGTCTGCGGGCAATGCCTATCAATACAGGAGAAATTTAAAAATTGCTTCCCTGTTTGGCGGCAGACAGATTACAGATTTTTATCATACGGAGATGTATGAAAATCTGTTCCGGTATGACTTTTCATCTTTTCTTATTCTGTTAATGAGCATATTGGCCCTGGTGCCTGTATTTGTGGCGGAGAAGGAAACTGAAATGGATCTTATTCTGTCTACCAGTAAGAAAGGAGGGGAAGAAACAGTCAACGCTAAAATACTGAGTTCTTTTTTATATGTGATTGTGATCAGCGTCTGGTTTTATATGGTTGATTTTCTTGCTTTCGCTTATTGTTATGGACTAACAGGCCTCAACAATCAACTATATGCACTGAAGGATTTCATGCTGACCCCTTTGAATGTTAAAATGTGGGGATTTATACTGCTGTCTGCCGCTGTAAAAATTATTGGCCTGCTGGCTGTTTCCTCTATAATTCTCTTTTTATCCTCTATTTTCAGGAGAGCCTTGCTGCCCTATATTTTAAGCTTGGGCACGGTCTTTTTGTTGATGCTTGTCAATGAGTTTACAAAAGTGAAATTCATCAATCCCATTGAACTCATAGCGAACAGGGAGCTGTTTAAGAATACCGACTTTATTAATATACTGGGCTTTCCGGTTCATGAGTTTATAGGGGTGATTTTATCTGTGATGCTTCTCACAGGGGCTTTTGTTTTGGCAACTAAAATGATAAGCAAAAAAACGCATGCCTAAGTAGGATGAAGGAGAGAAAATAAAATGAGGGATTTTATATTTGAGATAAAAAAAGTATTGATTTACCAAAAAGGGGCATGGTTTATTCTTTTATTGATACTTCTTAAAATTTTGAGTTTGGCAATTTTAGATAACAGCGCAAACTTAAGCCTGGAAGCGGATAAGGAAGATTATCTCTTTTATCTGGAACAGGTCAAAGGAGCCTTGACAGAGGAAAACGAGAGTTTTTTTCGGGATGAATCGGAAAAAATCGCGTCCGCCAAGGTAAAGCTTGAAAACCTGTATTCGGACTATTATGACGGCGTCCTTTATAATCAGGTAATGCCGGAAGAAGAGCTTGATTCCCTGTCAAAGCCCTTTGAAGAACAGATAGAAAAGGAAAAGGGATTTCAGTTAATCTATGATCAATACATGTATATAAGGGAAAACCCGGATAACCGTTATTTTTTATATACCAACGGCTGGAATGCCTTACTTGCCCATGAGCGTCTGGATTTGCCCATGTTTTTCCTGCTGCTGCTCCTTATTGCCCCCATGTTCTGCAATGAATATGAAAGCAAAATGGATATCATTCTGCTCAGCAGCAAAAAAGGCAGGGTAACCTTGGTACTGAAAAAAATATTGCTGGCTTTCGGCATGGTAACTTTACTGAGCTTGCTTTTTAGCCTGATTGAATATACTTATTTTCACTTTCAATATGGATTAAGCGACGGGCATTACCCAATACAAAGCCTTGAATATTTTCACAGCTCCTTAAAAAATATGAGCCTTTTTGAGGCATTTATCAGGAGCTCCGTTTACAAACTTTTTGGCTATTTGTGCTTTTCTGTCCTCATTATGTTTGTGTCCGTCTGCACCAAAAAAACAATTTTAACCCTGTTTATCAGTACGGTGGTCATTTTACTGCCTTACTTTGGGTTGACCGCCCGGTGGATTCAGTATCTGCTTCCCCTGCCCCTGGGCTTCATGTTGGGCAGTGGTTTCTTCAGAGGGGATGAAATAGCGGGCAGCGCAGATGCCATAGAGCCCAAAGTAGTATTTAGAGCTATTACGGATACGGAGTTTACAATAATAGCTGTTCTTTTAATCCTAATAGCCCTGACGATGATACTGTTAATGACAAAAAAATTCATAAATTTCCAATCTATAAGAAAGGAAATTCAATCTATAAGAAGAGAAGCAGGTGAAAAACAATGAATCGAATGAATCGAACGATAATGTTTATCATAGCTATATCCACTCTCCTGTCCGGCTGCGGCAAAAAGGATGAGATAAATGAAAATTCCCGAATTTTCAACATGCAAATCAACCGCATATCCTCCGAGAATCAGGATGCTGTTTTTTATATACAGGGGAGAAACCGGATCATAGCCCAGGACAAGGAAAGCGGGGACAGATATGATGCGGTTAAAAATCCTTTCGGGAGTTTTTTTGATATTGGAACTGTTTTTTATGTATATGACAATAATTTGTATTATATCAGGAACGAAGAAACCTATACGCAAGCGGGTGCGTTACGGGACAGCTCCTCCATTGTAGAGATTGATTGGAATACCTATGATGAAAGAACCATCTATGAATTGGATACAAGAATGAAAAAAGATGCATTTCTGGGTGCCGTAAAGTCCGACACGGGATCTTCCAGCAGTATCAGAAGCTTTTTCATGGATGATAAATATATTTACCTGATAGAGGGTAGCACCTCAGGGGACAAATTAAACAAAGTGGACCGGCAAACCGGGAAAGCCGAAACTATCCTGGAATCTTCCAAAAACATTGACCGGCTTGCTTTTGACGGGAAGCATATCTACTATATCAACCCCAGGTTTCAGGTGGTAAGATTGGATGTGGAAACGAAGGAAAGTTTCATAATCCCCCATGTGATAACAAGGTATATGATGCTTAAGGATAATCAGCTGCTTTTCGTAAACCCACGGGATACCGGCAGGATTTATGCCATGGATTTAAATGATTTCAGCCTGCGGAAAATAACGGAGGATGCGGCTTCCTATGCCTTTCACTATGATGATAGTTACATCTATTATGCCAATGAAGATGATAATAAATATCTTTACAGAGTTGATTTTGATGGAAAAAACAATCAAAAGGTAGCGGAAATTGTTTCCTATAATATTGCGGTATTTCAAAATCATGGGGAACTTCATGTGTCATCGGATAAGGGCACCTATGTTGTTGATAAAGATACTTTTGAGGCCAATCTGCTGGAGTGATTTATGATTTTTAACATAGGATGTTTTAATACAATAGAAGCTTGCACAGGTTATTGACTAATTACATGCTGTCTTGTACTCAATATCGTGAAAGGATGTAATCATCAAGGAGGTTAATATTGCTCTTGATTATTTATTTCACCAAAGCAAAAGCCGTTGTTTAAGCGGTTATAAAGTGAGATAACCTATATTAAACGGCGGTTTTGAAATAAAGAATTCAAAGCCGCCGTTTTCCTTATAAAAATAGGATTTTGGAGGGTGTATTAAGCTTACCCTTTTTTAAGAACACGGCAGCAGAAGGAGGATGCCGCCGTGTTTATTTGCTTTCGACATAATTTGATACCATTCTACTTAATAAAAAAAGCCCTTATGCTTTATGGGACTATTACAGTTGTGATGGTACATACACACATTACATATTGAGATATAACAACTCTTACGCCCGACTGGATTTCATTCAGTTGGGTTTTTTATGTTTGACGGGCATGTCATATGTCTAAGGTGGAAGTCCTAAGGGGCGTAGTTACCGACGAACCCGATAGCAACTTGCAAGTTTCACATCGTGAGGTGTGGGAGAGAGGAAGCAATAGCGAAATCGTGGCTTGACGAACAGAAACAGGATACAAGGCGAGTTAGGTGGATAAGTTGGCCTAAGACAACAAATGGTCCTATGTCAAGATTTAGTACAAGTTAAAATGAGAAATTTATCCTCATTTTAACCTACAAGTAAATTACCATCAGCTAGGCTCTTTTGATACAAGCTTTCAAAGTCATTTGGTGACATGTAATCGCAGTGGCTATGAATTCTCTTCGTATTGTAAAAAACCTCTAAATATTCGAATACGAGCTGATAGGCATGCCTGAAGTTTTGTATTTTAAACCGGTTCAACCATTCTCTCTTTATTATTGAATGAAAGGATTCAATGCACGCGTTGTCCCAAGGAAAAGCTTTTTTAGAATAGCTGCACTGCATTTTCTCGGTTGCTTTCCGGTATTGTTCGGAGACATACTGGCTTCCACGGTCACTATGCATGGTCAGTGGTAAATCCATGCTTCTTCTTGCTTTTGCTTTGTTTATTGTTTCAATTACGCAGGATACTTCCAGTGTTTCTGATAACGTCCAGGCAATGACTTTCCTGGAGAATAAATCCATAATACTGATCAGATAGACAAATCCGTCTATTGTCCATATATAAGTGATATCGCTGCACCATACAGCATTGGGCCTGTCAGGATTGAAGTTTTCATCAAGGATATTTTGCAGGGAATAATTAAAGTCAGAATCTTTAGTTGTAATCGTATAGGGCTTGACCCATTGGGCTTTTATCCCCATTTCCTTCATATACTTGCTTACGGTTCTTTCGGTAGTCTCACCGCTTTTGCGAAGTTCTACGGTTATTTTGGGAGCTCCATAATTCTGTTTCGATCCATCGTAGATCTTTTGTATTTTATCCTGAATTTCTTCCTTGCGTTTTTTCTGGTTCGATGGCAAACGTTTTAGCCATGTATTGTATCCTGATCTTGATACGCCTAAGATTTTGAGCATTCCGGAGACAGAGATAGGGCGCATATCTTCTTTTGATTTCTCTGCCTTTTGAGTAACTTCGATGTAAACAGCTTCCGTTAATTTCCCAGAATGCCGATGGCTTTTTTTAAGACATCAAGCGCATCCCTGGTATCACGGAGTTCCCGTTTTAATCGGGCAATTTCCTTTTCTTCATCGGAAGAGTAATTGCCGGAACCACGGCACTCGATATCACCGGAATCTTTCAGTTCCTTTTTCCAACGGGACAGGCTCTGCTGGCTGATTCCTAAGTTACTGGCACAGCCAACCAGCCCAAGGTCTTTATGATCCTGATAGTACTGGACTGCATCCAGCTTGAATTGTTTGTCGTACTGTTTTGCCATAATGAGATCCTCCTTCATCTGGTACTCTTATTGTAACACGAATTATTTATTTAGGAATTTCTCATTTTGACTTGTACTATTTATATTCTAACACCAAGATTTAATTGAACCGCCGTATACCGAACGGTACGTACGAGTGGTGTGAGAGGGGAATTTAATTTCCCCTACTCGATTGTCGATTTTTGCCCTTTTGTGGGACAAGCCTACCTCTTCAGTAGGCTGCCGCAGCCCGCCCTTCCAATCTGAATTTCTCAAAAAAATTCAGATTGGAGAAAGGACAATGTTTGATAATACAAATCCTTATACCCTGCGCACGGAGGTTGTCGGGGGTATTACACGTTACTATGTTGCTTTTACGGACGGACAAGCCGTCCTGCGGGAAACGGAGGTATCCCGTCCCGTCTACCTGGAGTTTCTACGCTTTGTCAAGGTAGAGCGCAACCTGCGCCGTTTTGATGAGCGGCACATCGAGCGATTTTCAAAGCTGATAGCTGATTTAAACTATGACAATGGTTGGTAAATTAAGTATTGAATATTCTGTTAATTAATGAGATTTTATTATACTATTTTTCTTCTTTTGGGATATTATTAGTTGACAAAATTTCAAATTGATAATATTATATTAAGAAAGTGAGAATCATATGATTACGATGACAGGAAGAGTAAGTCAGGTATAGATCTACAGAGAGAAATTCCCATTGGCTGGAAGGGATTTTAGGTTGAGGTTGACTGAAGTGCATCCTTGAGTACCGGGTTGAAATATAGTAGATGCCGGCGGGTATACCCGTTATAGTGTTAAGGTATTAATTGTACCGAAAAAAATGAGATGCTTGATTTTTATCAGGTAATTAGAGTGGAATCGCGGAATATATTACTTCTGCCTCTGAATAAGGGGCAGAAGTTTTTTATATCTTTTTGATAGAGAGGTAAGAAAATGAATTTAAATTGGGATTTTATTATAGAGAGTTTACCTCTTTATAGTGAAACAGCATTAACTACATTAAAATTAGGTTTTTGGGGGATATTATTTTCCTTTTTAATAGGCATAATATGCAGCATTATACTGTACTTTAACATCAAAGGATTTGAAAGAATTGTAAGAATATATGTTGAACTGTCTCGAAATACACCGCTGATTATTCAATTATTCTTTCTGTACTTTGGTCTTACTAAGGTAGGCATAGTACTAAGTGAGGAAACATGTGCGATAATAGGTCTATCCTTTTTAGGTGGAAGTTATATGACTGAAGCATTTAGAAGTGGGTTAGAGGCAGTAGGAACCACACAAATAGAGTCAGGTCTCAGCATCGGACTTTCTAAATTGCAACTGATCAGATATGTTATGTTCCCTCAAGCGATTTCTGTCAGCATGACTTCTATTAGTGCAAATTGTATATTTTTACTTAAGGAAACTTCAGTAGTAGGAGCGATTGCTGTAATGGATCTTATGAATCTGACAAGAAATCTTATAGGCATGTATTATCAAACTTATGAATCTTTGTTTATGTTAGTTGTATCATATCTAATCATGATATTGCCATTGTCATTTTTCCTTACATGGCTGGAAAGGAAGGTGCGATATGCAGAATTTGGGAATTAAGGTTTTATTTAAAGGAATGAATTTGCAGCGTTTAATTCAAGGACTTGGAGTAACAGGACGAATTGCTTTTACTTCAATTATAATAGGTTCGATTATTGGTATACTTTTAGGAATAGTTTGGACTTCCAAGTCCAGGATAATAAGGTTTTTGTGCCGTCTGTACCTTGAAATTTTTAGAATAATACCTACTCTTGTATGGTTGTTCATTATGTATTTCGGAGTCACTACAGCACTTAATGTTGATTTAAGCGGTGAGACTGTTTCAATAATCGTATTCACCCTTTGGGGTATAGCAGAAATGTCAGATATCGTCAGGGGTTCTTTGGAATCATTGCCCAGACATCAGATTGAGTCCGGAAAGGCCATAGGGTTAAGTCATTTAGGACTTTATAGGTATATTCTTATACCGCAGGCTGTAAGGAGGATGTTACCTGGTGCTATTAATCTGGCTACAAGAATGGTAAAAACCACTTCTTTAGTAGTCCTAATAGGTGTTATAGACGTTATAAAAGTCGGTCAACAAATTATTGAGTTGTCGCGTCTCGAGGTGCCTACAGCATCATTTTGGGTTTATGGATTTGTATTTATACTGTACTTTATAATATGTTATCCTCTTTCTAAATTATCTAAGAAGTTAGAGGCTAAATGGAGTGATTAGGAGATGTTAAAATGTATGAACAAGATAATGAAGAATTGTTGGTAATAGAGGATCTGCACAAGAAATATAATGATTTAGTTGTTCTGAATGGGATTAACTTAAAAATAAAAAAAGGAGAAGTGGTTGTAATATTAGGGCCTTCAGGCTGTGGGAAAAGTACACTGTTAAGGTGTATAAATGGTCTGGAGAAAATTCAGGAAGGTGATATAAGGTATAGGAATAAGAGTATAGTTGGTAAAGGTGTAAATTTACAAGATATTCGTCAGCATATAGGTATGGTGTTTCAAAGTTATGATTTGTTTCCTCATATGACGGTTATTGAGAATATCCTCTTGGGACCTTTGAAGGTACAAAAAAGAAATAAAAAAGAGGCAATGGAGCAAGCTAATGAATTACTAGACAAGGTAGGTCTATTGGATAAACAAGACTCATATCCCAGACAGTTATCGGGAGGGCAGAAACAGAGAATTGCCATTATAAGGGCCTTATGCATGAATCCTGAAATAATGTTATTTGATGAGGTAACCGCCTCATTGGACCCTGAAATGGTAAGGGAGGTGCTGGATGTAATTTTAGGTCTTACAAAGCAGGGGATGACAATGATTATAGTAACTCATGAGATGAACTTTGCAAGATCTGTTGCAGATAGAATAGTATTCATGGATGAAGGAGGTATTTGTGAAGTTTCAGAAGAACCGGAAAAGTTCTTTACAAATCCAATGACAGAACGTGCTAAACATTTTTTAAATATATTTCAATATTAATATTAAAAGGAAGGAATGATTATAGTGAAAAGGTACAATAAAATATCGGCATTATTAATTATAGCTGTATTGGCTGTTGGGATTATAACAGGATGTGCAGGAAATACGGATGAAGTTTCTACAGAAAAAACAAGTTCTCTTGAAGAGATCAAGGAAAGAGGTACAATTCGAATAGGTGTATTTAGCGACAAAAATCCGTTTGGATACTTGGACGAAAATGGTGAAAACCAAGGTTTTGACATATATATTGCCAGAAGATTTGCCAAGGATTTACTGGGAGATGAATCAAAGGTTGAATTTGTATTGGTAGACGCAGCAAGCAGGGTGGCATTTTTGGAATCCAATAAGGTTGATATTATCATGGCCAACTTTACAGTTACAGATGAAAGAAAAGAAAAGGTAGATTTTGCAAATCCGTATATGAAAGTATCACTTGGAGTAGTTTCTCCGGAAAGTGCCCCTATTAATTCTATTGAGGATTTAGAAGGTAAAAAAGCTATTATTGCTAAAGGAACTACGGGAGAAACCTACTTAACAAAGAATCATCCCGAAATAGAGCAGCTTAAATTTGACCAATACACAGAGATATTTGAAGCATTGAAGGATGGACGTGGCTATGCCATAGTAAATGATAACACCGAAGTAATTGCATGGGCGAAACAAAACCCCGGATTTGTTGTTGGAATTCCAAATTTAGGAGATCAAGACATAATTGCACCTGCTGTTAAAAAGGGAAATCAGGAGCTTCTTGATTGGATTAACAACGAATTAGCTGAATTAGGAAAAGAAAGCTTTGTGCACAAAGCTTATGATGAAACTCTCTTGGATATATATGGAGAAGAGTTTAAAGAAGACCTTGTAGTCGAAGGCGGCATAGTAGAATAAATAGATATAATGTAAAACTCCCCTCAGATCATAAAGGGGAGTTTTCATAAATTTTATTTTTAAATTCCTTTAAAATCATGGTGATAGCTATTGTTCCTGCTACAAAATCCGCAACAGGACCGGAATACAGTATGCCGTCAATATCCATAAACAACGGCAAAATCAAAATAAGCGGTAACAGAAAAATAATCTGTCTTGTCAGCGACAGAAAAATACCTTTTCGAGGCTTCCCTATTGCTGTAAAAAAGTTGGAAGTAATGGGCTGTAAAAAATTCATAAAAGTAAACATCAAAAATATTTTAAAATAACTTTCTCCAAACCGGTAATATTCATCAGAGCCATCTCCGAATAAGGAGATAATCTGACGGGGTAGAAACTGAAACATCAGGAATGCTGTTATTGATATACACAATCCGTATACAGCTGCAGTTTTGTAAGCCTTTTTTACACGAGTATACTTCTTTGCACCGTAATTAAAGCTGACAATAGGTTGTAAGCCTTGTGATATTCCAATAATAAAGGAAAAAAACACCTGGTTTACTTTAGTGATAATTCCTGCGCATGCCAAAGGAATAGCTTCTCTGTAAATTGACATGGCTCCATAATGTGTCAGCGAATTGTTCATTATTATCTGAACTACCATCATTGCAAGCTGGTTGGTGCAAGGTGCCGAACCAAGTGATATGATCCTTCCAACATATTTTTTTTGTATTATTAGATGTTCTTTTTTTATTGTGACTGTCTTATAATGGCGAAGGTAATAAAGTGCCATAAACCCTGATACTGCCTGTCCTATAACAGTGGCGACGGCAGCACCTGCTATGCCCAAGTTTAAGCCAAACACAAAGTATGCGTCAAGAATTGTATTAATAATTGCACCTGTAAGATTGCATATCATGGTAAACTTTGGGCTGCCATCTGCACGTATCAGATGCCCTCCTCCTGTGGCCAAAATTAAAAACGGGAATCCTAAAGAAGTAATTCTCGTATATTCCTTTGCATAATCTAATACTTCTGCCGGCGACCCAAAAAATTTAAGCATTGGCGTCAAAAATATTTGTGTAATTATACACAATACCGTACCGCAAAGAAAAAGCATCGCCGCCGCATTTCCTGCATAATAAACAGCTTCTTTCTTGTCTCCTTTTCCAATGGTAAGGTTAAATGCCGATGCTCCGCCAATTCCAAACAACAATGCTATTGCTACACAGGAAATTGAAAGCGGAAATGCCACGTTAGTTGCTGCATTTCCCAGTTCTCCTATACTTCTGCCTATAAAAAACTGATCAACTATGTTATACAATGCACTTACCAGCATGGCAATTATACTTGGCACTGCAAATTTCATTAATAAATTGTTTACAGGTTCTTTCCCTAACGGGTTAATATTATTCTCTTCCATCAATAATCAATAATTCCTCTCGTCTTGCTAAACTGTGTAATTCCACTAAAAAACAATTGACCCTGCTAATTACATTAAGTAGCATATACTTTTTAAATTTCATTGTCAACTTTGTGTTATTATTTTTTGTTTTAGGGAATATCTGATAGACATTGGAGACAGTGAGCTGTACGCCTCAATTTAGGATTAAAGAAGCAAGGCTATAATAAAAAGCACCACATCAATTAAGGCAAGGTTCCGGAGTACTCTCCTATGAATGAGCAAAGCTGGAGATTCTAATCCTGTAATTCTGTTTTGGTTTGAATTAGATTATTTTTATCGATTTAACAATTGTTAATAATTTTGCAATTAATATTAAAGATTTTAGGAGTATTCTGTAATATCTTTTATATATAATTTGATTGGTAACGAAGAAATGGGTAGAAAATTTGAGGAGGTAAAAGGAAGAAAGGAGAGGATAAATTGCAATTTGCTATAGCTATTATTATTTTTGCTTTTATTTTAGGTATTTACGAACAAATAGAGCATAATAAAAGATTAAATCATTTAGGTATTAGGATTAATATAAACGGCACAAGAGGTAAATCAACTGCAACAAGATTAATCACCGGTATATTAAAGGAAGATGGGATTAAGGTTGTTGGGAAAACAACTGGAACCAGTGCGAGAATCATTTATTGGAATAAGGAGGAAGAACCAATCGAAAGAGGTCGTCTGGGTCCAAATATTATAGAACAAAAATCTATTGTTAAAAAAGCGGACAAGCTTGGTGCTTCTGCATTTGTAACAGAGTGTATGGCTGTGAATCCTGATTATCAGATTACATTTCAAGAGAAATTGATTAAAGCAAATATAGGCGTTATTGTTAATGTTCGTGAAGACCATATGGATTTGTGCGGCCCTACTTTGGACTTTATAGCAGAATCCTTTACGGCTACTATTCCACACAATGGAACTCTTGTTGTGGCCGATAGTGAATATAATGATTATTACACTCGAGAGGCAAAGAAAAGAAACAGTCGGGTAATTATTGCAGATGAAAAAAAAATTCCGGCCGGCTACCTGGAAAAATTCAAATATTTAATTTTCCCTGAAAATGTGGCAATTGCAATGGCTGCAGCTGAAGCATTAAATATTGACAAAGATACTGCTTTAAAAGGGATGTTAAATGCTAATCCAGACCCGGGAGCATTGATGATATATCCTTTAGATAATAAAAATGCATCATATTTTGTCAATGGTTTTGCTGCCAATGATCCAAATTCAACACGAATGATTTGGGAGCATATAACCGCCATCGGATATCCGACAAAAAATCCTGTGGTAATTGTAAATTGCAGACCTGACAGAGTTGACAGAACACAGCAGATTGCAGAAGAAGTCCTGCCAAATATGGATATTGCTATTCTCGTTGTAATGGGCCAGTCGGTCAAACCAATTACAGAAATAGTTAATGCTAAAAAAATATCAATACAGAAATATGTAAATGCAGAAGGTTTATCTCCAGAGGAGGTTTATAAATTAATTAAGGGTTATTTTATAAACAGAATGATTTACGGCATTGGAAATATTCACGGTGGTGGAGATGAATTGGCCGAACTGATAGTTAAAGAAAGTTTTAAATTGGAAACAGTGTCGTAATTGACCTGAGACCTTGAAATATAAAATAAAGGATTTTATTAATTATAAGGAGGCAAATAATTTGCAGCTCACGGATATAAGTATAGTTATAGTTTTGAGTGTAGTTTTAAGCTTGTTATTTACAGAAGTTACAGGAATTTTACCTGCTGGTTTGGTTGTACCGGGATATTTAACCTTGCTTATGAAAACACCCCAGTCCATATTCATGACCTTTATTATCAGCATTTTAACGTATCTAATAGTATTTTTGGGATTAAGTAAAGTCACAATTTTATATGGTAAAAGAAAGTTTACAGCTATGATAATAGTTTCAATATTATTGCAGTATATTATACGTTCAGCATTACCACTTGAATATAGTTATATTGCCGGATTGGGCGCAGTTGGTATTGTTGTACCTGGGTTATTAGCAAATACAGTTCAGCGTCAAGGCCTGGTAGCAACATTTTTAAGCACCGGTTTGCTGATTGCGGTAACTTACGGATGCACAATGCTTTTAAATATCAAAATAGCATAGGAAGGGAGGTAAAAATTATAAAATGAATACTTCATACAAGCTGATAAAAAATGGACATAGCCAAAGTCTTAGCGAAAAAAACAGTCATCAGGATGCTCTTGCGGTTTTCAAAGAATTAACACTGAAAGAAAAATGCTTGTATTTTGTTAAAGTCAGCAAGAGAAATACCAGCTATCAGGCGCTTGTGTTGTTGGTAATATCTGTATTGATATTTGCTGCGAATTATTTGTTATCAGTAGTAATTTAAATAACGAAAGGAGTAGATTAGTATGAATAAGAAATTCGAAAAAATTGTAGCTTTTGTTCTATTATTTACACTTAGTATTGGTGTAAGCATATATGCCTTGGATGTTGGTTCTGGTTATAGTAGTTTTACCGAACTGGCTGCAGCTGAAGATGTTTCAAACTATACCATTAAGACTAATGATATCGGAAGCGATACAACAATTTTAGGTATACATGGTGGAGGTATTGAAAAAGGCACCTCAGAATTAGTTGAAGCATTGGACGGATATGGCAGATATAACACTTATTCATTTGAAGGGCTTAAACCGACTGACAATGGAAGTCTTTTTATAAAGGCTATCAATTTTGATGAACCATCAGCTGTCAGGCTAGTTCGTAATTCAGATTACACCGTTTCTGTTATCGGAGCCCAAGGTGACGGCGAAGTTACTTATGTTGGAGGTCAGAATAAAATGCTGGCAGAATTGATTAAATTACATCTTACTGCTAAAGGATATAATGTGGAAACTTTAAATATTCCTGATCGCATTGCTGGTGTTATGAACAGCAACATAGGAAATAAGAATAAATTGTTTAATGACAATTATCAAATTGGCGGTGTTCAGGTTGCTGTTACTAAAGGCTTAAGAGAAAAGCTGGCAACTGATTCCGGTACATTAAACGATTATTCAGGTACCATCAATCAAGCACTAAGCGAAAGCTGGTCGGTAGTAGCTGACCTTATGAGCGAAATTAATAATGATGAATCTCAATGGTCTTTATTTAGGTCTTACTCTTCAAAATCTGATTACGAAAAGAAAATTGATGAGGCTTTAGAAAAAGGTGCAAAGACTCCTAATGAATTAATTAAAAATTTTGAAGACGTTGTTTTGACAGAAGATTAATTTTAAAAAATTTTTATATAAAGCTGACAAGCTGCCTTTAGACAGCTTGTCAGCTGCTTTCTGTTATCCCTTTACTCCAGTTTTTTAAATATTTCTATTGAATACTGTTGAATGCCTCACTTATGGCAAGAACATAGCTTTGTAAGATATCCTCATCATTCGACAAAAACCTTGATCTTAAACCCTCTGATATTTCCAGCTGTACTCCACGTCCGTCTATATTTCTATTTACTATGTTGTCCGGCGATATACCTGCCAGATCCTTCGGATTTTCTTTTTTTACAGTAAAACCAAATTTCGTTAGGGACTCTTTTATTCTTTTTTTCAATTTAGTGTCCCTGCCTCCGATATATGTGAATTCTTCTTCACCGTCACACCCATGGATTGATAATGTTTCTTTAGATTTAGAAATCATTTCCATCGCGTATGCTTCAGCAAATTCATCTGAAGAAACATGTAATGAAAAATTATTTGTTCTTTTTAAACCAAGAAATGAATAATAGTTGTAATTGTTGTGGGAAGCTATGGCATATGCTAATTCGGTAGTGCCTTTTTCAATTTTTCCTCCATGAATTGCCATAACCGTAACATTGGAATCTGTTTCCTTAACTTCAATTTCATAATCAATATCTCTTTGAGAATCCAATAAAGATCTTAAGTCAACAAGTTCATTTTTTTGCTCATATATTTTTTTATTTGCAATATTTATTTGTTTTTTCATTGCTTCATTCTCATCCTTTAATTTTATGCCTTCGTATTTTGAATAAATTAAATAACCTGTCAATAAAAAGAATAAAGCGAATAATGTAATTGTTTTAACGTGCTTTCCTATGTTCATTTGTTTCCCCACTTTGCACTATTTTTAAAAGAGGCCCTCACTTGAGGGCCTCTTTTTCATATCGTCTTGCCCCAACATAGCGTGGTGTCCAATAGCTGTCTGAGATATTAAGATTACAAATTGTTACGCCTTCAAATTTTGTTACGATGGAAAACTGACCATTTCCAACATATAATCCTGGCAGCAGTACATTGTTGGATCCTTCGAAGAACAGAATATCTCCAATATTTAAATCTTCCTTTTCTATTTCAGTTCCTAAAGCCCACTGTTGAAATGAATACCTTGGTAGGTCAATATCAAGACCAGCTTTCATAACATATTGTATAAATCCTGAGTAATCAAAGCCTTCTATTGTATTTCCTCCTGCTAAATAAGGTACACCCAGTGCATTATATGCTTCTTCAACTATTTTGAAATCCAGCGGCAGACTAAGGAAGTCAAAGCGTTTTACCATTACAAGACGATCTAGTAAATATTGCCCTAAATAGCTGATAGTAGTCATACCTTCAGAGCCGGATGCATGAATTATATAATTATCTCCCAAATATATTGAAGCATGTGATATTTCTTCCGGCTGATCTTCTTTTGAAAAATAAATCACATCTCCGGGACGCTTATTTTCATAATCGACAGTTTCGCCTATTTCACATTGTTTATAAGTTATGCGGGGCAGATAAATGTTTTTAGCGTCTTTAAAGACTGTCTGAACTAGATAGGAGCAGTCAAAACCGTCAACCGTTTCACCACCTAACAAATAGGGAGTTCCTATGTATTTCATTGCCTCTCGAATAGCTGAATTTTCATGTTCTCTATAATTTTCAGGTTGAGAATAATATATATCATCCTCTGTTAGTCGTTTTGCGCCTACATATATATCTGCCCAATATTCACTCTCAATATCCCTTTCGGCAACCCCCTCTGTAGTCTGAACTATAAATATGCCATTTCCTTTATAGATACCGGGTATAAGGCTGCTTCCACGGAAAAACACCAAGTCTCCTGCTTGAAGCTTTTCTTTAGAAATGGATTCGCCTATTTCATAGATTCTATCTGAAAATGCGGAAAATTCGATGTTAAGAACGTTCTTAAAGACATAGCGTACAAAACTGGTTGTATTAAAGCCTTCACTTGGTGATTTTCCCTCATAATTATAAGGTGTTCCAAGGAGGTCCAGGGCTTTTATTACAATTGGATTATCGACTGTAACAGCTTGCTCCACAATATCTCTGGTGAACCGTCTTGCTTCCAGCAGTCTGGGTTTCCAATAATCACTTGTTTTGAGATCTACAGATGCAACCCCGTTTGTTGTAACGATGACAAAGATACCGTTATCTATATAAATTCCCGGCAGCAGCACGTTGCTTCCCTGAAAAAACAGTACATCTCCGGATTCAAGATCATCTATATCCACTGAAAGGCCTATCCGCTGTTGTTCTTTTGACGTCCTTGGAAAATCCAGATCGTATATTTCACTAAAAACGTACTGCACAAAGCCTGAATGATCAAAGCCGCTTGGATCATTGCCTCCAAGTTCATAAGGAGATCCTACTAATTCAAGAGCCTTTACAGCTAAAGGATTTAATTCATCAGCCATATTTGTATAGCGCCTTGCTCCTTTATAACGATCCCTCCAATAGGGATTTTCTGCTATATTCCGTATTCCTACACTTTTATCAGTTGACACAACGATAATGGTATCATCACCTTTATATATTGCAGGTATTATGTTTTTGCTTCCGTTAAAGAAAAGGACATCCCCTGGCTGTATATTATTACGTTCTATAGGTTTACCCAATTTCCATAACTGCGAAGGTGAATTGGGGAGAAATATATTCTTTCCCTCTCTAAATACATATTGAACAAACCCGGTGCTGTTGAATCCTTCATCCGGTGTACTGCCACCCTGCTCAAAAGGTATGCCTAATAAACTTTCTGCTAATTCTAAGATTTCCTTACTATTATAGCCATAGGCTGGAATCATATTAGTTAGCAGAATTAACACGACCAACCATATGGTATATAGTTTTTTAAATTTCTTCATATTAAATCCTCCTCGCATATTTTACCAAAACATCTTCTATTACCCCATATATATTGTTTTCCTTGAACTATTATAGCATAAAAAGAGACGCAAGAGCCAGTATTTATTGAACTTTGTTTGTTATTTATCATTGATTATTTAGATTTATGTTTTAAATAATTTATGTTGTAATTTTTAAATATCAAGCTATACAAAAGATGGATTTAAAGTTTTTTGTAACATTTGTTAATAATATTGAAATAATTTTTTATATTTTGATAAAATATTGTTAATATTTCTACAATATAATTATATTGTTAGTAAAAAATAAGTAAAATTATGTATTATAATTTTATTTAAGAAATAAAAATGGAAAGGATAATCAAATTTTAGCGAAATAAAGAGTATTAAATGGGGAATATAATCTTTAAAAAAAAAACATAAAGGAGGACAAGCTCATGTTAAAAGAAATATTGTTAAGATTACAACGAATTTGGCGGCTGCATTAGCCTGGCAGTAAGAAATAGCTTCTTGTTGCTGGGCTTTTTATGTGTTTAGAAAGGAACAAATTCGATAAATGTTGACAATATAAATTTGGTCATATATAATTAAAAACTGAGACTTATAAATAAACAATTCAATCTATAAAATCATTAGAAATCTAAAAAATTAAGCTGCATATTAATATGCGTAATCTATAGTACAGATAAGAAGGAATAATATGCCTTATTTGGGGAAAGTTTTAGTTGTGGATGATGATCCAAGTGTATTGGAATTAGTTAAATTATACGGAGAAAGGGAAGGCTTTAATGTTATAGGGGTAAGTGACGGCAATTTAGTATTATCAGCCTTTGATAGGGAAAATCCTGATGTTGTAATTCTTGATATTATGCTTCCAGGTATAGATGGGCTTACTCTTTGCCGGAAATTAAAGTCTATCAGAATGACACCCATAATTCTGCTTACAGCTAAAGGAGAAGAAGCAGACCGCGTTTTAGGCCTGGAGATGGGTGCGGATGATTATGTCTCTAAACCTTTCAGCCCAAGGGAGCTTGTCGCAAGAATCAAAGCGGTTCAGCGACGTACACAACCTGTTGATGCTGTTAAATATGGTAAGTTAAAATACTGCGAATTAGAAATACAGGCTGATATCAGAAAAGTAAGTATAGGTGATTCGATAATAGAATTGACTCCCAAAGAGTTTGACTTACTCTATCATCTGGCTCAGAACCCTCGCCGTGTTTATACAAGAGATGATCTTTTGACAGCAGTTTGGGGATGTGATTATTTTGGCGATCAACGTACGGTAGATGTTCATATTCGCAGGTTAAGGGAAAAATTAAAAGGGCTACAATGTGAATATATAACGACAGTTTGGGGTGTTGGATACCAGTTTACACCTCCGTCAAAGGGGGAATGATATTGAATAAATATATATCTATCAATAAAAATAAAAATAAAGTTTTTATAAATAAAACTAAAGCTTTTATGGATAAAGCCAAAGTTTTTTTGGATAGAATTAAAGTTTCTTTTGATAAAATTAAACACAAGTTATTAGAGCAATTTAATAAGAATATATATACCAAATTACTTTTCACCAATGTAATAGTTTTTAGCATAGCTCTTCTTTTATTAATTAACTTTTCTAATTATATGGTAAAGCAGTCAGTGTATAGTCAGATTGAGCAAGACTTACTGCGTAAATCTAAAAGGGTCAATTATGTTTTATCCAAGGAAACTACCGGATTGGACTCTGCGTTAGGAAGTAAATCTGAAACTGAACAAGAATTGTTAAAATTTTTAGCAGACAGCTTTGATGCACGTATCACTATATTTAATCAAGAAGGTACAATATTAGGGACATCAGCAGAACAGGAAATAGTACCCGGGAGTAAAGTAGATAATAAATTTATAGTAGTGCTTACAAGTGGTAAAACCACAGTTGTGCATAAAACTGACAGTGAAACAGGCCAGCTTACTTTTACGGCAGTTATACCAATGGGTGATGCTGAACAAGCAGTTGAAAATGGTATATTGTTAGAATCATATCCTACCAATACAGATCTTATTTTAAATAAAATGCGTTCATTCCTGTTTTTTGGTGGAATAATTATTTTATTAGTTGTTATAGTTGTTTCTGTTTATTTAGCAATGTGCATATCAAAGCCTATTACACGATTAGCTACCAGTATAGCAGAATATAATGGCGGTAATTATATATTAAATAATGAAAAGTATTCATTAGATGAAATAAATGTTATTTCAGAGCAAATTAAAAAATTGACTGTAAGTTTAGAAAACATTCAATCAAAAAGTAGTAAAATAGAAGAAGAAAGAACAAGATTATTTGCAGAAATGTCCCATGAATTACGTACTCCGCTTACAGCCGTTCAAGGATTTGCCGAAGCTATTCGTGACGGTATGGTCGAGGATAAAGCACTGCAGAATAAGTATTTAGACCTGATCTGCACCCAGACACTACATATTACAAGGCTGGTAGATGACATATTGGTATTAAACCGTTTGGAAAGCGGTGACATAACTGTAGAAAAACTTCCGTTGGATTTAGCTGATTTAGCTCGTGGTGTAATTATGTCTATGGAAGGAATAGCTGAAATTAATAACAGCACTATTCTATTTATGAAGAAATCGGATAAATCAGCAGTGTTGGGAGATGTTGACCGCATGGAACAAGTTATCAGGAATTTATTGAAAAATGCAATTAATGCTACTGATAACGGAAGTATAAATGTAAGCATAGAAGCATATGGAGATGAAGTTCAGCTCATAATTAAGGATGACGGCGTTGGTATTTCTCCTGATGAACTTCCACATATATGGGAAAGATTTTATACTGTTAAGAATCAGCATAATGCAGATTTAGAAACAAAAGGAACTGGTTTAGGACTGGTAATTGTTAAAAAACTTGTTCAACTTCAAGATGGGAATATTGATGTTAAAAGCCAACTGGGAAAAGGTACGGAATTTCGCTTAGGTTTTCCGGCATTTACTTCTAATTCAGAACTGACAATTAACTAACTGGTTTAGGATACCGATACCACCAGTTTTTACAATTTTTCGTGACACAGATTACTCTAAGAATTCAATAAGTAAAAATTAAAACTGTCGGATAAAAAGGCAAATTTAGGATTGAATATTTATTTGAAATTAATTGAATTTTGGGATTTGTATTTAACTATTTAATAATGAATTAAATTTAAATGCTGTTTGCGGCAGGCAATTTTGCGGCAGGCAGCATTTTTATTTGAAAATATCTAAAAAAAATTTTTAGTATACCTTATTTGGGTACAAAATAATTCATAAAAATACAAATATTCTCCTTATCCTTTATCCTACAATTTTCTACATGCTTATAATTATGGGAAGGACATGCGGATTTTTTTAATTTGGTCATGCATTTGCAATGAATTGTAAGTAAATTATAAATGAATTATATTTAGAAATATGTCATAACTTGCTTCTGGACTTTAATTAAAATAATGTATTATTATATTTATATAAACAAGCTATATTACAGGGTGTTATATGAAAAGATTTCTAACGTGGGCTATATACCGTCTGAATCAATAGCAATGTAAATGTAAATGTCCTGAGAAATAAAAGATAGACCGAGACTGCCGCATAGCAATTTACTGCCGGATGTTTTTTAAATCCAGAAGAATATGCTGGTACTGGGAGTGAGATGAAATGCGGCTAGTCCTTTCTATAAAATGCTTTACAAAATTAAAAGGGGGTATTTGGATGATAAGTAACAGAAAAGCAAGAAGAGCGTTATCCCTGTTAATAAGCCTTGTTATGGTGCTGGGAAGTTTTACATCATTTGCCTATGCAGACACCGGACATCTCAGCTCGGCAAAGGGAGATTTACGCGAAGAGGCTTCACAGAAGATAGAGCCTGAACTGGCGAAAACTTTAAACAGTGAAGCCGTTGCAGAGGTATTGGTATACATGACAGAGCAGGCAAATACGGAAGAAGTGGCAAATGCCGCAAAATCCGCAGTGTCGTCAGCAATGACACCATATCAGGCAAAACTTCAGGTAAGAAGTGCAGTAACAGAAGCGCTGAAGGACACTGCAGAAAAAACCCAGGCTAATGCAGTGAAATACCTGGAGCAGGAACAGGCAAACGGAAATGTGGAAGAATTTACATCGTATGATATAGTCAACATGATATATGTAAAGGCCACAAAAGAAGTAGTAGAAAACCTTTCTTACATGTCTGAAGTTGGGAAAATATATGAAAATAAAACCCATCAGATAGATGAAATAAAACCGGACAGTGAGATAAAGCCGTCAGCAGGCGGACTTGAATGGAATGTGGAAAGAGTAAGAGCCAACGAAGTATGGGACCTTGGTTATGACGGAACGGGAGCAGTTGTAGGAAGCCTTGATTCCGGAGTAGATTGGACACATCCGGCACTTAAGAACAAATGGAGAGGCTATGATCCTGCAACAGGAAACACCAGTGCAGATGGTAACTGGTATGATCCGGTATATAATGCATCACTTCCCGCAGATTCAGACACACACGGAACCCATGTAATGGGTACTATGGTAGGACAAGATCCGGAAGGAGCCAACAAAGTCGGAATGGCACCAGGAGCAAAATGGATATCAGCCAGAGTATTTAACACAGCAGGAACTACGACTGATGCGATACTTTTGTCAGCAGCACAGTGGATGCTTGCACCGGGAGGAGACCCGTTAAAAGCTCCTGACGTTGTAAACAATTCATGGGGCGGAGGAGACGGAATAGATGACTGGTACAGAGATGCAGTAAGAAACTGGAGAGCAGCAGAAATATTACCTGTATTTTCAGCAGGGAATCAAAGAGCGGGAGAACCTGCGCCATGGCCCGGCTCAATATCGTGCCCTGCAAACTATCCGGAGTCCTTTGCAGTAGCCGCCACAGACAAGAATGATACAAGAGCATCATTCTCAAAGCTGGGACCTTCACCATATGATGCAGATCTGATTAAACCAAACATATCAGCACCCGGACAAGGTATACGTTCATCAGTACCCGGCGGAGGATATGAAGGAGGGTATTCAGGAACATCAATGTCAGCACCGGCTGTTTCAGGAACAGCAGCACTGCTGGTATCAGCCGACGCTTCCCTGACAGTAGATGAAATAGAAGAGATAATACAAAACACTGCAAGGCCACTGACCGATACCACATATCCCGCAGCACCCAATATGGGATATGGCTATGGGATGGTAGATGCATTTGAGGCAGTATCATCAATAGCATCCGGTACAGGGTTTATATCAGGAAGAGTACTTGTACCCGGAGAAGATGAATCAGAAGCAGCCATAAACCATGAGCAGACAATATTTGAAACCTACAAGGGTTCAAATATAGAAATAACTGCAGAGATATCAGATGACGTGTCAGTAACAGAAGCAGAGCTTCTTGTAAAACCACAAGGCAAGTCATACTGGATGGTAGTACCTATGGACATGGTATCAGGAGACTATAAGAGCGGGACGTATAAAGGAACCATAACAAGCGATATGTTAATGGGAGACAGCATAGTATATAAAATAAAGGCAAGAGACTATGGAGGAGACGTGGTAGTAACACCTGACTGTAACATAGACATAGTATTCGGAATAATTCCTGATGAATATACCCAGGGATTTGAGGATAATACAAATGGCTGGATATTCGATGGAGCGTGGGATTGGGGAGTGCCGATAAACATTGGACCTGAGCCCTATGAAGGAGAAAAAGTGGCAGCAACTACACTGGATGCAAATTATCCTAACAATGCAGACAGCTGGATGATAGCACCGCCTATAGATTTGAGAGATGAAAATCTGGAAACAGCATCTTTGAGATTCTACGAGTGGTATAATATTCAGACCGACTATGATTTTGGCTATGTACTTGTTTCAAATGATTATGGTGAAACCTGGAATGAAGCAAGGCCTGCAGTTAACGGAGTTGTGCAGGAATGGAAAGAAGGCCTTGTAAATCTTGACGAATATATTGGCTCACAAGAGCCTGTATTCGTAGCGTTCAGATTTACATCTAATTCTTATACACAGGCGGCCGGCTGGTATATAGATAATGTAAGGCTGATTGGTAAAGATAACGAAGCACCAGCAATACCTGAGAATGTTAAGGCGGAAGCCGGATTAAATGGAATCAAGCTCAGTTGGAATTCCTTGCCGGATGCAGACCTGGATCACTATAATGTGTACCGTTCTGAAACATCAGGAGAAGGATACGTTCAAATAGGTGAAACTGCTAACAGCAATTACTTGGATACTGAAGGCGTTGTGGGAACAACTTATTATTATGTAATAAATGCAGAGGACTTTTCAGGAAACACAAGTGGTTATTCACAGGAAGTATTTGCTGTTCCAGTAGAAAGCCAGATTCTGTTTGGTACAGATTTCGAGGCTGATGACGGAGGATTTGTAACAGGTGTTACCATCGGAACTATAAATCCGTGGCAGTGGGGAGTTCCAACATCTGGACCTAATGGTGCATATTCAGGTGAGAAACTGTGGGCAACAAATCTTTCCGGAAACTATGAGAACGGAACTAATGCCTATATAGAAACTCAGCCGATGGTAATACCGGAAGATAAAGAAGGCATACTGCTGTTTAACCACTGGGTTGATATGGAAGGAACAAGCACACTGTGGGATTATGGCCAGGTATTAATTTCTAAAGATGATGGTGCAGACTGGACAAATATAACACCTGTAGCAGGAGGAAAGTACGGTAAGAGAGTCCAGGAATGGGCTAATGAGGAAATACCGCTGACAGGCTATAATGGTGAAACAGTAAAGATAAGATTCCTGTTCCATTCAGATAATTCAGGTATATACACAGGCTGGTACATAGATGATGTATATGTTATGGGCATAGATTATGTTGAACCGGAGCCTATCGAAGGTGAAGAATTAACTGACAAACCTCTTATTAAATCTGTGATTAAGAGAAGGTCAGAAGCAGGTATGGATAAAGGTATTATGACCTTCAGTCAGTTTGAAACCCAGCAGGGAAATATTGTTAAGGAAGAAATGGAAGATTACGTTGAACTTTCAGTACCTCAGTATAATTTAAGACAATCAGAACTGTTTATGAGCAATGCCCTGCCAACAATAGAAGATGCAGAAGTACAGGCTATGTCAACAATATTTACAGGCATACCGGTACCGGATGCTGTTGTAACAGTAACAGAAACAGGAAGAAGCGTTAAGACTGACCCTGTCACAGGGAAATTCTTCATGCGTATTCCTGAAGGCAGTTACACGCTGAAAGCAGAAGCATACGGATTCTATCCAGGTGAAGAATCTGTGACAGTAACTGAAGACCAGACAGCAAAAGCAAACTTCGTACTCGACCCTAAACCGCAGGGAACCATTACCGGAAGAGTATTCGACAGATACTATCAAACTCCTGCAGCTTATGCGGTAATAAGAGTGGCTGAAGATTCGAAGATAGCGCCTGTTACAGCAGATGAAAACGGAAACTTTACAATCAATGAAGTATATGAAGGAGATTACACTTTAAAGGTAACAGCAGACGGATTTGAATCCGGTGAAGCACAGGTAACTGTTGCAGGAAATGAAACAACAGAAGTGGAGATAGGATTAAAGAGATTTGTAGGTTATGAGGACGACATAATCTACGATGACGGAACAGGTGAAAACGCATTGGTGTTAAATGCAGTTCCGAACGGGCTGGCAGTAAGATTTACACCAGATCAGTACGCCAAGGTAAAAGGAACAAATATTTATTTTTGGGATAATTCGTGGCCGACACCAGGCGGAAATAGAATAGGCTTTACAGTCTACGGAACAGATGAGGATGGAACTCCATACAAAGCAGGAGAACCTATATTCCAGGATGTAGTCAGAGGAGAATGGAACTATATAGACCTGTCAGACTTTGGGTTCTCCACAGACAGAGATTTCTATATTTCCACAATTCAGGATGCGGTTGGAACACAGTGCCCGGGAACAGGAATAGATGAAAGTTCACCATATCCGGAAAGATCATATATGAATATTGATGGAGAATTCAAGCTCATAAGCTCCGAACAAGTTACAGGCGGACTGATGATAAGGGCAAGAATGGAATATGCAATGGATGTTCCTGTAATAACAAATCCTGATCCTGAAACCTATACAAACCAGGATGTAATAACTATTGAAGGAACAATGATATCAGACGGAAAAGTTAATGTATATGTAAATGATGAAAAAGCTGTGACTGTAAATTCAGAAAACAATGAATTTACTGCAGAGGTGGAAATACATGAAGAAAGAAATACAATCATGGTAACGGCGGAGCTGAACGGAATAGAGACAGAGCCGTCAACACCTATAGTAGTAATTAAAGATAAAATATCGCCTGAGCTTACAGTGGAAGAACCTCTGGATAATGCCAGAATTAAGACAGAAGTAGTACATGTAACAGGAATCGTATTAGATGACATAAGTCTTGAAAAACTGGAGATCAATGATAAAGAAGCTGCAGTTGATGAAGACGGAGCATTTCATGAAAGGCTGATGCTGGATCAGGGAGAAAATATAATAACTGTTAAGGCTACTGACAAGGCAGGAAATGTTGCGGAAGTTTCGAGAACTGTGTTTGTAGAACTTGAGGAACCGTCTATAACCAATGTTCAGCCTGAAGAGGACGTAGATCTGGAGGCAGGAGATGTGCTGACAGTCAGCTTTGAAGCACCCTCAGGCGGAGAAGGATATTTCAGGCTGCTGATGCCATTCGGTCTTGACAGTCAGTCTCTGGGGATTCCTATGACAGAGGATGACGGTTTATACACAGGAACCTGGACAGCGCCTGAGAATACAGAAGCTGAAGATTTACTTGTTGAGGTAGTATATATCAGCGATTATGGCTATGAAGTAACCGAGACGGCAGAAGGAAATGTTACCATAATTGGAAATAACGGTCCTGTTGAACCGGAACCTGAAGAAATTACAAATCTCCAGCCGGATGAAGATGTTAAGCTTAGGACCGATGAGTCTCTGGAAATAAGCTTTAGTGCTCCTGAAGGCGGCAAAGCTTGCTATAGGGTAATGCTTCCCTTTGATCTTCAAAGAAACAGACCGGGAAATGAAATGTCAGAGGTTGAACCGGGATTCTACAGTGCAACTTATACTGCACATGAAGGTGTTATAGCTTCCAATCTGCAGGTAGAAGTAATATTTGAAGGCGCAGACGGAACTACGCTGACAGAAATAGCAGACGGAAAAATAACATTAGTAGGAGATACAGAAGCAGGATATACGGAGGATATGCCCATAAGTGACGTTATTTTGGGAGACGAAACATCTGATAGGGAACACCTGAACAGCAAGTCGGAGGCACACGCAAAAACGGTAGAATAGCATAGTTTGGAAAATCCTGTATACATTAGGCTTAACAATATACATTTGTTACCGAAGATGGAGAAAATGTATTGCTATGAATTACCGAAATTACTGCAGTACTCTGACAATACGGGTGTTAGGCTGTACGTAAAATAAAGTATAGATATACGTTGTAAAATATACAGGCATTCCGGCAATCAACATGATATTGCTGCCGGAATGTTTTTTATACCTTTAATGTAGGTTAATCGGCAATTTACAAAGATAATTGAAGGACTATACGCATACTATTATATAGGTAGTTTTAAATACTATCGTCAGGTAAAAGTTACATTATGCCTGAGATTAATCTTAAAAGTATATGGACTAGGAGGTATGCCTATGAATGAAAAAGGACGTGGCTGAAAGCAAGGAAGCATTATATACAAATTTGTACGATTATTTAATGGAAACTATAAGTAAAATAGAACCGGGTGCAGGCGGTGTGATTTTCACCCCTTGGCTTCATGGAAACAGATGTCCCTTTGAGGACCCTAATGTTTCAGGAATATTCTTCAATATTACACTGAATACGGGAAAGACGGAGCTTATACGAGCTGTGGTTGAAGGTATCTGCTATCATTTGAGATGGATGTTTGAATGTCAGGAGAAAAAAATAAAAGTTTCCGACACAATACGATTTGTGGGAGGAGGTGCGCTTTCTCCTGTTACTGGTCAGATTTTGGCTGATATAACGGGACATAGGATTGATGTGACCCCAAACCCTCAGAATGTGGGTTCCGTAGGGGCAGCTGCAGTTATGGGAGTAGGACTTGGAATTATTCCAAAACTTGAGGCGGTGAAAGGATACGTTTCTGCAGAGCATATTTTCATCCCAAACAAAGGAGTAAGGGATGTGTATAATAGAAATTATCAGGTGTTCAAGAGATTATACAAGTGCAATAAAAAAAGCTTTAAAAATTTACATTTGAACGTTGAGGAGACAAGAAATGAACTTTCACAGTTTAGTTGAGAAACAAAGGGATTATTTTCAGCAGGACAATACCAGAAGCCGGGAGTTTAGAATATCAATGCTCCGTAAATTGCAAAGTGCTGTTAAGAGCAACGAAAATTTATTTAATGAGGCTATGAAAAAAGATATGAATAAAAACCCTTCAGAGGTTTATATGACAGAGACCGGGATAGTTTTGGAAGAGCTGAGATTTCATATTCGTCATTTGTCCAGGTGGATGCAGGATAAAAGAGTCAAAACACCCATGGCTCAATTTCCGTCCAAATCATTTATATCTCCTGAGCCCTATGGGATTGCATTGATTATGGCTCCTTGGAATTATCCCATACAATTGTGCCTTGAACCGCTTATTGGCGCTATTTCTGCAGGGTGCACAGCTGTTGTTAAGCCATCCGCATATGCTTCTGCCACCAGCAATGCAATTGCTCAGGTGCTGAGGTCTATTTATCCCGAAGAATACATAGCTGTCGTGGAAGGAGGAAGAGAGCAGAATACTGCATTGCTGGAGGAAAAGTACGATTACATATTTTTTACCGGAAGCCCGACTGTAGGACGCCTGGTAATGGAAAGTGCAGCAAAAAATCTAACACCGGTAACGCTGGAGCTTGGAGGTAAGAGTCCGGTAATTGTGGATAAAACTGCAGATGTGGGGCTTGCAGCAAAGCGTATTGCATTTGGCAAGGTCTTGAATGCAGGGCAGACTTGCGTGGCACCGGATTACTTGTTTATTCACAGAGATGTAAAAGATGAATTTATAATTTTATATAAGCTGGCTTTGGCAAAATTTTTTCCTGGCGATACAGTGCAGGACATGAACACAATAATAAATGAAAAACATTTTGAACGGATAACCGGGTTACTGGACAGCGGTAAAATTGTTGAAGGCGGTAAAACAGAGAGGGAACGCAAATTTGTGGAGCCCACATTATTGGATGAGGTAAAACTTGATTCACCTATTATGCAGGAAGAAATATTCGGTCCTATTCTTCCCATGATTACCTATGAGGATATCGGAGAATGCATTGATTATATTGTAAAACACCCAAAACCGCTGGCATTGTACTTGTTTACCAAAGATTCGGATATTGAAAAACAGGTGCTCAATAAATGTTCTTTTGGCGGAGGGTGTATTAATGATACCATTATACATCTTGCCACCACACACATGGGGTTCGGAGGTGTGGGAAATTCCGGCATGGGAAACTACCATGGAAAAAAGAGTTTTGACACCTTTACTCATTATAGAAGTATTGTAAAGAAGGCAAACTGGCTCGATATTCCAATACGCTACAGGCCATATTCAAAAAAGAGAGATAAACTCATGCGCTTCTTTTTAAAATAAACAGATTAATGAATATTGCTTAAAATTAGTCAGAAATATTTTAATTCATAAACAATAAATAAAATGGATATGAAATTTATCTGGCAATGGAGGATATTATGAATACTGTACCTAAAAAAGAAGATGAAACTAATAATAGTAAAAAAAATCAAAGTGTAAAAAAAGAAATGATTCGCGGTATTAAATTTGCGCTCTTTTCTGCTTCTGCAGGGATAATAGAGCTGGCTGTTTTTTCTCTGCTTAATGAACTTACAAATTGGCGTTACTGGTCATGTTATTTAGCTGCACTGGTTATGTCTGTATTGTGGAATTTTACCTTGAACCGCAGATATACATTTCACTCTGCAGATAATGTATCTGCCGCCATGCTGAAAACTCTGGGGTTCTACTGCGTGTTTACTCCTGTGTCAACAGTCCTTGGAAATTATCTTGCAGACATTTTATATTGGAACGAGTACCTTGTTACTGTAATTATTATGCTGTCAAATTTTGTTCTCGAATTTTTATATGACCGATTTTACGTATTCCGAAAGACTATCGACACAAATAATCTGGGGGAAAAGAAAAAATAAGGATGATATTGATCGGATAATATTAAATACAGGTCGGGTACGAGCAAAGGCTGAAAAACACTATTCGATTATATGGGAACCAATAAATACGCTTATTGTGACGGTTCAATAAGATTGCCATATTTTAATGATAGAGAAATAATAAATCTTGTTTGTGGATCTTTCAAATCGCATTGGAGGATTTCACCTATTTTATCTACACGGTTATATAAAGTGTTTCTGTGTATAAAAAGGGATTCTGCTGTTTTATTCATATTGAATCCGTATTTATCCAAGACTGCCAAGGTGTGATAAAAGTCGGTGTTTTTCTGCTTATCATATTGTATTAGCTTAATAACGTAATTTTGATATAACAATTTCAATGAATCATGCTCTAAATTATCATAAAGCAAATCATCCACTATATAGTCGCTGTAATAAAACAAATGAGATTGTTTTCGGGTTATACAACCTATTTTAAGGGCACTATCGGCATTTCTATAGGCGCTGTTCATTTGAACAAGAGTTTTAAAACATTCGCTGATTCCTATGTAAACCGGAATATTTTCAGATATTGCTGTACAAGTCAGATGATAAAATTCTTCGAAAAAAGTGTTTATTTTCTTGGGATACAAATATAAAGGATCAAGTTCAAATATACATATTATTTTTTTTAGGTCAGGTTGATGAATACAAATTATATTGTTTGAAGCATACTGCTTTTTTAACTTATGAAAGGTGTTTAAAAACATTTTTTCATCTATTTTTAAGTTGTACCTTATAATACATAAGCATCTGTTTGCATCATAATTTATTGACAAATACCTGGCATTTTCCATAATTCTCGATATCTGAAAATCGGCTTGGGAAATAAGACTCATATACAGCATTTCCACAGTTGAGTATTTAAATTGTTCCGTGATGTAGTCATTTTCATTAGCGATGAATTTCAGAATTGGTTTGGATATTTCACGGTAACTCAAATAAATGGGGACATTTATCAGAGGGAAATTATATTTTTCTGACAGTTCGATAATTTCTTCTGTAATTACATTTATATATTTTCCTAACTTAATTCCTAGACCGCCGGCTCTTTTTTCAATTAATGAAGAAATAAAGTCCAAAAACAAAGAATTATTATTTTTGAAAAAATATCCTGTAGTTATAATGAAATCTCCTTCTTTTGTCCAATAGCTGCCTTCAGGAATTTCAACAACATCTACATATTTTATACTGCGGCTACCTCCTCCGGTACCGCTTATATATTTTAGCTCCGGATTTATATTAAATAAATCATCAACTCTCAATTAATTCACCTCGCCAACTAACTATAATCTATTATACTTATTAACGCTAAAAAAACAATATGTAATATATGAATGTCTATGCTGATTTATTTAATAAAATTGGGATAAACCTGGAGAATGGCTAAAATTTTCATACATGCACCAGGTTTATATTTATTTTCATTTCAGATTTATGAATATAAATCAGGATTTAGAATATTACTCCTCCGACTAACATCATGACACATTGCAAAAGGAACATCATCAAGAATAGTGGAGTTATGAATTTATACCATTTATCTATTCCTACGCCGATTATTCCGCATACGGTTGCAACAACAGTCGGCCAGAAGATGTTTGAAAATCCGTCTCCGAACTGATATGCCGTTACTGCCATTTCACGGCTCATTCCTATAAGATCAGATAGTGGAGCCATAATAGGCATTGTTACAACAGCCATGCCGCTTCCAGATGTTATGAAGAATCCAATCAGATTTTGAACAATTAGCATGCCTATTGAACCAAACCAGTTTGGAAGTGCATTTATAGCGCCTGATAAATACAGAATAGCAGTATCTATAACATTTGCCTGTTCCAAAACAACTGAGCATGAACGAGACAGACCAATAAAAAGTGCGCCATACATAGACATTGATGTTGATTCCAGGAAAGCATCACATATTTCTTTTGAACTCATTTTATTTATAATTCCTGTCACAATCATAGCTATTAAAAACATTGCCGAAAGCTCTGTTAAATAAAATTCATACACAACAACAGTATAGGCAATTAAGCAAATCAGAACAACAAATACAATCAGCGACAGCTTTTGCCTTGTTGTAAAATTTAGCTTAAGAACTTCATCCCTGGTTAACGCTTCGCTTGTAAGGCTGTTTTCCTCTTCGTTTCCATAAAGTATGCTTTTGGTTGGATCCTTCCTTATTTTTTTCGCATATCTCATAACATATGATATTGACAGGGTTTCAAACAATATAAAGCATACAATTCTGAAAGTGGTCAGTTTAAAAGAAACCAGAGGAATGCCTGCTACATCGCTGGCAATACCTATTGTAAAAGGATTTAATACTGCTGAGGCGAAACCTGTAGCAACACCTACAAATACTATTGAACCGCCAACTAATCTGTCATAACCAAGCGTAATTGCTATTACAATAAATGCGGGAATAAGTCCATATGTTTCCTCATACATTCCAAAAGTAGATCCTGCAATTCCAAATAAAATCATAAAAATTGGAATAAGCAGGTAATCCTTATTTCCCAGCTTACGCAATACTGAACCGACGAGAGCATCCAGTGCTCCTCCTTTCATCAACACAAATACATAACCTGATGCAAATATTATAAAAAATATGATGTTAGAAGCATTGGTCATTCCGGTGTAGATCGCTTTAAAGAATTCCCACGGACCTGCGGGGTTTGGTTCGATTTCAGTATAGCTGTCAGGTACGACAATTTCTCTGCCGAGATTATCATCATAAACTCTTTCAAATTGACCTGCAGGGAGAATCCATGTCAAAATACTGCATAAGGCAAGAACAAGTAAAATTACAATAAAACCATGAGGCATCTCGAAACTTTTTTTTTCTTTCTTTTCCATTATAAATCTCCTTTAAATATTTAAGACTTAAATTAACATACAGCAATTCAGATTGATATTTAATACATTTCATTTAACTTAACAATGTAACGTTTTCTAGGATTAAACACCATATATATATTACCTTAATATAGATAAATAATACTCTATTGAAGCGGGTGTAAAATTACATTATTAATTTATTTTATTGTGCAGTTTGCATAGACAAGCTATGAAGTAATATTAATTAATATACATGTTAAGTGTGTAATTGGCGGAAAATTTAATATGCAGTATGCATCATGCATATTAAATTAAAGAAATATAAGAAAAATATACACGGAAAAGGTTATAATATATATATAATACTGCAGAGGAGGGAATTCTGTTATGGCAGAGATTATCAGAGAAAGGTCATTGGAAGAAAGAGAGTACGTTGTTGAACTAAGGCGATATTTGCACAAGCATCCGGAGCTTAGTGAAAATGAATACAACACAAGCAAAAGGATACAGGAAGAGCTTAAAAAAATCGGCATAGAATATGTTGTATATAAAGATACAAACGCAGTTGTAGGGCTGATTAAGGGAGAAAAGGACGGAAAAACAGTAGCTCTCAGGGCGGATATGGATGCACTTCCTATAAACGAAGAAAACGATGTTCCATATAAGTCCGAAAATGAAGGGATTATGCATGCGTGTGGTCACGATGGGCATACTGCAATTTTACTTGGGGCTGCAAAAGTTTTGTATAGCATTAGAGATAAACTTCACGGAAATGTAAAACTCCTGTTTCAGCCTGCAGAGGAAACAATAGGCGGAGCTGAAGCAATGATAGCAAAGGGTTGTATGGAAAACCCGAAAGTTGACTATGTTTTTGGGCTTCATATGGATCCGGATATAGAATGCGGAACTATCCGGTCAAGAGTTGGAGCTCTTAACGCAAATGGAGATGAAATTGAAATAACTATTAAGGGGAAAAAGTCTCATGGAGCGACACCGGAGCTTGGAATAGACGCAATATATGTGGCTTCCAACATAGTTGTAAGCCTTCAATCCCTCATAAGCAGACGAATAAGCCCTTTTGATAATGCGGTTATGACAATCGGCAAAATACAAGGTGGCACTGCAAGCAACGTGGTTGCAGACAAAGTGACCATGTATATGATGCTGAGGACTACGGATTTTACCGTCAGGGATAATTTAAAAGAGTGGATTGAAAAAAATGTTAGGCTAACGGCAGAAGCAAACGAAGCAGAATGTGATGTAAAGTTTATTCCCAGCTATATAGCAGCAATAAATGACAAGGAATGCATAGAGTTGGCAGAAAAAGTTTCAAATGAATTTTTAGGGGATAATTCATACTACAATGTGGAGCATCCATTCCTGGGGCTTGAAGATTTTTCATATTTCCTGACAAAGGCAAAAGGAGCATTCTACCAATTAGGATGTGGAAATAAGAAAAGGGGAATAACAAGTTCAACTCATACTTCAACCTTTGATATGGATGAAGATTCACTTGTTAACGGAATGATGATGCAGGCTGGGATAGTATATAAATTAATAGGAGAAAAATAAATATGAATATTGACAGAGAAAATGGACTTAATGCCATATACGGAGGTTTGCTCTTAGGAGGAGGAGGCGGCGGCATATTGTCCGAAGGGATTAAAATTCTTGATCAGGTGGTAAAGCTTGGAGGAATAAAGCTGCATTCCATAGATGAGATGGAGAATGATTCCATAGTAGCAACAGCATCATTGGTCGGGTCGCCTTCTTCAAAAGACAAGTTTGTTGGGTCAGATCACTACAAAAGAGTTTATGAATTATTTGGGGGTATTTATGATAAGCCTGTACAGGGAATTGTTACAAATGAATTGGGAGCCCAGTCGATTACAAATGGATGGATGCTTTCTGCAATGACAGGCATACCTTTTATGGATGCACCATGTAACGGTCGTGCCCATCCTACAGGATCAATGGGAAGTCTTGGACTTTCACGCAGTAAAGATTATGTTTCAGTGCAGGTTTGTGCCGGAGGAAAGGGAGATAGTGAAATAGAAGTTACCGTAAAAAGTACTTTGTCAAACACCTCGAAAATAATACGAAATTCTGCTGTTGCAGCAGGAGGATTTGTTACGGTTCTGCGAAATCCTGTTACGGCAGAATATGTTAAGGAGCAAGCAGCTGTGGGAGGCATTGAAGCTGCAATAAAAATCGGTAGTATCCTGCGGGCTGATGAAAATAATATTCAAAAGACTATTAGTGACCTGAGGAGCTGTGCGGGACTTGAGGTTTTATGTGAAGGAGTTCTGACAGATGTTATTCTCAACAGCAGGGGCGGCTTTGATGTAGGCGAATGTGTGATTAAATCAAAGGGGAGTACCTATACCGTAAGTCTCATGAATGAATACATGACAGCAGAAAAAGACGGAGTAAGGATTGCAACATTTCCTGATTTGATAGCTATATTTGACAAAAAAACATCTCTTCCTGTTATAAGTGCCGAAATTACCAGAGATATGGAGGTTGTTCTTGTGAAAATACCTTCCAATAGACTTATATTAGGCATCAGTATGTTTGATATAGAATTATTTAAAGAAGTTGAGCATGCTCTTGGGAAAAATCTGACGGACTATGTTTTTGGCAAAGGCAAGGAAGGAAATTAATGAATGGTTAAAACAGTAAAAAATATAAAGGCAGGATTTATCACAATAGGACAGTCTCCCCGTCCCTATATAATGGACAGTATAGCACCAACACTTGAACGCTCCTTTGATATTATAGAGGATGGTGCATTGAATGGATATTCCTACGGTGAAATTTTAAAAGAATTTCCGCTGAAAAAGAGCAGTGATTTTTTTGTTACTGAGCTATCTGATGGTACTGAAGTTCGCATTAATATTGAGCACATCAAGCCACTAATACAAAAATCCATTGAGAGACTTGAAAATAAAGGAGCTAAGGTCATAGTGCTCATGTGTACAGGGGAAATGGGAGGATTTAAAAGCAATGTACTTTTTGTAGAAAGCAGTGAAATAATAAAAAATGTTGCTGCTGCTTTAGGCAAAAATAAAAAGTTGGGTGTTCTCATACCAGATGAAAACCAAAGAAAGCAAATGGAAAAGAGATGGGGAGAAGCAGCTGAAATTTGTGCTTTATCACCATATTTGAGCCTTGAAGAAGCAGAACAGGAAATATCAAAATTTAGAGACAAAAGCTGGGATATGATAGTGCTTGACTGCATGGGCTACACGAAGGAGTTGAAACAGTCTATTTCAGAAAAATTAAATATCAGAGTTTTGCTTTCACGTTCGGTGGTAGCTTCGGTTATTTCGGAGTTAAGCTGAAAAATTAAATACCCCCTGCCTGAACAGCCATATTGTAAATAATTTCAGCCATTTCTCCTGCAGTCCTGGGCATATTGTTTTTGAGCCAATGCTGCAAGAGACCTATGCTTCCATTCACAACAAATATAAAGTATTCATCTCTGGTACCTGAATTTTGATGGTTTTTAATAGGAAAGGACATTCCACATTGTTCATATAATATAGTAAATATCTGCTTTTGAAAATTAATATCTCCTCTTTCGCTCATTAGTATTTTAAGGTTTTTGCTATTATCAACAAAGTATTGAAATATTTTCTCCATGATCTTAATACTCTCGTTTCTGTTATTTTTGTCAGCAAGGCTGGCAATCGATTCCTTTGCCCAGGACAGAGTTTCGTTTTCAATTTCAGCAAGAAGGTCATATTGGTCCGTATAGTGTGCGTAAAATGTGGTGCGGTTAATATCCGCATTTTCGCATAATTCTTTGATAGTTATTTTTTCGAACGGCTTCTTCTCCATTAATTCAAAAAGGCTGTTTTGTAAAACCATTTTAGTATAACGTGTCTTTCTACTTTCTTTCATTTCTTAAGTACTCCTTTTATATAATATTCAACAATTTTTACAGTTTTGTTTTTAAATCAACATATAATATTTATTTTGTTGCAAATACGACAATTCATAAACATCTGATGGTTGCATAATCAACACAGTGTCATTATAATTAAATCTTAGTTAATTGTCAAGAATGAGTATGCATAGACATGAAAATGAGCAAAGGAGAGCAGAACTCATGGGTTTTATTACATTTGAAAACGTAGAAAGAGAATATCATATTGGAGAGTCAATAATTAAGGCGGTTGACGGTATTAATTTCAATATCAGTCGGGGAACATTCAATGTGGTGCTGGGACAGAGCGGAGCAGGAAAAACCACACTGCTCAATCTGTTAGGTGGGATGGATTCGCCTACCTCCGGAAAGATAGTTGTGAACGGAAAAGAAATTTCAGGCATGTCCGAATATAAGCTTACGGAATACCGCCGCACTCAAATAGGCTTTGTATTTCAGTTTTACAATCTTGTTCCAAACTTGACAGCATTGGAAAATGTTCAGCTGGCTGAAGAAATATGCTGTGATCCCCTGGACGCACGAGACATGTTGAGGCGTGTCGGACTTGAAAACCGAATGGACAACTTTCCAAGCCAGTTGTCTGGAGGAGAACAGCAGCGAGTTTCCATTGCCAGGGCATTGGCTAAAAATCCGCAGATAGTTTTGTGTGATGAACCGACCGGTGCATTAGATTCGGAAACCGGCCGAAAGGTTTTACGCCTCATACGTACAGTATCTAATGATCTTGGAAAAACTGTAATTGTCGTTACGCACAATGCTCCCATATCCGAAATGGCGAACGTAGTGCTTCATATGCGGGACGGCAAGATAGACAAGGTGCAATTTAATGAGCATCCTAAGGATGTGGAGGAAATTGTATGGTAAAGGGTGCTTTGTTTAAAAAATCCCTGCGGGATATGCAAAAATCAAAATCGCAGTTTATTTCAATATTTATAATGGCAACCCTGGCAGTATTTATTATGACCGGGCTTGACAGCATTTGGTACACAGTAGACAAGCATGCAGATGCTATGTATGAATCAACTAATTTGTCAGATTTGTGGATTACTGTGATGAATCCTTCAGAACAGCAGCTTTGGGGAGTCAGCAGAATTGATGGTGTGGATTTAGTGGAGAAGAGGTTCACCATAGATGCCGATACTGATTTACCCGGTGACCCTGTATTGCATGTCTACGCATTGGATGACCGCAGTACCCTTGATCAACCTGAGCTTGAAGAGGGAATGTTTCGAAAAGGCGGAGGCGGCGTTGTGCTTGATAGCAAGTTTGCAGAGGTTCATAAACTTAAACTAGGTGATTATATTTCAATTAAAATAAACGGAAAATGGCTTCGCCTTCAAGTTGACGGTCTGGCACTCAGTAGTGAGCATGTTTTTGCGGTCAAAAACTCCGCATCAATAACTCCGAATCCCTCAGAATATGGTTTTGCAATAGTAAGTACAGGAGCATTGGAGAGCGCTTATGGTCAGAAAGTTTACAATCAAATTAGCGTGAAAACTACATCGGACATTGACAGTGCACAGGTGGTGCAAAAAGCCGGTGAAGTTGTGGGAGATGAGATGATTGGCATAACATTGCAAAAAGACAGCAGCAGTGTAAGCAGTGTAAATTCCCGTATTCAGCAGTTTAAAACGCTGTCTGTGGTATTCCCAATGCTATTTTTGTTAGTTACTGCACTTATAACACAAAGCACCATGACGCGTATGATAGAAAACCAACGTTCGCAAATAGGTATTTTAAAGGCACTTGGTTACAGTAAGCACAGCATTCTGTGGCATTATACCTCCTATGGCATCATAGTCGGTGTACTTGGCTCGATTTTCGGACTTCTTACAGGACCAAATATATTTGGCAGGATTATGGTTCTCCAGCTTAACCTTACGTTAAACAGCTACAGTCTAAAAATAAATTATGGACACTTTTTGTTTGTATTGATTTTGATACTTATGTGTACCGGAGGAGTTTCATTCTCAGCGTGCAGAAAGCTTTTGAGTGACACACCGGCTGTACTTCTTAGAGATAAACCGCCAAAAAAAGGGCAGCATATATTTCTTGAAGCCATACCATCCCTGTGGCAGAAAATGAAGTTCAGCAGCAAGCTGATCGCAAGAAATATAGTGAAGAATAAGGGGCGTCTCATAATGAGTACAATAGGTGTTATGGGTTGCACCAGCGTTATTATTTCAGCACTTACGGTTCGGACCACTTTGTCGGGAATCAGTGATTATACCTATGGAACAACCTTTATTTTTGATGAAAAAGTTGTACTTGATACAACTAAGACTAATTCCAGATATCTTAAAAACCTTGAACTGGACGGCATAACGCAGCAAATAGAGGAATCTGCCCTTCAGGTGATTTTCCCTGACGGAAGTCATAAAATGGAGCCGGTCAGTATTACCACCGGGGAGAGCCCACTTGTTCATTTACAGGATATTGACGGCAACCCTGTTGCTCTTCCTGAAAATGGGATTCTTATGACACGCAAGCTGTGTAGTGAAAGGGACTTAAATAAAGACGATGTCATTCAAATTAAGCTTACGGATAAGGGATATGTATCTGTTCCAATTGTAGAGATTGCATATATTGCTTCCGGTCAGGGAATTTATATGACAGACACATATTGGGAATCACTGGGGGAGACATTTAAGCCCACTGCTCTGATGATAAAATGGAATGGAGAGCCGGATCAAAAATTCCTGAATAACGATATTGTAGAAGATTCCGCAACGAGAGAAAGCATGCAGGACAGCTTATCTTCCAGCGTAGGTGTTGTAAATTTTGCGGTAATATTATTAATTATTCTGGGTTCATCACTGGCTTTCGTGGTGTTGTACAACACGGGTATTTTAAATTTCGTGGAAAGAACCAGAGATCTTGCAACCTTGCGTGTACTGGGGTTTCACCACAGTGAAATAAAGTACCTGGTACTGATAGAAAATTATCTTTCAGTTTTTCTTGGAATTCTGGCAGGCATACCTGTTGGAAGATTTATCTCATGGATAATTGCAAGCAGTATTGACGAACGGCTGGACCTTCTTGGCAATATTAATTTGAGAGACGTACTAATAGCCGGGGTAATGACCATGTTTTTTGCATGGATTGTTAACAGAATAATAGCAGATAAGATGAAAGAAATTGACATATTTGAGGCGCTGAAAAGCGTTGAATAACTACAAGAGGAGGAACTCATATGAAAAATTGGATTTTATCTCATAAAAAAGCGGCAGTTTCGCTATGTGTTTTTGCTGTACTGATTATAGCAGCGGGTATTTTTATTCAGCGGGGAAATAATATTGAAGCTATGAAGGCAGAAGATGACCTGACTTCTGAAGAACAGCCTTTAGAAATAGAAGCCTGGGGCGAAGTAAAGTACAGCCGTATTGAGAATATAAGCATTGATTTTCCGTCAATTGTCACGGATGTGCAGGTCAAAGAAGGGGAACGTGTCACACTTGGTCAACCCCTAATGACTATTGATCTTTATGAGTACAACGGAAATATAGAAAAACTTAAGCAGCAATTGTCTGCTAATCAATCAGCACTGGATTCCGCCAGTCAGGATATTTCTGCATTGCAGGCTGATATTTCCCAGATCCAGGATGAAATTGCACGCAAGAATGACGAGTACAGCAACGGAACCGGTGCTGATCTGAAGCTTCTGCAAAATTCCATGAATCTTGCTCAAAAAGAGCTTGAGGATGCAAAAAATGACCTTCAAAGCTATCAGTTGCTGTACGATGAAGGAGCTATTTCACAGACAACTCTTAATCAGTATATTTCCATGCTTGACCAACGGCAGAAAGCTGTGGATGATGTAAAAGCCAATGTCCAAAAAACAAAGACTGCATTAAAAGATGAACTGAATCTGCTGAATGTTTCGTTGAAATCTAAACAAAATCAGCTTTCACAGCTCCAGCAGGGCAACAACAGTAATGTGGCAATGCAGCAAAGCAGCGTTTCAGCAGCACAGGTTGATTTAAATACTATGGTGGCTAAGACTGCAGTGGACTACATTAAAGACGGTCAGATTATATCCAATGTGAAAAACGGAATTATAAAAGATATAGCGGTTAACAACGGCAGCCATCTTGGCGCACAAGGCATGCCGACAGAAGTGATTAATATTATTGATACAGATTCCATAACTGTAAGTGCAGAGGTTTACGAAGAATCTATAGGTAGCATACATGTGGGGGATGAAGTAAAAATTGTTCCTGCCTCATTTTCTGATACATCACTTAAAGGGACAATAACATATATCCCGGATTTGGCTGAGGAAAAGGACGGAAGACGCATTGTGCGTGTAGAAATAAAGCCAGATGATCCAAATAATATACTGAAGCCCGGATTTACAGCAGATGTTTATTTTGAAAAATAAACATCTGCTATCCATCCAAGTGAAACGGTATTCTGATCATCCGGCAAATCAAGTTCCGGTATGTGGAAATAAGTAAAAAAACTCTCAAGGGCATCCAAAAATGTCATTGAAAAACAAAAACGAACTAATAAAAAGTTCGTTTTATAGGGTTAAACTTTTATAAGGTGAAATATTTATATTTTCTTACAATGTAGCTACTTATGAATTAGTTGTCTGCCCTCCGTCAACATGAAGCACCTGACCGGTTACAAAACGGGAATCATCAGATGCTAAGTATACATACGTAGGTGCCAGTTCGAAAGGCTGACCAACGCGCATCAGCATGTTGTCTTGGGGTACCGCTACTACATCCGCAGAATAACTTGCAGGAATCAGAGGCGTCCATATTTCTCCCGGTGCCACAGCATTGACCCGTATTCCCTGTTTGCCTAAACTTCTGGCTAGAGCTCTTGTAAAACCAACGATGGCTCCTTTGGTGGAAGTATAATCAATAAGCTGGTCTTCACCTATATAAGTTACAACTGATGCTGTACCAATTATAGAGCTGCCCGCATGCATGTGAGGAAGTGCGGCCTTCGTAACATAGAAATGGGGATAAAAGTTTGTCTTAAATGTTTCATCAAACTGTTCATCACTTATATCCAAGAGACTCGGCTGAGGAAATTGTACGCCTGCGTTATTACACAATATATCTAATTTGCCAAAAGTTTTAACAGCAGCATTAACAATATCACTACAATGCTGCTTTTCTCTTATATCTCCGGGCAGCAAAAGACATCTGCGTCCCAGTTCTTCTATACGGTTTTTTGTTCTCATTGCATCATTTTGTTCATCAAGATAGGAAATTGCTACATCAGCGCCTTCTTTAGCAAAAGCTATTGCAGCTGCAGCACCGATACCGCTGTCACCTCCTGTAATCAAGGCTACTTTATCTAAAAGTTTGTCAGAACCTTTGTAATTCGGGTTTTCTATAATTGGGCGCGGCACCATCAATTCTTCAAGTCCTGGCTGACGAAACTGATGTTGTTCGGGAAAACTGATGGGAATATCCTCATACTGTGTAATTATACCGTAATTTGGATACATAGGGTATGGCTTAAGTATGAAATTTTTTTGGAAATAATTCAGCAGATCATTCATTATTTGCTCGTTTGCAGCATTGTCATTTGATGAAGAGTTTTGGTTATTCATTTCAATTGCCTTACTTGATAAGAAATTTGTCAGGATTTCCTATACAATACCTTTCATTATTATTTTTGTTGATTTTGTAACTTTTAAATCACAGAATAATTTAGCTCATACCTTGGATTGGTATAGTATGGTGGTCTGGGTCCGATCATGGGCATTGTCCATACAAAATCAAGATATTTTACATACATGCTTTCGTTCGAGTAGTTACAGAGCAATAATTGTACATATAGATTGATTATAAACATTTTATATCCCTCACCTTTATATTTTAGTTCATTATATTAATACTATTTTATATTATTCTAAAATATTCGTTAAAATTAATTTTTTAAAGCTTAAATACAAATCACTGACAAAAAATTGCCGGTTTTTCATATAATATGATATAATTAATTTAGCGTTGAGTTACTTCATTCTTTTACATTAAAAGAGATGTGGAAATGGCGGAAGCAGTGGCATGTTGTGTTAGGATTAATCTTTGGAATATTATATAAGAATGCCATAAGGAGGATTAGATGTATTATTCAACAACTTATTCGTCACCTGTGGGTATAATTACACTTGCGTGTGACGGTGACAGTCTTATTGGTTCATGGATAGAAAGGCAGAAATATCACGGGGATACCATACTACACGAAGAAATTGTAAAGAAAAATGACATATCTATATTTGATGCTGCGAAAAGATGGCTGGACAGATATTTTGACGGTAAGAAACCCGATATTTTTGAATTGCCCCTTCGTCCAATCGGCAGTAAGTTTCGTCAGGAGGTATGGAGTATTTTATGTGAAATACCATATGGAGAGGTTATAACATATGGGAGTATTGCAAAAAAAACAGCCGTAAAGATGGGCAAGAAGAGTATGTCCAGTCAAGCTGTAGGAGGTGCCGTCGGGCATAATCCCATATCTGTTATTATTCCATGCCATCGGGTTGTAGGATCAAATGGCAGCTTGACCGGTTATTCAGGAGGCATTAATACAAAAGTGAAATTGCTAGAACTGGAAGGTGTGGATATGTCTCACCTGTTTGTGCCGTCAAAGAGTACAGCTCCTTAAAATCATATTTCTATGAATCATTGATTTTCTGAAACAGATCTGCAGCGATATACGCTGCGGGTCTTTTTTTATTAATCAAAATGATATATAATAATTTAAATAAAATAATTAAATTTTGAGGTGAAAAATTGTATAAAAAAATATCTGAGGAAATGCTCAATTTTATCAAAAAAAGTCCCAGTGTTTTTCATTCTGCAAGAAACATAGCAGAGGAACTTAAAAATGACGGCTTTATTGAACTGACAGAAAACAAAAAATGGAATATTGAAAAAGGTAAAAAGTATTATGTAACAAGGAACAATTCTTCAATTATTGCCTTTAAGACAGGCAGGGATTTAGATGAGTACAGTTTTAACATAGTGGCTTCTCACTGTGATTCTCCTACTTTTAAAATTAAGGATAACTACAAAGTCGAATCGGAAAAATACATACAGCTTAATACAGATAAATATGGAGGAATGATTTATTCCACTTGGTTTGACAGGCCATTGTCTGTGGCCGGCAGGGTGATAATTAAAAGTGATGGCGGAATTGAAACAAAGCTTGTAAACATAGACAGAGATTTGATTGTTATACCGAATGTGGCAATACATATGAACAAAGAAGCTAACTCATCCATGAAATATAACGAACAGGTAGACTTGCTGCCGTTGTATGGTTCGCTGGACGTAAGCGGCGATAATTTTATGGATATTGTAGCTGAATATGCATGTACTGAAAAAGAAAAAATATTGAACACCGATTTATTTTTGTACAATCGTATGGCACCCAGCATTTGGGGCAGCAGAAATGAATTCATATCATCATCCAGGCTTGACAATATGCAGTGCGCATATGCGACACTAAAAGGATTTATCAAAGGAAACAACTCAAAATCTGTAAATGTTTATTGCTGTTTTGACAATGAAGAGGTGGGAAGTGGAACAAAGCAAGGTGCAGCTTCTACATTTTTAGAGGATGTTCTGAAAAGAATAAACAATAATTTAGGGAAAACAACTGAAGATTATTACTGCACATTAGCATCTTCATTTATGATATCTGCAGATAATGCTCATGCAGTCCACCCTAATCACCCTGAGAAGAGTGATCCCTCAAATAAAGTTTATATGAACAAAGGAATAGTAATAAAGCATAATGCTGCTCAAAAATATACCAGTGATGCGGTGAGCAGCAGCGTGTTCCAATTATTGTGCGAATCTGCAGGCGTTCCGTTCCAGCATTATTCCAATCGTTCCGATATACCTGGAGGGAGCACTCTTGGGAATATTTCTTCACTAAAGGTAAGTATTAATACTGTTGATATAGGCATTGCTCAGCTTGCCATGCATTCATCTTATGAAACTGCAGGTGTTATGGATACTTACTATATGATTAAAGTAATTGAAGAATTTTTTAGCTAAATGGGAAATTCCCTGGGTGAAATATACTTCCCCGGGAATTTGATTTTAAAATTGAAGTCATTTTATATTTTGATTTATTATTTATTAACTTGCAGCTACTCTACCAGTGAAGACAGTACTGAAGTTTTTGTAACAATCCCTTTAAGTATGCCTTCTTCATCTGTAATAGCAATGGGATACTTAGTTTCTGCAGCTATTGGAAGTATGTCGCTTATATGTGTATCTTCATTGGCTGTTATAGGTCCTTTTTTTATTAAATCAGATACTTTTGTGTTTTCCTTATTTGCATTAATGGCGTCATCTATTGTTACAATGCCCTTATATCTCATTTTGCTGTCTACAGCATATGCACTGGAAACAGAATTGTGCTGCATTTCGCGAATTGCTATTTTTACTGAATCATTTTCTCTTACAAGGCATGAAGGAGTAATCATAATATTCTTAACACTGAGCACCTTGGTTTTATCAGCACTGTCAATAAATTTCCTCACATAATCATCAGCAGGATTAGTGGACATATTTTCTGGTGTATCGATTTGAATTATTTTCCCGTCCCTCATAATTGCAACAGTATCTCCAAGCTTAAATGCTTCATTTATGTCATGGGTAATAAATATTACTGTTTTTTCAAGCTTTCGCTGAAGTGACAATAATTCAAACTGCATGTCTTTCCTTACAAGGGGATCTAAGGCTGAAAAAGGTTCATCCATCAGTAATATTTCAGGATCATTTGCCAGCGCTCTAGCAAGCCCTACTCTTTGATTCATTCCCCCTGACAGGCTGCTGATTGGTTTGTATTCCCAGCCTTCAAGACCGACAAGACTTGTCATTTCTGAAGCTTTTTTATGCCTTTCTTCTTTATTCATGCCCCTTACTTCTAAACCATAGGCAACATTATCAATGACATTCTTATGAGACATAAGCCCAAAGTTTTGAAATACCATGGATATCTTATTTCTCCTGAATTCCAGCAGCTCTTTTTTGTTGAATTTTTCTATTTCTTTTTCTTTATATAATATTTTTCCGGATGAAGGCTTTAAAAGTTGATTGAAACACCTGACCAATGTGGATTTTCCCGATCCGGACAATCCAATTATGGCAAAAATCTCACCTTGCTTTACTTTGAACGATACATCCCATAGTGCTACGGTTACTCCTGTTTTTTTATATACTTCGTTCTTTTCAAGCCCTTCATTCATCAGTTTTACAGCATCTTTTTTGTTTAAACCGTATAGTTTTGATACGTGGCTTGCTTCTATAATAGTATTATCCATTATTCACTCACCTCATTTTTATTAACTAATCCCTGGGTAAGTCGATCTAAAATAATGGCAATAATTACTATTGATATGCCCGGAAGCAGTGCTTTTCCCATCTCAACACGGTTTGTGGCAACAAGTATTTCCAATCCCAGGCCCTGAGCGCCTATTATCGCACTTGTAACTACCATAGACATTGCCATCATGATTGTTTGATTGACACCTGTCATGATAGTCGACACTGCCTGAGGAATCTGAACCTTTATAAGTGTTTGCATTTTTGTAGATCCAAATGCCAATGCCGCCTCATATACTTCTTTGTCTACATGTACTATTCCGTGGCTAGTCATTCTAATCATAGGTACTATAGCGTAAATGGTTGTTGCCAGCAAGGCTGGCATTGTCCCTACACTGAAAAGGACTACTGCCGGAACCAGGTAAACAAAAGTAGGCATTGTTTGCATCAGGTCAAGTATGGGCCTTATAATTCTATTGGCTCGTTTGCTCATTGCAATTAATATTCCCACAGGGAATCCGATAACAAGGGAAATAAACACGGCCGCAATTACCAAACTTAATGTTTCCAGCATATGGTTCCATAGACCAAAGGTTCCTACTAAAAACAGCATGACACCATATGACAAACCTACAGCAATTTTTTTACTTGCTTTATAGCCTAAATACACGATAATTAAAATAAGAATGATCCATGGAATATGAGTCAGTACCCAATCAATCCCCTGAATAACTTCAATTACATTAGATTTAATTCCGTTAAGCACAGCTTGATGATTGCGGCTGAAAAGTTTTACGGAATCATCTATAGACGTTCCAATATCAAATTGCCATGTTTTCGGGAATTCAAATATATAGTCATTCATAATATGTTTCTCCTCTGTAGTTATTCGTTCAGGTAAGCTCGTACTTTTTCTGCATTTTCTTTTGGAAGCCACTCATCCAACAGATAATCATTTTCTTTTAAAAACCATTTGGCTGTTTCTTCATATGATGCATGTGTATCATCCAGATATGCCAAAGCACCGGAAATTAAGTCACTTCCTGTTTGATATTTCTTAAAAAACTCAAGGAGGTCCGGAGCTTTGTCTGCAAATTTATTACTGCTTACTATTTTCAATTCCTGTTTGGGAAATTCGCACTTACCCTCAAAGAAAATGTCAGGGTCATAGGGCGCATCATCTAATCGAACAATATTCAGTTTACCGCTTATCCACGTAGGTTCATAACAGTATCCGACCCACGGTTCACCTAAGTTATAGGCTGATGCAAGAGAAGCAAATATAGTGGCTTCGCTGCCTAATCTTGTATAATTGTACATTTCATCTAATCCATAATATTCATATTTTTTGTATAATACTTCATCTGCCATCATTCCAGGAGTGCCGCCGTATATACGACCCTTTGCTTTATCTTCATCATCAGGAAACAATTGAGGATATTTTTTTAAATCTTCTACTGTTTTTAAATCCGGTGCCATAGGTTCTATACCTCTTTCAGGGTCTCCTTCTATAACATATCTAGGAACGTATATACCCTGGGCACTATCAGAAACTAATATACCTACATCTACAATATCTCCGTTAGCTACATCTTCAGGGTAACTAGCTACGTTATTAGTCCAGCTTTCAATATCAAGGTCAACTTCACCCTTTATTATGGCCTGCCAATTCATAGTTGATGAACCGGCCGTTGAAAACTCAAGATCATAGCCATCATAACCGTGTTCAACGATTATTTTGGCAATTTCATTATGCACTTTCTGGCTGTCCCAGCCATTGTCTGTTGCGACTATTTTTACGTTTTTTGCTTCTTTATTTGAACATCCTGAAAGCATAGATACCACGACGAGAAGTATCATCATAGTAAATGAAAAAAATTTTTTCTTCTTCACATTCATCCTCTTTATCCTCCTTTTTAAAATTAAGATGTGTCATGCAGACACTCTACCTTTTTATTAATACCTTATATAATTCGGCGGTTTCCAATTTTTGAGCAACAGAACAAATGAAGCTGTAAATGCTGTCTTGTTATGACTTGTCCCAATTTTTTCAGAAAAAATTATAGGTAACTCAAACAAATGATTTCCTATATTTGTATAAATAAACAAAGTTGTATAAAAAATAATTTTATATGGCTTTTTTTTAGTTTAATGTTTGAAAAACAAAGATGTCATAATATATATTACAACAAGAGAAATATGATACATAAATCGTAGATTTATTTTAATCGCAAGTTAATAAAAAGGGTTAATAAAAAACCACGCAACACACAATTAATTATAGCATATAAATCATATATGTCAAATTTAGCATTTTTTTCTTTTTTTTAATAAAGCTCTTGACTACTTCAAGTGCATAATAATATAATTATTGTACAGACGGCAACATTGTTTTACGTATGAGATGGGAAAAAATTATTATAGGAGGTAAAGTGTGAATAAAGTTGTTTACGTTTCCAGAGGCGGAAATACAAAGAAGCTTGCTGAATCAATTGCTAAAGGTGTAGGCGTATCAGCTGTTTCTGTGGAACAGTTTGATAAATCCAAATCCGCAGATATACTTTTCATCGGCGCGTCTATTTATGGGGGAGCTATCGATAAAAAAATGCATGACTTATTGTCAGAATTGCAGCCGTCACAGGTAAAAAGTGTTTATGTGTTTGGTACGTCTGCAGGTAAAAAGACTGCTTTGCAAGAAGTCAAATCCATTCTTGAACCAAAGGGTATTTCTGTTTCAGAGGATGAATTTCATTGCAAAGGTTCATTTTTGTTTACTAATCGTGGACGTCCAAATGAAGAGGATCTGAAACAAGCTGAAGAGTTTGCAAGAAAGATTTGCATCAAACAATCTTAAATGTAAAATTTAAATAATCGCTTATTTGCAATGAAAAACAGATTGACCTGCATTTGTAATACACAGTTCAATCTGTTTTATAGTACTTTATTATTTATTTTTTTTACGTATATAATAATAAACAGGGAGGCCTATTAATGTAATTGCTATACCAATCATTGAATTCACAGGATGTTCTATTATTGTGCTGACTATTACAAATGCTCCGCCCAATATACCAAAAATGGGTGTTATGGGGTAAAACGGAACTTTGTACAGCCCCTTTTGCTCAGGATATTTTTTCCTTAAAATAAATACACCATATACTCCCATTACGAAGAAAATCCACAGAACAAATACCAGCAAATCTGTAAGCGTGTCAAATGTTCCGCTTAATATATATATAACTGCCAGTATACTTTCTAATATCAAGGAATTTGCAGGTGTTTGAAATTTTGTCTGAACTTTACTGAGTACACTTGAATATGGAAGCATATTGTTTTCTCCCATGGAAAATGGGATTCTTGCTCCTGTCATTAAGAAACCGTTCAAAGCTCCAAATACCGAAACCATTATTCCGGCTGAAATAAACATCGCTCCGCCATTGCCGAAAAGACTTACAGCTGCATCTGCCGCAACAGTATCAGATGAAATAATATGATCAAGTGGTAATGCCTTGAATATTGCAAAATTAAATATTGCATATACAATTATTACAAAGATAACTCCCACAGATATAACCTTTGAAGATCCTTAGCTGGATTTTTCAACTCTCCTGCCATGTTGGTAACACTTATCCATCCCTCATATGCCCATAATGTTCCAAGCATTGCTGCGCCGAAGCCTGAAGCTCCAGATGATGAAACACTGCCTGCAACTGAAAAAGTACCTTTCACCAAACCTAGCAGGATTATTGCTGCAACTGGAATGAGTTTTCCTATAGTTGCCGCTGTCTGTATGAATCCGCCATATTTTGTGGATATTATGTTCATTGTTAAAATAAATGCCAATACTATTACTGCAAGAATTTTTTGCTGCATAGCACCAATAGGAATAAAGAAATTTGCATAAGTGGCGAATGCTATTGCTTGTGCGGCAACCGATGCCGGGTAAGAAATAATCGTTTGAACCCATCCAAGAAGAAATCCGAAGGTTTCCCCATATAATTCCGACAAATATGTATAAAGTCCTCCGGACTTCGGAATGGCAGATGAAATTTCTGCAATTGATAATGCTGATGCCAGAGTTATCAGACCGCTTAGTACCCAGGCCAAAATTGACATAAACGGTGTTCCGGCATTTTTAAGAACTATTCCGGATTTTAAAAATATTCCGGAACCAATGATAGTTCCAATGACTATAGCCATTGCTTCTACAAAGGTTACATTTTTTTTAAGTGAATTGTTGTTAGTCATGATAATTCCTTTCTTTAAGTTTGTTTTATTATTAACTAAGTGATGTTATTTTATAATAATATTTTATTCTATATAAGTCAAACAATATATCCTATTTTTCTTAAATATATGGTAAAATATTAAAAAATTAAGAAAACTTAATATAAATAAAAAATTATAGTTGGAGTAATGAAAATTACTAAAGGTAATATAAAAAGACAGGTGAATGTTAAGTATTTCAAGGAGTGTATTAAAAAATAGAATGTATGAACTAAACATTGAGATACAGACAGCAATTTGTCATAACGACAATATTCTGTCTGTGAATTCAAATAAAGTGATATAAATTTGTCGGTTTTTTATTTTCTTGTTTTAGTACATTGAAATTTCAACTTAAAGATATTGGCATACAAATTGCTGCATATATAGTTTAAATGCACTTGACCTTTTAATTAAATAAATTAATTATTTACTTTGGCTCGATTTAGCAGAAAGTGGATTAAAAATAAATAGATTTTTTAGTCTTGCTAGGTTAAAATATATATAAAATATTAAAATTATATTGTAAATTATTAAAATTATATTGTAAATTATTAAAATGGATACCGAATACTTATAACGTAGTTGGAAACAATAAGGTTAGGAGGTGTCCATTATGATATCACGAAAATCAGTTATAACTTTCGGTATGGTCGCAATTCCCATTGCCATGTACACAGCTACACAGGATAACGACATCCATTTCAATCAGCTTCATAAGGAGGACGACAGCCGCATCCGGTACAAAAAAGTCTGTGCCCACTGCGGCAAGGAAATTACCGGTAAAGACATTGTAAAAGGATTTCAGTATGATAAGGATAAATACATTGTTATCACGGATGATGAAATAGAAAAGATCAAGACGGAAAAAGAAAAATCTATTCAAATTCTGCATTTTGCACAATTGAACCAGATTTCACCTGTTTACTATAACAGAACATACCAGGCTGTACCGGAGACAGGAGGGGAGAAAGCTTTCGAGCTGCTCAGATCCGCACTGATGGCTGAACAAAAGATAGCCATAGGCAAAACTGTCATGGGTACAAAAGACACATTGATGGCCATAATTCCGCGGGAGGACGGCATGCTTATTTCTACAATGTTCTATGCCGATGATGTAAAAGAGCTTCAAAAACAGTACGATAAGCCTGAAGTATCCGAACAGGAGATGAATATGGCAAAAGTGCTGATTAATTCTATGGATACGCCATTTGATCCTGCTAAATATAAAGATGAATATCAGGTGAAGCTTCGTAAGCTTATTGAGACAAAAATTTCCGGGAAAGAGATTGTTGCTGCAAAGCCTGATAACACCGGCAAAGTTATAGACCTTATGGATGCGCTCAAAGCCAGTGTTGAAAAAGCTAAAAAGGATAAGGAAACAGCGTAATAAATGTCTTCAAAACTAAACGAATATAACCAAAAAAGAAATTTTGAAAGAACTTATGAGCCTGAGGGCGAAATAGAAAATTTTGAGGAAGGTCTGAGGTTTGTTGTCCAGCACCACAAGGCCAGGAGTGACCACTATGATTTACGCCTTGAATGGGGCGGAGTCCTTTTAAGCTGGGCTGTACCTAAGGGGCCATCATATAATACCCGAGACAAGAGGCTTGCCGTCAAGGTTGAGGATCATCCATTTGTATACAGAAATTTTGAAGGAACTATTCCAAAAGGTGAATACGGCGGCGGTACAGTTATGCTTTGGGATGAAGGATTCTGGGAACCTTATGGTAATGTGGAAGAAGGGCTCGGCAAAGGAGAGTTAAAATTTGCCCTGAAAGGAAGCCGCCTTAAGGGAAGGTGGGCTTTGATCAAGTGGAAAGCCAAATCCGGAGATAAGAAAGATAACTGGCTTTTATTAAAAGAAAAAGATGAATATGCCAAAAACGACGAAGGTATAACAGAGTTTACGACCAGTATTAGAACAGGTCGTACTATGTTGGAAATACAATCAGGGGGAGATGAGAAAGCCGCCAAGAACCCTTTTAGCAGTGCTGATGTCCAGCTTGCCAAATTAGTAAATAAGGCTTATGAAGGCGAAAAGTGGCTTTATGAATTAAAATATGACGGGTTTAGAATCATGGCTTTTGCTGAAGGAGGCACCGTCAGGCTTATGACCAGAAACGGCATTGATTATACAAGAAGGTTTCATAACGTGGCCTCTTCAATTATTGATTGGGCTGCAGGAAGAGCTATGGTTTTGGACGGTGAAATAGTTATTACTGATACATCAGGCAAAACTGATTTTCAGGCTCTCCAGGATTATATGAAAAATCCGAAAGGCAAAAATCTAACCTACATTATTTTCGACCTTCTTGCCCTGGACGGAGCAGACTTTAGAGGGTACCAATTAATTGACAGAAAAGATAAGCTGGAAAATTTAATGAAAAATGCACCGAAGAACCTTTATTACAGCCGCCATGTGAGAGGAAAGGGTAAAGAAAGTTTTTCTGTGGCATGTAAGGCAAATATGGAAGGAATAGTAGGTAAAAGAGCAGATTCAGTCTATAGCGGTACAAGGAACGGTGATTGGATTAAGCTTAAATGTTATAAGAGGCAAGAATTTGTCGTGGGAGGATATTCTCTTTCTGAAAAAAGAATCAGGGGTATAAGTTCACTTCTTTTGGGAGTCCACAGCGGTGAAAATTTAATTTATGTGGGACGTGCCGGCACAGGTATAAGCCAGACAGATATGAAAATGCTTGAAGAAAAATTTGAAGGCTTAAAAAGGAGTGGTTCTCCATTCAGACCCGAACCGAAGTCCAGGACAGGAGAAAAAATAACCTGGCTGGAGCCTAAGCTGGCTGCTGAGATTAAATTTGTCCAATGGACCAAGGATAATTTATTAAGACAGGCAAGTTTCAAAGGAATTCGGACAGACAAGAACCCTGATGACATAATAATGGAAAAAGAAGAAGGTGAAGGACAGTTTCAAAGATATGTCGAAGAGATGGAAAAACCGGTAGAATCAAACAAAAACAGTATTATTGTAGAAGGAATAAAGATTACCAATCCCCAAAAAATTTTATTTGATGAACCGAAAATTACAAAGGAAGATGTAGCTCGGTATTATTCAGAAGTCTCAGTTCGGATGCTGCCCTATGTAAGTCATAGGATTCTCAGTATTGTGCGCTGCCCCAAGGGAATATCACAAACATGTTTCTACAAGAAGCATCCCGGACCTAATAGCAAAGGAATCATTACAATACCTGTTTCTAACAGCAGCGGAGAAACAGAAGATTACTTTTATATTGACAGTGTATCCGGGCTTGTATCCGAAGCACAGATGGGTACACTGGAGTTTCATACTTGGGGGAGCCGTGCTGAAATGCTCGAAAATCCGGATATGATGGTATTTGACCTGGATCCTGATGAAGGAATGGACATTAGCAGAGTGCGCCAAGGTGTTCGGGATATCAAAAAAATTCTTGCAGAGCTTTCCCTGAACTCATACCTTAAGACCAGCGGCGGTAAAGGGTATCATGTTGTTGTTCCTTTGAAACCTACCGTAGGGTGGGACGTTTTTTATGACTTTGCCAAGCGCATTGCCAAAGTTATGGAACAAAAGTGGCCCGACCGGTATACCAGCAATATCAGGAAAGTTAAGCGCAGAAACAAAATATTTATTGACTGGATTCGAAACGGTCGAGGAGCTACAAGCATTGCTCCTTATTCAATAAGAGCAAGAAAAGGCGCCAGAGTGTCTATGCCAATCGGATGGGATGAACTTGATACGGTGAAACCTGATGCCGTTAACATGGCAAATGCTCTTTCAAGAATTGCCGGGGACGATCCGTGGGAAGGCTTTTTTGAGAATAATCAGATGCTCAAATATTAAATAATAACATGAAATCTAATTTTTAACAATTAAGAACATGGAAGCAGTGAACTTTCACGTTCTTTTTTAATGAAAAAAGTTTGATTTTT
>ENA-UOOI01000287-UOOI01000287.1-fermentation-metagenome-genome-assembly--contig:-NODE-287-length-64865-cov-70.976655_pt1 | contig 64865 bp, 65 predicted proteins | sample MGYA00245779_ERZ724027 | MGnify/ENA primary metagenome ERZ724027 (study PRJEB28704, sample SAMN03018318) | fermentation metagenome | biome: anthropogenic terrestrial biome; feature: soil; material...
AGAACGCACGGTTGCAGAGCATCAAGGATAAGCAGAAGATCGGGGGGATCACGAAACGGCAGGCCCGGCTACTGAAGAAGCGGGACTGCCGGATCACCGAAGCGATGAACCGGTACGTGGTCTGGATCGCGAACTATGCCCTCCAGCACCGGATCGGGACGGTTGTCCTCCCTCGCTGGGACGGGATCAAGGACAAGATCCGCCACGGCCGGCGGGGGAACCAGAACTTCGTGCAGGTGCCGTATCACAAGTTCCGGCAGAAACTGAAGAGCAAGTGCGAGTTGTACGGGATCCGGTTCGATGATACCCACTCGGAAGCCTACACCTCGCAGGTCGATGCTCTGAACCTCGATCCGATCGCGAAACCCCCCTACGGAAGGAAACGACGGATCCGGCGCGGGCTGTACCGGAGTGCTCTGGGCACCCTGATCAACGCCGATGTCAACGGCGCTCTGAACCATTTGCGAAAGGTAGCCGGTGATTCCGTGGTGCCACGGATAATCGGTAGGGGCCGCGTCAACCGGCCCGTGCGAATAAGGACAACCTATGAACCGTCACCCTTCGCACAGATTAAAGTGCAGCCCTGTGCCTCGCAAGGGGCCCCAGCTGCAAGCCCCCTCCGTTAGGGGGGTAGTTGACAGGCTGCCTCAAATTGAACAATCATGGGGTGGACTCCTGGGCCTAATAGGGAACTTGAAAAGTGAATATTACAACCTCAGCGATATCTGTCTGCGGCATACAATCCTGTCAAAAATGTTATCTGAGGGCCCTATCGAGAAGCCCGTCGACATCATAACTCTTTATACTGAGAACGTTCCCGGCTCTATCCGTCATATCGGTTGAGGCCGCCACCACTCTCAGTCTCACCCCGGCCTTCTTCTCGACGCAGGCATCCACTTCCTCGGTGGATTTCAGCCTGTTGATGCTGACCCCGTACCTCTCCTCGAAATCTACCGTCCGTCGCATCATGACACAACCCCTGCAGCAAGCATCGATCCTTGCGTTGCACCTACCGATCTCACGCCGAGTCCGGGTTCAGGTTATATCATCGTATAATCGCTCATGCCATATACTTTTCGACATCCATCGAGTTTAACCGGATCGAGTGGGCATGGCCTCCCCGACCGACAGCCGGATGCTCCGAAACTCCCGTTGCCTCTCATCGGTTCCCCACATTCTCGCGGGCCGTTTCGTTCTCACAAAGGTAGTCGAATCTCAGGAACATCGGTCTTCGCGGCTTCACGTGAGTTAACAGATACAGATGGCAATACAGTCTCACGTCAACTATCCCCCCTAACGGAGGGGGCTTGCCACCGGGGTCTGGAGACCGCAAGGTTGCACTTTAATCTGTGCGAAGGGTGACGGTTCAAAAGTCGTCCTTATTCGCACCGATGAAATTGCAGCCCTGTGCCCCGCAAGGGGCCACGGCAGCAAGCCCCCTCCGATAGGTGGGGGTAGTTGACACCCTATAATGGCCTATAGGCATTGACATGTCCGCCACTACTGTCTGGATCACGCCGGAGAACAAGAGCCGCCTGGAGGGCCTGAAACGGCATCCGAAGGAGTCGTACAACGATGTTATCGGCCACCTGATCGATATGGCCGTTGACGACGAGCCCCTCTCGGAGGAGGCCATCCGGGGCATCGAGGAAGCAATGGAGGACATCCGATCAGGCCGGCTCTACTCTGAGGATGAGATCCGAAAGGAGTTTGGTGTGGAGGAATGACCTGCACGGTCACCTACACCGCCCGGGCCCGGCGGGACCTCCGCAGTCTTCCCGCCGAGGCGGCCCGCCAGGTCATCCGGTCCGTCGCCGGAATCCGGGAGAATCCCTACCAGCATGTCCGTAACCTGGGCGGGTTCCCCGGAACGCCGGTCTACCGGCTCAGGGTAGGCCAGTACCGGGTCATCCTCACGATCGAGGATGAACACCTTCTGATTCTTGTACTTGAAGTAGGACACCGGAGCAGCATCCACCGGTAGGAAGGCGGCCCTGCGGGCCGGGGGTGCCCGGCTGGCGATGGCCGCAACCGGTTGTACGGGAAGTTGCAACCGCCGCCCGGGGTGTGGCAGGGGGGGCGAGACCCTGGCGGATGGTTGGGCACCGCCGGAAGCCCCCCATACGAAGTGCGACAGTCAAAAAGAGAGATTATGGATTGCTTTACAGATATCGGGCAAAATCCTCAGGTTCGATCTTCGCCAACCGCAGGATGCCCCGAAGAGTACCGATCGTTAACTCCCTATGGAGCGGGACAACCGTTCCCACTTTCCCCTGCGGGGTCTGTTTCGAGAGCCGCACATGACTCCCGGATTGTCCGCTTACGGCGAATCTGTATTCTTTCGTGAGGATTTTTATCACGGTCTCGCCTGAGACCGGTTTAAGTCCCGGCACCCACGGCCACCTCAAACATCGTGATGATCGGCCTTCGTCCGTCTTCCAGTGGAAATTCTTCCAGGTACAACTCCGTTGCTTCCTTGAGGTTTGCTACTGCTTCTTCTACGGTCTTGCCCTGACTGACGGTGCCGACTTCCGGACACTCGGCTACGTAAACGTCTTCTTCCTTATACAGCACGGCCGTGAATACCCTCATGCTCTCACCGATACTGTGTGATATTACCCTTCAGGGTGATAATACTGATCGAATCTCGGCCCGGAATACTTCCATCAGGATGATGCCGGCCGGGCTCCGGGGGAACCCCTGCCCGCACGTCGGTAACCAGGCCGGGTTCCCCGGAACGCCCGCCTGCCGGCTCGGGGTCATCCTCACGATCAAGGGCGAACACCTTCCGGTTCCTGCACCCGGGGCAGCATCCGCCGGTAGGAAGGCGGCCCTGCGGGCCCGGGGGGGCCCGGCCGGCGATGGCCGCAACCGGTTGTACGGGAAGTTGCAACCGCCGCCCGGGGACTTCGTCGAATGCACTGATTCTCAATGAATAGTACAACCAGAGAGGATACGGATCGGATTTTGCACTGTTGTACAGAAGGTCGCATCGGGGGTACGCCCGGGCGCTCCTGAAGCAGCACCGGATCTCCGTCCGCATCCCCTTCGCCCGGCGGATAGGGTTCTCGAACACCGCGAACTGCAGGAACCCCGCGATGCTCTTTGACCTGATCAAGTGCCACGCGGCGCTCCGGTTCCTGCAGCGGGAACGGGAGGAGATGGGCGGCGAGGTCCGGATCGAGGCGAACCCGCCAGGACTTCGATGCGGCGGTCCGCTTTTATTCCGCGATCAACCGGGGCGGCGAGCGGGACTCGAAGATGACCGGGAACGGCGGCGGCGCTCCAGACCATCGCCCGGATGGGCTGGGAGCAGTTCACGGTCCGGATGCTGCTGCAGGCGACCGGATCGCCCGGGCGAGCGGATGGGCACGGGGACATGATGCCGGGTGTGGATAGTATCACAGAGTTTCGACAGAACAGGCGCCGCTCCTGCTCCGGGTGCGGATAAAGTGTGGATACATGGGTGCGGTAGAGCAGCGCACTGGACGATAACCCTCGCGCGAGAGGGAGCGGCGTCCGGGGGCGAGGGTGATGACCCGCACGCTCCTGACCGATTATAAAACCCGCGGCAGCCCCGGGCCGGCCCGTGGTCGTTTCAGGCCGACCGGATGCACAGCGAGCGCGACCTCTCCTGGGTTGCCGGCTGCGCCCGGATGGAGGCGCTGCTGCACCCTGGACGGTCGGTGAAAACCGATCTTCCCCCGTTCTCCGGGGAACTCCCGTGAGGGGAGGCGGTTCCGGATCTGTTGCGAACGAAAATATCGAAGATTCTGATTTATCGAGGAATTGGAAATATATCGACGTAGCACAGAGTTCGAGCGCGAAATGTCTTTGCACCCCTTTGCAACCGGATTTAGATGTTGCAAACGGCGGCCGGTTGTCCGGGGCCGGCGAGGGGTGACGCGGGAGAGCGTGATCGTTGCACGCCATGCGGAGAGTGCGGCCGAAGGCGAGTCGGCCGTACAATAGCCTCCGATGTCATGAAAGAACCTCTGTGTACGGGGAGATGGGGCGACTCAGAATCTTCTGCGTGCGGGACGGGGGTTATGCGGCGTTCTCGATCGTCTTCCTCAGCCCGGGTGCGAACGTCTCCGCCGGCATACCCGGGGGCCGCCCGCTCCTCCCGCCCCATGACTCGCACCCGGCGGTGCTCACGCTCCGCTCCCGGCGAACCATCGCGCCTGCAGCCCGGTTGTATGGGGAGTTGCGACTCCCGTCCGGGGCCTTGCGGTGCCCGGCCGCGCCTCCGGGAGAATCCCGCTCCGCACTCCCCAAAACCCGGCGCGTCCCTGACGTATATGCCGGGCGTGGCGAGCCCGTGTTTTTCCTGAAACGCCGATCCTGACCCGGTTTTTTGTTTCAACAACTCATTTATAGCACGAAAGATTCTTTCACGCAGGCGCGGGTGATGATATTAAATCGTTCGGGAAAGAATATCTACGACATCTTTATATATCTTGACAAAGGACCTAGTTTCGTTAATTCGTAGCCCCATCGGGGCCATGAGAACAGAGAGGTGTATGTAAGATGAACTTCAGAGAGAATGAAGACGCAGTATCACCGGTGATCGGGGTCATCCTCATGGTCGCGATCACGGTGATCCTCGCCGCGGTGATCGCGGCGTTTGTGTTTGGGATGGGATCGAACATCGGGACGACGAAGACGGTTGCGGTTACGGCCGGGCAGAATGGCGATAATGTCGTCCTGACCTATCATGGCGGTGCTGATGCAGCCACACTGGAGTACTTGAAGGCTACTGTAACGGAAAATGGTGGGAGCCAGGTAGTGACATATATCTACTCAGATAATAGCGAAACAGCTGCAACAAAAAACACACTCTCTGATGTGCGGTCAGCGGAGAAGAAAGATTTTCCCATAGGTGTCTCGATTAGCCTTTCGGGAGGGTCTCCTAAACAAGATCATGTCGTGGTCACCGGTTACTTCAAAGATGGTTCCGAACACGTCGTGCTCGACACTTACGTGTAAGCACTCCCCATGAACAACCATCTTTTTTTGAAGAAAGCGCTACTCATCACGTTCCTCTGCTGTCTTCTCTCCCTCACCATCGGTTATCCCATCCTCTACATCACCGACGAGTGGATCACCGCCGACCAGTTGAACCACCTCGTCACCGGGAACGACCTCCTCTTCGGCTACACTCCCTACGGCAGCGCCGGCTACGCCGCCTCCCACCACGACACCCTCTGCTACACCCTCGCCCTCCCGGTCGCCTCGCTCCCCGCCTACCACCTCTTCTCGCTCTTCGGCGATGACTTCCGCTTCGCCGTGCTCCTCCTCTGGTCCGCCCTCCTCCTCGCCGTGCTCCTCATGGTCGAGTTCTGGTATCCTCGATACGCCCGCTTCCGGGGGATCCCCTGGACCTGGGCCGGGATCATATCCTGGGGCGTGCTCTTCATCCTCAACGCGGCGCTCTACCGGCCGTTCTGGTTCGTGCGGGGGGTGCAGCCCTATGACGTGGGCGTCTACCCCGAGGTCGCCGCGATTGTCTTCACGAACAGCGTCGTCTTCGCCCTCCTCGCGGTCGTCGCGTTCCTCATCTTCCGCGAAGTCCTCGGGTCCGACCGCTGGGGGGTCTTCGGGCTCGCCGCGACGGTCTGCTGCTCCTCGTACCTCTTCTGGTCCGGGAACGCGAAGGACCACGCGCTCGTCGCCCTCCTCTTCGTCGTCGCGCTCTACTGCTTCACCCTCTACCTCTCCCGGGAGAACCCTCTCTACCTCTTTGCGTCGTTCGTCGCCGTCGGGTGGACAGCATGGGCGCGGCCGGAGCTCGGGCCGGCGCTCGCCGCCGGGTTCTTCCTCTTCGGGATCGCCGTCGCGGCAGGAAAAGGGCGGCGAGAGGTCGGCAAAACCGTCCTCGCCGCTGCCGGGGTCCCGCTCGGCGCCCTCCCGCTCATCGTGAACAACTGGGGACTCTCCGGCCACCCGCTCGTCCTCCCCTGGGTGGCGGGCTACGCCGCAGCCGGGGGGAAAGCACTCCCCTCCGGGTCGGAGAGCCTCTGGAGCACTCTGATCGGGCACTACACCCCCCCGCCCGGCGACCTCCTCTCCGGCCTCTACGGCGCCTTCTTCGACCCGGTCCGCGACGGCTCCGCCGCGTTCTTCCAGGTCTCGCCGCTCTCGTTCTTCGCCCTCCTCCTCGCCGGAGCGGCCGGCTACGCCCTCATCCGCCACAGATCGACCGGGATCCCCTCCCGGGACGCCCGGTTCCTTGCCTTCTTCGCCCTCGCCGCCGCCCTTGTGGTGCTCGCCTACGCCCGCTCCCTCCCGGGGATGTCAGCAAGCCCCGGGATCGTCCCCGACATGCGCTACCTCTCGCCGGCTTACCTCCCCCTGCTCGTCATCGGGGTCTACGCCCTGAAGCACGCCGGTCTCGACGGCGACGGGGTCGGGGAGGCGCTCAAGGTCCTCTTCTGGCTCGCAGTCGTCGACCTCCCGCTCATATTCATCATCCTCCAGGTCATCGCCGGCAACAACCCCGCCGGGCAGGTCACGTTCATCACGACCCTCACCTACCTCTTCCTCGCCGGAGCCGCGGTGCTCTACATTGCCGTGCTCGCAAAACGCGCTTCCCCCCGCCTCCTCGCCTATGCCGTCCCGGTGCTGATGCTCTTCCCGCTCGCCTGGGAAGTCATTGTCGACTTCCGGTTCGCCACCAGTTGCTGGGAGGGCTACCACTTCTGGATACCCGTGGTGCAGTACATCTGGTACATCCAGTATGCGATCTTCCCGCTCTGAAGGGCAGGAAGTTGACGTTTGCAGGTTCGTCGCAACCCAGGGTACGGCCCCACCCTCCACGGCCCGACGGGGTTTGCCGTCCCGTCGGGGTGCCGCTCATCCTCGCCGTCGCGGGGTACATCCTGGAGACCGAGGGCGCTGAGGATGAATGCGACGATTACGAGGGAGAGACGGGAAGTGAGGAGTGATGCGCTCCCCGCTTCTCCGTCGTGCCTTTGCGGGGGTGGAGTTTGAGCACCGGAGGTGCGAACGGCAGAGCAAAAAGACCCCCTGCGCAAAGCCGGGGGTGGTTCACGCGGTTTTACAACATCACCGTCGGGCTGAATAATTGCACGATAGGGTTAACAGTTGACCCCTGGAGTTAGAAACGCCCATACCACTTGTGCGCTCGCTCGATCGGCATCACGGCGATAACATGAACCTCCTGCTCTGCCTCATGGATGCGATAGAATGCCGTGAAGGTATGGCTTATATGAAGGCGATAGGTGTCTTCCCGTCCCTGAACATACAGACGTTCCTTATCGCTTCCGCCACCGGGGAACGGATCTTCTTGAAGCATCTTCAGTTTCTCCATGACGATCTGCCGGCTCTTCGGGCGGAAACTCCGGATACTCTCAAGGACCTTGCGGTTAATCAGTATCCGGAACGTCAAAATTCAGCTCCACGAAATCCCCCTCCGCCTCGATACGATCCATATCCTCGATGAACCGGCGCTTCTTCTCCAGTTCCACCATGTGGGAGAGGAGATCATCGAACGTCTGTCCCGGGCGCTTGAGATCGGAGATGTCCTCCCATACACCTTCTGAGACCGGTATCCGCTTGGTTGCAACCATGACAATACTGTAAGTGCTGGTCATATTTACAATGGTTGGTGAAGACTCTTCCGGCGTTCATCACGACCCTCACTTATCTCTTCCTCGCCGGTGTTGCGGTGCTCTACGTTGCCGTCTTCGCACCTAACGGTGCTCACGCTCCTGACCCGAAACCCTTCGGGTTTCTCCAGCTCCGGCCCTTCAGCCCATCGCACCCTGCGGCCAGTCGCTCCTCGCCCGCCGCGCCTCCCCCCGCCTCCTTGCCTACACGGTCCCGGTGGTGATGCTCTTCCCCCTCGCCTGGGAACTCGTCGTCGACTTCCGATTCGCCACCAGCTGCCGGGAGGGCTACCACTTCTGGATACCCGTGGTGCAGTACATCTGGTACATCCAGTATGCGATCTTCCCGTTCTAAGAGTGGAGCGGCCAGGGCCCTTCGGCCCATCGCATCCTGCGGACAGCCGTTCCTGCCGGAGCGTCGTCACTCGAAAACCCTCCGGGTTTTCTCGAACTCCGCCTGCCCTCGCAGCCTCGCGGTGCTCGCGCTCCGGCCCTTCGGCCCATCACACCCTGGCGGGGCACGCGTCGTTAATCGCAAAGATCGGACGAGCCAGACTCCGCCGCCGCACCAGAGCCCCTGGACGGAGGTGGCTCGATGCGCCGCGAACGGCCGGGGTTATTGCAGAAATGGGATAATAGTTCCTGAACGCGAAAAACACATGGTCTTACAGAGCGTTGCTATCCGTTACTGCTCGTCCTTATGGTAGAGATCGAGAAAGATCAGGAGATCCCTTCGCTCATCATAGCAGTATGACAACCGGAATGGAGGGATATATACCTCCCTCGTCTGCTTTCTGCCATATCTCATCGGTTTTCCGATCACCGGATCGTTGATGATCTTAAGGATCTGTTGTTTCACCCGGTCCTTTATTCTGCCGTCACGGATCTTCCTGATCGTTCTCTCAAAGGACGCGCCGTAGGCAACAGTCACCATGATTCAAGATCACGAACGAAATCGGCATGGTCCTTCTTGACAAATTTGCCCTCTTTAAACTCCTGGAGCGCCCGCTCTGTCCTTTCTGCAAAGAGAATATCCTCTTTCAGCTCCGGCTCCAGTTCATCAAGCGGTTTTACAATAAAGCGGTCCCCCTCCCTGACGATGAGCAGTTGTGTACCCTCAGGAAACCCCCTCCGCATGAATGCCGGAATGACAATCTGCCCCTTTGAACTCAGCCTGGTGATACCGATATCCATAGATCCTCGTAAGATACATCTTACCCAATCCCATATGAGGTTTTGCATGGCACCAGGCACACCCTTCAGGAACCCGTGAGCGGGCGCCTGCTCGCAGGGTTGGAGGGGCAGGCGTGTTCTCCCATCCCGGGGCTGCCCGCCCGCAAGTCGGCGGTCATCACAAGTTCGCCCAAAACAGTTTGCGAATTTTCGGTGTACCGTACAGGGCTTCCGCCACCCGGACCATAGCCGGGGTCAGAACGCGGACCTTCAGCCCGACAACGACCCCCCCTCCTCGCCGCGGCGACTGGCTACGCCCTTATCCGCCGCAGACCGACCGGGATCCCCTCCCGGGACGCCCGGCTCCTCGCCTTCTTCGCCCTCGCCGCCGCCCTCGTGGTCCTCGCCTACGCCCGCTCCCTCCCCGGCATGTCGGCAAGCCCCGGCATCGTCCCCGACATGCGCTACCTCTCGCCGGCTTACCTCCCCCTGCTCGTCATCGGGGTCTGTCTATGCCTTAAAACACGCCGGTCTCGACGGCGACGGGGTCCGTGAAGCCCTCCGGACACTCTTCTGGCTCGCGGTCATCGACCTCCCGCTCATCTTCGTCGTCCTCCAGGTCATCGCCGGCAACAACCCCGCCGGGCAGGTCACGCTCGTCACAACCCTCACCTATCTCTTCCTCATCGGGGCAGCGGTGCTCTATATCGCCGTCCTCGCCCGCCGCGCCTCCCCCCGCCTCCTCGCCTACACGATCCCGGTGCTGATGTTCTGCGGGCTCGCCTGGGAACTCGTCGTCGACTTCCGGTTCGGCATCATCAGAGGCTGGGAGGGCTACCACTTCTGGATACCCGTGGTGGAGTACATCTGGTACATCCAGTACACCATCTTCCCGCTCTGATGAGGAGAGCGGCCCGACGAAGAACGAGACGGCGGCGCCCGCCGCCAGCGCCCGGATGGGGCAGGAGACGTTCACCGCCCGGCAAGTTTCAGGCGGCCCCTCAATGGCTACGTCGACCGGGTGTGGCCTCCCCCCCTCGAATAATGCGAGGGAGGGGGTGCGGGGAACGACTTCCCCGCAGGGGAAGGAGTTAGAGCACCGCGAGGCTGCGGCGAATCCGTGGCGTTTCAACCCCCACGAAACACCGATCCTCTCAATCTCAGGTGGCAGATGTCGGACACCTCAAAACGGAAGATGTCCGATATGTCCGATAAATGTCCGATAAATGTCCATTATCTATCAGGCCCTGTCATCGTATCAGGCGTTCCAGGGAGGCAACCGGGCTAAAACTTTGGGGATGGGAAAGTCGTTCGCCTCACTCCCGGGCCAGCCAGGTGGTCAAACTTTATCTTCCTTCTGGCTAACACAATTATCCAATACATGATCCCGAATGAGGAACCTTCCGTCAAACCCCTCTTCTGCGACCAGCATCTGCCCGATGAGGTGATGGAAGTTGCCGAACCGGACTATCCAGGACAGTATCCATACACCTCCCTCGAGGAGTTCCTGTCACTGCACGAGGGGAGATACCTTGACTTCAAAGAGACAGTATCGGAATCGTTCTTTAAACTGCTCTCCGCCTTCTCGAATACCGAGGGCGGATTCGTCATACTTGGTGTCAACGACAAAACCCGCAGAGTGACAGGCTTTGGCTGCAGGGGAGAGAGACTGTCTGAACTCGCAAACCGGATCAGCGACGGCCTCGGCATACACCCGGTCATCGATGAGATACCCGCGGACGGCAGGACGATCCTCATCATCACGGTAAGCCCCCAGAAAAAGCCGATCTCCTACAGGGGAGTGATTACACCCGGGTCGGCGATACCGTCCGGGAGATCGATCCTGACGAACTCAGGAGAAAGTTTCTGGAAGACTCCAACTGGGAGGATCTCGTGGGCGGTTGTACCCTCGACGATATTGACGATGAGACAGTACGGGACTTCATGGATCTTATCAGGGGCCGTGCTGTAGGTACCGGGATACCCGACATAAAAGACAAAGAATCCATCCTCAGACGCCTTGGCCTGATCACCCCGGATGGAAATATCACCCATGCTGCATGCATTCTCTTCGGAAAGAATCCTCAATCCCGTTTCAAAAATACAGGGCTCAAGATCACCCGAATAAATAGTGAAACCGTACTCATCAACCCAAAAGACCTTTCCGGGAATCTCTTCCAGCTTCTGGAACTTGCAGAAAAGTATCTTCTTACATCGCAAGCGGTCATCTACGACCCGTCCAGCAACGCAATTGTCGACTCTTTCAGGAGAAAGGAGATTCCCGAGTATCCGAAGGCCGCGCTCCGCGAAGCACTTCTGAATATGCTCATCCACCGGGACTATTTCAATAGCAGAACCCCGAGTATCGTACGGATATACGACGATCGCATTCAGTTTCTGAACCCTGCCTGCTTCCCTGCAGACGTTACACTCGAAAAGATCCTCTCGCAGCATTACCCATACCATCGAAACCCGAAGATCGCGGATGTCTTTGCAAAAGCGGGATATATGGAAAAGTTCGGTACCGGTCTAGAAAGAATTCAAGCCGAGTTCGACCATGCAGGATATCCTCCACCGGAGTTTGATTACACGTCCCTTGGGTTCAGCCTCGTCCTCCGGAACGATCCGTACACCGGAGAGCGGTTTGATTCACTCGGGCTGAATGAGCGGCAGATCGCTGCCGTAAACTACCTGAAGAGACAGGGTTCCATTTCAAACCAGGAGTACCAAAAACTCAACAACGCGAAGAAGGCGACCGCAACACGGGATCTTAAGGCGATGGTTCAAAGCGGCATTCTTCGCAAAGAGGGAACAACCGGGCCAGGCGTGCGCTACTCGCTGATGTATGCAGAGATGGATAGCAAGAGATCATAGAAGGATCGCAATAGGATCAATGGGATCATAATGGGATCATATTAGGATCATAATGCCTGTCCTGAACACATTTGGACAAACGTTATGCCTTAGATACGCAAAATACCCTTTTTCCTCCATTTTGTAATGGGATCATGGCCTCCGCCGAGCACCCGCACGATCACCGCCACCACCCCGCCGGCCCCGACATGCGCTACCTCTCCCCGGCCTATCTCCCCATGCTCGTCATCGGGGTCTATGCCTTAAAACACGCCGGCCTCGACGGCGACAGGGTGCGGGGAGGCGCTCCGGACGCTCTTCTGGCTCGCAGTCATCGACCTCCCGCTCATATTCATCATCCTCCAGGTCGTCGCCGGCAACAACCCCGGCGAGCAGGTCGCGCTCGTCACGACCCTCACCTCCGTCTTCCTCGCCGGGGCCGCGGCGCTGTATGCCGCCGTCCTCGCCCGCCGCGCCTCCCCCCGCCTCCTCGCCTACGTGGTCCCGGTGCTGATGCTCTTCTCGCTCGTCTGGCTCGCGGTCGTCGACTTCCGGTTCGCCACCAGTTGCTGGGAGGGCTACCACTTCTGGATACCGGTGGTGGAGTACGTCTGGTACATCCAGTACACGGTCTTCCCGCTCTGAAGGATGAGATCCCGACGGCCGCGAGACCGGATCAACGAGGCGGCAACGGGACTCCCCTACTGGAAGACCCGGCGGCTCCTCATCTGCTCTCGCCTCCAGGAGAAGTGCCCTGCCGTCAGTGGGGTGGACTCGACGGTCATCGGCGACTCCGCCGGGACGACCGTCCGCCGGCATGAACTCCACTTCCGGTTCGACGCCGGGCGCTGCCGGGAGCGGGCGGCAGAACTCGCGATCCGGCTGGAGGACGACCCCGACGATAGGGGCAACGACCCGCATGTTTACACCTTTGCACCAGGTTTGCACCGGAATTCCGGGGAACGTGCAAACGAGGATACTGGCTGGAGTGGCGGTGATTCTTCTATCGGAGAGATATGTACAGATCAGAATGGTAATTTACACCATTTACCGGGAACGGAGAGTCTGCGTGCAGGAGCGAGTGACCCCCACTCCCGGTCTCTGTGAAATCCGCAGTGGTGCAAACATACAAACTATTCGGGAGGAGACCCTCCCGATCCGGGAACAGCCTGCAACCTGCAGTTTTCCGAGGTGTAAACCAAGGTGCAAAGGTGTGTAAACCGGTGTAACTGTGCAAACGAATACCCCGGTCAACCCCGAATCCCCAGGTTGCTCCGCGCAAGACCACGTCACCGTCCCCGCAACCGTTCCTTCCCGCGAAATGAGAAGGGCGCCCACCACCTCCAGAATACTTTTATTTGAACAGACGGTTAGTACTACTCATGACACCGGCTGTCACCATCGATGACCTCTATCTTGAAATCAAAAAGATACAGGAGACTATGGTCAGGCGGGAAGATCTTGACGCCCTTCTTGATACCGTTGAGATTCTCAGCAATCCCGAAACTATGGCGCAGATACGAATGAGCGAAGAAGACATCGCAGCCAGACGATATCGGGAGATATCTTCAATAGACGACCTGCTCGGCGAGCTGTCCTGATGGAATGGACGATCCGGAGGACCGATACATTTGTCGAGAGCCTCTCAAAGGTCAAAGGCAACAAAGAAGTAATAATCGAACTCGGAAAAAAACTTCAACGCCTGAAACAGGACCCCCTCAATACGGGCGGTTGGCTTTCGGGTGCATTACACGGGAAGAAAGCAACCAGGATTGCAAAGCGTTATCGACTGATATTTCTTCCCGACGAAAGAGAAAGAGCAGTGTACCTGATAGCAATTGATCACCGCCAGCACGTCTACAGGTTGCGGTGAAGACCTGCGGCATCACGGATATGCTCCATATAGTCGTCAGGCGTCCTGCCCCGGGTAAGATATCCGGTAATGCTCTCCGAAACATCCAGTGACGAAAACACCCTCACTGCATGAGTTTTTGCTATGAGAACAGGTTATCGCTCAACGTGATCCAGTCAGATTCAGTTCTACCCTGGAGCACTGCCTTGCTCCCCTCTCCTGTCCCCTTCGCGCCAACGCGAGAGCCCCCGTCTCCGTCCCCACAACCGCTGCCTCGCGCCCGAAAAAAGGCCCTGCCCGCAGATAACGATCGCTCGATACGTTAGACCGTCTTATCCAGCACTATCCACAACTCACCGTCAGCAAACGTCCCGACGACGATAGCCCTGACCGCCTCCTTCGAGGTATACGTCTTCGTCGCCCCGGCCCAGGTCTCAAGCTCGATATCCTTGTTCCCCTGGCCCACCCCGCCGATCCAGCAGCGGATCTCCGCTACCTTATCCATATTCATCCCGCCGTGGTTCGTGAACGTGATCACGTCCCCCGACCGCGTCGCCGTCACCACAAGGGTCTTGGACTCCTCGGGGAGTCCTATCCCGAAGACCATCGATCCCGCAATCGCTGCAAGGGCCACCACGACCGCCACCATGAGAAGGGCGCTCACCACCTCCGAGACCCCGCCGTCCCGGTCCTTACACGCCATAGAGGGGATAATCGCCAGTTTTGATATAAAAACCTTGCTCATATCGCACCGGCTGGCAGGGGTACTCCCCGTGCCGATAGAACCCCGGCCAGTGCAGGAAGGACCCCCGGCCCCACACCCGCCGGGAGAGCACCGCCCACCCGACCAGGACCGACATCTTCTATCTGAACCTGCCGTTTTACAACGAGCATTCTCTATCACGCTGCACGGTTAAATCATAAAATATATCATTGCTCTGACAAAAAATCCCCGCATTGATATCGTCAGGTGGTAATAGTGTCAAACTTCTGTCCGGAGTGTGGAAACAAACTCATCAGCCCGAACGCCGAGATCTGCCCGGGGTGCGGGGTCCGGCTCAGGGGGAGCACCGAAAAGAGCCCCGGCCTTGCAGCGCTCTGCGGCCTCCTCTTTACCGGTATGGGGCAGGTATACAACGGGGATGTCAACCGGGGATTTCTTTTCCTCGCTGGAGCTGTTGTCGGCGGTGCGTTCTTCATCATCCCCGGCCTGGCCGTGGCGATCTATGGCGTCTACGACGCATATACAACGGCAAAACGGATGAATGCGGGGGAGATCCCTTACCGGGAGACGAGTGCCCTCCATATGCTCCTGTTCCTGATAGCCTGGGTCTTCGGCGTCGTTGCGTTCCTCATCCTGACCCTGCTCGTGACCGCAACCCTGGTCGCAGTGTTGTTCTCCCTCTGACGGCCGGAGTGATGGAGCAACCAGCCCCCTTTTCTCCTCCGGGCCGTATAACCCGCCGCAGGCATAGAATCCTCCCCACCCATAGCCACGCTTTTATATCTTATAGCAATCCATAACTCATTATGCCCGAGGAGACAACCACGATCGAGATCACCAGATCCGACCGGGATCGGCTGAACCGCCTGCGCCGATACCCCAGAGAGCCATACCGGACCATAGTTCGCCGGCTGCTGGACCAGAGCGAAGACCCCGAGCCCCTGAGCCCTGAGACGATCGCCGACATCCAGGCATCGCTCGACGAGATCAGGCGGGGCGAGTTTGTGACGCACGAGGAGTTGAAGCGAGAGTTGGGGATCGAGTGAGATACTCGCTCATCTACTCGAAAAGAGCCCGGCGCAAATTAAAGCACCTCCCAAAGGAGGCTGCCGCCAGGATAATCAGAGCGCTTGAACTGCTGGCTGAAGAAGAATCTCCTCACCTGCAGGTGAAGCGCCTGACGAACTCACCGCTATTCTCCCTGCGCGTAGGGGTGTACCGGGTGATCCTGGCGTTTGAGCACCGGCAACTTGTTATTATGGCGGTCGATCTCGATCATCGAAAGAATGCCTATGATAACCTGTGAGATACCCCTGATGCTCATGCCCTCGAACCCGTGCCGGGATCCAGACAATCGAGGCCCCGCCATCGGAATAAGCAAGCGCCCGGGAGAAAACACTCAGGGCGCATCCCCCGGCTGGCTCTCGTAGCGGCCGGCGTGCTCGATCACCGCGAGTTCGAGCAGGTAAGGGTCGAGCCCGGCCGGTGCAACCCCTCTGACTGGAGGAGGGCGATCTACCGCTCGCGGGCGGCTGGGCATCGACGATCAGACTACTCTATTGCATCCCGCATTATCAGTGAAGTCGTCCCAAAAATGCTCAGCGATCGAAGATCTGCCTGGTGTAGAGCACTCTTACGCAGATTTCCGAAGAGATTGGCATTATACAGCGCCGAATTGCTGATACGGCTTCCCACTGGGTATCGCAACTCGGGGGAGGAACCGGGAGGGGGCGTCCCCCTCCCGGCTGAGGGATTTTGTGACGACCTCAGTGATACAATGGCGGTGGGTCACGCTCGTCACAACCCTCACCTACGCCTTCCTCGCCGGGGCCGCGGCGCTGTATGCCCCCGTTCTCGCCCGCCGTGCCTCCCCCCGCCTCCTCGCATATGCCGTCCCGGTGCTGATGCTCTTCTCGCTCGCCGATAAACGTACGGAAAACACCGCCTGCCATAACTACCTGAAGAGACAGGGTTCCATTTCAAACTCGAAGTATCCGGATCTCGCCCAGCGAGGACGACACCGTCCGGCCAGCAGTGCAAGCGCCTTCGGCGGACGCCGTCCCCGCCCTGGCGTGGAGAGGGGAATGGCAGTCCCCCACTCAATTTTTTCTCAGTGCCGGGGCGAATCTATGCCCCGGTAAACAACCCCTCTTCAGACAGAGATATGTAGATAAAAGCACCAGAGGATCATATACCGCAGAGGTGAGGTTGCCATGACCCGAGTAAAAGAGGAGATCATCAGTGAATTGAACGACCTCCCGCCCCGGACATACGGTGAGGTGCTTGATTTCATCCGGTACCTCAAGTCCCGGCGCCGGAAGGCTGCCCCGGACACCGCCCTCGCGAGCGAGCCCGCGCTCCGGAAAGACTGGCTCCGACCCGAGGAGGAAGAGGCTTGGAGCGATTTGTAAAGGGCGATGTTGTCGTTGTACCGTTTCCCTTCTCGGATCTGTCGACGGTGAAGCGGCGCCCGGCTCTTGTTGTCGCGGCACCTGGTGGGAACGATGTCATCCTCTGCCAGATCACAAGCCAGCAGATCCAGGATCGCTACGCCGTCGGCATCACCGACATGGAGTTTACAGAGGGAACACTCCGCAAACCAAGCAACATCCGGCCAAACCGGATCTTTTCGGCCAGTGTCGACCTGATTCTTTATCGCGCCGGCCATCTCAACGACCAGACCGTCACGTCGGTTATCGATGGGATCATCGGGATCCTGCAGGCGGAGTAACTTCCTGCCCCAACGTTCTGCCAGGATCCCGTAGTTTTTGCCTTCGCACCCCCTTCACGTTCAGCCCGCGTTCATCCCCTGAAGTACGCCGGTCTCGACGGCGACGGGGTCGGGGAGGCGGCGAAGACGTTATTCTGGCTCGCGGTCGTCGATTTCCGGTTCGCCACGAGCTGCTGGGAGGGCTACCACTTCTGGATACCCGTGGTGGAGTATATCTGGTACATCCAGTACACGATCTTCCCGCTCTGAGGGGCGGGAGGATCTCCGCGCCGAACCCCCCTGCACACAGACCCTGTCCCCCCTCGAAAGCGCTGAAACTGCATATCGGGTAACGGTACACTTTCACCAGGCTCGGCTCTCCCTTATAACCTCCCCTCATCGACTTCTTTTATGTGCGGGAACCGGCCAGGGGCCAATTGACCAACCCCCGTCCATTTCGGTAGCGTTGACCCGCCCGCACAGGGGAACAGCATGAGAGAAACGATCCAGAAAGCACGCAACCCGGCGGCAGAGCCTCCCCGGGGGAACCGGGCCGGTGGTAAAGCCAGATTGATAACGTTCTACAGCGAGGAAACAGAATGCAACGCAGAGACAGAATAGGCGGCAGCCCACGGGATGAAGCGTGCGCCAACATTGATTCACACGGGACTGCCGATAACTCTTCTCCCTCCAGGGCACCAAGAGCAGCTACCGAGGAGCGACATGCCGGCGTCATCCCGCTCTTCCTGATACCGCGGGTCGCGGCCGATGAGATCAACCGGTGCGGCCGTGCGGGATCGGGGGGGAGGAGCTGACGGCTTCTCCCCGGGATGTTCTCCGGAGCGGAGCGGGGGCACGGCACGTTGCGGCATTGCGGCAGATTTACCGCAGGATTCCAGCACCGGCTGCAACGATCAGACGGCCGGGAACGGCGCCGGATCTGCCAACATTTGTACAGATAGAGAGAGGCATCTCCCTCTCAGTACTGAAGTACAGCAGAACATACACACAGCCACCGATACCGGTTCCGGGGTGGGTGAGTGTGCGGGTGTGTGCGAGATCCCGAATGCCGAAACTGATCCCGGGATATGGGCATTACGGAACGGAAACTTCAATCCCAGGTCATTTAATCGTCATCTGATTGACGTCACCGGCTGCAACACGCTGAAAAGGGATGTAAGGCGAGGGTCTGCGCTGCAAGAGCCTTTATCGGGGATTCTCGATCACCGGGAGTTTCTCCGGGTAAAGGTCGAGCCCGGCCGGTGTGATATCTGCAATACGGCAAAAGCAGTCTGCCGCTCGCGGGAGGCACAGACGACGATCTGTGAGGGGCACTACGCCCGGCTGGTCCGGGAGGGAAACGGCCGGGAGGGGGTGCGGTGAACTCGTGGCGTTGCAGTCCTCCATGAACCGGAGTATTTCTTCAACGCCAGATGTCGGATACCCAAGGGGTAGAGGATATCCGATATGCCCAATAAATGTCTGATATCATACAGGATGTACTCCCGGCACATCAGGCCTGCCGTTGCGAGATGAAACCGCATTGTGAGGTAGCAGTTGACGCTGTCCGGTGAGAGTACCTGCTCTATCGGGGTGCTCATTCGGGCACATTTATTCATTATGGCAAATGTGCACATCAATAAATACCAGAACGATCCACAGAGATGCATGTCTTCTGCCACAAGCGATACCGGCAGCCAGATCAAGCGCATTCCCGTGAAAGAACCCACCTGGAGGGATCTGCACGACCTCAAAGAAGCCGGAGAGAGCTACGATGAGCTGCTCAGCCGGATGATCCGGCGCGAGCGTGACTATCGCGACTGGAAGATGGTTGTCGAGATCGAGGAGGCCGGCGAGTTCGTAGCCTTCGATCCGGACGAGATCCTGCGGGACGATTGAGGGGCTGGAGAGCAGGAGAGCGTGTTCACCATTCTGATCGAGAGGAAGGCACGGGAGTTCTTAAAGGGGCTCCCCCCAAAAACCCGACGCATCATCGTTGAAAAAATCCAGGACCTCGCGGATGACCCGTCTCCGGGAGGAAACAAGGAAAAACTTGAGTATCCCCATCCCCCTGCAGTCTACCGCCTCCATATCGGCAGATCCTTCACCGTCTTTTACATCATTGAGCACGAGGAGAACGTCGTCAAGATCGAGAAGATCGTGACGATCGAGAGGGCCCACAAGGAGTATTCACGCCGGTGAGGTCCGGCCCGGGACCGCGGCGCTCTCCTCCTCCGGAGCGACCGCCGGCCCTGCCGCGAAGAGTGTGGCAAGCGGTCTACTGGAGCAGAGAGAAGGTCGGGGAGGAGAACCCGCCCGAACAGTCGCCCTGCTCCCTCCAGCGGATGGGGTTCCGGAGGACTACAGCCCGAGGTTGGACTACCCGGGATGATCGTCGGGGCGCCGCCCGAGCGGCCAGTGATACTTCCGCTCTCCCTCGCTGATCGGGAGGTCGTTGATGCTCGCATAACGACGGCGCATAAGGCCGGCGTCGTCGAACTCCCAGTTCTCGTTTCCGTAGGAGCGGAACCAGTTCCCTGAGTCGTCGTGCCACTCATACGCGAACCGCACGGCGATACGCGCTTCGTGAAACGCCCAGACCTCTTTTATCAGGCGATAATCGAGTTCTTTTGCCCATTTCCGTCGCAAGAACTCGACAATCGCCTCCCGACCGTTCACGAACTCCGTTCTGTTGCGCCAGACGCTGTCAACGCTGTACGCGAGCGAAACCCTTTCGGGGTCACGGGAATTCCAGGCGTCCTCGGCCATACGAACTTTCTGCACCGCCGTTTCATACGTGAACGGCGGTAACGGGGGACGACTCTTCTCGGTCATACGGGTATCCATTCCCCATGTGTTTATAATGGTATAGCCGGCGTGACCGATGCGCATGACTACGGGCAGAGACCCGGGAAAGGTATACCCCGGCTTGCGGGAGACTATCCATGAAGACCGGTTCTGCCTCCAGGAGCAGGGTATGCGCCGCAGAAAGGGAGGAACGAAATGAGACTGCAAATCGTGCAGGACTTCGGAACCGGCGATATCGAGACGATCGAGATCTCGCCCGCAGCCCTGGCGATAGAGGTAGATCCCCGTATGGCCGGGGAGGTAGACCGGATCCTTATGATCTATTCGGTCCCGGGGAGGTTTGCCTGGATCACAGAACCGTTCCCCGGCAGATTCCGTCTCGATATAGATGAGTTCAGCGACCTTGACCGCATCGGCGAGGCCCTCTTTGAGATCGCGGAACTCGGGGGCGACGACCCCGCCGCCGTCCGTGCCCTCATCAGGGATCTTCACCGGCGGCGGGAGGAAGCGATCGAGCGGAAGGAGGCCGATTCCATCGATGACGAGATCGCTCTGGGGCTCTACGGCGACGACGAATACTTCTGATCGCACCGCTGTCCCTCCTGCGGCAGGGGGAACTGCCGGGAAAAACCGGCGGCCCATGCGCATACGGCATCCTCCCTGAAAACCACGCTGCTTGAGAACTTATATCAAAATCGAAGCGCCCCGGCCGGGATTCGAACCCGGGTCGAAAGCTCCGGAGGCTTTCAGGATATCCACTACCCTACCGAGACTGCCATATTATATTGTTGGGTATGGTATAAAAGGTCAGCGGAGAGAGGGGCCTGGCGCTCTCCTCGACTCGTAGAGATGCCATATCTTGCACGCCCCCTCGTGGCTGACCATGCAGGGGCCGACGGGGGTGCGCGGGGTGCAGGCCTTCCCGAAGAGCCGGCAGTCGGACGGCCGGGCGACGCCGCGCAGCACCTTATCGCAGATGCAGGCCGAGTGCTTATCCACGTGCCGGATAGCGACATCGTACTTCTTCTGCGCGTCATAGCCCTCGAACTCCGGCTTCAGGCGGAGGCCTGATGCCGGTATCACCGGGAATCCGCGCCACTCGACGTCGAACGGCTCGAAGACCTCGTACATGAGACGTTTCGCCTTGACGTTCCCCTCCCGGGTGACCACGCGCGGGTAGGCGTTCTCCACCCGGTGCGCACCCTCGCGGACCTGCTGCACCGCCATGAGGAGGCCGAGGAGGATATCCTCCGGCTCGAACCCCGCGACGACCTGGGGGACTCCAAACTGCTCGTACTCCACGTAGCCCATCACCGCACAGACGTGCCCCGGGAGGATGAACCCGTCAAGCGCCGCCTCCCCCTGGGCGAGAAGCCACGCCATCGCCGGCGGGACGAGCCGGTGGCACGAGAGGATCGAGAAGTTCTCCGGCGGACGGGAGAGGATCGTGGCGGCGACCGTCGGCGCGGTTGTCTCGAACCCGACCGATATGAAGACAACGTCCCGGTCAGGCTCCCGTCTCGCGATCTCCACCGCCTTGTGGACGCCCTGCACCACCCGGACGTCCCCGCCGCTCGACTCGAGTGACCCCTTCGACCCCGGGACGCGCAACAGGTCGCCATAGGTGGCGACCGTGCAGCCCCGCCCCACCAGGTCGAGCGCGGCATCGATCTCGCCCTGCGGCGTGATGCAGACCGGGCACCCCGGCCCCATCACGATCTTGAGGCCCTCAGGAAGGACGCTCCGGAGCCCGGCGCGGGCGATCGCCGCCTCGTGGGTTCCGCAGATGTGCATGAGCGTTATATCCCGGTCGACGAGAGCATGAAGCGTCGTGAGTATATCCTTACCAACCGCCATGGATCCTCATAGGTATCTCTCGCCGGTACGGCATATTCGTGCCGGTGGCGGGTACGGGCCGGGTTCAGGTCGCCCGGTAGAATACCCCTCTCTCCTCTCGCACCGGCTCGACTGCCCCCCTCTCCTCCAGGATCCGGAGATACTTCGTCACCTCGGCCGGCCGGAGGCCGGAGATCCGGGCGAGGTCGGTGACGGTGCAGGGGCGGCGCCGGAGCGTGGCGAGCAGGGTATCGGCGACTTCTCTCGCCTCCGGCACCATCGCCGGTTCATCCGGCGCCGCCCCGATCACCTCCGCGTTCCCGCCGAGGACCGCTGCGACCCGCTCAAGGGTCCGGGGCGATGCCGGTCTCACCCGGATATCGGTGCCGGGCCGATCGAGGGTGTTCACCTGGACGCGGTCGGGACCGATGGCAGCGACGGCGTCTCTCAGGAGGAGGAGTTCCTCTTCCGTGTCGTTCTGGCCCGGGACGATGAAAACCTCAAGCCAGACTTCGCCGGGAAACTCCCGGGAGAAGGCAGTGAGCCCCGCGAGGACCCGCCCGGCGGTGATGCCCGGAGAGGGGCGGTTGAGCTTCAGGAAGACCTCTTCGGAGATCGCATCGAGCGACGGCACGACAAGGTCCGCCAGCATCAGGGCGGCCCGGACAGCCGGGTCCGCGAGGAGCGCGCTTCCCGTCAGGACCGCGACGCGGTAGCGGGGGTAGCGGTCCTTGATGAAGGCTATAACCTCGCCGATCCCGGAGTGGAGCGTCGGTTCCCCGGAACCGGCGAACGTGACGTAGTCGAGGTCCGGCGCCGTCGCGAGGTAGTCGTCGACCTCCGCGATGACCCGGTCCGTCGGGACGTACTCGCGCCGCTCGCAGGTGAGGTTGGTCGTTTGCCCGCACTCGCAGTAGACGCAGTTGAATGTGCAGGTCTTCTGCGGCACCAGGTCGATCCCGAGCGATCTGCCCAGGCGCCGGGAGGGGACCGGGCCGAAGAGGTAACGGTATGCCATGGTGGTATCAGCAGGCAGGTTGGCGGTGAGGGCTCATCAGGGTTCACCCCGGGGCAACGGCGGGCGATCTGCTCTCACGTATCGCCGATCTTGAGCATCCTCTTGCAGAAATGGTCGACCGAGGTGAAGACCGCCTGGTTGACGCCGTCCGGGCAGGCAGGGGCATCACCGGCGGCGGTGACGAAGAGGAGCAGGTCGGAGTAGTAGTTCATCGAGGGGTATCTCCTGCGGAACTCGTCAAGGCAGAGGCCCGCCTGCCCCCGCCGTCCCCGGAGAAAGGCGTATGCGTAATCGATGAGGCAGAGGACGTGCCCCGGCATCTTCCTCTCTTCCGCAAGCGTCCGGAACTCGTTGAACTCTCCCTCCCGGGGGAGGTAGAGGGCGGTCCGGAGACCGTAGTAGACCGGCTCGGGGTCGTCGGGGAACCGTTGCAGCATATCGCGGATGAGGCCCAGGGCATCGGCGAGGTCGCCCTGGTCGAACTTGAGGTGGTAGGCCTCCCGGTAGAAGAGCATATCGGCGGGAAACCGTATGAGGCCGATCTGCAGCATCTTCACCAGCGCCACGTTATTGTTATCCCCTTTTGCCCGTGAAAGCCCGATCTCCAGGAACCAGCGGTTATCCGGCACCCATTCGGTCGCAAGGAAGATCATCACCCAGAACGGCTCGGCAAGCCACGGGTCCTGCTCGAGTTCCCCCCTGACCAGCCGCTGGAGTCCCGGCCGGAGCTGCCCGAGTTCCTCCAGATACTGGCGTGCGGCCTTCAGGTAGTTCCACCGTTCCGCGGCCGAGTAGCCGGGCTCGGCCGACCCTTCCTTATAGAGGATGTAGTAGCAGTAGGCGTGCCAGCACCCCACAACAGCGTCGTGCTTCCGGTACGGCTGGAGGTAGGTCGCCGCGCGAAGCGGCATACCGATCTTCATCAACTTGACGGCGGCTGCAAGATAGACACCGGCCTTCCGTTCTTTCTTCCGCTTCATACCGCAGGCGATATCGCAGACACGGCTGACAAACCTCGCGTCCTCTGCCCGCGAGCTCGCGTCGAAGACCCGGTAGACGATTGCATCGATGAACTCGTCATGCGGCTGGTCGGGGATGGGGACGCCTGCACGGTCGAGGATCGTGACGACTTTTCCGAAGAAGGAGGGGAAGTTCTCGTCGATGGCTTCGGCATTGGACTCGATGAAGGAGTAGAGCTCGGCCTTTGATCTCTCGAGCTGGTTTGAGATGACAACCTCCGGGATGAAGCCATCGGTCATATCAATCATATTGGAGGGATTTATCATAAACCATGCGGATTGGTTCTCCGCGCCGCCGGTGCAGGTCATGGGCATTCCCGCCCGGCCCTGACGGATCTTGCGTGCCGGATCGCCGGGGAAGGCCTTCTCCGGCACGGCGGGTGGGCGGATGGCACCGGTCACGGCCCCTGGTCCCCAACCGCGCCCGAAGGCGTATATTCCGAATCTATTTAACGTCCCGGCCGGAAGATCCTGTATGTTTGGCGTCTCCACCTACTGCCTTCACCGTGAGCCGCTCCCTGCGGCACTCGAGAGACTCGTTCCCATAACCGATTGCGTGGAGGTGATGGATGAGGGGCTGCACTACCTGGAGAGCGCAGAACCGCTTGAGAGTTACTCGTATCTCTACTTCATCCACGCGCCGTCCCGGGGAGTCAACATCGCAAGCATCCTTGAGCCCATCCGGCGGGCGAGCGTCGAGGTCCTGACGCAGACGTTCGCTATCGCCGCCGAGGTGGGGGCGGACGTGGTCATCCACCCGGGCTACTATGCGTGGAGCCAGGAGCGGGAGCGGGCTGCAGGGAGGTTCCGGCAGTCGCTCGGCGAGCTTACGGCGGCGGCCGACGACCTCTCGGTCACGTTCTTCGTCGAGAACATGGGGAACTGGGAGTACTTCTTCCTGCGCTCCTGCGAGGACCTGCCGCTCATCGACGGGATCGGGTTTGCGCTCGACGTCGGCCACGCGAACCTGAACGGGTGCCTGGACTGTTTCCTCACCCACCCGGCGGCGCACTTCCACCTGCACGACAACAGCGGCACCGAGGACACGCATTCACCGGTCGGCGCCGGGACGATCGATTTCGTGGCTGTTATGGATGCTGTCGCGAGGAGCAACGTCATCCCCATCGTCGAGGTCGAGACCCTCGACGGGGTGACCGCAAGCATAGCCGCTCTTGAGGCGATCGGTGCCGCGGCACGGGGTGGATAGGACCGGTCTTACCCCGTTCATCCCCGGGGATCAGCCGTAACCTTTTATAGGGTGAACCTCCAACATAATTGGTGCGTCAAGCCTCAGTGGCTCAGCTGGTAGAGCGCGTCCTTGGTAAGGACGAAGTCGCGAGTTCAAATCTCGCCTGAGGCTTAAAGAACCTGGGTTCCTAACCTTTTCCTGAAAAGAACTTCTGAAGTCTGGGATCTACGTGCTCCTCGATGCTGCCGCTATAGGCGTCAACGTGGTGGAACGCGAAAGCATATCCTTCTCCCGTCCTGCCCGGTTCATCCTGGTCGGCACCATGAACCCTGAGGGGGGAAACTGCGGCCGCAACTGCTGGACCGGTCGGGCTGCAGGTGACCGTGGAGGGGATCGAGGACCCCGCCGGGCGTGTGGCGGTCATCAGGGCAACCGCCCCGCACCAGTTGGTGCGCGACCACAACGGGATGGCAGTCGCCGTCCAGGAAGAGGATATCCGCGAGCGGGTCCGTGTGGGGAAGGTCTCCGTCGCGTGCGTCTTCGTGGTCGACGCCAGCGGTTCGATGGGAGCCACAAAGCGGATGGAGTCGGCCAAGGGCGCGGTCCTCTCGATGCTGCTGGACTCGTACCGGTACCGTGACCGTGTCGGTCTCGTGGCGTTTCGGGGGAGCAGCGCCGAGGTCCTCCTCCCGCTCTGCTCTAACTGGAATCCCGTCTCTTTATACCATTGCGAGCGAGGGGTCGGTCGGTATCGGCTGTCTGCGCTGGACACGCCTGCGGAACACCGATACATATCTTAGTTTCATGCCCTTTATTTACAGAACGCGAATAGATAGATAGACCGGTGAATACCCCCATGCACGAATCAGCACTCATCCGGTTCAGAAGCGAGATCCGGCACTTCTATGTTATTGCAATCGCGAACATTGTCTTTGCCGCACTTGTGATGGCGTTCGGCATCAGCGTGCTCATCGGGCAGGCGGTCTCCATCTACGAGACCTTCTCGACCGTGGCATACGTGATCTATTCGCCGGTAATTCTGTTCATCGCATTTGTTGCCGCCCTTACGGGCTTCACCTGGCTTCTCACCAGCGTCAGAATCTTTGAAGGGATCGAGACGATCAAGGATGACCTGGATGAGAAGGGAAGTAAGATCTCGGACGAGGCTCTCACCCGTCTCATCGTAAGTATGCTCTCTCATTACCGCGACAACCGCGCAACCATCCGCACCATGATCCTGGTCTGCACGCTCGGCGGCGTCAGTTCATTTGTCCTCGGGGTCCTCGGCAGCCTGGAACACCTGTCCGTCTCAACATACGGTATCGTCTTCACCCTCAACAACTACCTGGTCATCCCTTTCATGCTCCTCACGCTTGGGGTTGCCCTCGTCAGCCTTGCCTCCTCCTACTACTTCTCCCGGTTCGCAAGGGTCTGGGACGAAAGGCTTGACGAGATCGGGGAATCCGAGGCTCTCCTGAAAGAAACGCTGGAGCTGGATCGGCGATGAGCGGGCGCAGGACGGCGTTTGAGATCTACTGGGAGATCCTGGTCTTCTGCAGAACGCCGCAGTCGTTTACCGGCATCATCAACCGGTGCGACCTGAACTCAAAGACCGGCCAGGAGTATATCGGGTTTCTTGTGGAAAAAGGGTATCTCGTCGGAGTGGCCGAGGGGGATAAGACCCGGTACGTCTCCACCGAGAGGGCCGGGGAGTACATCGCACTCTTCAGCTCGCTGTACCAGAAGCTCTTCGATACCGCTCCGAGGTTCAAGTTGTAACATGTGGGGCCTTGGGGGATGCTTCACACTATCGAGTGTTACTCCATTGTCGCTGGAGGTCGATTGTATACTCTCGGGATCCGTTTTACAGTGCCTGAATCGCGGTGGGATCTCGCACTTCGCGTGAAGGTGCGAAGCAACGACGCTTAAGCCTGATCTAAACGACTGCCGCGTTGGAACCTTCCAGGGTGAAGCCGGTGTGTTCGGTCTAACTTATCGGTACTATTTATTATATAAATAAAAATAGATCGTAATACCGATGCAGGTACGTCGGGGAGCACGAAAGATGACGGTGAGAGAGGGAGGGATGTGTCGATAATCTCCACCGCGGTGAATGCCGTCCTGCTTGTCACGGTCGGGATCGTTCTTGCAAACATCCTTGCCGAGACCGGGATCTTCTCCCGTCTTTCTTCGTTCACCGGGCCGTTCTGCCGGGTCTCCGGCCTCTCCGACGCTTGCGTCCTCTCGATCGTCGCTATGGGGGTCAACGCCACGGCGGGGAAGTCGATGCTCGCCGAATACTACCATGACGGGACGGTGACGGAGCGGGAGGTGATCCCGGTCCTCATCATGGGCTCCTTCCCGGTGGTCCTCGGGGAGTCACTCTTCCGCGTCCAGCTCCCTGCGGCCCTGGTTCTCCTCGGCCCGGTCGTCGGGGGAATCTATACCGGGTTGAACCTCTTCTCAAGCGGCATCCAGGCACTCTTTGCCCTCCTCTACAGCCGCCGGTTCCTCGCGGTCCCTGCGCGCGCGCCGGCCCCGGTCCCTCCCGCACCGGCGACCGCTCTTGCGCTCAACCGCGAGGTCGCTATCTCCGGGTGCAGGAAGGCGGTCCCGACGCTTCGGCGGGTCGTCCCCGTCACCCTGGCTGCGCTGATTGTCTTCTCACTCCTCTCCGCCACGGGCGTCATGGACGGCGTCGCCGCCGCGTTCGACCCGCTCCTCAGGGCCATCGGCCTCCCGGGGGAGAGCGCCGCGGCGCTTGTGGCCCAGTTCGTCCACTTCTCGGCAGGCTACGCGATCGTTGCGTCCCTCCTCTCCGGCGGCATCCTCACGCTCGAGACGGCGCTCGTCACGCTCGTCCTCGGGAGCATGGTGGTCATCACCATGATCTACATCAAGTACTCGGTGCCGCTCTATCTCTCGCTCTTCGGCCGGCTCGGCGTCAAAATTGCGCTGGTCACGTACGCGGCAAGCATGGCCGCGAAGGTGGTCACGGTTGCGCTGGTGATGGTTCTGTTCTGAGGGGGTGCGGGGTTACCATGCCCGGGGGGTGCCGGGGAAAGCCTCCGGGCCGTTCGGAGGCTTTCCCGGAATCGGTCTCAGTACTTCATTATACGGATTTGTTGAGCCCCATCTGTACTGCCGGGTGAAGAACTATATGTTACCCACTGGAACGAGCTCTCCGCTGACAATGCAAGAACAGCGTGCGTCAGACGATCAAATCAAGAAAGAAGTCCCGATACTCATCTCCTGCCCCCGCAGGGCAATCTTCATCATCTCCTCGCTCCCAGGTACGATCAGGAGGGAGCAGAACCCGTATGGAAGCTCAGGTCCGCCGGGAGAAGAAGAGCATCTTCGTTGACAGGCTGGAAGAAGCACTCCCGCTGCTCCGGGAGCGGTTCGGCGTGGCGAAGATCGGCCTCTTCGGATCGACCGCCCGCGGCGAAGACCGGCCCGAGAGCGATGTGGATGTGCTGGTCGAGTTTGCACCCGGACAGACGACGTTCCGGAACTTCATGGAACTCGCGTTCTACCTTGAGGACCTCTTTTGCCGTCGGGTGGACCTCGTCACCGAGCAGGGGCTCAGCCGACATCTCCGATCGTATATCGAGAAGGAGGTCGTCTGGTGTGAGGCGTGACGATCTCTTTCTTCGGCACATCGCGGACGAGATTGCATTTCTCCGTGAAGTCGGCAGGGAACTGACGTATGAGAGGCTGCTTGCGGATCCGGTGCGGCAACGTGCAATCGTCCGCTCCATCGAGATCATCGGGGAAGCGACGAAGAACATCTCCGAACCCCTAAAAGAACAATACCCGGAGATTCCCTGGCGGCTGATTGCCGGTTCACGGGACAAGTTGATTCATGCTTATTTTGAGGTCGACTGGAGGATCGTCTGGAATATTCTCCAGAACGAGGTCACGGCCCTCGAACCACGAGTGCAGGCAATTCTTGCCGAACTCGACACACCGTCAGGGGATACCGAATAAGGGCCGCAGGACCCGGCCCGGACACCGTTGGTGGGGGCGAGCGCCTTGTTGATCTGGCGATACAGCCGCTTCTGCAAACCGATGCTGGAAAACTGCCGCTCAGAAAAAGGCAACCGGCGAGGCGGCGTTGCAGGCTGCATTGTACCACTCCATCGTGGCGAGCAGCATCCACCGTTCGTTGGGCCGTGAAAGTGTGTGGGAACATGGTGAGGGCCGATTCCTCCCTCGGCTTAAGCCGGGGGGCTCCTCGGTCCACGTTCCTGAAAGATTCCCCGGGATCGTTCCCGGGGCGAAGAAGAAGAGGGTGCGGGGTTACCGCTTCCTGAGGAAGTACCATCCCGCCGCCAGGCCCCCGGCGACCACCAGGCCCCCGGCCGCGATGAGCACCCACGGAATTTCGCCGTCTTTGGGCTGCTGCGAACCGGGTCCGGACGGGGTTTCACCGCCGGGAGTCGCGGCGGCCGGTGCGGCGGTCGCCTTCGCCGGGGGTGCGTCGGCCCACGTCAGGGCGAAGATGCTGAAGTGCGAGACCCGCGCTGTCACGGTCCGGGTTGCCGGGTCCACGGTTGCGGGCACCTCCTGCCACGCCTTCGACGCCGGGTCGTACCACATCACCTTCGGTGCGGCGCCGCCGATCTTCGCCCACTCCTCCGTGGAGAGGGTGTAGGTGAGGGTGACCGGCGGGTCGAAGGCGGCGCCCGCCGGTCCGCAGGTGAGGGCAAACCCGATTGTCGTCCCCCGGGGGGCCGGTGGCAGCCCGGCGGCGTCGGCGCGCGCTATGGTCACTTCGCCGAGCGGGTTTCCGTCTTTGTCGCGGGCACGCGTCCCCTCGCCGACAGTCAGCGAGCCGGCACCGTCGCCGGTCCTGACCGTCACCGGTGCGCTGACTTCGCCGGTCTCCGAGAGGGGGAGGGATGCCTGCCCGACGGACGTCACCGGTGCGGACTGGGTCGGGGCGGGGGTCGATGTTGACCCCTGCGACCCTCCACCGCCGCCGCCGTTACCGCCGTTGCCGGGCGTGGGCGTGCTCCCCCCGGCAACGGAGAGGTCCAGGCAGGTAGTGCTGTCCGGTGTGAAGGGTGCCGTCTCCCGCGCCGCCCGCCCGTTGACCAGGAAGGTGATCGTCTCCCCAGCATGGCCGTCGGTCGCACTGACCACCAGGCGACCTCCCTCATGCCGACTGGAACTGCCGTACTCCCCGGCTTTCGTCGTCACGATCGAACCGTATGTCGTCTCCCCGATCGTGGCAGTGATAGTGGTCCCGGCGGGTGCCGGGGCACCGTCGGTCGTCACACTGCCCCAGAAATCGTGAGGGAACGTGGGGGGGGAAGTCTCCGTCGCCGAGACCCCGGTCGCGAGGGCCAGGAGGAGGATCAGGGTCATTCCATGCTGGAATTTCATCGTCACGCCCCGATGGCGGCGAGGGTATCCGCGTCGTTCATGTAGAGCCAGTAGCCCCGGAAGGGGGAGAGCTCCCGCATCTCGCTGTGCCGGCCGGTATCGCCGCGGATGAACGAGACGTCGTAGGCCTGTTCGTTCGTCTTCCAGCCGAAGAGGGTCGCCCAGGCCGGCTCGGCCGTCCGGAGCGCGATGGCCGCGGGTGCGGGGACCGTGTCGGTGAACCCGATCGCGTTCCAGCCCGCATCGAGGTATTTTGTGGGCGGCGGAGAGTTCGAAGCGGCGGCGAAGGCCAGCGGGATCTCGTAGGTGCCGTTCGCAAAGATCCAGATCCCGTCGAGCGGTCGGAACGCCTCCTCCCGGCTCATCGCCTCCCACTGGTCAGTCCCGTTGTAATACAGCACCGGGCGCCCGTCGGTCTCCACGCCATCGAAGATCGCGATGGTGTCCTGGCCGGCGGCGAGCCGCTTCGGGGTCGAGACGAAGTTCCAGCCGGGCTGGAGGGTGATCGCCGACGTGTCAAGGTCGACGTGAACGGCAGCGATCTCTCCCGAGGCGACGGTCACGATCTCCTCTGCGTCCAGGTAGCCATCAAGGCTCACCCGGACGGTGTGGGTGCCGACCGGGACGTTCGTCAGCGTGGCGTTGGTGGTTTCCCCGGTCTCCGCGCCGTCGAGGACGATCCGGGCGCCGTCGGGCGACGAGGTGACGGCGATGATCCCGGCTGGCTCGGTCAGGGTGAAGTGGGCCACGGCGGTTCCGTCATCGACGACCGTCACGATCATTGAGGCGTCGGCGTAACCAGCCTTCTTCACGGTGACGGTGTGCTCGCCGGCCGCGACGTTCTCCAGGATGGCGTTGGTCGTCATGCCGGTGTCGATGCCGTCGAGCCAGATCGCCGCACCCGTGGGCGTCGAGGCGACGGTGATGCTGCCGCGGGCCTCGACGAGGTCCCGGTGGAGGGCTGCGGTCTCGCTATACGCGACGGTGACATCAGCTGTGGTGTCGGCGTAGCCGTCCTTCTTCAGGGTGACGGTGTGGGTGCCGACGGCGATCCCGTCGAGGGTTGCGTTGGTGACTTCGCCGGTATCAGCGCCGTCGATCAGGATCGCGGCGCCGGCGGGCGTCGAGGTCACGGTGAGGCTCCCGGTCAGGGTGGTCAGTTCAAGGATGACCTCCGCGGTCTCGCCGCTGACGACCGTGACCGGCGTCGAGGCGTCGGCGTAGCCGTCGAGTTTCACGGTGACGACGTGCTCGCCGGCCGGGACGTTCGTGAGGGTGCAGTCGGTGACTTCCCCGGTCTCCTCACCGTCGAGCCAGACCGTGGCGCCGGTCGGCGTCGAGGTGACCGCGATGCTGCCGGGTTCGGGGGCATACTCGACGATCAGGAAGGCTGCGGCAGCCTCCATGTAGTCGGCGCTGCTCTGGAACGCCGCGACGTTCTCGCCGGCGAGGAGCGAGGTCACATTGCGCTCGTCGACGCCGATCTGGCTCGTTCCCGTGTAGTTCCAGGCGTTCGTCCAGGTCTCGTCATTAAAGATCAGTTCACCCTCGTTCGGCCCGGCGCCGGGGGCGACGGTGACCAGGCGGGCGCCTGTGGCGTTCGCGGGGTCAAGGGTGAAGGGTGCATACGCCGTCGCCTCTTTGGGGGTGGTGCCCTGGGCCGTGCCGCCGTAGAGGAGGTCGAAGCCCTCGTTCATCAGCACCGTATGCGGGGCGGTGACGCCGTCGTCATAGACGACCGCGAGGAGCATCCCGCGGACCGAGACGTTCCCGCCGCCGGGGAAGGTGTTTGCGAGGACGGCGGCGTTGCCCTCAGGGCTGAAGGCGTCGGTGACGTTGTAGACGGTCATGCCGTAGGGATACGAGGTGCCCCATCTCTTCTCGTCTTCGTAGAAAGCGGCCTGCTCGACCGCTGCGCCGTTAAAGGTCAGGGCGACGTTCTCCGGGAAGACCGGGCCCTTGTCGTAGGTGTAGGGGACGTAGAGCCGGGCGCCGGCGATCGTGGCGCCTTCGGGGACTGTGAGATCGCTGGCGGTCCAGTTGACGGTGTAGTCGGCCCAGTTGGTGCCGGCGGAGAGGTAGGCGCCGTCACCGGCCGACCAGAGGAGGTCGCCGCGAACGTCGTAGGTTTTCGCGGTGGCGATGTCTTCGCCGTCGGTCCAGCGCTTGCCGCGGTAGCCGTTGTGGACGACGGTCTTCTCGATGCTGAGCAGGTTGTTCTCTTCGTTCGATTCGCCGATGAGACCGTCGGGATCGGCGACGGCGGTGATCGTCACGGCATCGCCGGCGTTGCGGATGGTCTCGTCGGTCCAGGTGACGGTGGTGTTTGCGCCCACGGCGAGGCCGTCGACCGCGACCGTGCCGGTTGCGCTACTGGCGTTGAATTCGACCGCGAACGCGCCGGCATCGGCGGTGCCGATGTTCGTGATCTTCGCGGTGTAGGTGTTTTCGGCTGCGGAGAAGACTTCACCGTTGTTAGAAGCGAGGGTGCTGACCGCGAGATCGGGGGCGTCCCCGCCGGAGGTCGTGTATTTTACGGCAAGTGTTGCAAGCGTGGTCTTGTACGATCCACCGTTCGGTACGTACGTGAAACTGCTGTCGCTGCCGGCGGTCAGGTCGTTCTTGACATCCCAGTTGTTCGTTCCAAAGTAATTCGTTGAATTTGCACCCGTATAGCCAGCCCCATTGAATGTATACAGGGCATCTTTGGAAGAGAGCATGACGTTTTGGAGGGTTGCATCCGTCCAGCCGGCGGTGAGCCCGCTGGTGGCAAAGGTTGAGGTAACCCCGCTCGCGCCGGATGCCTGGTAATCGTGTCCGTCATTCACCCAGTAGTGTACCACATCGCTGTCGCCATCATTGTAAGCAACCACGAGGACGACCTCTTTGATGCGGCCATCGAAGTTCGATGCCACCGGGGTTGAGACGACCTCTGCTTTCGGGCTCTGCGAACCGACGAGATCGGTCACGTCGTACCAGAGCAGGTAATCCGAATACTGGCGGTTCACATGATCGTTGACCGGGTAGACATTGGCTGTGTTGTCCCCGGCGGTGGCGAGGGCCTCGGTGCCGAGCGTATCGTATGTGCCGTCGCCGTTGCCGTCAAACCTGACGGTCGCGGTTCCTGTCCGGTTATCCTGACCTGAAGCCATGACAACCGTATACAGCCGTGCCCACTGGACATCGGTGTATGCCGGGAGGGTGAATGTTTGGGTAACTGTATTCGTTGTATACGAGATCCCGGAGCTGAATCCTTCGTATGCTCCCACGTAAAGATCGCCGGAAACCGTGCCATTCTGAACCGTGGCGAGGCGTTTTGCCCCTGCGGATGACGAGATGTACTGGGTCTTTGTTAGGGTATCAGCACCGTTGGCGTTGCTCACGGTGAGCCGGATGTCGTAGGCTCCTGCTTCAAAGGTGTATGTCGCGCTTCGGTCGGTAGAGAATGCAGTCCAGTTGTCACCTGTTCCGGACGGCCGCGACTCCCATGACCATGCGGTGGGGGTGTTGGTCGAGGCATCGGTGAAGGTGACGGAGAGCGGCGCTACGCCGATGGTCACGTTCGCTGCGAAGTTTGCAACCGGGGTGTCACCGCCGGATCCGCCTCCATACTCCACCACGAGGAAGGTCTGTGCCGCAACCATACACGGTGATTTCCAGGTATTGTCTCCCTGAATCGCCGCTTCGTTCCCGGTCGCGTTCAGGTACGCCGTCACCTCGCGCTCGTCGACGGCCACCTGCGGGTTGTCGGAGGCGCCGACTGCCCGCGGGCCGTAGTTCCATACTCCTGTTCCGATCTGCTCTCCGTTGAAGAAGAGGTTGCCTTCGGCGTCGTTGCCCCACGGGACGAACGTCGTCAGGTTCGCACGGACGACGCTCCCCGTATCGATGGTCGCGCCGGAGAACGGCACATACGCCGTCGCCTCGGCCATGCTCGTGCCATAGTTACCCTGGTCGGCGCCGAGGAGATCGAACTCTTCGTTGACGAAGATCTGCTTCCTGGTGGCGGAAGAGTCCTCGTAGATCACGGCGAGGGTAAACCCGGCCGGCGAGATCTTGGCGTTGGTGTCCGTCCGTGCGAAGAGAACTGTGTTGTTGACGTCCGTCTGGTAGAGGTCGGTCACGTTGTAGGTGAGCAGGCCGTAGTAATGGTCGGCATACGCCCCGAAGTTCGAGACATCGCTGTACCAGTTCACGTAGGGGACCCGGACACCGTTGAAGTCGATCGAGGTGTTTTCGGGCGCCGAGTAGGTGTTGTCCCAGCAGTAGGGCACGTAGAGCCAGGCGTCGTGAACCGTCGCGCCCGCCGGGAGCGGGAGGTCGCCCGCCGTCCAGGTCACGGTGTAGTTTGTCCAGCCCTCGCTGCCGAAACTGCCGGACATGTACTGGCTGTTGCCGAAGGAGTGGATGATGTCGCCGCGAAGGTCGTAGGTCCGCACCGTCGTGACGTTGCTGCCGCCCTCCCAGTACATCTTGCCCTTGTAGCCGTTGTAGAGGATCTTCTTATCGGCGAAACCGACCTTTACGTTGTTGGTCTCATCGGTCTCGGCGATGAGGTTGTCGGGGTCGACGATGGCGGTGTATCTCACCGTGCCGCCCTGGAGGTTGCGGATTGTCGGGTCGATGATGTTGATTATGGCGATCTGGGCGCCGCCCGCGATCGATTCGATGGTCGTGGTATTGACCGCGACGGTGCCGTTGGCGACGTCGCTTGCGTACAGGGCGATCACGATATCGGTCGCGACATCAGTCCCGGTGTTCTTGACGCTCCTGATCTGAACCTGGTTTGGTTCCCTCGCAAAGACCGCGCTGCCGGGTGTCGGGTTCACGACGCCGGCAATGGTGAGGTCGACCTGGGTGGCTGGGGTCACCGTCACCTCTGCGGTCCCGGTCACGCTCCCCGCAGCGGCGGCGACGGTTGTCGTCCCTGCCGCAAGGGCGGTGAAGTACCCGGTCTGGTTCACCGTGCCGACGGTCTCGTTGCCGCTCGACCAGGTGAAGGCGACGTTGGTCATCGCGTCGCCGTTCTGGTCTTTCGCGGTGGCTGTGAACTGCTGCTTATTACCGACTGCCAGGCTCGCCGTCGCGGGGGAGACCTCGATGGTCGTCAGGACAGGCGCGGCGCCGCCGGTGGAGTAGGTTACGTTCAGGTAGGGGCGTAGTGTGGCGTCGGAAGAGTCACGACTTGCCAGTTGAACCCTCTGTTCCGTGGAGGTAACTGATTCGTCGGGAGAAGCAAGTTTCCATCCATAATTTGGGGTATCTTCCGCATATGCCTGTAAATCCTGTGTGACGTTCCACGCAATCCAGACATTCGCTGCTGAACCAGGGTCAATTACGTCGGTCGGCTGCGTATCGTTGGAGGGTCCATTGCACCAGGTGACATTGGACTCGTTCCATGCTTCGGTCACGCGGTACGCGGCGACCTCCCTATCACCCTTCCTAGCGGTCATATAACCATAGAGTGTCGCCGATTCGATCGTCGCTCCCTCGGGAATCGAAGAGAGGTCGAAGTGAATAAGGCTCCTGTAGAGTGTTCCACCCGAGGTACCCCAGGGATCGCCGGATTGCCGAACAAAAAGACTCGTGGAATCACCATAACTCGTATTTCCTGGGAGAGAGCCCCATCGAATATACGCATCGGCGTCCGCCTGGAACGTCTCGGTGGTCGTTGCCGCCGCTACGGGCGCGGCGAGCGTGGTCATGCACAGCAGTGCAGCGATACAAACAATCAGCAATCTTCGTTGCATTTTCTATCAAGCTCCTTCTTCATCGTTTCATCTCGCCCGGCAGCACTGGCGCCCCTCCCCGGCGATCGGAGAGGGCGCCGATAGTCAAATTGGACGATCGGAAGATAGTATTTAGTAATATATAAATTGAGATCGTTCATACTGGATCATCACTTTAATAAAAAATGTATTAATTTAGGTACGTATTTTTGATATTCGTGCCACGCAAAGGCGAACCGTCCGGCCTATGGTCAGATCCCGCCGGGGGTGTGAGAGCCGGCAGTCCGCCGGTCCTCTGCGCGGCCGAAAAAAAGGGTGTGGCGGTCAGCCTTCCGGGTCGACCGCCGATTTCGCGTCTTTTGCCTCAATCCGGAACAGGTGTTCTGTCACGACATCGTCGTCGCGGAGGTGCGCGCTCACTCCTCCTCCTCCACTGTCAGCAGGGCGAGGGGGATCTTGAAGTAGCCGCTGTACGAGCCGGAGTCGGTGGAGTTCCGGTCAAACGTCATCGTACTGTCTCCGCCGGTGATGTAGTCGGTGACATTCCAACTCTGGTATCCTAAGTACGATCCCTGCTGCGGGTTGCTCCAGGGCAGGGCGTTGCCGTTAAAGGCGTAGTTCCCGTTGTAACTCGCCAGGTAGATGGCCGTGAGGTTCGCATCGACAGCCGTGATCCCCGATGTGCTGAAGTCAGTCTCTCCAATGTAGGAGTATCCTTCATCATCGGCAACGTAGGAGTCGGTGTCGTGGCCCTGGTTCACCCAGTAGTGGATCTGGTCAAAATCTCCGTCGTTATATGCCACTACCAGCGTGATCATCTTCACCCGGCCGTCGAACGGCTGGGTGCCATCCGGCTTGTGAGTCTGCACCCGTGCCGAAACACTTGATGAGTTGATGTCAGCGGTCACGTCATACCACATCAGGCAGTCGCTCGTCACCCGGTTGCAGTGGTCGTTGATCCAGATTGTCCCGTCCTCACCGCTGCCCCGCGGGAAGGTGTAGGTTGTGTTCACGATCTCGGTACCAAGTGTCTCGTATCCCGACCCGCCGTCGAACTCCACGGTCGTGTTCAGGGGGTAATTCGCTTGCATGTTCCCTATGTAGGTATCTACATAGAGCCGTGCCCAGGCGACGTTCCCGGAACTGCACGGGAGGGTGAAGTTTTTCACGATCGGGGCCGTATGTGCGTAGTCGAACCCGGGGTACGCGTCGAACCAGAGGCCGCCGGAGACCGTGCCGCTCGTCCCGTTCCCGGTGACGAGAGGGTCTCCGCCCAGGTACGGATCCGCCGACACCGGTGGTGTAAATGCGCACACCACCGTCAGTACCAGCATGCATGCCAGCATGCGCTGTATGTCTGTCTTCATTGTTCACTTCCAGGTTGTTTGTAGTTCCGGGAGTGTCCTGCCTCCCGGTAAGCAGTGGATGATCTCAGTATAACAAAAATCTTTTCATTTAACACTAGGTGCTAAAATAAATTGTTTCTATAATACCCGTCGGGCTGCTACGCCCGTGCTGCTACAGGCAGGAGCAAGCCATACGTAAGTTTCTCCTCTCTATCTCAGCCGGCATCGGGATCAGTCCTGGTACTGTTCGAAACACGGCAGTCAGGTAAGGGTTGCGTGTTCTGATAGCATCTTCGTGTCTCTCCCGGACGCGCCTCGGTCCCCTCCAGGCACACCCGGGTATACCCACCGGGGGGGCGGCGCTCCTTCATGGCAGGGGAGTTTCAGGACGACCTCGTGCGGAGAAGCCGCGTCCGAACCTCCTGGATGGGGTTATCCGGCAGGGTTCGTGGAGATGATCAGGAGCATTCTGCGGTTGGGACCGGAACTCTCGCTTCCGTGATTCCGTTTCCGGTGCAGCTACACTGAATGCCTGGACCCGCTCAACGGGGCCCCTGCAGGCGAACCTCTGCTGCCGGCGTTTGTATTCCTGCTTTATACAACTGCAGAGAGGCGTGAGCCCGAAATTTTTGGAATCGATGCGCAGCAAGTTCCGCACGAGAACAGTGAGAAAATATCCGGTCTTCTGGAACCAGGGGTTGGCCCTGCATCCAACCTGGAAGTGAACGGAGGAATGGCAGGGCCGAATATCAGGTTGGTAATCAGGGTAAATCATCCTGTCGGAACGGCCTGGCCCCGGAGAACCTGTCGGCGCGCCGGGAAAGACGACGAATATTCGGAGGATTCTCGCGTGCGGCTGAAACGGTCTTAGGATAGGGTTTCGGTGCACGCGGCTCTGTAGAATTCCTCCCATCAGAGGTCATATCCCCTGCGTTCTATTCCGGCAAAAAAGTGGATACCGGGGTTTTTCAGTCCCCTGAGAGGTCGGCATGGCATTCGGTGGTCACATGTGGCGAGACTATGACGTCTTCGATCGTCTTCGACCCGCTCTTTCCTACTACCTTCACCGGATAACTGCCGATATCAAGGTAGTGGAAGGTGTGGGGCGTCTGTTCTCCCGTATCCCGGCCGAAGAGGTAAATCTTGGCGCCCGCCGGGGTGCTTGAGACCTCAAGCGATCCCCAGGTATAGGGGTCGAGAGTGAACTTCACCGTGGCGTCCTTGCCGTGGTCCGTCAGCAGAACCTCCCGTTCCGCCGGGATATACCCCGGCTTTGAGATCGAGACCAGGTGTTTTCCTTCCGATATGTTGGTAACGACATACGGCGTGGCAAACCCGGTCTGGAACCCGTCGACCGATATCGTTGCCCCTGCCGGCACCGACGTCACGAGGAGACTGCAGGGTGCATCCGAGAAGACGGCGCTCACGGTGTCGTTCGACTCGACGGCGACGGGTAACCTGTAACTCCAGTAACTCTCGCCGTCGTAGACGGTGATATACGACCCCCCGATCCCACTGACCTCGACCTTCTTCGGGAACCGGTCGCCCAGGTACCTGCCGTTGATCGAGAAGGGTTTCTGCGCGTAGTCCTCCGACTCAAACGTGATCGAGCGCACCAACTCCGCGTTGCCGCTGGTGAACGTCACCCGGGCTATGGCGTTTTTCTCGATCCAGATCCGCTCTTTATCGGAGCTGAACGTGACCGTCTCTTTCTTCACCTTGATGGTGTGCAGCCCCTCCTTGAGCCCGTAGACGATGTCGGGAGTCTTCCGGTTCACCTTGCGGCCGTCGACGAGGATCTCCGCTCCCTCCGGGAACGAGTCGACGTAGACGCCGCCGTAGTGGTTCTGCTCCCAGGTCCGGAGCGGGCCCGGGGAAGCGAGACCCGGAATCTCGACAACGACCTCATCGTCGTGGTCGAGCAGGATTGTCCGTTCCGCCGGCTCGGCGCCGTCCATGCGCACCCGGACGGTATGGTTGCCGCCGGAGAGTCCCGTGAAGGCGGCCGGTGTCGTCCTGCCGGTGTACTCCCCGTCGAGGTCGATGAGCGCACCCGGGGGGTCGGAGAGCACCGAGAGGCCGAACCACATCGTGGTGATATCGACGGCCGGCGCCGCCGGCGCCGTGGGTGCGGGCTCGGCCCGGGCCAATCCGGGATCAGGCGCGGGCTCCGCCGCCGCCGGTCCCGGCTCCTCCTCGGCGAGGGTGAAGCCGAACAACCCGAAGAACCCAAGAATGGCATCAAAGACCCAGTCAAGTGGTCCTCCGGCCGCGGCGTCTCCGTCGGCCTCGCCATACCGGACCGCATAGACGCCCCCCTGCCAGATCTTTGCCGAGACACTGCCTTCCGCCGTGTCGGCCGTGGTTTTTAGCGGCTGCCAGGTGCCCGAAGAGCGGCCGTACCGGGCGATCACGCCTCCCGTATCGCGCACGGAGATGGTCAGCGTCAACGGCAGGTCGCTGATCATATCCTCGCTGCCGATCGCGTAGGCCGGCTCGGTATCCCCCGCGTCGTCGGGCCTGAGCCGTTGCAGCGTCAGCGCCGAGATCGGGCTCCCGGCACCGTCGGTGATCACTGCTCCCTCAGGGATATACAGCTGGACAGCCCCGCCGTCGGCGATGATGCGTGCAGCATCGATCCGACCACCCGTGACGTTCAGGGCGAACCGCGATCCAGTATCGCCGGAGGACGATGTCGTCGGCGTCCCGGGAGTGCTCGCCGTGGGCGTAGCGTTCGCCTCGTAGCCCGCCGGCGGGATGCCCTTCCTGACGACGAGGATGACGGCGCGGTTCTCCATATAATCCCCCTTCGTCGTGGTGATGAGGCTCTGGATCCCCGCCTCGTTCCCTGACTGCCGGAGGTATGGTCTCGCGTCCAGGTCGGCCACGCTGATCGCTGAAGAGCCGGCAGTGAGCAGGTTGAACCACTCACCGCTGTTGAAGAAGATCCGGTGCTCGTCGTCGTCCATCCCCGAACCTGCTGTGGTTACCAGGATGAGACGCGCCTCACCGGCTCCGGAGAGGTCGATAGACTCGTTGAAGATCGCTGTCGTGATACAGTCTTCAGACGTCGTGCCGAAGTCCGGGTTGGCATAGAGCGTATCCGATCCCTCCGCGATCCAGTAGGTCATCTCCGGTTCGGCAGGATCTTCGGTGACGACCAGGAGGCCGACGCCGTAGGCCGCAAAGACGTCGTCCTTCCTCCCGTCGTTTGTCACCGTCACGATGTGCTCTCCGGCGACGCCGCCCTTGATGCCGGTGACGTTGAACGCGTGGGTCTCGAGGAGATAGTTATAGATCCCCTCGTTCTTCCGGTCGTTATAGACATTGTCGGCTTTGATCTCGGCTCCATCGACTTTCAGGTTGATTCTGACCGGGGTGCCCTCCTTCCTCTTCTCGTCGTGCCCCCAGGTAGTGTAGATGTAAAGCCGCGCATACCCGATCGTGCCGTTTGCGGGGGCAGGGACGTTGATCGTAAACTCCTTGCCCTCACCGGCGTGGATGAGCCCGGTGTAACTGCTGAACTCGTAGTAGGTCAGGTTCCCGTGGACGGTTCCTGAGACGGCTACGTCCAGGTTCTTCCCGGTGTAGCCGTAGTCGGGGATCCCTCCGCCGTCGGAACCGCCGGACCCACCCCCGGACGTCGTGAGGTCGAAGTTAACGGAGGTGGTCTCGCCGTCGTTGACCGTAACCGTCCGGTAGTCTTCGTAGCCCTCCGCCCTCACCTCGACCGTGTAGTCGCCGATGACCAGGTTCTCCAGCGTCGCCGGGGTTACGACCGACCTGTTCACCCCGTTGAGGTAGACCCAGGCCCCGGGCGGCTCGCTCGTCACCTCGATGCTGCCCGTTATCGGTTCGAGATCGAAGTGGACCGTGGCGTTCGCGCCTCTGGTCACCGTGACCCACCGGTCGTCAGGTATCCGATAACGATCCAGCTCGACCCGGACCGAGTGGTCCCCGGCTGAGACGCCGGGGATCGTGGTGTTCGTCGTCCACTGGGTCACCTCGTCGTCGAGGAAGACCGCCGCGCCGGCGGGCGCCGAGGTCACCTGGATCGACCCGACCTCCTCCTCGGGATAGCGGACCGAGAGAAGAGCAAGCGGGATCTTGAAGAATGCACCCAGGAACCCTCCGCCGCTCCCGGTGACGCTGAGGTCCCGGGTGTAGGTGAGGGTACTCGTCGTCCCGGGTTCCAGGAGATCCGAAACGTCCCATGTCTGGTACCCCGAGTAGGCGCCCTGCGGCTCATTGGCATCGAGCGGTTCGGTGTTGAACGAGAACTCGCCGACCTGGCTTGCTATGTAGATGGCCGAGAACTCGGCCGCAAACTCGCGCTCGTCGTCTTCAGGGAGGTCCTCGGTCGAGAAGAGCGTCTCGCCCATGTAGGTCGCGCCGAGGTCCTCCTCGGTGTAGTAGGAGTGGACATCATGCCCCTGGTTCGCCCAGTAGTATACTTCGTCGCCGTCGCCGTCGTCGTAGGCGACGACAAGCGTGACGAGTTTGATTCGCCCGTCAAAGGTCCCCGTATAACCTTCCGGCTGCTCCGTCTTCACCTGGGTGACCGCATTCCTGCCGGTGATACGGTTGGTCACGTCGTACCACATCCAGTAGTCGCTCGTCACCCGGTTGCAGTGGTCATTCACCCAGACCGGCCCGTCCCCGCCATTAGCCGGGAAGGAGTACGACTTCCGGAGTTCCTCCACGCCGAGCGTCTGCATCCCCGACCCGCCATTGAACTTCACGGTCGCCCGGTGCTCGTAGTTGTTCTGCATGTGGCCGCAGTAGACAGCGACGTAGAGGCGCGCCCACTTGATCTTCGAGTAGGAAGGAAGTGAGTAGGTCTTCGTGACCTCATGCTCCTGCCCGACCCCCACGAACGAGTCATGCCACAGCCCGCCGGAGACGACGCCGCTTTCCACTGTCTCAAGCGGGATGCCGCCCACATACTGGTCAGCCGCCGCAGGTGCAGGCACGAGGGCCAGCAACAGGGCAAGAGAGAGGATAATTCCTGAAGTTACTGATCTTCTTCTCATACTTTCACACCCCCGTCCGTATCGCCGTCACCGGGTTGAGATGAGATGCTTTCAACGCCGGATAGAGGCCCGATACCAGGGAAAGGGCGATCGCGATCGCCATCCCGAGCACGAGGAGCCCGGGCGTGATCAGGGTAATCTCGGCGTCTGCGAACGTGGAGAACGTGTCGCCGAGCTGGGCGACGATGAACGGCTTGCCGAAGGTGTTGATCGCGCCCGAGAACGCGACGCCCAGGAGATCGCCGATCACACCCCCGATCAACCCGATGTAGAGGCACTCGGCAAGGACGAGGTAGACGACGTCGGCAGGGGAGGCCCCGATGGCCATGGTGATCCCGATCTCCCGCGTCCGCTCGAAGACCGACGTAACCATCGTGTTGACGATCATCAGCGCCCCCACGATCAGGGCGACCCCGGCAAAGAACGCCAGGATGAGGACGACAACGTCCATCAATCGGTTCACCGACTCGATCTGCTGGAACGCGCCCCGTGCGGTGAGGCCGAGCCCCTTGATGCCGTCCACCACACCAAAGACCGCGTCGGGGTGATCGACCCTGATCAGGACGCCGTCGAACGCCGCTTCGCCGCCGCGCAACTCCTGCGCGACCCCGCGGTCGATCAGCATCACCTGGTCGAACGCGTCGTCCCGCTCCTGGAGTACGCCGACAAGGGTGAAACCCACCTCTTCGTCGACCGGCATGCCGTCCTCGTCGTAGCGCCGGATCAGGATCGGGACAGTATCGCCGAGCCGGACACCCTCGTAGCGCTGGAGCGTCTCGGCGACGTCGTGCCCGAGCACCGCCTGCCGGGAGCCGGGAGCGAGGGATTCTCCTTTCAGGTACTTCGGCCTGATCGCGTCCCCGATCCCGCCGGGATCGACGCCCACGACCTCAAGGTAGGTCTGCCGTTTTGTGGCGTAGGCCTCCCTGACCACCGCCGAGGATGCCGCGACATGGGGGATGGCATCGAGTTCGCCGATCTTTGCCGGTGTGATGAGCTGGATCGCGCCGCCGCGGATATCAGCGGTCGCCTCGATGAGCGTGAGGTCGGACTGCTCCTTGATCGCCTCCACCGCCTGGTAGCGGATGCCTTCGCCCAGGGAGACGGTCCCGACGACCGCCGCAACCCCGATAGCGATGCCGAGGGCGGTGAGGAAGACACGCATCCGTTTCCGCGCGACCTGGTGGGCCGCGGCCATCAGATAATCGATCAGCCTTCCGACGATCACGATACCACGCTCCCGTCAAGGAGTTCGATGGTGCGGTCCGTCCGCTTCCCGAGTTCGCGCTCATGGGTGACGATCAGAAACGTCGTCTCCCGTTCCCGGTTTACCCGCCGCATCAGGTCAAAGATCTCGTCGCGTGTCCTTGAGTCGAGGTTCCCCGTCGGTTCGTCGGCCAGGACGATGAGGGGGTCTCCGACGAGGGCGCGGGCGATCGCCACCCGCTGCTGCTCGCCGCCGCTCATCTCCCTCGGGTAGTGGTGTGCCCGGTCCGCGAGACCGACGGTCGCAAGGAGATCGGCGGCCCGCTCTCTCCTCGCGGCCTTCTCGTGATAATTGAAGAGGAGGGGGTACTCCACGTTCTCCTGCGCCGTCAGCGCCGGGATGAGGTTGAAACTCTGGAAGATAAACCCGATGGCCTCCCTCCGGAGCGCGATGAGCGCTTTTCGGTCGCCGAAATCGACATTCCTGCCGTCGATCCGGACCTCCCCGGAGGTCGGGGCGTCCAGACCGCCGAGGATGTTCAGGAGCGTGCTCTTCCCGCTGCCGCTCCTCCCGAGGAGGGCGACGAACTCGCCCTTCCCGATGGCGAAGTTCACGTCCAAAAGAGCAGTCACCTGGTCGTTATATGCCTTGTTCAAGTGCATTGCTTCAATGATCGTCTCCATCTTCTTACCTCCGTTCGGCCCAGAGAACGGCGTTCGACAGGACAAGGTAGTCTTTCTCGTCCTGGACCTGCGCAAAATTCTTATCGGACCGCAGATAGGGCAGTACGTCCCGCCGGTCGATCCCGACCTGTTTCGTCTCGTCGGAGTCAAAGACGTTCACCCACTCCTTCCCGTTCGATCCCGGGAATATCGCCGAGAGGATCGCTTCAAAGAACGAGGGCATGCTGCTCGTCCCTTCGCGGTTGAAGAAGAGCCGGTTGATCACGGGGATGTTCTCCCGGGTATAGCCGCCCGAAGGGGCGACGAGGAAGAGCTCGGCAGACGCAAGACCGGACCGGCTGATCGTCCCGGGAAAATCGATCCTGCTTGACGCCATGGCAGGGGTGATCCCGTAACTGCTGTAGATGAGGTCGGCCCCCTCGCTCACCCAGGCGATCGCCTCCGGCGATCCCGGGCTCTCGTAGACAGCGAGCAGCCCGATCCCCTGGACGACAAAGGTTCGGTTGTCGGTGGCGTTGTTCTCGAGGATGACGGTAAAGGAGTTCTTCCCCCGGGCGAGATCCGTCGTCGTAAAGGCGTCCATACCAGAGAAGAAGTCGTTCTTGCTGACGAACCCCTTGGAGTCCGCGTAACGGGCGGTCTCCGTGAGGTGCTCACTCGTATCCGTACGGACGAGCGAGAGCGCCGGGTAGATCGCCTGCTGGTCGAGTTTGCTCCAGGCCCAGTAGACGTAGAGGCGCTGGTGCCGGATGGTTGCATCCTCCGGGATGTCGAGGTCGAACGAGACCGCATACCGGTCCCCGGGGTTGAGCGCGCCGCTATAGGTGCTGTTCCCAACCGTATAGACGTACCCCCCCCGGAACTCGTCGTGAAACACGGTCGAGAGCGGTTTATCCCCGGCATAGGTGGCTGCCGCGGGCACTGCCAGAAGAAGTCCGAGGACGATGATCAGCCCGGCAGCAACAGTCCTACGGGAAGACATACTCGCCCTCCGCCGCGTTGTTTGCCCGGTTTGAGTCTTTGATCGCGCCCTTCTCGTCCGCGACCACCCTGAGCCGGTGCTTCCCGGGCGTCGTGTAGAGCGGGACGTCGATCGTGACCGTTGCCCCGGCGCCGATCCCGTCGACGTGCTTTACCGCCGCCTTATCGCCGTCAAGGTAGATGGCAAGGTCGAAGGCGCCGACGTCGCTCCCCCCGCCGTTCCTGACCGTGATCGGGATGGTGTAGTCGGAAAACCCTGCGGCGGCCGCCGGCGGCGCCACCAGCGGGCATGCGGCGACGATGACCGCGCCCGCGACCAGAGCGATCGCTATCTTCCCGCCGGGCGGGCGCATCGCGGCAAGGAGCGCGGCGAGAGAGAGCCCTGCAACCAGGGCAACGAGCGGGGCTGGCGACTGTTGCGGCGATGCGGCATGCGCCTCAGCCCCGGCCCTGACCGGTGCCCCGATGGCGACGGAGAGGTCGGGGATCGTGCCGACCGTCAACTCTACCGACGCCTCGTTGTCCACCGGATCAGCGTCGCCGGTGGCATCGACCCGGACCGAGATTGTGTGCCGCCCCTCGGCGAGAGTGACGCCGGTCTCGACCTGCTGGACCCCGGACCTTGCCGGTTCGACCTGGACCGTCCTGACGGCTCTTCCGTCGACCGAGAAGACCACCGCGATCTTCCCGTCGGGCCGTGCGCCGTGGTTCCTCACCGTCGCCTGAATGGTTGCTTCTTCGCCGGCGTAGGCTCCCGTCGCCACAGGCGCGTCGACAGAGAAGTCGGGCGCGGGCGAGGCGCCGGGCCGTCGCACGGTGAGGATGACGGAGCAGGGGTGGATGTAGTCCTCACCCTCGGGCTTTGACCCGGTGGTGCTGATCTCACCGTCGCCGTCGAGGTCTCTTCCCCGCTCGAAGACAACGTGGTTAGTATCTTTCAGGAGGCGGCCGAGATCGAACGTCTCGACGTCGACGTAGCGGGCCTCGACCCCGGCACCGCCGTTCGCGTCGCCGATGCACTCGTTCCCGATGTCCCGCGCACCTTCGGGATAGAGCGAGAGGTCGGTCACCGGGACGCCCAGGTCTTCGCCGTTGAAGAGAACATAATCCGGCTGCCCCTTTGTCGAGGCAAGGAGGACCACGGTCAGGTCGGCGGCGGCGTTCTCTGCTAGAGGTGCCTTCTCAAAGGTTATCTCGCACGTGTCGTGGCGCGTGGGGTTTGTGCCGGCCCACCCCTCGCCGTGGAGGTTCTCGTTTCCTTCGGCGATCCAGTACCGGGTGACCGGTTTGCCGGCGTCCTCGACGACGGCCACAACGAAGATGCCGTAGGAGCGCCCGTCGATCCTGCTCTCGGGCTGTCCCCTGCTGGTCGTCAGTTTGATGGTGTTCTTGCCACCCCGGAGCTGGTCGGTGCAGTCGTGTGCGACCCAGTAGACGCCGTACCCTGAGACGTAGGTCTCCTCATTCCGGTCGTCTTTCCCGAAGAGATCCCGGCGGGCCGGGACACCGTTGTTGACGCTGATCTCCTCCCACCCGGTGTAGCGCTCGGTGCCGCCCCAGATGCCCGTGTAGACCCGCGCCCAGACTGGTTTTGCCGGGAGTGAGAATGTGCATTCGATAGGGGGGGCGGTGAGCCCGTAGGTCCCGAAGGTGAGCACGTCTCCCTGCACCTCGCCCTGGGCCGCTACGCGGAGCGGGATGCCTTCGAAGTCGTAGATTGCTGAAACTGGTGCTGTGATGAAGACAAGTGCGATAAGTACACATAACCAAGAGATATTTCGGAATATGTTCATACTATTCATCAGATAGTATCACTCAGTATTAAGACTTTTTATTTTTTTGTGAATAATAAGGGGCGAAAATTCTCTCTTCCCCGGAAATATGGGGCCGGATTGTTTGCAAGCCCCGATCCCCTGGCGCTCTGGCCGGCGTTCGTTAGCGTCCTTGAATTTTGTATGAATCATATCAGAGCCGGAGCCTGGAACGTTCGCGCTCCCGGGCACAGCTTCCCGGCGTCTGTCGTCCTTAGGGGGGTCGGACCTCCACATGATACCCACCACGGCCCGGTGTACCGGGACAGGCCCGGGGGAAAACCGGGTCCGATCCCTGCACCCGGCGCACCGATCTCACCGGTGAAGCCTGAGGTCGCATCCTATGGCCGGTTTGTGCGTTCTGCTTGACATCCGCTCCCGGACTCATGTGCGATTCGAGTTTGGGACCGGGAGGTGCCGCCCGCCATTCTGTTGGATCTCCCCTCCTGGTCCAGGTCTCAGGGCAACCTCGAACACCCCCGGCGGAGACAGGCCCCTGTCAACGCTCCTGGAGAGCCCCGCGGGAATTCACAATTTATATTGGTTTGTTCACACTCCTTTGGTTTAATTTCTCAATACCTTCGAATAAGTAACACAAATAAAAACATATTTACCACCACACGATAAAAATCCCTGCAATGCTACCGAAGAGAGCAGTACTCCTGTGCATCCTGGTCTTTGTGCTCGCGGCCCCCGCAGCGGCCGGGAGCATCGAGAGAATCGTCACGCCCTCAGGGAACGGTCTTGATATAACCCTCACGCTGACGGACATCCCCGTCGGGGGCATCGTCGAGACACTCCCCGACGGCTGCACGTGGACGGAGGCGGACCACCCGGAAAACCGCACCCGGGTCTCCGGGCAGCAGGTCGCCTTCGCCGTCATCGGCGAAGAGACGATCCGTTACCGGGTCCAGGGGCCGCCGGACGTCGCGGAAGCGTTTGCCGGCACATGGGAAGACCTGCTGACCGGTGAGTCGGGCACCGTGGGGGCCGGCGAGCCCCGGAACCCCGGACCTGGCGCTGCGACGGCGCCCGGCACACCCGGTTTCGGGTGTGCAGCCGCGATCGCCGCGCTTGCCGCTGCATACCGCTGGAGGTGCGGCCGGTGACCCGGCGCCTGCTCCTGCTCGCCTGCTCTCTCTGCCTCCTCGCAGGGATGGCGCAGGGGGTCCCGTGCGACCGTGACGGCGACGATACCCTGACGGCACCGGAACTCGCGACCGCAATCCTCGATTCGCTGGACGCCCGGTTCATGGGGGGAACGGTTGAAGCCCCGTCGCCCGTCGACCTCCGGGACGCCGCGTTCATCTATGAGCACTGGGACGGCCGGACGCTCACGATCACCGATTCATCAGGGCGGACGACGACGCTTTCCCGTCCGCTCCGGAGGATCGCGCTCTTCAACAGCGACACCCTCGAGATGATGCGGTCGCTTGGGCTCGAGCCCGATCGGGTCGTGGGCGTGAGCAAGTACGTCCTCGAGGACCCGGTCTTCTACCCCGAGTACCAGGGCACGGCGAACCTGGGCTCGACCTGGGCCCCCGACTATGAGCAGGCGGCCAGCATCCGCCCCGATGCGGTCTTCCTCTACGCCACCCTCTCCGAGAGTTCGTGTGCCGATATCGAAAAGACACTCCGGTCCATCGACCCCGGGATCCGCTTCTTCCGGTTCGACAGTTACCGCCCAGCGACCTACGCCGAAGAGGCACGGACGCTCGGGCTCCTCCTCGGGAAAGAAGAGGAGGCCCGGCGGTTCCTTTCGTTCCACAGGAACGTTACAGGTACCGTGGCAGGGGTGGTCGATGCGATCCCGGCCGAGGACCGGGTATCGGTCTACCTGGAGAGCTGGCACGACTACAAGAGCGCCGGAAAGGGCTCCGGCTACGACGAGAAGATCGAGCTTGCCGGCGGCAGGAACATCTTCGGCGAGAACCCGGTCGAGTACCCGGTGGTCGACCCCGAGGCGGTCATCAGCAGGAACCCGGACGTCATCGTGAAGATCGTGGGCGCCGGCGAACTGGCGTTCGGCGGCTACGGCGACGACGACCGGTCATCCTTCGAGACGGTCTGCCGCACAATCGGGAACCGCCCGGTCTGGGACAGGATCAGCGCGGTCAGGGACGGCCGGGTGCACATCATCCACTCCGACGTCATCGGGGGCCCCGAATACTTCATCGGCACCGCCTACCTCGCAAAGTGGTTCTACCCCGACCTCTTCACTGACCTCGACCCCCGCGCCGTCCACCAGCAGTACCTGGAGGAGTTCCAGCACCTCGACTACGACCTTGATGAACACGGAACATTCGTCTACCCGGCATGATGACCGATTTCGGCAGGGAGGAATACGCGCGGCTCGCCGAGAAGCGGGCGCTCTTCATCACGGGCCTCATCGTGATACTCATAGCGCTCGCCGGGGTCGCCGTGACGATCGGGTCGGCCGGCCTCTCGGTCGCTGACTCCTACATCGCGATCCTCGCCGGGCTCTTCCCCGGTGCGGTCGACCTGCCTGACCGGATGGTCGAGTCCAACGCCGTCGGGATCGTCTGGGGCTGGCGGCTGCACCGCGTCCTCTTCGCGGTCGCGGCAGGATTCGGGCTTGCGATCGCCGGCGCGGTGATGCAGGGCGTCCTCAGAAACCCGCTTGCAAGCCCGTTCACGCTCGGGATCGCCTCCGCCGCCTCATGCGGGGCATCGATCGCCATCGTCCTCGGTGCCGGCCTCCTCTCCGGCGGCCTCCTCGTCATCGGCAATGCGTTTCTCTTTGCCATGCTCGCCGCGGCCGCCATCTACGGCATGGCCCGCCTGCGGGGCATGGGGAGCGAGACGATGATCCTTGCCGGCATCGCGCTCATGTACCTCTTCTCGGCCATCACCTCGCTCCTCCAGTATCTGGGGACCGCCGACAAGGTGCAGGCGGTCGTCTTCTGGATGTTCGGGTCGCTGGACAGGTCCTCATGGCCGAAACTCGGTATCGTGACGGTCGTCCTTGCTGCCGTCGTCCCGGTTCTTCTCTGGCGCGCATGGGACCTCAACGCCCTCGCCGAAGGCGACGAGACGGCGAAGAGCCTCGGTGTGCCGGTGGAGCGGTCCATGGCCGGGTTCATGCTCGCCGCATCGCTCGTAACAGCGGTGATCATCTGCTTCACCGGCACCATCGGGTTCATCGGCCTCGTGGCGCCCCACATCACCAGGATGGTGATCGGGACCGACCACCGCACCCTCCTCCCCGCGTCCGGGCTCGTGGGTGCCGTCCTCCTCCTCGGCGCCGACTGCCTCGCCCGCACCGCTATTCCCGGGACCATCGTCCCGGTCGGGATCATGACGGCGTTCCTCGGCATACCGTTCTTCATCTACCTCTTCATGCAGAGGAGGGATGCCTGATGCCGCTCCTCTGTGCACGAGGGGTCTCGTTCTCGTACCGCGACCGCCGGGTGCTCGAGGACGTCTCGTTTACCCTCGATGCGGGCGAGGTGCTCGGGCTCGTCGGGCCGAACGGTTCGGGGAAGACGACGCTGATCCGGTGCCTGGGCCGGCTCCTCGACCCGGAAGGCGCCGTCCTCCTTGACGGGCGCGATACGCGCTCGATGAGCCGACCCGAGATCGCGCGGACGGTCGCCTACGTCCCGCAGAACGGCGGTATCTCCAGTTCAGCGACGGTCTTTGAGACCGTCCTGATGGGCAGGCGACCGCACCTGCGCTGGAGCGTCTCCGAAGAAGATAAACAGAAGGTCTCGGAGGCGCTCTCTCTCCTCGGCATCGGTGACTTTGCGTCCCGCAGGACCGACCGCCTCTCGGGAGGGGAGCGGCAGCGGGTGCTCGTCGCGCGTGCGCTTGCGCAGGACGCCCGGATCCTTCTCCTCGACGAGCCGACGAGCGCGCTTGATATGCGCAACCGGATCGAGGTGATGGCCCTCCTCGCCCGGCTCGCAGAAGAACACCGGCTTGCGGTGGTAGCGGCGATCCACGACCTGAATCTTGCCGCCCGCTACTGTCACCGGCTCCTGATCTTAAAGGACGGCCGGGTGCTCGGGAGAGGGACGCCGTCTTCCCTCCTGACCTCCGGGATGGTGCGTGCGGTCTACAGTATCGAGGCGGTCATAAAAGACGAGATGGGGGTGCCCTACGTGGTCCCCCTCCGGCCGTCAGAGAATGACAACCTGGTGAAGATTCTATGAAGATAACTATAGTTGCCTGGGGCAGCGAACTGCTGCAGTTTTCCGGTGCAGCGCGGGAGGCGGGGATCGACCTCTCCGCGTGGCAGGTACATGAACTGATAGATGATTCAGAGAAGCGGAAGCGGTGCATTGAGTCGTGCCGGGGATCAGACGTTGTCCTGGTCCACCCCTCGAACGACTCGGTCTGGGACGAAATCCTCGGCGGCCTCGCGGAGGGCATCCCGGTTATATCGTTCGGCTACACCGATGCCTGGTGGTCGGCCTCGACCGTCCCGCTCGCCGTCGTCTCCACCGTGAGCGCCTACTTCCTCTACGGCGGGCCTGAGAACATCAGGAACCTGATCCGCTACGTCCAGGCCGAAGTGGCCGGGATAGACGTCGCCTACGCCCCCCCACAGGGGACCCGCTGGGAGGGGATCTACCACCCGGACGCGGGTCGCGTCTTCGATGACACCGACGCTTACCTCGCGTGGTATCCGTCCCGGCACCCCGTCCGCGTCGGGCTCCTCTTCTCCCGGACGCACTGGGTGAACGGTGACCTTGCCGTCGAGGATGCCCTGATCCAGGAACTCGAGAAGTATTATGATGTCCTCCCGGTCTTCTGCTTCGGGGTCCCGGATAAGGAGATCGGGGCACGGTCCGACCGGGAGGTGATAGAGACCTTCTTTACAGCCCCGATCTCCGCGCTCATCGACGCGCGAACGTTCACGCCGCCCCGTGACACCGATGCCTTCACCGAGACGCTCGTGAAACTCGGCGTGCCGGTCTTCCACCCCCTGATCCTCTACCACCGGACTGAAGCGGAGTGGATGAGCGATACAGACGGGATGCGCGGGAGCGACGTCTCCTGGTACGTTGCGATGCCCGAGTTCCTGGGCGGGATCGAGATGGTGCCGATCGGTGCCGCGGAGAGCCGCGACCGGGCGGGCACCGAGGGCGAGCGGCACGTCCCCATAGACGAGCGAGTGGAGAAGTTTGTGGGCCGGGTCAGGAGGTGGATCGACCTTGCGCTAAAACCCGCCGCCGAGAGGCGGGTGGCCTTCATCCTCCACAACAAGCCCTGTGCATCGGTCGAGGCGACGGTCGGGGCCGGGGCGCATCTCGATACGCTGGAGAGCGTTGCCCGGGTCCTCGAGGCGATGCGCGACCGGGGGTATGCGGTCGAGTGCCCGGGGAGCGGGAGAGACCTGATCGAGACCATCATGAACAAAAAAGCGATCAGCGACTTCCGCTGGACGTCGGTTGAGGAGATCGTCCGGAGGGGGGGCGCCCTTGCGCTGGTTGAGCCGGAGGAGTATGCCGCCTGGTTTGAGACCCTGCCTCCCGGTGTCCGGACCAGCATCTGCAAGGCGTGGGGGCGGCCGCCGGGTGAAGAGGTGGATGGGGTCCCGCCGGCGATGGTCTACGAGGGGAAGATCGTCGTCACCGGGGTGCGCTTTGGAAACGCCATCGTCTGCGTCCAGCCGAAACGCGGGTGCGCCGGCCCGCGGTGCGACGGCGAGGTCTGCCGGATCCTCCACGACCCAGGCGTTTCGCCGACTCACCAGTACCTCGCGACATACCGCTACATCGAGGAGACGTTCGGTGCGGACGTGATCGTCCACGTCGGCACACACGGGAACTTCGAGTTCCTCCCCGGGAAGTCAGTTGCCCTCTCTGATACCTGTTTCCCCGATATCGCCATCGGGACCGTCCCCCATCTCTACATCTACAACGCCGACAACCCGCCGGAGGGGACGATCGCCAAGCGGCGGAGTTACGCGACCCTGGTCGACCATATGCAGACGGTGATGACCTCAAGCGACCTCTACGCCGGACTGAAGGAACTCGAAGAGCAGATCGCGGACTACAACCGGGCGAAGGGTGTTGACCGGGCGAGGGCGCACGCGCTCGAGCATACCATCGCCGATCTCCTCGTGCAGACCGGGATCGCCGACGAGATGGGGTTTCGCGCCATGCACGAAGACGGGACGCCGTTCGAGGAGGTGGTCGCCGCTGCCCATACCGCCGTAACCCGGATCGCCGATACCCGGATCCCCGATGGGATGCATATCTTCGGCGAGGTGCCGGAGGGCGAGCGCCGGGTGGAGTTCATCCATGCTATCATGCGCTACAACGGTGAGGTGAGGGGCGCGGTGCTCCGGATGACGGGGCATGACGCCTCGACTGCGGACGACGCCCTGCTGCGGGACGCCGAAGCCGCGGCAAAGAGCCTGATCGCCACGATCCTGGAGGGGGAGCCTCCTGACCGGGCGGCTGAGCGGGTTCTGGGTGATCGCCTCCGCCGGCTCGACCTGGAGGCACTTCAGAAGATCCAGGATGGCGTCCTCGACCTTGCAGCCAGGATAGACGACTCTGATGAGATCGGGAGCCTGCTTTCTGGTTGTGCGGGGGGCTACGTCCCGCCGGGCCCCTCCGGGCTGATCACGCGGGGCAAGCCCGAGGTGCTCCCCACCGGGCGAAACTTCTACTCGCTCGACCCCTTCCGTATCCCCACCCGGGCCGCGTGGCGGATCGGGACGCGGCTTGCGGAGAGTGTTATCCAGAAATACATCGAGGAACACAGGGCGATCCCGGAGAACATCGGTATGTACTGGATGGCATCCGACGTTATGTGGGCCGACGGCGAGCAGCTCGCGCAGGTCTTCTCCCTCATCGGGGTCGAACCGGTCTGGACCGATGGGAGAGTCAGGTCCTGTCGCGTGATCCCGCTCGAAGAACTCGGGCGGCCGCGGATCGACGTCACCATCAGGATGAGCGGGATCCTCCGGGACTGCTTCTACTCCTGTATCGAACTCCTGGACGACGCTATCCGGGAGGTCGCCGGGCTGGACGAGCCCCCTGATATGAACTTCATACGGAAGCACGCCCTCCAGGGGAGCGGGACGGCCCGCATCTTCGGGAGCAGGCCGGGCACCTACGGCAACGGCGTCAGTCTGGCGGTCTACGCGTCGGCCTGGAAGGAGGAGGCTGACCTTGCAGAGGTCTTTCTCCGGTGGAACAGTTACGCCTATGGACGGGACAACTTCGGTGAAGAGTCCCCGGAGACCTTCTCCGCGCAGCTTGCCACCGTCGACCTCACCTTCAACAAGACGGTGACCGACGAGTACGACCTCCTTGGGTGCTGCTGCTACTTCGGGGCACACGGCGGGCTGACCGGGGCGGTGAGGGCGCTCTCGAACCGGGACGTGCCCGCCTACTACGGCGATACCCGTGACCGGGACCGCGTGGAGGTCAGGACGCTTGCAGAGGAGATACGGCGGGTCGTCAGGGCGAAACTCCTCAACCCGAAATGGATCGAGGGGATGAAGCGGCACGGCTACAAGGGTGCCGGGGACATATCCCGGCAGGTGGGAACCGTCTACGGGTGGGAGGCGACGACACAGGAGGTGGATGACCGGATCTTCGACGACATCACCCGCACGTTCGTCCTGGATGCGGAGATGCGGCAGTTCTTCGCGGACGAGAACCCCTGGGCGCTCGAGGAGATCGGGAGGAGGCTACTTGAGGCGCACGAACGCGGTCTCTGGGACGCTGACCCGGACGTCCTCGAGGGGCTGCGGGCGGCCTACCTGGAGATGGAGGGCTGGATCGAGGACCGTATGGGAGATGCCGGCGGCGACGTCCAGGGCGGCGCGGTCCGCGTGGTGACCGTGGGGGATGTAAAAGCACTACGGGGAGCACGGGAGAAGGAATGAGCGGCGTGAAGACGGCGGATGGCGACACCTGTTAACGCGTCGCGCTCTATCATGCCACCGGTAAATCGCCTTCATGCGGCACGTTCCCGCTTTTCCCTCATTTCTGTTTTCGCAGTCTGAGTAGACATACCGTGAGAAGCAGTGCGCCCGCTGTAGCGACTACACCAGATCCCGGAGACGCAGGTGCCGCCGGATTTTCGAGCCGGATTGCATACAGGTCGTTTAGGTCGCTCACGACGATCGTCGTGCCGTCGGGAGACCACTGCTGCATCATGTATGCCGAATTGTCAGTATCGAGGGGTGCGAGGCCGGAGCCGTCGCTCTCCATCACCCAGAGCGTCTGGTTCCGCGACTCCGACCGGAAGGCGATCCTGGCACCGTCCGGAGACCAGACCGGTGATCTGTCCCAGTTTCCGGTTGTCAATTGCTCCGAACCCGATCCGTCGCTATTGATAACCCAGAGAGAGAACTCCGGCCATGTTCCGGGGGGTGCCGCGACGACGTAGGCGATCCTGGTACTGTCCGGGGACCATGCATATTCGGACACATTCCCCTCGCTGAACGTCACCTGTGTCTTGCCCGTTCCGTCGCTCTGCATGACCCAGATCTCCCGGTTTCCGGATCTGTCTGCAAGGTATGCGATCCTGTCCCCCCGCGGCTGCCACAGGGGCAGACGTGCATCCCCGTCGCTCGTCAGCTGCTTCTTGTTCCTGCCGTCCGCGTCCATGATCCAGATGTCTGCTTCCGTACGGATGGCCGAGAGGTTCACCGCAGGCGACCCTTCCTGGATGGCCGCATTATCGAAGAGGCAGGAGGTATAGACGATCCGCTTTCCATCGGCGCTCCAGTCCGCCCCGTAGCCGGAGAGCGCCAAACCGGGGACAATGCGACCGTTTTCAGTCAGGCGCACCCTCCCGGTCCCGTCCGGGTTCATCGTCCAGAGGTCGAGCCCTCCTCCGTCATCGGAGAGGAAGAGGAGTTTCTTCCCGTCCGGCGACCAGGGATCAAACTCAGTGAAGAGATTCCACGAACGGTCGTCCGTCACCGATACCGGGTTTTGGCCGTCGCGCTCCATCACCCGGATGCCAGCATGGACTCCGTCGGATGAGACGAAGGCGATCCTGGCACCGTCCGGAGACCAGAAGGGGTATGCATCGAATGCCGAATCGTTCGTCAGCTGGACGACGGATGCAGCCGCTGCCGGGGGAGCGCACGCGATCAGCAGGAGGATGATGCATATCGTGTTCGGGGTCAGGCCGGATCTTGCCATATTCACAATCCTGTATACAGTTTGGCTACTGATATCAGTTTCCACAGAAGCCATACGATTTTCGCACCGATTGCCAGCCCCACGGGAACGAAGACCGTCACCAGTGCCTGACGAGCAGAGAGACTTCGTGCGTGACACATACCTGCGGTCCAGAGGAACCCGCACCAGAGGAGAACAGGAATTGCAATTCCTGCATCGATCAGCGCTACGGTGGTTGTATGCGCTGCCACGCGAGCGGGAATGAAATGGTCCTGCATCGGCAGGGAGATGATCTGGAAGAGGGCCAGATGGAGGAGGCCCCCGATGATCAGGGGCGCGCATCCGTATCCCACATAGACCAGCGTCCGGAGAAACGTGCCCCGGCCTCTATACAGGTATGATACCCCATAGAAGACTGCCGAGTACGATACCCATGCCAGGAACGGTGAGAGAGCCGTTGCAAACAGGCCCGCGTATACGATCGGGTGCGCGGACGGGTCGGCGAGCTCCAGCGTTCGGGCGTACGTGGTGATTGCATCGTAATTGCCGCCGATCTCAACCAGGAATAGGCCGCAGACGATCAGGAACGGAGTTTTCAGGTTGACGGACCTGGTTGAACGTTCTGCAAAAAATTTATCAGGAGAAAGGCAGAGCAGTTTCAACTGTCGGAAAAATGAGGTTATCCGGGGGGAAGCGATTTCCTGCAAAGGGGACATGTACTCACCGATGTTCATAAATTATAGGTCACCTGGTCCGTATTGCGCTGGGGGAGGAGAGCCGGGGGAAATCCCTGTCCCCGGATAGAGTCTCTATGCCTCAACCGGTTCCTGATCCCCTCAACGCCTGCTCTCTCGCCATTCTGATTGCATAATCAACAGGACTCCATAGTAACTCAACTGTCCTGCCGTGCATCACGGTGCCGTTCAGTGCCTCGTTTGCGGGTGTACGGTTGGCCACCCACAACCGAATTTCTGTGGGAGATGTTACGAAATTCACTGCCTGCACTTAGGGCTGGTCATCTCAAAGATGCAGCAGTTTCTCTTCTGTACTTCAATCTGTCCCCGGTCCCCTCGATGCAGGTTCGGTCTTTTTCATCTCCTCCCACATCTCCTTTGGTGCGCCTCCAATTAGCTCGATTGTCCTGCCGTACATCACGGTGCCGTTCAGTGCCTCGTTTTCGGGCGTACGGTTGCGCACCCACATCTCCATATGTGCGGGTGATGTTATGATAAAGCCCGATATCTCCAATTCGGGATGATCCTTCTGGAATTGCAGCAGTTCGGCCGCAACCTGCTTACGCTCTTTCTCGTAATCGATATCGTGAACGACCCTGAAGGTCCAACCACAGATCTGCTTGGCCTGAATTGCCTTCACTTTCTTTTCATCTCGTATGGAGTACGCGTGGATGATGGCCAGCTTGTTCTCCGAGTCAAATTCCCATCTGCTTATACCAAACTTTCTGTCTTCATAGGTTCGTTGCAGTTGTTCAATCTCCTCTCTCAACACTTCCGGCAACTCTTCCGGTGTCATATTCGCCTCTTTCAGTGCTTCCTTCACGGGTAGAAGCAGTTGCAGCTCTTCCGATAACCCTTCCGATGTCATGTTCTCAACCTCCTGTTCTTCTCCAGGTACCTGTTGCGGCGTTGCATTCCGGCTTATATCCCCCGGTAGGTTCGACCCTGTCGGCGACCCCAGCGTCACGTTCCCGGTCCCCGGACCACTGTCCTCGTCAGGAAGGTACACTGCTACGATCATCGCTCCCGCACAACAGATGATTGCAAGTGCGATGATGATCCGTAGGGTCGTTTTTGTCATGTACTCCGCCCTTTCAACCCTTGGTTACATTTCCTTTTGCGTCGATCAAAAACGTCGCCAGAGGCACTATATCGTGGTTCGGGAGACCGCAATTAAAGATACCTGTTATCTCGTAGATCTTCACCTTCGTAGCCTCTGTTTCTGTCCCGTAGGGCATCTGCCAGTCACCGGGTCTGATGTCCAAGTTGTCAAACTGGTAGAACTTCCAGCTGGAAAACTCATCTCTGTTGCCGCCTAAGAACTCGGCACAGACCGCATGGCCGAAGCCCTGTGAGTTGTTTATAAGCGACACCATGTAGAAGTCCAGATCGAAGGTCCCCTCGATGTAACAGTGCTCGGGGCAGCGGATCTTCTCCATCCAGTAGCAGCCTGCCAGATCCTGAAGATGCTCGAGGCATTTTCTGGTCCGGGCATACCGTATCACCACGTTTGGCAGGCAATCGGCGTTGTTCCAGGACCCCGAACCTCCCCCGCAGTCAGGAAGCCCGGGACGGAAATACACGATCCTGAAGGGTAGATACACGCCTGCCGAGACATGGCAGTCCACCCAGTCTCCCCAATCGAACCAGCCACCGCCTGCCATACTCACACCTCCAGTCCTGACTCTCTCTTCCTGTGCATCAACCGGTTCACGGTTCCCTCAACGCCTGCTCTCTCGCTATTCTGATTGCATAATCAACAGGACTCCATAGTAACTCAACTGTCCTGCCGTGCATCACGGTGCCGTTCAGTGCCTCGTTTGCGGGTGTACGGTTGGCCACCCACAGCTGAAGTTCTGTGGGTGAAATTGCGAACCCCCCTATCTCCAATTCGAGGTGGTCCTTCCGGAATTGCAACAGTTCAGCCACGAGCTGCTTACGTTCTTTCTCGTAATCCACATCATGGATGACCGTAAAAGTCCAATCGCCGATCTCTCTGCCCTGGAGGGCCTCCATCCCTTTTTCGTCCCGCATCATCCTTTCTTCGCTCCCTATGGAGTACGCATAGACGACAACCCGTTTGTTGTCCGGGTCAAATTCCCATTTACTGATGCTGAATGTTCTGTTATTACCGCGCCGTAGATCTTCTAACTCCTCTCTCACCTCCTCCGGGAACTCACCCGGCGCCATGTTCGCCGCATCCAGCGCTCGTTGCATGAGTTCGGGCACATCCGGTTCCAGAATGACCTTAAAGGTCCAGCCGCTGATCTGCCTGCCCCGAACGGCATCCGCCTTCGTTTCATACCCGTCATTTGGCCATGTAAAGCGCGCATAGGCGACGACCAGTCTGTTCCGGGGATCAAGCACCCACGTCCGTATGCCCCCAATTTGCACGCTGATGTTTTCCATTTCCTCTTTTACTTCGTCCGGCAACTCTTCCGGCGTCATATTTGCCGCTTCCAGAGCTCGCCTCACGGCTGGATGCATATACGGCTCCCAGACGACGTTAAAAGTCCAATCGCCGATCTCTCTGCCCTGAATGGCAGTTATCTCCTTTTCGTGCTCTTCATTCCATGCGAAGACTGCATGGATGACGACCTGCTTGTTCCGGGGATTGAGATCCCACTTCCAGATGATATCTTCGAACGGTACGGTGTTTTTGATCTCCTCCTCTACTTCGTCCGGCAACTCCTCCGGTGTCATATTTGCCTCTTCCAGCGCTTCCTTCACGACTCTAGGCCCATATATGGACGCATACAGGTCTCTTGAGATCTCTTCCGGTGTCATGTCCTTATCCTCCCTTACTTCTGCAGGTACCTGTTCGTGCGTTGCATTCTCGTGTTCCTCCTCATTTCGTACATTCCTGGATTGGTCTGACCCTGTCAGCGATCCCTCTGGCGTCACGTTCCCGGTCCCCGGACCGCTGTCCTCGTCAGGAAGGTGCACCGGTGCGATCAGCGCTACCGCGCAACAGACGACTCCGATCGCGACAACAGCGGCGATGATTCGTGCAGCGGACTCTGTCATTCTTCCTCCTTCACCGGGGTGACGATGCAGTTTTCATGAATCAGAAATGCTGCATCAGGCGGTTCTTCATAGTCGGGGATACCACAGGTCATTATTCCGGTTCCCGATCTCGACGTTCTGTGTTCACCGCGGCGACGTAACAAATCCCGGGAACGAGGGTCAAAACCCGGACGAGCCGCTTTTGCCCGGCGACGTACCGACGCAACAGTTGTATGACGGCGCGTTCTGGTTGCCCTGATTCTTGATGACGCATTCAGTATCGCCCTTTCAGCCTGAGTAGACATACCGTGAGAAGCAGTGCGCCCGCTGTAGCGACTACACCAGATCCCGGAGACGCAGGTGCCGCCGGATTTTCGAGCCGGATTGCATACAGGTCGTTTAGGTCGCTCACGACGATCGTCGTGCCGTCGGGAGACCACTGCTGCATCATGTATGCCGAATTGTCAGTATCGAGGGGTGCGAGGCCGGAGCCGTCGCTCTCCATCACCCAGAGCGTCTGGTTCCGCGACTCCGACCGGAAGGCGATCCTGGCACCGTCCGGAGACCAGACCGGTGATCTGTCCCAGTTTCCGGTTGTCAATTGCTCCGAACCCGATCCGTCGCTATTGATAACCCAGAGAGAGAACTCCGGCCATGTTCCGGGGGGTGCCGCGACGACGTAGGCGATCCTGGTACTGTCCGGGGACCAGGCATATTCGGACACATTCCCCTCGCTGAACGTCACCTGTGCCTTGCCCGTTCCGTCGCTCTGCATGACCCAGATCTCCCGGTTTCCGGATCTCTCCGAGAGGTATGCAATCCTGTCCCCGTGCGGCTGCCACAGGGGCAGGCGCGCATCTCCATCGGTCATCAGCGGTTTTTTGTTGCCGCCATCCGCATCCATGATCCAGATGTCTGCTTCCGTGCGGATGGCCGAACCGTTCACCGCAGGCGACCCGTTCGCGGCGGTGGCCACAAAGTCCTCCCAGATGGCCGCATTATCGAAGAGGCAGGAGGTATAGACTATCTGCCTCCCATCGCTGCTCCAGTCCGCCCCGTAGCTGGAGAGCGCCAAACCGGGGACAATGCGACCGTTTTCAGTCAGGCGCACCCTCCCGGTCCCGTCCGGGTTCATCGTCCAGAGGTCGAGCCCTCCTCCGTCATCGGAGAGGAAGAGGAGTTTCTTCCCGTCCGGCGACCAGGGATCAAACTCAGTGAAGAGATTCCACGAACGGTCGTCCGTCACCGATACCGGGTTTTGGCCGTCGCGCTCCATCACCCGGATGCCAGCATGGACTCCGTCGGATGAGACGAAGGCGATCCTGGCACCGTCCGGAGACCAGAAGGGGTATGCATCGAATGCCGAATCGTTCGTCAGCTGGACGACGGATGCAGCCGCTGCCGGGGGAGCGCACGCGATCAGCAGGAGGATGATGCATATCGTGTTCGGGGTCAGGCCGGATCTTGCCATATTCACAATCCTGTATACAGTTTGGCTACTGATATCAGTTTCCACAGAAGCCATACGATTTTCGCACCGATTGCCAGCCCCACGGGAACGAAGACCGTCACCAGTGCCTGACGAGCAGAGAGACTTCGTGCGTGACACATACCTGCGGTCCAGAGGAACCCGCACCAGAGGAGAACAGGAATTGCAATTCCTGCATCGATCAGCGCTACGGTGGTTGTATGCGCTGCCACGCGAGCGGGAATGAAATGGTCCTGCATCGGCAGGGAGATGATCTGGAAGAGGGCCAGATGGAGGAGGCCCCCGATGATCAGGGGCGCGCATCCGTATCCCACATAGACCAGCGTCCGGAGAAACGTGCCCCGGCCTCTATACAGGTATGATACCCCATAGAAGACTGCCGAGTACGATACCCATGCCAGGAACGGTGAGAGAGCCGTTGCAAACAGGCCCGCGTATACGATCGGGTGCGCGGACGGGTCGGCGAGCTCCAGCGTTCGGGCGTACGTGGTGATTGCATCGTAATTGCCGCCGATCTCAACCAGGAATAGGCCGCAGACGATCAGGAACGGAGTTTTCAGGTTGACGGGCCTGGTTGCACGTTCTGCAAAAAATCGATCGGGTGAGAAGAGCAGCAGTCTCAACTGTTGGAAAAATGATTTTGTCTGGAAAGAAGCGTTTTTATGCAAAGGGGGCATGTAATCACCGCTGTTCATAATTCTGGAAGTCTTTCAAGGGTAGATCCTACAATTACAGGTCACGTGGTCCGTAGTGCGCTGGGGGAGGAGAGCCGGGGGGAACTCCAGTACTTGTATGTAGTCACATGTTGTGTCCAGTGTTACTGAAACATCATAATAACTTGCAGTGTCACTGATGTAGTCAAAAACATCTGTTTGGGATTTACTACACTGGTTATCGAAAGTATGTGATATATGTGGATAATCGAATGGAGGCGTCCCTATTAATGGCCAGCTTACTATAATGTTTATTTCTATATTACACGAAGTAAGTATTTGATTAGGATCGCCAGAAATGCCAATGCATGCCCCAGCATTCCAGTACACTTCAATATAACGTCTTCCACTCAGTCTTTCAAATAATGTTGCCTCAATCATTAATACAGCATTTTTATGCTCGATTGGATTTGAATTTTCACTACATTCTCCAATTGGCACATTCGCCCAGTCACCCCAATTGCTCCAACCACCGCCTCCCATATTCACACCTCCAATAGTCCGTCCCGCATCAGGTATTGGGGGAGTACCCATCCGTTGCAGTAAACAACGCTATCCTCATGCCGGACAATATCCGGCCCGGGATATGTCTGATAGAGCCAGAACCTATTCTGATAATTTCTGTAAGAGAATCCATTGCCCGCTAGAGGCGCACCAACAGGTTTTTTCCGTATGTTTTCGTAAACTCGTCTGAAGTTTCTGCCGGATTGAAACTCAGTTTCAGGCTGATTATAGGGAGGATAAACTGATGGCTGGTAACAGATGACAGATGCACTTTTCGGCTTAATGGGCAACCTTAAGGATCTGTTGCTGCATTCCCCGATGATCGCCAGATCGTAATTCTCTTCCTCAAGTCTTTGGACGAACTGAACGTAGTCATACCCGTACCACCTGAGATCCGGGAAAACATCCCAGAACTCTCCGGGAAAAGCGCCCACGGCAATCACACTCCTATTACTCTGCGGAAGTTTCATTCTCGGCTCAAACGTATCGAATACCAATGCTTCCGGATGATGTAAAACACGTTTTTCGTCCAGGCAGGGGCTGTCCAGAGGCTCGGGTGCACCAGTAACCACTTCCTGAACCCTCTTTTCCTGGAGATTCCTTTTACGAGTCTCTTCCCAGAACGTCAAAATGCCGGGATCAGGAGAATACGACCGAATGAGGTTGCTGACGCAGTTTGTCCATTCGCCAAGCCAATCATAGGGAACGATCTCGTTATAATTTGCAAAAAGATCAAGATATGCTGCCCCGATGGGAGAATAAGCCGTTGAGATCCCAATAATATAAACATCGAATCCTCTTGGCAACCATCGTTCAAGTGCACTTCGACTTTTTACCGCTTCAAGCGGGAGGCTATACTGGTAGCATCCCTCCTTCAAGTACAACCCAACATCCGATTGGCCTTTGATTCTTTGTAAACATGCCACCTTTTTGCCCTGCGCTCTATAATAGCGTTCAAGTGCCAGCAAAAGCGCAATTTTTCCCTGATCGCAATACGAAGCCATTACATACACTTCACTCATACTTCACTCTCCGGCAACAGGTTTCAAACTGATTTATGCACTTCTCGCCTCTGATGTTATCCCGAAACAGTACATCATCGATTTTTTGTGGGAATCGCCCGAGAACACGCTGATTTCGTGAACAGTCCCAATACGTACCATCCGGAAGAACGGAAAGCCCCAGTATCCCTGCAATACAGCCCTTTTCCAGGCAGGTCATGGGACAGAGGACCCCCTTCTGCTCCACCCGTTCCTTGACCCGCTGCCTCTCCGACAGCCAGTCTGAATACGACAAGGGATCTAACCCATTTTCGCGAATTGGGTGATAGAGATTGAAGTTGAGCAGGTAAGACCCTGTTTCGATACAGAGATCTATGATATGATCGATGCACTTCAGGTTCTGTTTGTTGGCAGTAAATGAGATGCTGTGGCGAATGTTGTTCTCGTCCAGTAGCCGCAGCGCTCTCACCGCTTTCTCGTAACTTCCTTCACCACGGATAAAGTCGTGAACGCGATTGTCTCCGTCGATGCTGATCTGAATTCCGTCATTTCTTCGGAACAGACCAATGTATTGCGGGACAAGGATCCCGTTCGAACTCAGGGCAACATATCCGTTCAAACCTCGTACAATGCTGCAGACTTCCCCAAACTGCGGATGCAGAAGAGGCTCCCCGCCACTCAAAATGATCGTACTCTGCGGAAGAGGAAGATCTGCCTGCAGGAAGTCGGTACTTACCTCTCTTATCATCTCCAGCGGCATCGAGGTATTTCCTTTGTTCAGGTAGCAATGCCTGCACGCCAGCTGACAGTAATCAACGACATGGAGGTCAAGGAAGTTCGCAGGCATTCATACCACTATCCTGTTCGGCACATTTTCTTTCCATTGCAATATCGTGTCCCACGGGATTTCGTAATACTTAAATTGATATTTTTAATTATGTTTGCGATTATTTTGAAATTACTTAACATTTTCCCTTTGAGATTACGTTCCGGGCCCATCATATTCTGTGCACCTCCGGTTTGATGGCCCCCTACTCCAGCGCACAACGCTCTGCCCCTCTCATCAACCCCCACCCTGCTCCCGGGGGGGCAGGCATGGCGATATGCGGGGGTTCGTTACGCGACTGGTCAGAGGGCGGGAGCGTGAGCACCGTGAGGTGAGAAGAACCGGTAGTGCTCCAGCAGAGAACTGATAATCGATCTCGGCGGATTCGACCGAAAATTTCCATTATCGGGCCCCGATAAAGCCCTATTCCGGCTGTCGTTCATCCCTGACGAGATTGGTGCCGGACCCGGCCTGTC
>ENA-UOOI01000289-UOOI01000289.1-fermentation-metagenome-genome-assembly--contig:-NODE-289-length-64751-cov-3.803666_pt1 | contig 64751 bp, 55 predicted proteins | sample MGYA00245779_ERZ724027 | MGnify/ENA primary metagenome ERZ724027 (study PRJEB28704, sample SAMN03018318) | fermentation metagenome | biome: anthropogenic terrestrial biome; feature: soil; material...
AGCGACCACTCGCCCCCCAGACGAGTACTCTAAACCGGACTGAGCTACATCCCGCAAAAGTGAGTGCAAAATTATCACTTAAATTTGAATTACGCAAATTTAGATTCTGCTTTGTTTAATGTATATTATGAATTTATTTGTGATCGGATAAAAAAATAGTTGTTAATTTGCGTCTCAAAATATAAGTAAAGAGATTGTTGATAATTCTTTGACTCCCCATTGCTGTGATATCTGAATGGGAAAGTGATGAACATGCTATCGGCATTGAGTTTCAACAGAATGAAAATAAAATAGTTATATTAAATGACCTTCACTGCAAAACAAATAGCCGCTTTCCTGAAAGGTGAGATAGTCGGCAATCCGGAAGTAGAAGTTTCCAATTTTTCGAAGATTGAGGAGGGGAAAGCAGGAACCATCACTTTTCTGGCCAACCCGAAATACACACCTTATATTTATAAGACAGAGGCCGATATTGTGCTCGTAAATAATGACTTCGAGCCCGAGAAACCTATTCGTGCCACCCTCATAAAAGTGCCTAATGCTTATGCGGCATTGGCATCGTTGATGGAGATGGTAAATAAGAGTATTCCCCGGAAGAGCGGAATCGATACAATGAGTTTTGTAGCACCTACCGCGAAGATTGGAGAACAGGTCTACGTAGGGACATTCGCCTACATCGGCGACTACGTGGAGATAGGGGATGACAGCAAGATCTACCCGCAATCCTACATAGGAGAGAACGTGAAGATCGGGAAAAATACAATCATCTATCCCGGGGTAAAGATTTATCACGGTTGCGCGATAGGTGACAATTGTATCATACATTCGGGTGCGGTGATCGGTGCAGACGGGTTTGGCTTTTCCAAAGAGGAGGAGGTGTACCATAAAATTCCCCAGTTGGGAAATGTGCTCATTGAAGATGATGTGGAGATCGGGGCCAATACTGCTATTGACCGTGCCGTGATGGGCTCCACTGTAATCCGCCGTGGAGTAAAACTTGATAATCTTATACAGATAGCCCACAATTGTGAAATTGGTGAGCATACGGCTATGGCTGCCCAGGTAGGGATCGCCGGTTCCACCAAGATCGGTGAAAATTGCGTGTTTGGCGGGCAGGTAGGTATTGGCGGACATATCACTATCGGGAAAAACAGCCGGATCGGGGCACAGTCCGGCATCATCAGCAATACTGAAGAGGGATCGGAGGTCATAGGCTCTCCGGCCATGCCAGTGAAAAGTTTTTTCAGGTCAAGCATCCTTTTGCCCAAGCTACCTGACATGTACCGGCAGCTGAATGCCTTGGAAAAAGAACTTCTTGAACTCAAAAAGAAGCTCGCCGCCGGTGATTAAACAACGTTTCCGTTAAGAAATTGGTATACATTTCACAAATTCGGAAAGAATCTGTGCAACTGGTCATGTGAGTAAATATGCATTTTATTCCACGGTAATGGGGTAAAATCGTTAAGTTGATGTTATCTTTGCACATAAATAGGAGAAATGAGAAATAAATTAAATATAAGGTGAAACAGAAAACATTACAAAGCAGCTTCACATTAAGCGGCGTAGGTCTCCACACCGGATTGGATATCGTAGTTACTTTCAATCCCGCACCTGTAGACCATGGATATAAAATAAAGAGAATTGACCTCGAAGATCAACCGGTGATTGAGGCGTTGGCCGAAAATGTAGTGAATACGCAACGCGGGACAGTGATCGCTAAAGGTGATGCAACCGTAAGTACCATCGAACACGGGCTTTCCGCACTGTTTGCCCTTGGAATAGATAATTGCCTGATCGAAGTAAATGCGTCCGAATTTCCCATTCTTGACGGGAGCGCAATCGAATATGTGAAAGCGATCCGGAAAGCGGGTGTTCAGGAACAGGATAAAGACAAAGACTTTTATGTTGTACGCAAGAAGATAGAAGTATCCGATCCGGAGACCGGCTCGAAACTGACACTGCTGCCTGACGATTCGTTTTGTATCAACTCCTTCATAGAGTTTGAATCGCAATATATACCCAATCAATCGGCTTCGTTGGATACCGTCACCGATTATGAGACGGAGATCGCTCCTTCACGTACTTTTGTATTTGTACGCGAGATCCAGCAATTACGCAAGGCAGGCCTTATCAAAGGAGGAAATCTGGATAATGCGATCGTAATTTATGAGAGGAAATTATCACAGAAAGAATTGGATAATATCGCTGATGAATTGAATGTTCCTCACCACAACGCTGATGAGTTGGGCTATCTGAACAATCGTAAACTGATGTTCCCCAATGAGCCGGCGCGCCACAAACTGCTTGACATTATCGGCGATATGGCGCTCATCGGGAAACCTATCATGGGGCGCCTTATTGCCATGCGACCCGGTCACAAGATCAACAATCAACTGGCACGGATGATCCGCAAAGATATCAAACTCAATGAGGTGCAACCCCCCGTATACGATGTGACCAAAGAGCCAGTCATGGACAACAACCGCATCCGCGAATTGTTACCTCACCGTTATCCTTTCCTGATGGTAGATAAAATTATACAGATGACGGACAAGTTTATTGTGGGCGTGAAAAATATTACTACCAATGAACCTTTTTTTGTCGGACATTTTCCTCAGGAACCGGTGATGCCGGGGGTATTGCAGGTAGAAGCGATGGCTCAGACGGGAGGACTGCTCGTCCTTGCCGGATTAGATGAGCCGGAGAGATATTCTACCTATTTTCTCAAGATTGATAATGTGAAATTCCGCCATAAAGTGGTTCCGGGGGACACCATTCTCTTCAGGGTAGAGCTCACCAGCGAAATGCGCAGGGGCATTGCTACCATGCGGGGACTGGCATTTCTTGGGGACAAAGTAGTTTCCGAAGCCGATCTTACGGCACAGATCATCAAAAACAAATAAGATAAACCGACCGGATATATGAACAGTGTTTCATCTTTAGCTTATGTGCACCCTGAGGCTAAACTCGGGGAAAATGTAATTATAGAGCCTTTTGCGTATGTCGATCGCAATACGGAAATAGGAGAGGGTACTCGTGTGATGACACATGCGACGGTGCTGTACGGGGCACGTATCGGAAAAAACTGTACCATCTTCCCTCACGCTACAGTAGCCGGCATCCCGCAGGACCTTAAGTTCCGGGGTGAAGATACAGAAGCGATTATCGGAGACAACACCACCATACGCGAATGCGCCACCGTGAACAGAGGCACCGCCTCGAAAGGATTCACAAAAGTAGGGGCCGACTGCCTGATTATGGCGTATAGTCATGTGGCGCACGATTGTGTGCTCAACGATCATATAATTCTGGGTAATGCTACCCAGCTGGCAGGCGAAGTGGAGATTGATGATTATGCGATTATCAGTGGTGGTTCGCTGGTACACCAGTTCACCAGAGTTGGCGCTCATGTGATGATACAGGGTGGCGCCAAGGTTCCCAAGGATATTCCCCCGTATGTGATGGTCGGACGTGAACCGATCATTTATGTGGGACTCAATGTGGTGGGACTGCGACGCAGAGGTTTTACCAGTGAGCGCATCAACTCTATCCAGGAAATATACCGTTATCTGTACCAATCTGGGTTCAATGTTACGCAGGCAACGGAACGGATCGAAAATGAACTGCCTGAAACGGACGATCGTAATGATATCCTGGAGTTTATCCGTTCTTCAAGCCGCGGCATCGTACGCGGTAATATGGAGGGGTAGAACATGCCTGGTATTATTTTTCCGGCCGAATGGTATCCGCAGAGCGCTGTTCAGGTCACCTGGCCGCATCGGAATACCGACTGGGCAGAGTCTCTGGAAGAAGTAACCGCCTGTTATGTGGCTCTATCGAAAGAGATACTCCGGAGGGAAAAGTTGCTGGTTGTGTGCCGGGATACCGGTGAAGTAGAAAAATATTTTTCCGGGGATGAGCGGGAAAACCTCCTCTGTGTGGAGATAGAGAGTAATGATACGTGGGCGCGGGACCACGGGGCGATTTCACTCTTTGTAGATAATAAACCCACAATTTCAGATTTCGGTTTCAACGGATGGGGATTGAAATTCGCTGCCAACCGTGATAACCTGATTACAGGCAAGCTTTTCGAAAAAGCCGTTTTGCGGCCTGAGGTTGTCTACCTGAACCGTTTGAATTTCATTCTTGAAGGAGGATCGATAGAATCGGACGGAAAAGGGACGATACTTACTACTACGGAGTGCCTCTTATCTCCCAACCGCAATCAGCCGATGACGCAAGATGAGATCGGAAATTATCTGAAGCATGCCCTGGGCGCCGAACGTATTCTATGGCTCCGTCACGGCTTTCTGGCGGGAGATGATACCGACAGTCATATCGATACGCTTGCCCGCTTTTGTGAGGAACGTACCATTGCCTATGTGAAATGCGACGATCCCGAGGACGAGCATTATGACGAACTGAAAGCAATGGAAAAGGAATTGGAATCGTTTGTTGCATACGACGGCCGGTCCTATCGCCTGGTTGATTTACCTATGGCCGATGCCGTCTACCACGATGGAGAACGCCTGCCCGCTACCTATGCTAATTTTCTCATTATCAACGGTGCGGTGCTGCTCCCGTTCTACGGCACGGAAAAAGATGAGATTGCAAAAAGACAATTGCAGAAAGCATTCCCGGACCGGGAAATAGTCGGTATCGATTGCCGACCGCTTATCCGTCAACACGGTTCCCTGCACTGCGTAACTATGCAGTTGCCTATTGGATTTCTCTGATGGAAAGTGGAGGTAATCGATTTAATGATTTGAAGATATGTCGATTTGACGATTTATTTAATCGCCAATCTGCCAATTACTAATTCCGTCTTGGTTCTTTGTTCTTTATTCTAAATTCTAAAAATATGAAAGTAGGAATCATTCAACAAGCCAATACGTCCGACAGGGAAGAAAACGTAAAGCGCTTACAGCAAAAAATCAGACAGCTTGCTAAAGATGGAGCAGAGTTGATTGTGATGCAGGAGTTGCATAACGGTCTCTATTTTTGTCAAACGGAAGATACGGCTGTGTTCGACCAGGCGGAATCTATTCCTGGCCCGTCCACCGATTCCTTCGGCCGGCTGGCAGAAGAACTGGGGCTGGTCATAGTGCTTTCCCTGTTTGAGAAGCGCGCTTCCGGCCTTTACCATAATACGGCAGTAGTGATTGAGAGAGACGGAACCATTGCCGGAAAATACCGGAAAATGCACATCCCTGACGATCCGGCGTATTATGAGAAATTTTACTTTACCCCCGGCGATTTGGGTTTTCATCCCATTGAAACATCGGTGGGAAAGTTGGGAGTATTGGTCTGCTGGGATCAATGGTACCCCGAAGCGGCGCGCCTGATGGCGCTGGCCGGAGCGGAACTGCTGATTTATCCTACCGCTATCGGCTGGGAATCTACCGATCCTGAGGAGGAAAAACAACGACAACTCGATGCGTGGGTCACCCTGCAGCGGGGACATGCCGTAGCTAACGGTTTACCCGTTATTGCCGTAAACCGTACCGGCTTTGAACCCGACCCGTCGGGACTCACCAATGGTATTCATTTCTGGGGGAACAGTTTTGTGTGCGGGCCGCAGGGAGAATTTCTATATCGTGCTGCCGACCGTGAAGAAGTTGTCCATATGATTGAGATCGACAAGGTGCGTACCGAGAATGTGCGCCGTTGGTGGCCTTTTTTCCGGGATCGCCGTATCGATGAATACGGAAAATTGACCAAACGCTGGATCGACTGATTTTTTTTGACGAATAGATAAAGGCCGCCCGATTATGAGCGACCTTTTTTTATACCTTATTTTTCGAATTAATTATCTGCGTCCGGAAGATCTGCCGGAGCTGCTGTTTTCACTGCTGCTCCTTGAAGACGAAGTGGTTGTGCTGCTGTTGTTCCTACTCGAGGAACCGGAGCTCGACCTTACCGTAGTACTTTCGTTATTGCTTCTTGAGGAGCCGGAACTCGATCTTGTCGTAGTCTCGTTTCTGTTATTCGAAGAACTTTGTTGCGGACTCGCTGTCGTACTTCTACTACTGCTTCCGGAGGAGTTTTGTGATCTGACCGTTGTACTACTGCTGTTACTTCTGGTGGGACTTTGCGGTGTAACCGTGGTGCTCCTGGTGTCGGATGAACTGCTTCGCGTATCGGTTACCGAACTGCTGTTGCTCCTGCCGGAGGAATTCTCCTGAGATCTTACGGTAGTACTCCTGTCATTGCTTCCCGAAGAGTTTTGTGACCTGACCGTCGTACTGCTGTTATTTCTGGTGGAACTTGACGGTGTAACCGTGGTGCTGCTATTGGATGAACTGCCTCTTGGGGTGCTTTCAGAGGATCTTCCCGTTGCGTTACGGTTTGTAGATGTTCCGCTCCGCGAAGTTGTCCCTTCCGAAACCCTTGTATTGCTGTTGCTGTTCCTGACAGTTCCGCTGCCGGTAGTACTTCTGTCTGTGCTCCTGCCGCTTACGGAAGATCTCGTATTGGTTCTGCTGCTGGTTGCATCGGGACGATACACGCTTACTGCGTTGCCGCTGACCCTTGTCGCCCTGCCGGAGCGATTATTGTTGCTTTCGAGTCGGCGTACCGTAGTTTTTCTTCCTGTTTCACGTTCGTAGTCCCTGGCGCTCGGGCCGCTGTAGTAACGGTTATCGTTGTATATGTAGGTGTTATTGATGATGGTCGTCCTGTTATAAATAGTAGGGCTGTACCTGTTATAATACCTGTGCATATTGCTGTTATACATATATCTGGAAGGCAGGAAAGTCCAGTAGCTGGTAGGCATATTCACATAAATATTGATGCTTATCCGGGGATCCATGGGCGCCCATCCGTAATAACCGCCGCCGCTTCTCCATGTCACCCATGCGGGTGCCCATTCGTAGCCGGGAACCCAGGCCCAGCCGTAGTAGTCGTCGTAGTACCAGCGCCCGTAATGGAAAGGAGCCCAGCCCCACGAGAAGTTTGACACCCAGGTGTTTCCGTAATCGGTCATTACCCAGTATCCGTTAGTGGCATACGGATGAAAGTCTCTCCCTACATTGGGGATCCAGATGCGACCGTATGTGCGGTCGTTGATCCATCGCCCGTGAGGCCTCAGCTCATTGTAAAATACATTGAACGAGATGTCGCTTCCGGCGTAATCGTCATAATAGTATTCATCTTCGTAATAGCCATCATCGTATCCCTGGGAATAGAGATAACTCCGGGAGGTCCCGCATGACCAGAATACCAGTGCAATTACCATCAGGACGAGGGGGTGTCTTAAAGCTTTCATATCCGTAGTTATTAAAGGATGTAACTTCATTTCTTTTCTTTAGCAATATGACATCCTTTTTATAGAATGGTTTAACATTCTCAATGGGAAACCTGAAAAGATCGGGTTTTACCTGACTCCCTTCCGACCTAACCCCCTATTCACTTTTATTTAAACACCTGATCGATCCCTGAGAATCCCATAAATGCCATGGCCATGATGCCGGCTGTGATCAGCGCAAGGGGTATTCCTTTCATTGATCTGGGAACTTTGGTGAGCGCCAGTTGCTCGCGGATACTTGAAAAAATGATCAATGCCATGGCGTAACCTATGGCGGTAGCTACGGCGTAGATAACCGACTCCAACAGGTTATAATCCTTCTGTATCACCAGAATCGCCACTCCCAGGATCACACAGTTGGTGGTGATCAGCGGCAGGAACACTCCCAGCGCCTGGTAAAGCGCCGGTGATATTTTTTTGAGTACGATCTCCACCATCTGCACTAATGCGGCAATCACCAGGATAAAGGAGATGGTTTGCAGGTATCCCAACCCGGAAGGTTCCAGAATACCTTTCTGCAGAAGGAATGTGACGATGGTAGCGATAGTCAGTACAAACGTGACAGCCAGTCCCATGCCGATAGCCGTATCCACTTTCTTCGATACACCCAGGAACGGGCAGATGCCCAGGAACTGGGCCAGCACCACGTTGTTTACAAATATGGCAACGATAATGATTCCGATAATTTCCATAATCCTTGAGGGTTAGTTTGTTCCTTCCTTCTTCTGAAGCTTGTTAAAAATGGCGATCAGGTATCCCAGCACGATGAAAGCGCCCGGCGCCAATACAAATATCAATGAGCCGAACTGTTCGGGGTAGATGTTCAGTGAGAATATCTGTCCGGTGCCCAGTAATTCACGTACAGCACCCAATAGTGAGAGTGCGAAGGTAAATCCCAGTCCGATGCCTATCCCGTCGAAAACCGATGAGATCACACTGTTCTTCGAAGCGAACGACTCAGCGCGTCCCAGCACGATACAGTTCACTACAATCAAAGGAATGAAGATACCTAAACTGTCGGCCAGTGCCGGTACATAAGCGTTCATCATCATTTCGATAATGGTCACGAAGGTGGCGATCACCACAATGTAAGCCGGAATGCGTACCATGTCGGGGATCAGGTTTTTCAGCATCGAGATCACCGCGTTGGAGCAGATCAATACAAACATGGTTGCCAGTCCCATGCTCATACCGTTGATGGCGGAACTGGTAGTTGCCAGTGTGGGGCACATCCCTAAAAGCAATACAAAAATAGGGTTTTCTTTAATAATGCCGTTGATCAGCACTTTCAGGTTGTCATTCATTGTCGTTTCCTCCCTCCTGTGATGTTATATCCTGTTCATCATTGTCATTTGTTTCCCCGGAAATGTTTGTTACGCTGCCTGATTGGGTGGTTCCGGTAGTGTCGCTTTCAGATTGGGTAGCTCCGCTTGTCGCATCCATATTTCCCGAGTAGGCAGCGTAAGCCCTGTTGATCGCTTCGAGAAATGCCCTCGAGGTGATGGTCGATGCGGTAATGGCATCCACATTTCCTCCGTCATTCGAAACGGCCAAGGCTCCTTTCGACAGGTCTCGTCCGATGATCGACTGCGAGGGTTTGGCTGCATCCCTGAACCACTCTGACATCTTCGAACCCAGTCCCGGTGTCTCACCATGTTGCAGTACCGAGTAATTCACGATCCTGTGTTCCATATCGAAGCCTACCATGATCTGTATATTTCCGCTGAATCCGTTGGTGGAGAAACTGTTCAGTGCATAACCCACGATCTCATCCCCTTTCTTTGCAGGGTAAACCAGCAGTGAGTCCCCCTGTCCGTCCGGCATCAGGAATGCTTCGGCGATCGGGTCGTTATCAAACGCGGGCACCACTTCGCTGATGGCGTTCTGCAATTTCATCGCTTTGGCATCTGCTATCGGCTTTGCCGTCATTTTGTTCACTTGGGCCAGCAATACGGCTACCGTCAGGCATATCAGCGATAGCGACAGGAACATATTTTTGAAGGTTGATTCTAATTTAGCCATGTTTCACTACCTCCCCGAATCGTTTTGGCGTTGTGTAATTATTGATAAGTGGCGTAAAGGCATTCATCAGCAGGATCGCGAATGAAACCCCTTCGGGATAGGCTCCCCAAAGGCGGATGGCGATGGTGATAAAGCCGATGCCTACACCGTAAATAAGCATTCCCTTTTTTGTCATGGGCGATGTTACATAGTCGGTCGCCATGAAGACCGCACCCAGCATTAATCCTCCCGAAAAGAGGTGGATCAGCGGGTTGTAGAGCGGGATGGGATTAAAGATGTAAAGTATTCCCGTGAAGATGGCGACGGTCGCCATGATAGAAATGGGGATATGCCATGTGATGATTTTCTTCCAGAGCAACCATCCTAAGCCGAGAAGCAGTGCCAGTGCGCTCATTTCTCCCAGGGAGCCGGCTTCGGTACCCAAAAACATGGTCTGTAAAGAGGGCAGCAGTTCCGGATTCAGTTTCAGGTTGCCGAGTATGGTCGCCGAACTGACGGCATCGATCGTGAAGGCGGTTTCCGGTGCCGGCCAGACGGTCATCTGTGCCGGGAATGAGATCAGCAGGAAGATACGTCCCGCGATGGCCGGGTTAAAGATGTTATTCCCCAATCCTCCGAAAGAGAGCTTTACCACGCCGATAGCGAACAGGCACCCCAGTGCCAGAATCCAGACGGGCAGGTTTGACGGTACGTTGAATGCCAGCAGTACGCCGGTGATGATGGCCGAACCGTCGAGCACGGTGGGCGTTTTCTTCATCATATATTTTACGATGAGATATTCAAATCCCACGCAAAAAAGCACAGCCAAAGCGGTAATGATCAGTGCATCCAGCCGGAAGACGTACAAAGCAACCAAAAACGCCGGAATGAGCGCGATAAGCACCCCGTACATATTTTTTTGAATCGTGTCTCCGCTGTGTATATGAGGTGAAGGGGAGACAACCAGTTTGTTTTCCATATTTAAAGTTACTCTACGCGTTAATTCTTTCTTGTCCTGATGATTGTGTTCACTCTGCTTTTTCCCAGCCGGATATAATCGAGCAGCGGCCGGTCGGCGGGACAGGTGTAACTGCATGAACCGCATTCAATACAATCGGTGATACGGTTATTTTCCGCCCTGTCCCATACTTCAAACTCCGTCAGGTTCATCAGTAGGGTAGGGTTCAGGCCCATGGGGCACACACTTACACATTTAGCGCAACGGATACAATCCTTCATCGCCTTCCGTTTTGCCTCTAGCGTGGGAATAAGCAATATACCCGAAGTTCCTTTGGTCACCGGTACGTCGGTGCTTGCCAGCGCTTTTCCCATCATGGGGCCGCCGCTGACGATCTTTCCGGTGGTGTCCGGCAGTCCGCCGGCAGCCTCGATCAGGTTGCCCACAGGAATACCTATGCGTGAAAGGATGTTACAGGGCTGTTTCACATCCTTTCCGGTGACGGTCACTACCCGTTCAACCAGGGGCTTGTTCTTCTGTACCGCCTCATAGGCAGCCAGAATAGTTCCTACGTTTTGTACCACCGCACCCACTGAAATGGGCAGGGCGCCGCTCGGAACCTGGCGTCCGGTCAGGGCGTCGATCAGCTGTTTTTCCCCTCCCTGGGGATACTGTACCTTCAGGGCCTCTACGCTGATGTTGGGGTATGCCTTCGCATATTTCCCGAATTTCTCAATGGCGTCTTTCTTGTTGTTTTCAATACCGATAATGGCTTTATCCACATTCAATGCTTCCATCACGATGGTGATCCCCACTATGATCTCCTCCGTTTTCTCCATCATCAGCCGGTGATCGGAGGTGAGCCAGGGCTCGCACTCTACTCCGTTGATAATCAGTATTTCGGGCTTGGAGCCCGGAGGAGGCGTCAGTTTTACGTGCGTGGGAAAAGTGGCACCACCCATGCCGACAATACCGGCGGCGGCAATTTTGTCGAGGATCTCTTTGGATGAGAGCCGGCACTCTTTTTTCAGGTCGGGTGAGCGGTCGATTGACTCTTCCCACTCATCGCCTTCCACTTTGATGATCACGGCATCACGCCGGTAGCCGCTTGCATCGATCGCTTTGTCGATTTTCACAACGGTACCCGACACGGAAGAGTGAATATTGGCCGAGACAAATCCCACGGTCTTGCCGATGAGGGTACCGACCTTCACGGCGTCTCCTTTTTTTACCACAGGCTGGCAGGGAGCGCCGATGTGCTGGGCAAGCGGAATGATCACCTGATCGGGAGTAGCAATGGATTGTATTGCGTTTCCGGCAGATATTTTCTGTTCTTTCGGGTGAATACCGCCAATTCTGAAAGTTTTTAACATATATACTATCCTTAATCTTATGCGTCAACTGTAGCTTTTTCCCCTTTGGGCAACTCCGGTTTCTCTTTCCGGGGCGGGAAATTCAACTCCAGGATGGAATTGGTGGGGCAGACCGGCACGCATTTACGGCAGAGCCGGCATTTGTCGTCAATAATATAAGCCAGGTTATTTTCAATGGTGATGGCTTCAAACGGACAGACCTGCTGGCATTTGCTGCATCCGATACATGCTACTTCGCACGACTTCCGGGCTACGCCTCCTTTTTCTTCATTCACGCAACTCACATAGATACGCCGCGATTTGGGACCCTGTTTACGCAGCTCGATGATATCTTTCGGGCATGCTTTCACGCAGGCGCCACAAGCGGTACATTTATCTTCCACCACTTCGGGGAGCATGGTCTCCGGATTGATGTGAATGGCGTCGAACGCACAGGATTCCACACAGTCGCCCAGGCCGAGACAGCCGAAAGAGCATCCGGTGTCACCGCCATAAAGTACAGCGGCGATGGTACAGTTGGAAATTCCGTCATATAGGTTGGTACGGGGACGATGTTCGCATGTCCCGCTACAGCGCACCACCGCTATCTTTTTTACCGCTACCGGAGCTGCTTGCCCCAGGATCGACGCTACCTTATCCATGGTCGTCTGGCCTCCTACGGGGCAGTTGAGCCCTTCCAGCGTTTCAGCTTTCACGCAAGCCGATGCGAACGACGCGCATCCGGGAAATCCGCAGCCGCCACAGTTGGCAGCGGGCAAGGCATCCTGAACCTCCTGTATGCGAGGATCTTCCTCTACCTTGAATTTTTGTCCTATCAGGTACAATATGGCGGCGCTACCGGCGCCGATCACACCTAAAGTTACCACGGCCGTAAGTAATACACTCATATTTTCATTTTATGATTATAGTAAAAAGTTTCAAACTAAAAGCTAAAAGTGAAAAGTTTGGGATCTTTGGTTTGGGAATTGAGATTTGTGATATTACTTAACCACTTGATCAATCATCGTCACATCATCTCATCGTCACATCATCAAATTAGTTCATCTAATCATCTTCCCACCCAATCACCTTTTTTATACCGAATTGAAACGAGTTTGCCATTTTTTTTCTCAGAAGATAAAGCATCAGGTAGTAGGGAATGAGAGCGCCCATAGCACTGATTGCCGCCTCCGTTTCATTGAAATTCCACAACGATAGAGTGAAAATAAGCGTTAAAATGAGGATAATCAGCGGAAGAACAAACGCCCAGACAACAGCTTTGTGGCCCATTGACTCTTTTGCTTCGATAATCACCCGTTCGTTTTCACGGAACCGGCCGGAAAAGTCAGCTATTTCGATCAGCTTCTCTTTCGAGTCGGCAGCCATGCAGGTCCCGTGGGCATGACACGCACTGCAGGCCGATTGTTGCAGGATACGTACGGTTACCTGATTGCCGCTGATTTTCTCAATGATTCCTTCGTGTTCGATCATGAAATAATCCCTTACTCTCTCACATGTAATTTAAGTACAAAGTTAAGATTATTTTCGTGATAAGTAAAAGTTTTTTGAACTTACTCATGGTTCAGACGTTAAGAAACGATTGAAGTATTCGGTATTCGATTTTTCATTCTGATATCTCGGTGCGAAGTATAGATTTTATTTATAATATAACCGCAATAAGTTTCGCTGAATCAGCCGAACATTTACGGAAAGATATTTGTTAAAAAGCTGAATAGCGGTGCAGAACGGCGAATTTAAAAAGTAACATATTTAATACTCTATCCTTATGGGTTTTGACATTGACATGATTCGAATGGTTTATAATCATCTTCCTGAAAAAATCAGGCAGGCAAAAGATATCTTACAGCGGCCTTTGACTCTGACCGAAAAGATCCTTTTTGCGCATCTCTGGTCCGGGGTTCCGGTAAAGGATTACCAGCGTGCAAACGATTATGTGGATTTTGCTCCCGATCGCGTGGCGATGCAGGATGCCACAGCGCAGATGGCGCTGCTGCAACTGATGAATTCCGGACGGACCAGCGTAGCGGTACCTTCCACTGTGCACTGTGACCATTTGATACAGGCCTATAAGGATGCCGATACCGATCTGGAGACTGCCAACATAACCAACAGGGAGGTATACGAGTTCCTTCGTGATGTCTCCAATAAATATGGGATCGGTTTCTGGAAACCCGGCGCCGGGATCATTCACCAGGTAGTGCTCGAAAACTACGCTTTCCCCGGCGGAATGATGGTGGGTACCGACTCGCATACGCCCAACGCGGGCGGGCTGGGTATGATCGCCATTGGCGTGGGCGGCGCCGACGCGGTGGATGTGATGGCCTGCCTGCCCTGGGAACTGAAGATGCCGAAGTTGATCGGTGTGAAGCTTACAGGGAGATTGTCGGGATGGAGCGCCCCCAAGGATGTGATACTGAAAGTGGCAGGTATTCTCACTGTGAAAGGGGGTACCAATGCCGTTATCGAATATTTCGGCGAGGGAGCGGAATCGCTTTCGGCCACAGGGAAAGGTACCATTTGTAATATGGGAGCCGAAGTGGGGGCTACTACCTCCATTTTCCCGTTCGACGAAAAATCAGCGGCCTATCTGGAAAGTACGGGCAGGAAAGAGGTGGCCGACGAGGCGCGTAAGATCAGGGAGCACCTGCAGCCCGATCCGGAAGTGGTTGCCCGGCCCGGACAATATTATGACCAACTGATCGAAATAGACCTTTCTACCCTGGAACCGCATATCAACGGGCCGTTTACCCCCGATGCGGCCTATACCATTTCGGAATTCGGCAAGACGGTGAAAGAGAATAACTATCCGCGAAAAATGGAGGTGGGATTGATCGGTTCATGTACCAACTCATCGTATGAAGATCTTACCCGGGCGGTTTCCATTGTGAAACAGGTGCGTGAGGAGGGAGTGCCCGTGAAAGCGCAGTTCCTGATCAACCCCGGCTCGGAGCAGATCCGGTATACGGCGGAACGCGACGGGATCCTGCAGGTGTTTGAGGATGCCGGAGCCACCATTATCGCCAATGCCTGCGGCCCCTGTATCGGTCAGTGGAAGCGTGATGATGATGTGAAGGACCGCGTTAATTCCATCGTTACTTCGTTCAACCGTAATTTCGCCAAGCGGAACGACGGCAATCCCAATACACATGCGTTTGTGACATCGCCCGAACTGGTGGCCGCGCTCACCATTGCCGGCGATCTCTGCTTCAACCCGTTGACGGATACGCTCGAAAATTATAAAGGGGAGCAGGTGAAACTGGCCGAACCGACTGGATTCGAAATGCCGCCCGGCGGTTACGATGTGAAAGATGCGGGATACCTGGCGCCCTCGGAAGACGGAAGGAACGTGCAGGTAACCATCGATCCCGATTCGAAACGGCTGCAAAAACTGGACCCTTTCCCTGCATGGAATGGCGAGGACTATATAGGGCTGCCACTGCTCATTAAAGTGAAAGGAAAATGCACTACCGACCATATTTCCATGGCCGGGCCGTGGCTTCGCTTCCGCGGTCATCTCGACAATATTTCCGATAACATGCTGATCGGGGCGGTGAACGCTTTCAATAACGAAACCAACGCCGTACTCGATCCCGGTACCATGGGCTATTCCCCCGTGCCGGTACTGGCCAGGAAGTTCAAGGCCGGGGGGGTAGGGTCGGTGGTGGTTGCCGAGGAGAACTACGGGGAAGGGTCGAGCCGTGAGCATGCCGCCATGGAGCCGCGCCATCTGAACGTGAAGGTGATCCTGGTCAAATCGTTTGCCCGGATTCATGAGACCAATCTGAAGAAACAAGGTATGTTGGCGCTCACCTTTGTGAATAAAGAGGATTACGATAAGGTGCAGGAGAGGGACAAGATCAGCGTAAAAGGGCTGAAGGATTTCGCTCCCGGCAGAACCCTGACTGTGGAACTGCTTCATGCCGACGGCACGAAAAATACTTTTGAAGCTGCCCACACTTATAATACACAACAAATAGAGTGGTTCAGAGCAGGAAGTGCCCTGAATGCCATGAATAAATAAATCTTGATCTTCATTTTATACGATTTTCTACGGTATGGTGTATGAAACCCGCGATACTCATGACTCAGGATCTGATAACTTGGATGCCCCTTTCATGTATATAACCCGCCAGGACGGCCGGCTTGCCGTGCCCGGTCATCCGGTCATACCTTATATTGAGGGCGACGGGATAGGCAAAGAAATCACCCCTCATGTACAGAGGATTGTCGACAGGGCTGTCGACAAAACATACCGAGGGAAACGGAAAATTGAGTGGAAAGAGGTGCTTGCAGGCGAAAAAGCTTTCAATGAAGTGGGGAGCTGGCTGCCAAAGGAGACGATGGAGGTGTTCCGCACCTGCCTGGTGGGAATAAAAGGGCCGCTCACCACACCGGTAGGCGAGGGGATACGCTCACTCAATGTGGCGCTGCGCCAGGAATTAGACCTCTATGTATGCCTTCGTCCCGTGCGATGGTTCCGGGGAGTGGCGACACCTTTATTGCATCCTGAAAAGGTGCATGTCACTATTTTCCGCGAGAATACGGAGGATATCTATGCCGGCATAGAGTGGGCTGCCGGCACACCGGAGTTGAAGAAAGTATTGAAATTCCTGCAGGAGGAGATGGGCGTAGGGAAGATCCGGTTTCCGGAGACTACCTCTATCGGCGTCAAGCCTGTCTCTGTGGAGGGAACGGAGAGGTTGGTGCGGGCGGCTATCGAGTATGCCCTGAAGCACGGGCTGCCTTCGGTGACCCTGGTACACAAAGGCAACATCATGAAATTTACCGAAGGCGGTTTCAAGAAATGGGGCTATGCCCTTGCCGAGCGGGAATTTCCCGACCAGACATTTACTGAACATAGTTTTAATAAGATAAAGGCTGAACGGGGCCTCGAAAGAGCGGTGGAAGCTTACAATCTTGCCGTTGAATCGGGAAAGGTTTTTATTAAGGATGTGATTGCCGATGCGTTCCTTCAGAATACTCTCCTTAAACCGGAAGAGTATTCCGTGATCGCAACCCTTAATCTGAACGGCGATTATATTTCCGACCAGCTGGCGGCCATGGTGGGCGGCATCGGTATAGCACCGGGCGCCAATATCAATTACCATACGGGGCATGCCATTTTTGAGGCGACCCACGGAACAGCGCCCGATATTGTAGGAAAAGACAAGGCAAACCCCTGTTCCATGCTGCTCTCGGCTGTAATGATGCTGGAGTATATGGGATGGCAGGAAGCCGGTAACCTGATTACCCATGCACTGGAGACACTCTTTGAAAACGGGTACGGAACTTCCGATCTGGCGCGGTTTATGGAAAACGGCAAACCCTTGTCGACATCCGATTTTTCCCGCAAAGTGATTGAAAATTTATAAAAAGGCTCGCTTTTGTAAACAAAAAGAGGTAAGAGAATGTTAAAAAGACAGGAATACCATTATCTGTCGCCATTTAAGAATAAAAACAAAATATATCACTATGGATAATGAACAATTGAGGAAAACATTGTCGGACTCCGTTGCCTTCACAAGCAATATCGACAAGGAACTTTTTACTAAGATGGGTGTGAAGCGCGGCCTTCGTAATGAAGATCATTCGGGAGTGCTCGCCGGGCTTACCCGTGTAGGAGATGTCGTGGGTTACGAACGCCAGGAGGACGGCACATTGACTCCCATTCCCGGCAAACTCTACTATCGCGGAATGGATGTGGAGGAGTTGGTGAAAGGCATACAGCGGGAAAACCGTTTGGGTTTCGAGGAGACCACTTTTCTACTCCTGTCGGGCAGCCTGCCCAACAGGGAGGAACTGGAGGCCATGAAACGACTGATCGCACAGACCATGCCCCTGAACCATAACGCAACTATGAGCATCCTCTCACTGAAAGGTAAAGACGTCATGAATATTCTGGCAAGGAGTGTGCTGGAGTTGTATATCTACGATGAAACCCCGGATGATATCTCTGCCGATAATCTTGTGAACCAGTCTATTAATCTGATTGCTAAGTTCCCTACTATCATCGCCTATGCTTACCAGGTGCTGCGGCACGATCACGAGGGACGATCGTTACATGTGCGCCTTCCCCATGAAGACTGTTCCGTGGCCGAAAACTTCCTTTTTATGGTGAAAGGGCGGGACAATTATACCGAGCTCGATGTGAAGATTCTCGACCTGGCGCTGATCCTTCATGCGGAACATGGAGGAGGAAATAACTCCACCTTCTCGGTACGGGTCACCAGTTCGACCGAAACGGACACTTATTCTGCCATTGCAGCCGGTATCGGTTCATTGAAAGGGCCTCTCCACGGAGGAGCCAACATCAAGGTGCAGGGTATGCTGGAAGATATGAAGAAAAATGTGAAAGACTGGACGAGCCCGCAGCAGGTGGACGACTATCTGATGAAGATACTGAAAAAAGAGGCGTACGACCGTACCGGACTTATCTATGGGATTGGTCATGCTGTTTACACCGTGAGCGACCCGCGCGCCATATTGTTGAAAGAGATGGCGCGCGACCTGGCCAAAGAGAAAGGACGTGAAGATGAATTCGCCTTTATGGAGTTGATAGAGGAGCGTGCCGTGGAGGTGTTTCTCGGTTTCAAAAAAAGTACGGCCAAAGCCCGGACCTGTATCAATGTCGACTTCTATTCAGGGTTTGTATACGATGCCATCGGATTGCCGTCGGAAGTATTCACACCACTCTTCGCGATGGCCCGTATTGTGGGCTGGTCGGCTCACCGGATCGAGGAGATGAATTTCGCCAGCAAGCGCCTGATCCGTCCCGCATACAAGAATGTGCGTGAAAAACAATCCTTTGTCCCGATGAATCAAAGATAATTGAATGCAAAAAATAAAAGTAAATAATCCTGTCGTTGAGCTGGATGGCGATGAGATGACCCGTATCATCTGGTCGTTCATCAAAGAACAGTTGATCTTACCCTATCTCGACCTGGATATTAAATATTACGACCTCAGTATACAACATCGCGATGCAACGGAGGACCGTGTGACGGTAGAGGCTGCCGAAGCCATCAAAAAATACAATGTAGGGATCAAGTGTGCCACTATCACGCCCGACGAGGCGCGTGTGAAGGAATTCGGACTGAAGCAGATGTGGAAGTCTCCCAACGGAACTATCCGTAATATCGTGGGTGGGACTGTATTCCGGGAACCGATCATCTGCAGCAATATTCCCCGTTATGTACAGGGATGGACCGAGCCGATCGTTATCGGCCGTCATGCCTTTGGAGACCAGTACCGCGCCACCGATAAGGTGATTAAGGGGAAAGGGACGCTTCGCCTTACGTTCACCAATGAAGAGGGTGAAACGCAGAGCTGGGAGGTATACGACTTCAACGGCGACGGTGTGGCCATGGCGATGTACAACACCGACGAATCTATCTACGGATTTGCCCGCTCATCCTTCCAGATGGCGCTGACCAAAAAATACCCGCTCTATATGTCCACCAAGAACACTATCCTGAAAGCCTATGATGGACGCTTCAAGGATATCTTCCAGGAGGTGTATGAGAATGAATTCAAAACCGAATTCCAGAAAGCCGGCATCACTTACGAACACCGGTTGATCGACGATATGGTGGCGTCGGCTATGAAGTGGAGTGGCGGATTTGTGTGGGCATGTAAGAATTATGACGGTGATGTACAGTCAGATACGGTAGCACAGGGATTCGGTTCATTGGGGATGATGTCCTCCGTACTGGTTACGCCCGACGGCCTGACGGTAGAAGCCGAAGCGGCACACGGGACGGTAACACGGCACTACCGTCAGCATCAGCAGGGTAAAGAGACCAGTACCAACCCCATCGCCTCTATCTTCGCATGGACACGCGGACTGGCGCACCGGGGCCGGCTCGATGGTAATCAGCCGCTTATCGACTTCTGTGAGAAGCTGGAACAGGTATGTATAGAGACCGTGGAAGGTGGTAGGATGACCAAAGATCTGGCACTTCTGGTCTATGGAAATGATGCATCACGCGATACGTACCTCACTACGCAGGAGTTCCTGCACGCGTTGAAACGTAATTTAGATGCCAAATTAACTCACTGAGAAGTATCTGAGTATAAATACAGGGGCGGCCAAATGGTCGCCCCTGATGTTGAATAATATATGTTATTACTCTTCCTTTTCCTGTGCTTCGTATGCTTTCAGCAGTTTTTCCTGCACATCGGAAGGTACTAATTCATAGCTCGAGAATTTCATGGAGAAAGAAGCCCTTCCCCCGGAGATCGAACTCAGCGATGTAGAGTAGGAGCTCATCTCTTTCAGGGGCACCTTCGCCTTCAGTTTTTCGAATCCTTTTTCACTTTCCATACCCATGATCATGGCGCGGCGTCCCTGCAGGTCGCTCATCACATCACCCATATATTCACCCGGTACGGAAACTGTTACATCGTAGACAGGTTCGAGGATCTTGGGACCTGCGTTTTTGAAAGCGGTACTGAACGCATTACGTCCTGCGAGCATAAAAGAGATTTCATTGGAATCCACAGGGTGCATCTTTCCGTCATACACGATCACGCGTACGTCGCGAGCATACGATCCGGTAAGGGGGCCCTGCTCCATACGGGCCAGAATCCCCTTCAGGATAGCGGGCAGGAAGCGGGTATCAATAGCTCCACCCACAATACTGTTTACGAATACCAGTTTACCACCCCAATCCAGGTTAATCTCCTGGGTGTCGCGGTTCTGTACTTTGTATTCCTGCCCGTTGAACCGGTAAACTTCCGGCACGGTCATCCCTTCGGTATAAGGCTCTACGATAAGATGCACCTCTCCGAACTGGCCGGCACCACCCGATTGCTTTTTGTGGCGGTAATCGGCACGCGCCGACTTCGTGATGGTTTCGCGGTAAGGAATTTTGGGTTCCAGGAATTCAATCTCGATCTTATCATTGTTTTCCAACCGCCATTTCAATGTCCTCAGGTGAAACTCACCTTGTCCGGAAACGATGATCTGTTTCAACTCCTTGGAGTTTTCCACCAACCAGGTGGGATCTTCCTCTTTCATGCGGGTGAGCGCTTCGCTCAGCTTTTCGGAGTTCGATTCGTTGGCAGCCTTGATCGCCCGGCGGTAACGGGGTTCCGGATAACGGATGAAGTCGAACTTGTTTTCGGTATCTTTTGCGTTGAGTGTATTTCCTGTACGCACGTCTTTCAGTTTTACCGCTGCGCCGATACTGCCGGCCTGTAACTCTTCCGCCTTGTTGCGGATCTGTCCGGCTACGGTATAGAGCTGTACGAGCCGTTCTTTTGAACCGCGGTTAGCGTTGACGAGGTCGTCCCCTTCTTTTACCGAGCCCGACATTACCTTGAAGTAGGAAACTTCGCCGATATGCGGTTCGACGGTTGTTTTAAAGAAAAAGAGGCTGGTGGGAGCTGATGCGTCGGGTTTTACTTCTTCACCTTCGCTGTTGAGCGGTGCAGACACATCGGTGGGAGAGGGAGCCACCATGCTCAGGAAGTTCATGATGCGGTGCACTGCCATATTTTTTTCGGCTGATGCACAGAAAAGCGGAAAGAGATTTCGGCTGATCATTCCCTTGTGGATACCGTCACGCATCTCTTCTTCGGTAAGGGAGCCCTGGTCGAAATATTTCTCCATCAGTCCCTCATCGTTTTCGGCTGCGGCTTCGAGCAATGCCTGATAATACTCGCCTGCTTTCTCCTGTTCACTGTCGGGAATATCCAACACGTCGGGGGCTGTAGCGCCCGGTTTCCATTTGTACAGTTTTTGCTTCAACACATCTATGATTCCGTCGAAAGAACCGCCGCTACCGGTAGGATATTGTACCGGCACTACTTTGTTACCGTATTGTTCTTTCAGGCTTGCAAGGGTATTGTCGTAATCTGCTTTCTCATGGTCCATCTGATTCATCAGGAAAAGAAGCGGCTTATTCAGGTCATCCACATAACGGAGCTGGTTGACGGTACCCACTTCTATCCCGTTGGCGGCATCGATCAGCATCAGCGCCATATCCGTAACATTCAGGGCGGAAACAACTCCTCCCACAAAATCATCCGAGCCGGGACAATCGATAAAATTCATCAGTTTCTCTTTCCACTCATATGAAAAAACAGTAGAGAAGACAGAATATCCATATTCCTTTTCTACGGGAAAATAGTCACTCACGGTATTTTTTCCATCTACCGTACCGCGTCGTTTTATAAGACCACACTCGAAAAGCATGGCTTCTGCGAGAGTGGTCTTACCTGAGCCTTTATTGCCAAGGAGGGCAATATTCCTAATTTCGTTTGTTTTATAAACTTTCATGATTAGAAATTATTATAATTATTAATGTGTCAATATGCGAATGTGTCAATGTGACTAATGTGCTAATATGCAAATTGGTCAATTAAGCAATCGTATGAAAAAAGACTTTGCCGCGGTATAAAAACCGGCAAAGTCATGCTATCCGAAACGAGCATGATAATCATTATTAAAAAATAACATGATTAATGCGAGTTACATACGACACCTTAAAAAAATAATTTTAGTCGTATGAAATAGCGCCGCAATATATAAAAAACGTACGACAATCAGTGATTATGCAACTATGTTATATAACATATCCGGAGATGTTGTGCGCGGTGGGAGTTGTAAAGGAGAGGGTCTATAATAAGGTAAACATTTTTTTCTGCGGTTTGTTTATTTTGCATACGTTTCAGGAGAGTTACCCCACATGAAGAAAGCACGGATTATTTTTAAAAAATTAAAAAATGAAGGATCATTATTACAATCTCCCGGTTGAAGAGGTATTGCAGCAATTTGAAGTTTCATCAGATAAGGGGCTTTCAGACGATGAAGTGAAAGAGCGGCTTACCCGTTATGGCCCTAACCAGCTCGAATCCCGAAAGCAGAAATCGCTCCTCATGATATTCTTTGAACAGTTTAAGAGTATTATGGTGGTTATTCTGCTTGCTGCTGCTATTCTGTCGGGTATGATCGGCGTAATGGAGGGCGAGGGGCTGGTAGAGGCTTTTGTGATCCTTGCCATATTGGTGATTAATGCGGTGATCGGTACGGTACAGGAGAAAAAAGCGCAATCGTCACTGGAAGCGCTCAACAAGATGAGTTCACCCCATTCGAAAGTACTGCGGGGCGGACAGGTAACGGAAATAACATCTACTGAAATTGTTCCTGGCGATGTCGTCGTTTTGGATACCGGCGACATTATCCCTGCCGATCTGCGGCTCATAGAAGCTGTGAACATGAAAGTGCAGGAATCGGCCCTTACCGGTGAATCGGTACCCGTGGAGAAAAGTGATGATCTGCTGGAGACCAAAGAACTTCCTCTGGGGGACCGTAACAACATGGCTTTTTCTACCAGTACCGTGACCTATGGACGCGGAAAAGGGATAGTGGTCGGTACCGGAATGCAGACTGAAGTGGGTAAAATTGCCCATATGCTCCAAAATACTCAGGAAACGGAAACGCCGATGAGTAAACGGCTCGGGCAGCTTGGTAAAGTATTGGGCTATGTGGCGCTGGGTATTTGTGCCTTTATTTTTATTATAGGGATCCTCTATGGTAATAACTGGCTGGAAATGTTGATGATGGCTGTCAGCCTGGCGGTAGCCGCTATTCCCGAAGGATTGCAGATCGTATCTACCATTGTATTGGCCATCGGCGTACAACGTCTTGTGAAGTTGAACGCGATAGTCCGTACGCTTCCTTCGGTGGAGACATTGGGAAGTACCACCGTGATCTGTTCTGATAAAACGGGTACGCTTACGCAGAATAAAATGACAGTGGTGGAGGGATGGGCCGGAGGTAATCGCATCGATTTCCGTAATCCTCCGCTTCCCGGAGAACTCGATAGCGATGAACGGATGTTGCTTGAATCGTCCTTGCTCTGCACCGATGCGCATCTGAAGAGGCTGTCCGGCGTAGAGCATGAAGCTGCCGGGGATCCCACCGAGATTGCCATCGTGGATGCGGCGCTCGCCTTGAAAATGGATAAAAATGAACTTGAAAGCCGTTTCCCTCGTGTAGATGAGGTGCCGTTCGATTCCGAAAGGAAAAGAATGTCGACTATCAACCGCATGGAGAATGGGAAATTCCGTATAAACCTGAAAGGGGGACTGGATGAAGTGCTCGCGGTTTCCACACATATTCTGATGCATGGCGTGGTGCGCTCTGTTACGGAGGAAGACAGGGAAACCATAAAAGAAGAAAATCACCGGATGGCGCAGTCAGCATTGCGCGTGCTGGCCGTAGCATATAAAGATATTGACGCCGTGCCTACTGAGGTGGATGTGGAAACGGTTGAGAAGGATCTTGTTTTCACGGGTCTGCTCGGGATGATCGACCCGGCCCGCCCCGAAGTGGTAGAGGCGGTGAACAAGTGTAGGACGGCCGGCATCCGTCCCGTGATGATCACCGGCGACCATAAGGTGACCGCGGTGGCCATTGCCGGTGAGATAGGGATTTATGGTGAAGGAGACAAAGCCGTTACAGGCTCTGATCTGGAGGAGATGGACGATAAGGTGCTCTATAATGATGTGGATGCCTATTCCGTGTATGCGCGCGTAGCGCCTGAGCATAAGGTGAGGATAGTGAAGGCCTGGCAATCCCACGGAGATATTGTGGCAATGACAGGTGACGGGGTGAATGACGCCCCGGCGCTCAAGCAGGCCGATATCGGCGTGTCGATGGGAGTGGTAGGTACCGAAGTGGCTAAAGAGGCGTCGGACGTGATCCTGACAGACGATAACTTCGCAACCATTGTGAGCGCCGTAGAAGAGGGGCGCCGCATTTATGACAATATACTGAAAGCGATACAATTCCTGCTGTCGGCCAATGTGGGGGAAGTGCTGCTTATCTTTATCGCCTCTATTGCCAATATAGGTAATCCGTTAACACCCATTCTTATATTATGGATCAATCTGGTGACCGATAGTCTGCCTGCACTGGCATTAAGCATGGACCCCGGGGGGCATGATATTATGACGCGCAAACCGCGGGATCCGAAACAAGGGTTTTTTACCAAAGGAATGATCTGGAGAATAGGTTACCAGGGCGCTACGGTCGGTCTGATCTCGCTGGCCGCTTATCTCATCGGCTTTAAGGACGGAGGCCAGCCATTGGGACAAACTATGGCATTTGCCGTACTGGGATTCTCGCAATTACTGCATGTGCGCAACCTGCATTCCAACAAACATTCTTCTTTCCGGACGGGTATATTTAGTAACAAGTCATTGCTCGGTGCGATCTTCTTATCGGGACTCCTATTGCTTACCGTGCTGGTGATACCCGGCGTGACGGACATCTTCGGCGTAACGGCAATGGATGCCACTCACTGGCTATATGTGGGACTCCTCTCGCTGGTCCCCATTGTCGTGGTAGAATTGATAAAACTGATGAAGATCAATCATAGTAAAGACGAATATTAAATCTTTGCAAAGGCTACTTAAATAATCCTTAAATTGCGCAAATTGCAGTTTTTTGTGCAGTAAATCGAATATTTTTCGTATTTTTGAAATCCGAAAATTACACTCTTGTGTTAAATCCGCCCTTATCCTTTCAATTTAGTTTTGCTAGGTTATCGTCTTTCGGGCTAAAAAACAGGTATATATGGAAAATATGAATACGGCGTTAGGCCTTTTAGTGGTGGGAATGGTGACTGTCTTCATCATTCTCTGTCTGGTTGTGGTGATCGGCAATGTGGTGATTCGTCTTACGAACCGTTTTATCCCGGTGACAGGTCCGGCAACAGGTAAATCGGGTAACGGTGGTTCTGCAGGAAAGAAAGCACATACCAAAAAGCTTGCCGCCATCGTGGCTGCCGTAGATGTGGTGACGCAGGGGCAAGGCAGTGTGGAATCCATAGAGAAAAAATAAATCAAAAAAATATATTCATATGAGAAAAGAGATTAAGTTCAGCCTTTTATACAGGGATATGTGGCAATCGTCCGGTAAGTATATTCCTACTGTAAAGCAACTCATGGAGGTCGCTCCCGCGATTGTTGAGATGGGTTGTTTTGCCCGGGTGGAGACGAACGGCGGCGGATTCGAGCAGATCAACCTGCTGTTCGGGGAGAATCCCAACAAAGCCGTGCGCGAATGGACGCAGCCCTTTAATGATGCGGGTATACAGACGCATATGCTGGAGCGGGGACTGAACGGAATACGTATGAGCCCGGTACCGGCTGATGTACGCAGGCTGATGTTCCGGGTGAAGAAAAAACAGGGAACCGATATTGCCCGGTCGTTCGACGGACTGAATGACCCCCGCAACCTTGAGAATTCCATCCAATTTGCCAAAGAGGCGGGGATGATCTCCCAGGCTGCGCTTAGTCTGACGGTATCGCCTATTCATACGGTAGAATACTACACTGAGCTGGCCGATACCCTGATCACGATGGGCGCCGATGAGATCTGTGTCAAAGATATGGCAGGTGTGGGCCGTCCCGCAAGCATCGGCAAGATCATCAAAAATATCAAACAGCGTCATCCCAATATCCTTGTCCAGTACCACGGCCATGCCGGCCCCGGTTTCCAGATGGCCTCCATCCTCGAAGCCGCCTATGCCGGTGCGGAATATATCGATGTGGGCATGGAGCCGCTTTCCTGGGGGACAGGCCATGCCGACCTGCTGGCGGTACAGGCCATGCTCAAGGATGCCGGCTTCAAGGTGCCGGAGATCAATATGAAGGCTTATATGAAAGTGCGTTCACTCACGCAGAAGTATATAGACGATTTCCTCGGATATTATATAAACCCGAAAAACCGACTGAATAACTCGCTGCTGATCGCTCCCGGATTGCCGGGAGGTATGATGGGCAGTCTGATGGCCGACCTGGAAAATAATTTATCTTCCCTTAACAAATGGAAAAATAAGAACGACCAGCCGGAGCTTACCCAGGACGATCTGCTTATCAGGCTGTTCGATGAGGTGACCTATGTGTGGCCCAAGATAGGGTATCCACCGCTGGTAACACCGTTCAGTCAGTATGTCAAGAACCTGGCGCTGATGAATGTGCTGCAACTCGAGAAAGGCAAAGAGCGCTGGTCGATGATTGCCGACAATATCTGGGACATGATCCTGGGTAAGTCGGGTAAGCTCCCCGGCGAACTGGCTCCGGAGATCGTGGCAATGGCGAAGCAGCAGGGCCGTGAGTTCTATACCGGCAATCCGCAGGAACTTTATCCTGATCAACTGGACGAGTTCCGCGCCGAGATGGAGAAAAATAACTGGGATCTGGGGCAGGACGACGAAGAGTTATTCGAGTTGGCTATGCATCCCGAGCAATACAGGGCCTATAAGTCGGGTGAAGCCAAAAAGTCTTTCGAAGCCGATCTGGCCAGGAGAAAAGCGGAAAAAGAAGCATCGGCGGCTCCCGCGTCTGCAAAAGCGGAAGCAGCCAGCGGCAACGGATTCCAACCCAGAACATTAGTCATCAATATTGATGATGAAGAATATATAGTGAATATTTCCTATCCCGAATTGGGAGAAGGAACTTCTCTGCCGCAACCGTCGCAGGCGACTGCTCCGGTGACGCAGCAGCCTGCCGTAAGTGCCGTGTCACCCTCTTCCAACGGGCAGGCAAAAGAGGTGGTTTCACCGCTGGAAGGAAAATTCTTTCTCACCAAAGACTCTTCGGAAACTGCGGTCAAGGTAGGAGATACCGTGAAAGAGGGCGATATTATAGGTTACATCGAGTCGATGAAGACCTATAATGCCGTGGCCGCCGAAGAGAGCGGTAAAGTGACGGAGATCCGCTTTGCCAACGGCGATGCGGTGGACGAAGATGATGTACTCATTAAAATGGTATAAGGCATGAGTGAAATTTTCGCCAGTCTGACCGAAATGACCGGATTCGGTATCCTGGGATGGGATACCGTACTGATGTGGGTGATCGCTTTTGTCTTGTTGTATCTCGGTATCTTTAAACAGTATGAACCGCTTCTGCTCGTTCCCATCGGCTTTGGCGTGCTGTTGGCCAACCTGCCCGGCGCAGGGCTCGGCATAGTGGATAATGCCCTGGTGCAGCATGCCGACGGTAGTTACATGAACCTGCTTGATATTGCCAACGAGCATGGCATTATGAATTTCCTCTATTACGCGCTGATCAAGACCGGTATTTTGCCGCCTATCATCTTTATGGGGGTAGGGGCGCTTACCGATTTCGGGCCGATGCTGCGCAACCTGAAACTCTCTCTGTTCGGCGGAGCGGCGCAGCTCGGTATCTTCTCGGTATTGATTGCCGCCGTTATCATGGGATTTACGCTGCCTGAAGCCGCTTCCCTTGGAATCATCGGGGGCGCCGACGGTCCTACGGCCATCTACACCACCATCAAGCTGGCTCCCCATCTGCTGGGTCCCATTGCTATCGCTGCTTATTCCTATATGGCGCTGGTGCCGGTGATCATCCCTGCAGTGGCTAAGTTGCTGATGACCGAGAAGGAGTTTAAGATCCATATGAAGAAGATGGATAAGCAATATCCGCCCAAACATGATATCAAGCATCTGAAGATCGTGAAGATCATTTTCCCTATTGTGCTGGGACTGGTCGTGGCGGTTTTCGTACCCTCTTCCGCCCCGCTACTCGGCATGCTGCTGTTCGGTAATTTAGTGAAAGAGATCGGTGCCAATACCGGTCGTCTCGCCGAGGCCGCTTCCGGCCCTATCATGAATACGGCCACTATTTTCCTGGGGCTGACCGTAGGCGCTACCATGACAGCTGAAGTATTCCTCTCCGGCCAGACGTTGGGTATTATTGTGGGTGGGTTCCTTGCCTTCGCTGTTTCGGTGGCCGGCGGGATTATGGCCGTGAAAATCACCAATATGTTCTCAAAGAAAAAGATCAATCCCCTTGTGGGCGCCACGGGTTTGAGCGCCGTGCCTATGGCCTCACGCGTAGCCAATGATGTGGCTTTGAAATACGATAAATCGAATCACATCCTGCAGTACTGTATGGCCAGTAACGTATCCGGCGTGATCGGGTCGGCTGTGGCGGCAGGCGTATTGATCTCGTTCTTAGGATGATAAAGAACGGCTAACAGAAATAAGGAACGTTTTCGTTAAGCAATACGGGTAGAAAGCAAACTTGTTTACAGTATGCCGTTGCGAGAAATAGTCTGATTGTAATGAAATTATTATGCGGTGTGCGGCTTACGGGCCGCACACTTCTTGAATGGCCTCCGCGATCAGCGGGACGCCCCGCCGGATAGTTTCTTCATCGGTATTGCAGAACGATACCCGCATAAAATCATTTTTAACCCCATCGGGATCGAAGGTCTTCCCGGTCACGAAAACCACCCCTTTCTCAATCGCTCTTTTCAGTACAGCGGTAGAGTCGCTGCCTTCGGGTAACCGCAGCCAGGTATAGAATCCGCCGCGCGGCTTTTCGAAAGTCACATACGCCGGCAGGAACGCCTCCAGCGCCCCGATCATGGCCAGTCCGCGCTTTTTGTACTCTTTCCTTATATTTGCCGTATAATCGTATATTTCTTCCCGCCGGATAAATTTATCGGCGATCATTTGCGAAATGCTGGGCGAACAGGCGTCGATCGATTGTTTGATCAACTCGCATTTCCGGTAGATCCCGTCCGGCACCAGCATCCATCCCAGACGCAATCCCGGTCCCAGTATCTTGGAGAACGATCCGGTATAGCAGACATCGATTCCCTCCGGATCTGCCGCTTTCATCAGTTGCATTTCCTGTATATCTTCTTCATAGAAATAGAGTTCGCTGTAGGCGTCATCCTCGATCACGGGGATTTCCCGGCCTTTCAGCAGGTTCGTCATCTCTTGCTTCACCTTCCGAGAGTAGATGATCCCGGCGGGATTATGAAAATTGGGCGTATAGTAAAGGAATTTTGGCGCGGGTAAGGTAGTCTCGAGCCTCCTTTTGAGTTGTTCGATATCCATCCCGTCCCCGTTCAGCGGGACGGAAATCAGGTTCGCCTGGCAGGAGCGGAAAGCAGAAAGCGCTCCGATAAAGCCGGGGGTCTCCACCAAAACCGGATCTCCGGGATCAATAAACGCCTTTGCCAAGATGTAAATGGCCTGCAACGATCCCGTAGTGATCATCAGCCGGTTGCTTTTTACCGGCAATCCCTTCTTTTCGAGATAGTCCGACAGCGATTCCAATAGCGAGGGTAATCCCGTGGTTGGTCCGTACTGTAAGGCTATTTGCTTCTCCTTTTCGGTAAGCGATTGATAGATCCGGTCGATGGTCTCGAGCGGGAATAACTCATTTCCCGGCATACCGCCGGCAAAAGAGATCATATCGGGAGCCGTCGCGAGGCTCATCAGGTCACGTATCTCCGAAGAGCGAAGATCTGTCACACTATTTGCAAATCGGGGCATAGTTGATTTAATGTGCTAATATGAATAATGTGCCAATGAGACTAATGAGAGACTGGAGAGACGAGGAGACGGGGGAGTTTTTAATCCCAAATCCGACATTCCAAACCCCAAGTCTCGTGTCTTGGCTCTTGAATCTTTAAATTTTGGAATCTTTAAATCTGAAATCTTGAATCTTGAATCTTGAATCTGAAATCTGATCAAAGCTGGTAAATATCGGATTGGGACAGCAGTCTTACCCCTCTCTTTTCCAGCACTTCCGTTACTCCGGGTATATCGGGGGTCCGGATTACGGCCAGCGCCACATCCCTGTTTGAGAAAGCATACATATAATCCACATTGATATTCTCCTCAGTCAGTATTTTCAGGATCCGGTACAGAGCGCCCGGTTCATCGGGTATGTTCACGCAAGCCACATCGGTCAGTCCGATCGAGAACCCTGCTTCTTCCAGCACTTCCTTTGCCAGTCCGGGTCTTCCCACCACCATGCGCACAATGCCGTAGTCCGTTGTCTCGGCCAGATTGAGCGCGGTAATATTCACATCATGTTCGGCCAGAATGCGGGTCAGGCCGGTAAGCCGTCCCGATCGGTCTTCCAGAAAAACGGATAATTGTTGAATATGCATCCTGTTTGTTGTTTTTGATGATTTCTTTTTGCCTTTCAGAAATAGAAAAGGATCATTTCCTGTGATCGATGATCCGCTTTGCTTTTCCTTCGGAGCGTTCTATGCTGTTGGGCTCCACCAGCCTGATAACCGCGCTGATGCCCAGCATACTTTTGATATTGTGCTCGATACGCCGCCTGATCCCTTCCAGTTCACGGATGCTGTCCGACCAGTTCTTTTCATCGATCTCCACCAGGACCTCCAGCGTATCGAGATTATTTTCCCTGCGGATGATCAACTGGTAGTGCGGGGAGGTTTCCGACATCTCCATCAGTACCGATTCCACTTGAGATGGAAAAACGTTCACCCCGCGGATGATCAACATGTCGTCGGTACGTCCCAGACATTTCTCCATGCGTACCAGCGTCCGCCCGCAGTCGCATTTCTCCCGGTGCAGCCGTGTGAGGTCGCGTGTCCGGTAGCGCAGCAGCGGCATTGCCTCCTTACTCACCGTGGTGAATACCAGTTCTCCCATTTCCCCGTCCGGCAGCACCTCCAGTGTTTCGGGATGGATGATCTCCGGGATAAAATGATCCTCGAAGACATGGTTTCCGCATTGGCACTCGCACTCCATGGAGACGCCCGGTCCGATCACTTCGCTCAGCCCGTAAATATCGTATGCCTTGATATGCAGCAGTTTTTCTATCTCCCTGCGCAACTCATTCGACCACGGTTCCGCACCAAAGACGCCTGCCCGCAGTTTAACATCCTCCGGCGAGATCCCTTCTTTCAGGATACTCTCGCCCAAATGTGCCGCGTACGACGGCGTACAGGCCAGGATAGTGGCATTGAAGTCGGTCATGAACTGCAATTGCTTCCTGGTATTGCCGCTTGATATCGGAATAACGGTCGCCCCCACTTTTTCCGCGCCGTAGTGCAGCCCCAGTCCCCCCGTGAAGGGGCCGTAGCCGTAGGCTATCTGGATGGTATCTCCGCAGGGGATGCCCGCCATGGTGAGGCTGCGCGCCACCACTTCCGCCCAGATGTCGATATCCTGTTGGGTATAACCCACTACCGTCGGCTTTCCTGTGGTTCCGCTCGACGCGTGGATCCGTACCACGTCATTCTGAGGAACGGTAAAAAGCCCGAAGGGGTAGTTCTCCCTCAGGTCGGTTTTGGTGGTGAACGGAAGCGTTTTCAGCTGATCCACGCTCCGTATATCGCCCGGTTCAATTCCTCTCTTTTTCATCTGTGCCCTGTAGAACGGCACGTGGTCGTACATCCGTTGTATCATGGCGGAGAGTTGCCTGCTTTGCAGCGCGTGCATTTGTTCTCTTTCCGCACACTCTCTTGCGGGGTTCCAGATCATCTTATTCCGATGCATATTCTTTTCCAAGCCTGAACGCTTTTATGTTCATAGTAACTATTTCTTCTCCCTTTCTCTCGAAAAACATTCTGATCGCCTTTTCCAGTTCCTTTTCCTCTATCCCCAGGTAAGGAGAAGCGGCTCCGAGCATAACCACATTGAAAGTCTTCGGACTTCCCGCCTTTTTGGCTAGCGATCCTGCCTCTACCGGCACGTGTGCGGCTGATTCCCTGACCGTAGCCATCAGTTTTTCCTCATCCGGATAGCCGGGGATATTCCTGTAGGGTTCGGTGGCGGTAATGATAATACCCGTGGGTGAGAGGAAAGGGAGGTAACGGAGCGCCTCCATGGGTTCGATCGACAGGATCAGGTCGGCCCTGCCCAGGGGGATCAGATCCGAAAAGATATCCTCCGACGAGATACGCAGGTGCGACTCCACCGCACCGCCGCGCTGGCTCATACCGTGAACCTCGGCCTGTTTCACGTTCAGCCCCAGATTCATTGCCGCCAGGTCGATGATCGATGCGATGGTAAGTATCCCCTGTCCCCCGACACCTGCAATGATAATGTTCTTATGCATGTTTTTCGCTTTTCACTTTTCGTTTTTCACTTTTCTTCGCAGTCTGCACACATTCCCGTTGCGCGATGATGACGGAAACACCCTGATAGTCGAGTTCCTCTTTCAGTATTTTCACGTTGTCATCGAGGTTCTTTTTCAGCGGTACGATCAACCGGATATGTTCTTCCTCCACGCCGATCCCCTTGCATATACCGTAAAAGCGCTCTGTTCCCGCCGAATCCTGTCCTCCCGTCATTGCCGTAGTGCCGTTATCGGATATGATGACGGTCATGGCAGACCGGTCGTTCACCGCATCGAGCAGTCCCGTCATTCCCGAATGGGTGAAGGTGGAATCCCCGATCACGCATAGGGCAGGGCGCATACCCGCGTCGGCAGCCCCTTTTGCCATGGTGATGGATGCACCCATATCCACGCAGGTACTGATGGTACCGTAGGGGGGCAGCGCCCCCAGGGTGTAGCACCCGATATCACCGAAAACAGGACGCTCCGGATAATCTTCCATTACCCGGTTAACGGCGTCGAACAGGTCCCTGTGGCTGCAACCCTTGCATAACATGGGCGGTCGTCCCGTCACGATCCCGGGGACGGTCCTTATGTTGCCTGTGTCCGTCTGCAGCGCTTTGGCCAGTAGGTGGGGGGAGAGTTCTCCAGTCCGGGGCAGTGTGCCATCCAGGCGTCCCCTGAATTTCCCGTTTCCGAAATACCCTTTCAGCAGTTCTTCGTAAACTGGGTATCCTTCTTCCGCAATAAGAACGGAGGAATATCTCTCTGCGAATTCTTTTATTTTTTCTTGAGGTAATGGATATTGCGATATTTTAAGCACCGGGATGTGGAGCCGGTAAGACTTGATCACTTCCATGGCGTAATTGTAAGCAATACCGAAAGCGATAACCGCCATGGGGCCTTCTCCTTCCGTTACCCTGTTAAAATCCGATGATTCGGAGGAGGCTGTCAGTTCCTGCTGTTTTTCAAGCAGGTGTTGATAGTTTTTCCGGGCATTCGCAGGCAGGAGGATCCATTTCCCCTTATCTGCGGAAGGGTATAATGCGTTTTGTTCCCGTGGTTCTCTGCGCACGACTGCCGCACGGGAGTGGGAAAGCCGTGTAGGGATACGCAACATCACCGGTAATTCTGTTCTTTCCGACAGGTCGAATCCGTAGCGTACCATATCATAGGCCTCTTGTTGATTGGCAGGTTCCAGTACCGGGATCATGGCGAATTTGGCATATACGCGGCTGTCCTGTTCGTTTTGCGATGAGTGCATCGAAGGGTCGTCCGCTACCGCTATTACCAGTCCTCCGTGCACACCGGTAACGGCTGCGTTCATGAATGCATCGGCAGCCACGTTCAGTCCTACATGCTTCATGCAGGTCAGGCTTCGTTTTCCCGCAAACGACATACCCAGTGCGGCTTCGAAAGCCGTTTTTTCGTTCGCCGCCCATGCCGATCGGACTTGCGCCCCGTTCGCCGGTACCGATTGTTGTATAAATTCCGTAATTTCCGTGGAAGGAGTGCCCGGATAAGCGTACACCCCCGATATTCCGGCATCCAGCGCTGCCTGCGCAATGGCTTCGGCACCCAGTAATAGTTGTTTGTACATATCTTTTCAGTCTGGTTTTTGCAGATTGCAAATTATACAAAAACCTTCCTCAATAGTGTGTTTTTATTCAAAAATCAAAGATTCAGGTTGCAAATGTACAAAAAATAAACCTTTAAAATTTTAAATACTCAAAATTAGAATGTTTCTAAATCATTTTTATCAGAGAAGGCTAACAAGGTTCAGGATCAGTGACTGTATTTTGTATTTTCCGGAGAGGTAGTTTTTCCTTTTCGTCTGCTCGTTACTTTGTTCTTAAATGGCTATTCCGTACGAAAATAATCGATTAGGCTAAGATAAACGAGGAAAAGACGGTATTTATATTTTGGAAAAAGCACAAAAAAGCGAACCTTTTCGGGCTCGCTTTTTATCCTATGTTTGTGTTTATTTATTGTTCTGTGCCTGGGTTGCCTCCTCTTTCGGGGCGTTCGGGGCGGGGGAGCAATACTTTGCGGGACAGTTTGAATTTCCCGGTTCTCGGGTCGATATCCATCAGTTTCACCTGAATCTTATCGCCCTCCTTGATGCCGGCATCTTCCACTTTCTCCAACCGTTTCCATTCGATCTCAGAGATGTGAAGGAGTCCGTCTTTTCCGGGAAGGAATTCGCAGAAAAGGCCGTAAGGCATTACCGAACGGACGGTAGCTTCATATACTTCGCCGATTTCCGGAATAGCCACGATGCCCTTGATCTTCGCCATGGCGGCATCGATAGAAGCCTTATTGTTGGCAGATATTTCCACGCGTCCCTTGTTGTCGATTTCCTCGATAGTGATGACGGTACCCGTTTCTTCCTGCATTCCCTGAATGATTTTCCCACCCGGGCCGATGACGGCGCCGATAAAATCTTTCGGGATTTCGATCACTTCGATCCGCGGAGCATGCGGCTTCAAGTCCGCACGGGGCTCGGAGAGAGTCTCCATCATTTTCCCCATAATATGTTCGCGGCCTGCTTTGGCCTGTGCCAGAGCTTTCTCGAGGATCTCGTAGGAGAGTCCGTCCACTTTGATGTCCATTTGTGTGGCGGTGATCCCGTCCTTAGTACCGCACACTTTGAAGTCCATATCGCCCAGGTGGTCTTCGTCACCCAAGATGTCGGAAAGGACGGCAAAATTCTGTCCCTTGTTTTCCGAGATCAGTCCCATGGCGATGCCGCTCACCGGTTTTTTGATATTCACTCCGGCATCCATCAGCGCCAGGGTACCTGCGCAGACAGTCGCCATAGAGGAGGATCCGTTCGATTCCAGGATATCCGAAACCACACGTACCACATAGGGATAACCCTGGGGGATCATCCGTTTGAGGGCGCGGTTTGCCAGGTTGCCGTGTCCTATCTCACGGCGGCCGGTAGCGCGTTGCGGGCGGGCTTCGCCGGTAGAGAAAGGCGGGAAGTTGTAGTGCAGCAGGAAGCGGTCGGTACCGTGAAACAGTACATCGTCCACAATCTTCTCATCTAATTTGGTACCCAGCGTGACGGTGGTCAGCGATTGTGTTTCACCACGAGTGAATAATGCCGAACCGTGGGGACCCGGAACAAAATCCACTTCGCTCCAGATAGGGCGTATTTCCGTGGAACTGCGGCCGTCAAGCCGTTTTCCTTCATCAAGAATACAGCGGCGCATCGCTTCTTTCTCTACCGCGTGGTAGTAGCGGGAGACCAATAACTTTTTCTCGTCCCTTTCTTCTTCGGGGATCGACTCCAGAAATTCTTTCAGGATCGCCTCGAAGGCCTCTATACGTTCATGTTTATTGGGGTTTTGTGAGGAAGCTATCTCATAGGCACGCTGATAACATGTGTCCCACACCTGTTTGCGGAGTTCTTCGTCGTTCTCTTCGTGGCTGTAGGTGCGTTTTACCGTTTTGCCTGCCATTTCGGTCAGTTCCATCTGTGCGCGGCAATGCTTTTTAATCTCTTCGTGGGCAAATTTGATGGCATCGAGCATTTCCGTTTCGGATACTTCATTCATCTCGCCTTCCACCATCATGATATTGTCGATAGTAGCGCCCACCATGATATCGATATCGGCCTGGAATAATTGCTTGAATGTAGGATTGATAACGAACTGTCCGTTAATACGTGCCACCCGTACTTCTGAGATGGGACCGTTGAAAGGTATGTCTGAGACGGCCAGCGCTGCGGAAGCAGCCAATCCTGCCAATGCGTCGGGCATGTCTTCGCCGTTGGAGGAGTAAAGGATGACATTTACAAAAACATCAGCATGGTAATCGTCGGGAAAGAGGGGACGCAGTGCACGGTCGATTAACCGGCTGGTCAGTACCTCCGAATCGGAAGGTCTTCCTTCGCGTTTCAAAAATCCTCCCGGAAAGCGCCCGGATGAGGCAAATTTTTCTCTGTATTCAACCTGTAACGGCATAAAATCGGTTCCCGGGGTTGCATCTTTGGCGGCGCAAACGGTGGCCAGCAGCATGGTGTCACCCATACGGAGGGTGACGGAGCCATCGGCCTGTTTCGCCAGTTTCCCCGTCTCCAGCGTAATCGTGCGTCCGTCTGACAGCTCGATCCGCTTTACAATTGGATTGGTCATAAATGATAAGTTATTATTTTCTTTGCATAAAATCCCCCAAAGATACATAAAGTTTTGGTTTCATGATGCATCCGGAACGATAAAATATGAAAATGTGAGCGTCCGATAATTTTACGATATGTTATTGACTGACTGTAAGGGGCCGCCCTGATAAAAAAACAGGAACGCCCCGTCAGGGGTGTTTCTTCACAGCTTCGGCCCTTTTCAGTGAAAGTTCAAGGTTATTGAATTGTTAAATATTTTATTTAAACTATATGTTTGTGGATGATAAAAAATTCTGTTTATGGCGATCAGCTGATAATCCCTTTCCTATGGAGCTCCAAAAAAATAAGGTATTCTTTAAAGGTCCGGCTGTTTTTACCTTGTGCAATACGATATGCTCTCCACCCGGTCGTACCGTATTTCTTTGCCAGTTGCTTATAGAATGTCCGGTTCTCACAAAGAAGATAGTGGAAGTAAGCTTTACACATTGAAGTCAATCAATTAGGGCTTGTTAAATAAATTTTTATCAGGTTGAAATGAATGATCATGGCATGATTCCATGATAAACTGGTCTTGCACTTCCTTATATTAACCGGTATTAACCGGTAGAAAACAACTAAGTTTACTTGAATATGCCGTTTCAGGAACTTTTTCGATCAGCGAGGACAGAGATAAAACTTGTTTTGCCTATGTCGAGCACAGAAAAAGCCTGAAAGAAAATACTTGACTTTAATAGACCTCGTATTGATTAAAGAATAAGATGACAGATGATCAGAGATCTAACATCTTATTCGATATCAACTTTAATGAGAATTTAAAAAAAGCGGGAGAAAACTCCTTTGTTTTCTTCCCGCTTTTTTTTGATTAACTATTGTTAGTTAATGGCCATATTGAATTCTTTCGGTATGATGAATGTATAGTCATGTCCGAAATTATCTTTCAATGTCACCTGGAGTTTAGTAGCTACAGGTACCGCCGGAGGACTGGTAATTACAGGAGCGAACGAAACATCGGTTCCGGTAAGTGTCGGAACAAAGTATTCATTCACCTTGTCATAAGCGGGCGCTCCGGTCAATACTTTCACATCAATAACATTGAAGGTTCTGCCGTCTTGCAGTGCAGGAGTATTGGTCAAATCAACGCGTGCTCCAACAGGTGGTAAGGCAGTGATATTTGAAATACTATAGGCTGCTACTGCTTCTGCATATTTCAGTGCAGGAGTATTTGCCTGGTTAGTACCTTTGTACTGCCACTCTTTCAGGTCTTGTACATAAGAACGGAATTCAGCTTTAATCGGTGTGGACGGTGCCCAGTAAACCCGATGGTTTGCGCTTCCATTATACAATACATAACCGAAGTCTTTCGCCAGTCTCAAGTCATAGATCTTTCCGTGGCCCGGTGCGGGTGCAGGCAGGTAAGGCACGCCAATTTCTGCCACAGGTACGGTACCATTGGTATTGGAAGTATTCCATGTCGGTCTAGAAGCTACAGGATGGGTAGTAGTGTTTTCTACAAGATATCCGGCTCCGTCAGTACCGATACCGTTCAATGCGTTGGCAAGATTATACTCTCTTGTTCCCGGTAACGGATAAGCATAAATTACCGCCTGTCCGTTCACATCGTGGTGAATGCTGGTCTTATATCCGATGCCAGTTCCGTCGAAGGTAGGCATTACTTTCGTCAGGGTTACGTTGGTTGTGCTGAACGGTACTCCGAAGCTATTGTTCAACGTAAGCGTACCGGTGTAAGTTACACCTTCCTGAAGATCAGATGGTTTTACGTTTATGATCTGAAGTTTCTTGGTATCAGCCCATGTAGCTGCCGGATTGTTACTGGCATCTAATCTTATGAGATTAGTCAGATCCAATACAACACTATGTCCGATCGTCATACTGAATGTAGCGCTTCCTACGCTAGCCAGATTTACACCCGGGGCAAATGTGAGGATATTGGAAGGAACAGTAGTCGCTGCGGTCGGAACCGGAGCTGTAATTGTCTGGGTAAAGTTGAGACCTGAAGAAGCTACATCACCTACATATACGTAGAAGGACTTACCGTCGGGGTCAACCAGTGTACCGTCATAGTTCACAGCCATCACGCGGAAACCGATAATATCTCCGTTTGCCGAACCAGAATTAATCTGCAGGTTGGCCACTTCGCTCGCTTTATAAACCTTTTCCAGGCCATCGATATCGTAGCTGTTCCATGCATTTAATTCAGAAGGAGAACTTTCAACAGCCCATGCCCTGTCTAATACAATATAGTAAGCAAAAACATCATCGGCGTTATCTAATTTTAGGTTGAAAGTTTTACCAATTTCAGCGCCGAAGAAATTCTGTGCTCTCCTGTCGTCTGCAGGGTCAGCATTTTTAGTCTCTGCTGTATTCCATACACCTGTAGCCCATTTTTGATCAGCCGGTGCAGTGATTCCTGTTTCGCTGGTCAGATAACGGTTCTTGATGGTGGTGTGCGATCTATAAGCGGTTGCCGGTTCAGTTCCTTTCTTCACCGAGAAGATCAGATCATCAGGTGCATCCTGGCTATTATAAATAGGCGTCTTGGTTGAAGCTTGAATCCTGACACCAAAATCAGATATCACAAAGCGTTCTGCAGGCGTTTCACTTACATCCACACTGTTTTCGATGGCAATTGCAAACAAGAACTGTCCACTTACATCAGCAACCAAGGGGTTCAGTCCGACTACATTTGCTTCGGCAGGCATCTGGAATGTTACGTTCCAAAGACCGGTCACTGAAGGCGCAGCGCGCAAAGCGGTAGAACGTTCAGCTTTTACGGCTTTCACAAAATTGTTTACCAGATTGTTACCGTCACGTCTGATCAGATAGATCTTGTCTAACATTTTACTTATATCAGCAGTAGCGGGGCTTACTTTGATTTCAATAGTCTGCTCTGCATAGAGTATCCGTTGACCATTGGTGAAAGCAATGGCACCTTCAAACCCCTGTCCGAATGCCCAGGTCTTTCTTGCCGGGGCAGTAGAGAAGTTCAGGGAGCGGTTTCTGGCCCAAATATCGTCATTTTCATAATCCAAAGAGATCTTGGTGATCATTTCGTTGATTTTAGCAAAGCTGAAAGTGATCGAAGTAACACCATTTCCTAATTTTACATTCGAAAGAGTAATGGATCCTGTTTCTTCATTCACAACGGCTGTGATTATGCCGGGGAGCAACCACTGTTCGTCGGTCTTTGTTTTAACGTCACCATCAACCTTATACCAGTAGCCGTCGGAATTAGGCTCATAATAAATACCGTCTTTTCCTGCGGGGCCAGTCGGACCAGCGGGACCTTGTTCTCCAGCATCACCTTTTTCGCCTTTCCATGTATATTCAGATTTCACACCGTCAATATACCAGAAACCGTCAGGATTAGCGGTAACAACAGATCCGGGTTGACCTGCGGTGCCTGTATCTCCCTTGTCTCCCTTGTCTCCTTTATCTCCCTTGTCTCCTTTATCTCCCTTGTCACCTTTATCGCCTTTCGCACCGTCAACACCGTCAACACCATTTTTCAGGTCGTACGTTTGACCGTTACTCAAAGTAACTTTCAAACCGGTAGCTGTGCTCTCAACTTGAGTGATAACGGCGCCCCCATCCACTTTGCTTTTCAAGTCGTTCAAAGTGGAACTGAGACCTGCAATCTTTTCCTCGAGATTGCTGATGTCATCATCATAATCTTTACACGATGTAACTGTGACGAATGCCGCAATCACCGCGAAGATAAAAAACTTAAATAAATAACTTTTTTTCATACACTAAAAATTTAATAATAAAAATGGATTAAAATATTACACAATTGGTGTTCTTATATTTTTACAATTTAAAAACTGATTTTCTTTTCTCCTTTTTCTGAAGGAATAACTCTGTCAGCGAAGGGCGGCGCAGATTCAACGATGGGCTGTTACTGAACAGGCCGGTTATCGAATCCTCTTTTTGATATCCTGTTTTTATTCCTTTTTTCTTCAGTACCGAAAAAGAGGTGTAATTTGGTATATAGGATATCTCTACCATTCCAAGCTCAATCATATCGTCCGTATTGGCAAAATCCAGGCATACTTTCAGCAGGATACTGTCATTTACCACTACCCGACAGACCGTATTGATGACGTCGGTAACCGGAGTTGTCTTCTCAATGATCTCATTATGCACTACCGTGGCAGATACCGGTTCACGCTGTTCTACCAGACGGATAAGTGTGATACGACTTTGCAATCCGGTGCGGTGATAGGCTATTTTTATATCGGTAATCAGGCTGCCCCGGGTAACAGGCAACATCATATAGATCCATTTGGAATCTCCCGGCTCACTCACCTGTACCTGTAATCCCGGATGGAATACATAAGGATAGTCGATTCTGATGCTCGGATCGCCTGTCACAAAACCTAATGCATGAAGCATTAGTGATTGCCTTTTGGATAAAAGTTTTCTGGAAATATGTCCGTAATTGTTATCCATCGGTTGTATTATTCCATTTATTTTCCGGTATAGTACAAAATGTGATTTGCTGCCGGGGTATTATTCTACTTTTTCAAAGTGTATCTTTAACAATGTTTTTTTTAACTCAGGTGAAGGGGTAAATACTACTTTCATATTTCTTATGTTGTCGGAAGTGAATTCTTCCGGGTCTTTTACTCCTTCACTCGAGAGGGAGAGGCGCAACGTGCCAAAATTGTTCAGATTCACACTATACCCCTCAATCAAATAGCGGGGAATTTCATCGACCATGTTCTCGATCACATTCATCACTGCGCCACGCGCTAGAAATGACTTGCCGGCAATTCCCTTACTCAGTTGATAATGGTTTATCGTACCTGCTTTTACAGGGCTGGCATACCATTTCCGTTCTGTTTCGCGCTCAAGCGGATTGGCTTTTTGAATTAGTTTATACTTCATAGACCGTTATTTTATTATTTTTTTGATATGATTTTTACCGCGTAAGAGGAGACATGGAAATTAATATTGTGAGTTTGCTCTAAAAGATTGAATGTGACCTCTGTTTAGTTGTTGGTTTCATTTTTGTTTACGCTTGGAGCAATTTTTTTGCCCGTTTGCCGATAATCTTCCGACCGTTTGCCGGTTTTTTTCGCTTTTCTGTTTTTACCGGTTCCGAACGTTTGGAAATATCGGGACGTCCCTTTGAACTGGTATTTATTTTGATGACAAACTTACGCTTTTCCCTAACCCCCGGTTAGGATTTATTTCGTTAAATTTAGCATAAAACAGGCTTTAACATTTATACCGGTTAGGATTATTTGCGCATTGATTGAAGTTAAATTATTGAAAAATAGCGGGATGGATATGCTACTTTATTCTTATGCGGAATTTTTTTCAGGTTAAAGAAAACCCTTTTGCCTGTTTTTGATGATATATTTATAAGGCTTGCCGGTATCTTAATTTTGGGGTAAACGTTTGAATTGAGTAGGGGTAATTCCGGTATGTTTTTTAAATATCCGGGAGAAATAATTCACATCGTAGATGCCGCATTCGGCTGCTACTTCGCCGATGGTCTTGTTATATGTGGTAAAGATCTTTTTCGCATGCCGGAGCTTCACCTGCAGAATATAAGTGGAGGAGGGATACCCCGTGATGGCGTTCAGTTTTTTATTCAGTTGAGACACACTGATAGCCAGCTCCTGAGCCAGCTTTCCGGGAGTGAAGTCGGGATTTTTTATTTCACGGTAGATAATATCGGTGACATGACGCAGGAAGTCTGTATTCATATTGTTATCACCCGATTCCGCTTTTTCTTCTTTCAGTACGGTCCTGTAGTATTTCTCTTTCAGAAGCTGGCGTGTCTCCAGCAGATTCTCCACGCGTATCTGCAGTTCTTCTGCGTAAAAGGGTTTGCGGATATAACAGTCGGCCCCGCTCCTTAAACCCTCGATCAGATCCGTTTCCTTGTTTTTTGCGGAAATAATGATTACAGGGATATGGTTGAGCAGCGGCGATCCCTTTATCTCCCTGCATAATTCAATACCGTTTTTTTTCGGCATGACCGCATCGGTGATCACGATGTCCGGAATTTGTTTATTAGCCATATCCCATGCTTTCTCCCCGTTGGAGGCATATATGATATTGTATTGTTCCTGAGGGAACATGGAACGGATATAAAGGGCGATGTCTTTATTGTCTTCGACTAATAAGATGGTGTTACGGAGATCGTCTTCATCAGTTTCGGAAGAAATAAACCTTTTGGTTTCCTCCTGGGTTGGAGTTTCCGCTACGGGATACGGAATATTCTTTTCGGGCTTCCAGAATGAATAAAGCTGTTTTTCACTTTTCCGCACAGGTAACTCGACCGTAAACGTAGATCCTTTTTCCACTTCGCTTTCCACCCGGACAGTACCGCCCAGGGCTTCCGTGAGCTGTTTGACGAGCGTAAGCCCTATCCCACTGCCGGCAGGGGTTTCCATTCCCGCATGCGGGCTCTTGTAAAACAGGTCGAAGATATGGGGAAGCATCTCCTTGCCGATCCCTTTTCCATGATCGATCACTTTGATGATCATCTTTTGCCGGGTTTTTGTGTCCCTTTCCAGGATAAGGTTGATACGGGTACCTTCGTCGCTGTAATTGATGGCGTTGGCAAGAAGGTTGTACAGGATCTTTTGAAGATAATCGGGTACGAAATCGGTTTCAATCTCCGTTTCACTACTGAAAAAGAACAACTCGATTTCCTTCTGCTTTGCATAAATACGGAAGGTTTCCGATATCATCTCCACAAAAGTGACTATATTGCCGGTTTTCCATTCCACGGTTTTGTCGGACGTTTGTAGATTGGCAATATCGAGCAGCTGGTTCACCAGATCGGAGAGGCTCCTTCCCTGCCGTTCAATCGCGTTGAGATAAGTGGATAAATTGCCGTTGGACAGGTTCTTTTGGTCCTTGAGTTGCTTGCTTAACCCAAGGATGACGGTGAGCGGGGTGCGGAGTTCATGGGTGATCTTGGCGAAGATATCACTGAGGAGCCGTTCTTCCTGTTGCTGCATGCGATTGTTTTTCATCCGCTCGAAGAGGGAGAATAATAGGGTCAGTAAGGCGAATACGAACAGGATCGCTCCGATATATATGCTTGTTCTTCCGGAATAAACATCGGGGAGCTGTATGTTCAACACTGGCAGAAAAACGGCTTCGGCGGATATACCGGACGGAAGGAGGTTGTCCGGCGATAAATTGCATGGATGCAGGTAAAATAGCTCCATAGGATGTAAATTGATAAGGTATTCTTTTACTTGAAGCAAGAGAATAAGAGTTTCCACAATGTTTGAATTTTGTTTTATACGTACCTCTATATTGGGTTTGCAATATAATGCTTTTTTTTCCTAATATGCCGGCATTTTTTTATGTTGAAAATTCCCCATAAACGCTGATAGGTCGAAGACTGATTTTTTATTTATCTTTAACAATATATTTTTTTCATAATGGAATATCATGAACTCCACAATTAGCATTTTTTTAAGTTTGCCCTATCTTGGTTAATCTATGAGATGCGAAGACGGATTTACTGATCTGTGCGGAGTCCGGCTGAAGTGTCGGGAATGTGGAATAATTATTCGAATCGTATCGGTTTCAAAAGAAAATCATGTAAATTTGCGAAGGAATGAAGATTTGCAGATGTGTTGATGTGTTGTTTAATCTCCTTCGATCTCCTTCAATCTCATTCGATCTAAAAAATAAAGATAAATAAATATGAAATTATTGGGAAGATTGTGGCCGGTCTTGCTGGCCGGTACGGTGCTTTTTTCCTGTAAACAGGGGGAGACTTTTAAAGTGGAGGGAAATATCGGCTCTGCGGAGGGAGATACATTGTATCTGGAACATCGCGGCCTGGCGGGTGTCAGAGCACTCGATTCCACGGTATTGAAAAACGAGGGATCGTTTGCCTTCAGGCAGCCAGCCCCCGAAAACCCCGAGTTCTACCAGTTGCGTATCGGGGACCGGATCGCCGTCTTCGCGGTGGATTCGACGGAAACTCTCCGTGTCAGCGCCGATGCCCCGGACTTGTACTATTCGTTTACGGTAGAAAATTCGCCCGCCAATGACCAGATAAAAGAGGTGGATGCCCTTACCCGTTTGGCCGCCCGTGAGATCACCAACCTCGAAGACCGGCATAAGGCCGGATCAATCGACGACATGACGTTCATCGCACAACTGGATACCGCATTGCAGAAATATAAAACGGCGGTATCGCGGCTGGTGCTGGGAAATCCCTCGGGTGCGGCAGCCTATTATGCCATCTTCCAGAAAATAAACGATTATCTGATCTTCGATCCCTACAACAGGCAGGATTATGCTATGTTCGGCGCGGTGGCTACTTCATGGAATCGATATTATCCCGGTACCGAAAGGACGAAACATCTGTATGAATTTACCATGAACGCGCTGAGAACACGGAGACAGCAGGAACAGCAGGCAAAACTGTTCGAGAACATCCCGGTGAAAGAGGGAACGGGTTTACCCGATATTGTCCTGTCTGAAGTGGATGGACGGAAAGTGGCGTTATCATCCCTGAACGGGAAGGTGGTACTGCTCGATTTTGTAGTGTACGGTGCCGATTTTTCACCCAAACACAATATGGAGCTGAACAGCCTCTATGCACGATACCATTCACGGGGCTTTGAAATATATCAGATCTCGTTCGACTCGGATGAGCATTTCTGGAAAACATCGGCTGCCAATCTCCCCTGGCTTACCGTAAGAGATCCCCAATCGGTCAATACCACATTACTGGCCACCTATAATGTGCGCCAGATCCCCACGGCGTTCCTCATCAACCGGGAAGGAGACATCATAGCCCGGATTGAGGATTATGGTCAGTTGTCCGGCGAACTGGATAAGGTGTTGTAAAACATATCCGGAAAATTTTGTGTAATGGTAATAAAGTGCTATCTTTGTAAAAGTATTAACATGGAAAAAAGGGGTTCCGGTCTTGTAATAAAAGGCCGGAATTCTTTTTCTTTACGTTGAGTTTTGAGAATAAAAAAAGAGATTATGGCTGTAACGTATATGACCGAAGAAGGCCTTCGGAAATTGAAGGAAGAATTGATAGAACTGGAATCTGTACAGAGACCTGAAATATCACGCCAGATTGCCGAAGCGAGAGATAAAGGGGACCTGTCGGAAAATGCCGAATATGACGCGGCAAAAGAGGCGCAAGGTATGCTGGAAGCGAAGATATCCCAATTGAAAAATCTTGTTGCCAATGCCCGCCTCATTGATGAGAACGCTATTGGTACAGATGAGGTGCAGATCATGAACAAAGTGACGATCAAAAACCTGCATACCAAGAAGATGATGACTTATATGCTTGTATCGGAGAGCGAGGCTGACCTGAAGAGCGGTAAGATTGCCGTGAACACTCCTATTGCCCAGGGTTTGCTGGGGAGAAAAGTGGGTGATGTGGCCGAAATTAAAGTGCCGTCGGGTATGATGACATTTGAAATCGTGGAAATCTCGATTTGAATAGATTCAGGATTCAGGATTCAAGATTTCAGATTCAAGATTCAGGGCTTCTAATTTTTTACTTTTAACTACGTGGATTTAGTTTTTCACTTTTCCACTTTTAATTTTCAAATGGCAACTATTTTCAGCAGAATTATCGCGGGTGAGATCCCTTCCTATAAAATAGCCGAAGACGACCGGTTTTATGCTTTCCTGGATATAAGCCCTATGTCAAAGGGCCACACATTGGTCGTTCCTAAACAGGAGACCGACTACCTTTTCGATCTGGATGATCTTCTTCTGGGCGATATGGCTGTTTTTGCCAAAAAGGTGGCGAAGGCGATTGAAAAGGCTGTTTCCTGCAAGAGGGTGGGGATGATGGTAATCGGCCTGGAGGTGCCGCATGCACATATCCATCTGATTCCCATCCGGAAAGAGGGAGATATGAGCCTTGCCAACCCGAAACTCCAACTCCCGGCGGAAGAGTTCGAGGAAATTGCGGAGAAGATCCGGCAAATGTTGTAGAAAATTGAATCACGATAAAATAAGATGGGTTTCCTGCGAGGCTCATCTTTTTTTATTTCCCGTATGTGAGATGCTCCGTAAATATCTTTAGAAGTAACGGCGGTGGTTATATTTTCCTGATGCGTATACCTCTGACAAAATGGCATTCTCCTTTTTCAAGGATCAGATCGGCCCGGAAGCGGGTAGGGAGAATATTATGCAACAGATTGGGCAGATTGATCTCATCCCACACCTTGTTGGCAAATTTCAGCAGTTTCTTTTCCGAATAAGAGGCGTATTTATGGAAATAGGAGGAAGGATCCTGAAAAGCCGTCTGTTGCAGTTTCTTAAATCGTTCCAGATACCACTCACGCAGATCTTTCTCACTCGCATCCACATAAATGGAAAAATCGAAGAAATCAGACACAAAGACCCTTCTTCGCATTTTTTTACCCGGTGAGACCTGTAACACATTAATCCCTTCCACGATGAGGATATCGGGTCGTTCAACGGTTTGGATCGCGTCTGGGATCACATCATAATAGAGATGCGAATAGACGGGGACTTCGAGCATATCCCGCCCTGATTTCACACTTGCAAGGAATGCCAGCAATTGTTTGGCATTGTAGCTCTCGGGAAATCCTTTCTTGTTCAGCAGGCCCCTCTTTTGCAACTCATCATTGGAATAGAGGAAGCCGTCGGTGGTGATCAGTTCTACCCTTGGTTGCTCCGGTGTCATGGAAAGCAGTTTTTGCAATACCCGGGCCGTTGTACTCTTTCCTGCCGCCACACTACCGGCAATGCCGATGATGTAGGGGATGGGTTTGCTTGTGTTGGAGAAAAACTGATCCCGTTCTTTGTGCAGGTTGCGGTAGTGGGTGAGATGAATCTGTAACAGCCGGATCATGGGAATGTAGATATTTTCCACTTCGCTGAGGGTGAGCGGCTCATTGAGCGCCTGCAGTTTGGTGAGATCTATATCAGAAATAGGAAACATGGGATGCTCCTCCAGTGTACTCCACTCCTCACGGGTGAAGGCGCGAAAAGGAGAAAAGGTCACCTCGTAGGCTTTATTCATTGCACTGCTTTTTGCTGCAAAGATAGACGAAAAACCGGTAAACGGAACCCGTTTACCGGTTTTTTACTCGATTGATTCTTGGTGAAACGACCATGAATATCATTAAAAGTGAAAATTTCACGATTTGACTACGTTGATTTTCAATTCATAATTTGATTACGTCGATTTTCAATTCAATTCAAGATTTTGAATCTTGAATCTTGAATCTGAAATCTTGAATCAAATCATTTCGAAACTTCTTTTTACGAAGTTGCTCAATGCTTCTCCTTTGAGCATTCCGTTGGAGAGAAGGGCCAGGTCGACCATCTGTTTCAAACGGTTGTCGGCCGAGACTTGCGCCAGGAGCTGCTCTTTGTCCTTGTGTTCACTCTTGTCGATGAGCGCTTTGACCATCGGGTGCTGTACATTCAATACTATCTGATATGTGTCGGGCATCTCACCGTAGAAAGCCATTTGCTGTTGCATGGCGGCCATCTCTTTCATCCGCCTGGAGAACTCGTTCTGCGTGATCTGAACAGGCCTGGAGGTCTCTCCGAGCGCTTTGAAATCGACATTGAATTCCGTTTTTTCCATGGGCGGCAGTTGCGATTTCACCGCTTCCGACATATTCTCTTTCTGTTTATCGGTCAATTCTACTTTTGTCGTCTCCTCCTTTTCGATGATATGTCCGATGGTATCGCTGTCCACCCTCACAAAGCGGGTCTTATCCGATTTTTGTTCCAGAAGTCCCATCCAGTGGATATCGAGTTGACCGTCCATCAGAAGCACATCGTAACCTTTTTCCTTCGCCGCCTCGATATGACTGTATTGGTCCTGCCGGTCGCTGGCATAGAGGTAGATGAGGTCTCCGTTTTTGTCGGTCTGCGTTGTTTCGGTAAGGGTTTTGTATTCTTCCGGAGTGAAATATTTACCTTCCATATTTTTCAATAAGGAAAATTTGATGGCCCTGTCGCAAAATTTTTCGTCGGAGAGCATTCCGTATTCAATAAAGAGTTTCAGGCTATCCCATTTTTCTTCATACCGGGTACGCTCTTTTTTGAATAACTCTTCCAACTTGTCGGCTGCTTTTTTCGTGATATGGTTCGAGATCTTTTTCACGTTCTGGTCGCTTTGCAGGTAAGAGCGGGAGACATTCAGCGGGATATCGGGCGAATCGATCACGCCGTGCAGTAGCGTAAGGAATTCAGGGACTATCCCTTCCACCGAATCGGTCACGAAAACCTGATTGCTGTAAAGCTGTATCTTATTGCGTTGCAGATCGAGGTTGCTTTTTATTTTCGGAAAATAGAGGATGCCGGTAAGGTGGAACGGGTAATCCACATTCAGATGGATCCAGAACATGGGCTCATCCGCCATGGAGAATGAATACAGGTCACGATAGAATTTCAGGTAGTCTTCTTCGTTTAATCCTGCCGGCTTCTGCCGCCATAGCGGATTGGTGTCGTTGACGATATTATCTTCTTCCGTGTCCACGTATTTTCCGTCTTTCCACTCCTGTTTTTTTCCGAAAACGACCGGTACGGAGAGGAATTTACAATATTTTTTGAGTAACGATTCAACCTTTTCTTTTTCCAGGAATTCCTTGTTATCCTCATCTATATATAGGATGATGTCGGTTCCGCGATCCTTTTTTTCAACCTCCTCCATGGTGAATTCCGGCGTACCGTCGCATGACCATTTCACGGCTTGTGCATCCTCCCTGTAGGATTTGGTGATGATCTCCACTTTTCCGGACACCATGAAGGAGGAGTAGAACCCCAATCCGAAATGGCCAATGATGGCATTCGCGTTTTCCTTGTATTTATCCAGGAAATCATTGGCGGAGGAAAGCGCTATCTGATTAATGTATTTGTCCACCTCTCCGGCAGTCATGCCGATGCCGCGGTCGGTGACCGTGAGCGTTTTCTTCTTTTTATCGATAAAAACATGTATGGAGAGATCGCCCAACTCACCTTTAAAATCGCCTACATCGGCCAGAGTTTTCATTTTCTGGGTGGCGTCCACCGCGTTCGATACGATCTCACGGATAAAAATCTCATGATCGCTATAGAGAAACTTTTTGATAATGGGGAAAATATTGTCAGTCGTTACCCCTATCTGTCCTTTTTGTACCATATATTTATTGTTTAGTGGTTTATCTTTCACATCTGATCATACCCTCCCGATGCAAATTGTATGCCATAAAGCCACCTGTCAGAAGAGGGAATTAACATATAAAGTTCCTGTTCGTAATCGGAAGTTCCTATTTAGAATCAATCTAAAAAACTTAAATTTCCGTATTTATTACAATAATTTATTCTATAAGCAGGTATATAAATAATTTTTATCTGTTATCAAGGTTATCAAAGATGCTTTTTTTGCTATTTATCTACCTGTTTATCAGTGCAATTTCGGGTATTCTTTTTTTATTAACAATCATTAATCGTTTTTACGTGCATGAATGAGACAGGTTTTAAATATATCTTTTTATATTTGCAAAGACAACGGTCATTTAACACAACTAAAGCGCATCGCTTATGAAAACAAAGATTTCTTTCGAAAAACAGCTATTGGGGCTGCAGGACAACATGTTCAATTTCGCATTGACATTGACAGCCGACAGGGAAGAAGCCAAAGATTTGTTGCAGGAAACAACTCTTCGTGTACTGGATAATAAGGAAAAATATTATGAGAATGTAAATTTCAAAGGGTGGGTTTTCACCATCATGCATAATATTTTTGTAAATAATTATCGCAAGATCGTCAGGAGCCAGACTATTATCGACAAGACCGAGAACCTGTATCATCTGAATCTGCCGCAGGATTCCGGTTTCGATACTCCCGACGGGGCTTATACGATCAAGGAGATCAACAAGGCGATCAACAGTTTTACCGATGAATACAAGGTGCCCTTTTCGATGCATGTTTCAGGATACAAATATGAAGAGATCGCCAAACACCTCGGATTACCGATTGGAACTGTAAAAAGCAGGATATTTTTCGCCAGGAAAAGGCTTCAGGAGCTACTTAAGGATTTTAGATTTTACGCTGAGTAAGATAGAGGATAAAGAGTAAAGAACGAAAAACAGTGCATGAAACCCCTTTTACGTAAAGGGGTTTTTTTATGAGTAGATAGAATATTTTTGGATACGGTGATTTCTCTGCTTATGGACTGAAATAGCAATATATATTTTATCGTAATTGAAAAATAGATGGGATTATGGAGATTATTTGGTTATTACTTTCGCTGGTTATTTTGTATTTTAGCGCGGAAGGTTTGGTTTCCGGGGCATCGTCACTGGCGAAACGTATAGGCATCAGTCCATTGGTAATCGGACTGACCATTGTTTCCATAGGCACCAGCGCGCCGGAACTGGTGGTGAGCGTAAAGGCTGCTTTGAACGGGCAGAGTGCACTCTCTATCGGCAACGTACTGGGTTCGGACTTTTTTAATATAGGAATTATTCTGGGGCTGTCGGCCATGATCTACCCGTTGGCGGTGAAGAGGCAGTTGTTGAAGTTCGATGTGCCGGTGATGGTACTGGTAGCACTGTTGTTTTTCCTGTTGTTTCTCGATTTCGAAATCTCGAAGATCGAAGCCCTGGTGTTTATTGTTCTGTTCGTCTCCTATACCGGATATCTTCTGATCAGTTCAAAAAAGAACAGTGCACAAGTAAAGGATCATGATAACGAAAATGAGATCGAGATTGAGATTCGTTTGAGCAAACACTGGACATTGGATATTCTGTTTATCGGAGTGGGGTTACTGGGCCTGGTGTACGGTTCCGGCTTGCTGGTGGAGAACGCGGTAATTATTGCGGGGCGGCTGGGGATGTCGGAAGCAATGATAGGACTCACCATTGTGGCAGCAGGGACCAGTATGCCGGAGCTGGCCACGTCGGTGGTGGCGGCCATGAAAAAACGGGCCGATATAGCGATAGGGAATGTGGTGGGATCAAATATCTTCAATATCCTGTTTATCCTGGGGGTGGCGGGATTGATCCATCCGATCAGTACGCCTGATATCAGTTCTATGGACAGTCTGTTCGTGATAGGCATCAGCCTGCTGTTATGGATCTTTATGAAGACAAGCACCCGTATTACCCGATGGCAGGGAGTAGCCTTTATCTTGTTTTATCTGATTTATTTTTTCATCAAACTCTCCGTATCATAAAATAGAAGGGGTATCCGAAAAATCTTTCGGGCTATCTACTTTCTCGTTCATGAGCGCAAGATCCAGCACCTCCTTCACATCTCCTACATAGTGGAAGGTCAGTCCCTTCACATATTCGGCGTTGATCTCATCGATATCTTTCTTATTCTCCTTACAGAGGATGATCTCTTTGATACCCGCCCGTTTGGCGGCAAGGATCTTTTCGCGGATACCACCTACGGGAAGTACTTTCCCGCGCAGGGTGATTTCGCCGGTCATTGCCAGGTTGGGGCGCACTTTCCGTTGGGTATATAACGAAGCCAGCGAAGTGATCATTGTGATGCCTGCCGACGGACCGTCCTTGGGTATGGCGCCTTCCGGCACATGGACGTGGGTGTTCCAGTTCTCGAATATTCCGGAATCGATCCCCAGTTCTTGTGCATGGGAATGCACATATTCCATGGCCAGCATCGCCGATTCTTTCATTACATCCCCCAGATTCCCGGTGAGGGTGAGTTTAGCCCCTTTCCCTCTGCTGAGTGAACTTTCCACGAAAAGGATCTCACCACCCACTGCGGTCCATGCCAGCCCTGTTACTACACCCGCATATTGGTTGCCCTGATAACTGTCCCTGCTGTATTCTTCCATACCCAGGTATTCTTTCAGGTCGGATATTTTGAGGATTTTCGGATAGGGCTCATCCGACGCGATCTTCCGGGCTACCTTCCGCATGATTTTGGCAATTTTTTTATTCAGTTCACGCACGCCCGACTCTCTTGTATAGTTTTCGATGATCTTTTGCAGGGCGGGCTTGGAAACAGAGAAAGCCCCTTTTTCGATACCGTGATTCTGAAGCTCTTTGGGGATAAGATGGCGATGGGCGATCTCGATCTTCTCTTCCGTTATATAGCCTCCCACGTTGATCAGTTCCATGCGGTCGAGCAACGGTTGGGGAATGGAGTTCAGATTGTTCGCCGTAGCAATGAAAAGCACTTTCGACAGATCATAATCAATAGAGAGATAGTTGTCGTGAAATGCGGAATTTTGTTCCGGGTCCAGTACCTCGAGCAGCGCTGAGGATGGGTCGCCCCGGAAATCATTCCCTATCTTATCCACCTCATCCAGTACGAACACAGGATTTCCAGCGCCGGCTTTCTGTATGTTCTGGATGATCCTGCCCGGGATGGCGCCGATATAGGTGCGGCGGTGGCCGCGGATCTCGGCTTCATCATGCAGCCCGCCGAGCGAAACGCGTACGTATTTGCGGTTAAGTGCCTCGGCGATGGATTTGCCCAAGGAGGTCTTTCCCACACCCGGAGGGCCGTAAAGGCACAGGATGGGAGATTTTAGATCGCCTTTGAGTTTCAGTACGGCCAGGTGTTCAATAATACGTTCCTTTACTTTCTCCATACCGAAGTGGTCTTTGTCGAGCACCTTCTGGGCGTTCTTCAAATTGAAATTGTCTTTGGTGTATTCACCCCACGGCAGGTCGAGAATGGTCTGAAGGTATCCGAACTGTACCGAATAATCGGGTGATTGCGGGTTCAGACGTTCCAGTTTTTGTATCTCTTTTTCAAATGTTTTTCCTACCTCTTCGCTCCATTTCTTCTCCTTCGCCTGTTTCCTGAATTCATTGATCTCGATCTGCTGGGTATTCCCTCCCAGTTCTTCCTGGATGGTCTTGATCTGCTGCTGAAGAAAATACTCTTTCTGCTGTTGATTGAGGTCTTCCCGGGTCTTCATCTGGATGTTCATCTTCAGTTCCAGTACCTGAGACTCGCGGTTGAGGATCATCAACAGGCGGTAGGCCTGCTCTTTTTCGTCGTTGATACTCAGCAACTCCTGCTTTTCATGACCCTCGAGGGGCAGGTTGGTGCCGCTGTAGCTGATAAGCATATCGGAAAAAGATTCACTGCTAATGGTTTGTGTCAACTCTTTGGGCGGTTCTCCCAGCAGGTGCAGCATATGGAGCAGGGAATCACGGATGGAGTCGAGGATCGCCTTGAACTCTTTATCCTCTCTCGACGCTTTTACATAGTCCCTCAGCCTGAACGTTGCCTTTATATAGGGTTCGGTCTGTGTGATCTGCTGCCACTCAAACCGTTTCTTTGCCTGTACGATGATGCTGAAGTTGTTATCTCCAAGTTCAATAACACGGATCACTTCGGCGATCACACCGATCGGATAAAGATCGCCCTCTTCGGGGTCGTCCACAGACGAGTCTTTCTGGCATACCAGTCCGATATATTTTTGTTTCTTGCCAAGCGATTTGATCAGATCCAGCGATTTTTTTCTTCCCACGGATATGGGGAGCGTACTCCCCGGAAAAACGATGGTATTGCGCAAAGGGAGCAAGGGAAGGGTCTCCTTTAACCGGGATTCGTCGATCTCCTGGTTGCCGTCAACGAAGTCGTTGGCAATGAAAGATATTACATTTGCTTCGGGAGCCTCTTCAGGCGTCATATATTTTTTGAATGGATTCATCATTTTAGCTATCTCTGTCATCAAAACAGAAAAATGTTTACTTTTGTTTTAGTTTTGTATAGGATAAGACAAAATCCGTGCCAAATATATCAAAATTTGTTCCGTGATGGGTAATCCCTGGTTCCGATTCAAGCAATTCACCGTTTTTCACGATAAGTGTGCCATGAAGGTGGGAACCGATGGTGTGCTGCTTGGGGCCTGGACGAGCATGGAAAATGCGGCAGAGATACTGGATGTGGGAACAGGCACCGGACTCATCGCATTAATGGTGGCTCAGCGCAATCTTCTCGCAAAGGTGATAGCTATTGATGTGGATGAAAATGCTGTGGGACAGGCGATGGAAAATATCGGGAATTCCCCCTTTTCTGACAGAATTACCGTGGAATTTTCTGCTTTCCGGCAGTTTGTTCAAAATACTTCGAAACGTTTCGACCTGATTGTTTCCAATCCGCCTTACTTTTCAGATTCTCTTTTGCCCCCGGATAAAGAACGGGCAAAAGCAAGGCATTCCGTCTCGCTGACATTGGATGATTTATTGTTATCCGCTCAGGGTTGCCTTAAAAACGACGGAACGCTTTCCCTTATTCTTCCCTACGATAAGAGCGACGAATTAAAGTGCCTGTGTGAAAAGCATACATTTTATATGAAAAGGAAAACCATTGTATATCCTTTGCCGGGTACCGAACCGAAGCGACTATTGACTGAGTTGACCCTGCGACATACCGGCCTTACTGAAACAAGTTCGCTGATCATCGAAAATAGCCGGCATCAATACACCAAAGATTTCTCCGACTTGGTAAGTGGTTTTTACCTACATCTCTGAATTTTTATCCGGTCTTTTTCGAAAGTGTTTTAAAACCGACTCCTTTTGATTCCTTTCATTGAATTATTTTTATCTTTGTTTTTTTATAATCAATAGGAAAATGAAACCCATTGTTTTTTACGACGGAGAATGTGGCTTCTGTCATCGTTGGGTGCAATGGATCATAGATAGAGATGCCGGCCGGGTTTTCAGGTTTGCATCATTGCAATCAGATTTCGCCAACGATTTGTTCTTGCATTTTGATAAGAAGGCGACTTTAGACTCCATCGTCATCTTTAAGGATGGGACGGAATTCTTAGTCAAATCGGAAGCGGTTTCCTATATTTTCTCTCAATTGAATCCCGGTTCCATTTTCTATAAAATGCTGAAAGTGTTTCCCCGTTTCCTCTCAGACATCGGATATGATTGCATGGCAGCAGTTCGTAAAAAAATCAGCATGCGAACCTGCCGCGTGTTTAACAGAGAAGAAAAAACACTTTTTCTGAACGATGTGGATTTCTTGGAATGGTTGTCTGAGAATAATCCATTATAAATACCGAAAAAGTTATTTTCATTTTCGTAGAATCATAAAAAGTAGTAATTTTGACGCTTTAAAAAATCCGGAATAGTGAAAGAAGTCATTACTATCAGAGATAAACAGTTTGAATTGTTTATTGAACAAGAGATCATTGAACAGGGAATAAAACGGATTGCCGGACGGATAAATTCGGATCTGAAAGGAAAGGATCCTATCTTTTTGGCTGTGCTCAACGGTGCTTTTATGTTTGCCGGAGAGTTGATGAAAGAGGTTTCCATCCCCAGTGAAATTACATTTGTGCGTCTCGCCTCCTATCATGGGACATCCACCACTAACCGGGTGCAGGAGGTGCTGGGTTTGAACGAAAGTATCGAAGGCCGCTCGGTGGTGATCGTGGAAGATATCGTGGATAGCGGAAATACTATGGTTGCATTAAAGAAGGAGCTTGAGAAATATCATCCCCGGGAGGTGAAGGTAGCCACTTTGCTGTTTAAACCCGCTGCATTGCGGCAAAAACTTCCTATCGATTACGTGGCCCTTGAGATCCCCAATGATTTCATCGTCGGTTACGGACTGGATTATGACGGATACGGAAGAAATCTGAAAGATATCTATAAGGTAAAATAAAGCGGTTTCCATTAAACCTCACCCGATTTAAATCGTCTTATTAAAAAAGACGAAACCGGCATAACTGAAAGTCATTGCAGGTTCCATATGTAACAGGGTGCAAAATATATAATAATCGTATAAAAGAAATTAAAAAGTTCTTTTTTCGGAATTTTCTCTATAAATTGCGGTACGGAATAAAAAAATAGCTATTTTTGCATTTAAACTTAGGAGTGATAAAAACAAGCAGTAGATAAAAAAAGACACACAATGAGCAAAAAAGATGAAGTAAAAAAATCGCCAAAAGCGAATCTGGAAAGACAACGGAACACCTACATCCTGATGGGGTTGGTGTTGGGTATTTCTCTCCTTTTCTTCGCTTTTGAATGGTCGACCGAAACCAGAAAACTGGACGAGAACGTGCTTGTTCAGGATGTTTTGGCCGAAGAGGAAATCGAGATTACTCGTCGGGATCCGACTCCTCCGCCCCCCCCGCCTCCGCCAGAACCGGAAGCTCCGGAGATCATCGAGGTGGTAGACGAAAAAGTGGATGTAAGAATGGAAATACAGTCTGAAGACGACCAGTCTCAGAAACAGATGCAGACCTATGTTCCACCCCCACCACCCAAACCGAAAGAGGAAGAGGTGACCGAAGAGATCTTCGTGGTGGTGGAAGAACAACCGGAATTCCCCGGAGGGAATGCAGCTATGATGAAGTTCCTGGGCGACAATATCAAGTATCCGGTCATTGCACAGGAAAACGGTATCCAGGGACGCGTGATTTGTAACTTTGTGGTAGAAAGGGACGGTAGTATTACCGACGTACAGGTGGTACGTGGGGTAGACCCTTCACTCGACAGGGAAGCTATCCGTGTGATCCAACAGATGCCTCGTTGGAAACCGGGAAAACAGCGTGGATCGTCGGTACGTGTTCGGTTTACACTGCCGGTAGTATTCCGCTTGCAAAACTAAAATGATTATATAAAGAAGGAAAGCTGCTTTTGAATCCCAAAAGCAGCTTTTTTTACTCATATTTACTAGAATGATGGGTGGTAAAATACCTGTTTTTGAAAAAATTGTCGACGGAGCGATCAGGGGGATATTGAGAGATTGTCAGCCCCGGACGCTGTTCGTTCCCGCCGAATATATGCTGTCGCTGGGAGGGAAGAGGCTCAGGCCACTTTTGACGCTTATGGCGGCAGATCTTTTTGGTAAAAATGCGGAAGAGGTTCTGGATGCCGCATTAGCAGTAGAAATATTCCATAATTTTTCCCTGGTGCATGATGATTTGATGGATGATGCCGATCTGAGGCGGGGATATCCGACGGTACACAAGAAATGGAGTGACAACAGTGCTATCCTTTCGGGTGATGCGTTAGTGATCGAGGCTTATAAATATATCGCGAAAACTCCCGTCAGCGTGCTTCCCGTTATTTTAGACCTGTTCTCTACTACAGCCATGGAGATCTGTCAAGGACAACAATACGATATGGACTTCGAACAACGTTTCGATGTTACGGAAGAGGAATATATCGAGATGATCCGGCTGAAAACGGCCGTGCTCATCGGTTGTGCCCTGAAGATCGGTGCCATCATCGCCGGTGCTCCCGCCGCGGATACCGATTCGCTTTACAAATTCGGTATCAACATAGGGCTGGCGTTTCAGTTAAAGGATGACCTGCTGGATGTGTATGGCGATCGGGAGACATTCGGAAAAAAGATAGGAGGCGATATCTTATGCAATAAAAAAACCTTCCTGTTGATCAGGAGTTTAAAGAATGCAAACGGTGTGCAAAGGGAGGAACTGTACAGATGGTTAACGGCAACCGATTACAATCCCGATGCAAAGATCAGGTTTGTTAAAAATCTCTATGATGAATTAAATTTGAAATTTGTCGTTGAAAATCTTATCGAAAAGTATTATCTTGCGTCGCTCGATTGCCTGTCGTCAGTCAATGTCCCCGACACCCGTAAAAGGGATCTGATCACCCTGTCGGAAAATCTGATGTACAGAGAGAAATAAAAAAGAAAAGGAAAAGGCTTATTTATAAAATAGCCATAGCCGCAAGTTACATGCCCTATCGCAGATTACCAAATACAGACAGCGCCCGTATCAGGGCCTTGAGGTCGGCAGTTGAAAAAGCAGCCGATACCGATTTTCAGGAACTCTCATTCTCAACGAACGCTCTTGACGAGGCCAAAAGCGTGCTGACGCATTTCGAACTTTTATCTGCCCGTTACCAGCAATTGTACGATACACAGGTGAAAGCCGGTAAATCCTTTACAGGAAAAACCAAGAATGCCCGTATGTATATTTCGCATTTCATACAAGTGCTATATATGTGTGTGATGCGCTCCGAAATCAAAGAGGAACAATTGTCGCTCTACGGACTGGAAGATGCCCATATGGTTGTCCCCGATCTGACTTCCAATGAACAATTGCTGGAGTGGGGGCAGAAGATCATTGAGGGAGAACGTCAGCGTACCGCGCAGGGTGGTGCGCCAATCTATAATCCGTCCATCGCCAAGGTAAATGTAATGTTTACCCTTTTCAAAGAAGGATATAAGACCCAGAAATTGCATCAGAAAGCTACGGCGCGTGTCTTGCAGGAAGTGGGCGACTATCGGGAAAAAGTGGATAGGATTATTTTTGGGATATGGGAAGAGGTGGAAAAACACAACATCGACTTACCTCCTGAGAAACGGCTTGCCCGGAATCGTGAATACGGTATTGTCTACTACTACAGAAAAGGAGAAATAGCGGAATGAATCTCATAGACACGCATGCTCATCTGTTTGCCGGGGAATTTCAGGATGATCTGCAAAAGGTGGTAACACGTGCAATAGAGGCGGGAGTGGAGATGGTGCTGCTGCCCAATATCGATGAAATTTCCGTGCCCCGACTGAAACAGTGCGTATTGAATTATCCCGGTTTTTTTTATCCTATGATGGGCCTTCATCCTACCAGTGTGGGCAAGGATTGGGAAAAACAGCTGGAGCCCATCTACCGGGAGTTGAATGGCGGGGAGTACATTGCCGTGGGGGAGATAGGGCTGGATCTTCATTGGGATACCTCGTTGCGGGAAGCACAGGTGAAAGCCTTTGAGGAACAATTAAGATGGAGTATCGAAAAAGACCTCCCTGTATCTATCCATTTCAGGGATGCCACGGAAGAGGTGATAAAAAGTATCCGGAGAGTGGGCGTGCAATCCTTAAGAGGTGTATTTCACAGTTTTGGAGGTACAAAAGCGGAACTGGAGGCGATATTGGAGTTGGGCAATTTTCTGGTAGGGATCAATGGAGTGGTGACCTTCAAGAACTCGGGGTTGTCCGAAACACTGAAGCATTGCCCTGCCAACCGGGTAGTGCTTGAAACCGACTCTCCTTATCTTGCGCCTGTGCCATACAGGGGAAGAAGGAACGAGTCTGCCTATCTGGCGTATATTGTCGCTCAATTGGCTGGAATATGGGATGAGAGCGAGGAATCAGTCGCCTGGCTCACCACCCGTAATGCACGGGAATTATTCAATTTTTTTGGGTGAGTATGCCTTCATTTTTCAACCGAAAGAGTGAAAAGGGTTTTTTATTAAAATTATTATGACAGAAGTAGCATATAATCGATAAATTCTGTAATTTTGCTTCCCGAATGAAGTGGGAATGAAATATTTTTTGTAATTTGCACCCGTTTTCGGGAAAATCTCTTTCAGAAGAGATGTTTATTCCTCTTTAGGGAGAGATGCTCGAGTGGTTGAAGAGGCACGCCTGGAAAGCGTGTATACGCCAAAAGTGTATCGCGGGTTCGAATCCCGCTCTCTCCGCACAAATTGAAAAGTCACATTTTATTTAGAACAACAACACAAGAAATCAATTATAAATACAAAAAATCAAAGATCATTAATCAAAAAAATTGAACACACAATGAAAAAGTTATTTGCAATTTTAGCAATCTTCGGAATGATGTCCGTAGGGTTGTCGTCGGTTCTTTTAGCACAAGATGCCACTCCTGCTGAAGAAACAGAACAAGTTGCCGTTACTCCGGTCGAAACAACACAGGCTACCGTTGATGAAACATCAGGTGGTTTTCATCAGGCGCTGAAGGTGAAATTTATTGAAGGAGGTGCCGGCTTTATGAGTACCATCGCCATCTGTTTGATCCTGGGTCTGGCTTTCTGTCTCGAAAGAATCATTTACCTGAGTCTGGCAGATGTGGATCCGGATGCTTTCCTGAATAAAGTAGGTGATACACTGGAGAGGGGTGACGTGGAAGCTGCAAAAGATATTGCACGCAATACCAGAGGGCCCGTTGCTTCGATTGTATATCAGGGATTGCTTCGTCTCGACCAGGGACCCGATGCGGTGGAACGTTCCATTGTTTCTTACGGTGGCGTACAGTCGGGCTTGCTGGAAAGGAACCTTTCATGGATCACTCTTTTTATCGCTGTTGCCCCCTCGCTTGGGTTCTTGGGAACTGTGGTAGGTATGGTAATGGCTTTCGATGATATCCAGAGAGCGGGAGACATGAGCCCGACCATTGTTGCCGGCGGTATGAAGGTGGCTTTGATCACCACCGTAGGCGGTCTGATCGTTGCCATTATTCTCCAGATAATCTATAACTATATCCTTTCCAAGATGGAAGGTATCCTCAACAAAATGGAAGATGCTTCCATTACCTTCCTGGATCAGGTAATCAAATATAACGTTAAATATAAAAACTTGTAATTATTATGGCTGTAACGAAAATACACAGAACTTCCAGATTAACCCTGTATATAGGAGTTGCGATCACTCTTGTGGTGCTGGGGTTATTCTATCTGGGGGGACAGGTGCCGGCGCAGGAGAAGCTGGTTGCCGATATGAGTCAGCCTAAGTTTGCGGATCTTTTATTGTACTGGGCATATGCGCTTTTGGTAATTACAGTAGTTGTTTGTGTTATATTTATAATAGCATCGTCCCTGAACCAACTGAAAGAGAGTCCGAAAAAAACCATGGGCGGATTTCTGGCTCTTCTGGGATTGGCGGCATTGCTGGTGATTACCTATGTGATAGGCGACGGAACACTTTTGAATATTCCCGGATACGAAGGGAATGACAACCGGCCTCCCACGTTGAAGATGACAGATATGTGGCTCTACAGTTCATATATCATGTTCGTTATCACCATACTGGCGATGATTATTTTGCCGTTGATCAAAAGTAAAAAATAATAGGCTCAATCAAAGAGCAAATTAAAGAAAGGTGTTTATATGGCAAAATCAAGTAGAAAAGTTCCGGGATTGAACGCAAGTTCAATGGCCGACGTCTCATTTCTTTTGCTGACCTTCTTCTTGCTTGTTTCGAACATGGACGTCGACTCCGGACTGGCGCGCCGACTGCCGCCGCCGACGACGGATCAAACTTCTGTGGATGTGCAGCGTAGGAACCTCTTCGTTGTTCTGGTAAACGCCCAGAATGAGACCATGGCGGCAAACCAGCAAAGTACCGAGTGGTACGCCAACGAAGCTGAGTTGCGGGGTGAAGCAGGTGGAAAGGTAGCTCTGAAAGATAAGGTGAAAGAGTTTATATTGAATACGTCTAACAGTCCTGAACTGCCCGAACTGGAAGAACAGGATTTCGGAGCGCCGATAGGAGTTGTTCCCGTTACTGCAGCCCATGTGGTTTCTATCCAGAACGATGCTACCACCAGCTATAAAGCATATATCGCTGTACAGAACGAGGTAGTGAGGGCATACAATGAGTTGAGGGAAGAAGGGGCTAGGAAATATTTCAATACCTCTTACGGAGAGTTGACGGAAGAACAGCAGAAACAAATTCAGGATCTTTATCCTCAACGTATTTCTGAAGCAGAACCTAAAAATTATGGAGGACAATAATTATGGGAAAATTTAATAAAAGCGGTAAAAGAGAGATGCCTGAGATGAATACGGCATCTATGCCTGACATTGTTTTCGCCATCTTGTTTTTCTTTATGGTTACTACCACTATGCGTTCGGAGACGTTGATGGTAAGTATGAAAATACCGACCGCTTCGGAAGTGCAGAAGTTAGAGAAAAAGTCATTGGTGACCTATATCAATATTGGTCCTCCCACGGATACGAGACTGGGTACCGGTACGCAGATGCAGCTGAACGACAGGTTCGCCCAGGTGACCGAAATTCAGGATTATATCGCACAGGAGAAGGCCAGTATGAATGAAGCGGATCAACCGTTGATGACCGTTTCCATTAAAGCGGATGAAGATACGCGGATGCAGTACATTACAGATGTAAAGCAAGCATTGAGACAGGCTTACGCATTAAAAATCAGTTATTCCGCCCGAGCGGGGGAGAATTGATAACTGAAACCGATGTCTAAAAGAACCGGATTACCTTGAGTGATCCGGTTTTTTTCTTCCCGTATTCCCACCTGATCACCTTTTTACCTTCCCGCCGCCTTGCCGTACCCATTCCATCACATTGGCAGGCGGACGTTTTGCCAGTAATTCCTGCTTCATAAAGTCCATATAGGGCGCCACATGGGAGAAAAACCTGTAATATCCTTTACACAGATAATTGAGTCCTTCGTTCCCGTATTTGTCCTTTATAAACCTGTTCTTGGGGCACTCGCCGTAGCAGGCGAAAAGCATGTCGCATTCACGGCATTGCCGGGGAAGTGTATCGAATTTATCATTTCCGAATTTCAGTTGTTCTTCGGAATACATCATCGAGGTGAGTGTGCTGCTGTAAATATTGCCTAAGCGGTATTCGGGAAAAACAAAGTGGTCGCATGAGTATACATCACCATTGAACTCCATGACGCCCGCATGTCCGCATGTCCTGGCCATGGTACATACTCCCGGCTGTTCCCCTACCCAGTTGGCCAGTGTGGAGTCAAAGATCTGGATAAACATCTTCCCTACATCCTGTTTTACCCACTCATCGAAAATGGTACAGAGAAAATCACCCCATTTCCCGGCATCGACGGTGAAAGGGGCCAACTCCACTTCCTCCTCTTTCTCTTGTGCAGTAGCCAGTTTCAGTAGAGAATTGTTCTTGCGTAAACGTTCTACAATGGGAGTGAACTGTATATATTGGCATCCGATCTCTTTGAAGAACCGGTAGAATTCCAACGGATAATCCACGTTATAATCATTGACTACCGCCATACAGTTGAATTCCACGCCATGTTTCTGCAGAAGTTGTATCCCTTTCATTACACGGTGGAACGAGGGCCTGCCCATCTTGTCGCGGCGATATTCATCATGGAAATCCTGTGGCCCGTCGATCGAGATTCCTACCAGAAAATTGTTCTCTTTGAAGAAGGCGCACCATTCGTCGTTGAGCAGTGTGCCGTTGGTCTGAATGGAATTATCGATCTGCCGCCCGCGCCCGTATCTCTTTTGCAGTTCTACCGCTTTTTTATAGAACGAGAGAGGACGCATCAGCGTTTCGCCGCCATGCCAGGTGAACATTACCTGCGGCATGGTCTGGGATTCAATATATTGTTGGATGAACCGTTCGAGGAGTTCTTCGCTCATCACCTGGTTTTTCTTGCCATAAAGGATTGCTTTTTCCAAATAATAACAATAATCGCAATCAAGGTTGCACTTTGACCCTATGGGTTTGAGCATTACGTACATCGGTTTGGCAAAAGGAGCAAATGTAGACATATTGATATTATTTATAAAGCAAAGATAAACAATTCATATCATTATAAGGTTTAGAGAAGTAAAAATTTGAATATTGAACCTGTTGATAGGGTGGGAAGGTGATCAGGTGGAAAGTCTTTATTCTGATAATATAAAATCGTATGAAACCGACATAATTAAAAATAACGATTAAAATAATGATTAAAGATCCGGAGGAAATCTCTAACTTTAGGGAATATTTTAATCATAAAAGGTTCACTAAAGTTCCATACATCATAAAGAAAAAATAATCGTATGAAAAAAGAAAATTTATTACAGTTGGGTTGGTTAATTTTTAGAGTAGGTATAGGAATATCGATATTTCTGCACGGGTTTCCCAAAATTTCCGGCGGACCTGAAATGTGGACTGCCATAGGCGGTAGTATGGGGATATTCGGTATCAATTTCGCTCCGACTTTCTGGGGGTTTCTGGCAGCAGTGGCCGAATCGGTCGGCGGACTCCTTTTTGCCCTTGGATTGTTCTTTCGGCCTGCAGCTATTATGCTTACCGGTACAATGATCGTTGCTTTGTCCACACATCTGGCTGCAGGAGATGATTTTATGATATTCGGGCATGCGCTTGATCTGTTGATTGTCTTTGCTGCATCCATTTTGATCGGTCCAGGTAGATATTCTTTGGACGCAAAATTCCTGCCGAAGATTGCCTGAGGCGAAAAGCCGACTTGTTTACCCGTTATCGCGGGTGTCTGCTAGGTGAATAAAGACGTTTGTCTCCCATTCAAAAAAATCCCCTTCTTCTCGTATTGAGAGGAAGGGGGTTTTTTATCGCAGTTTGTAATAAAAAAGGGTAAGCTTACTATATCGCGCCGCTACAACCAAATACCCTTGCTTC